>Ga0335072_10003931_pt1 | contig 22213 bp, 21 predicted proteins | sample Lox_Sample_21_FD_206725 | JGI IMG/M metagenome (GOLD analysis project Ga0335072, IMG submission 206725) | Soil microbial communities from Loxahatchee National Wildlife Refuge, Florida, United States - Lox_Sample_2.1 | ecosystem: Environmental > Terrestrial > Soil > Wetlands | place: USA...
AGGCTGCTTCGCGACTTCAGGCGTGCGAACCACAATATCTTGAGTCTACTGTATTAAGGCAGCTACCCCACTTTGCCATTAAGGTGGGAGACCACGAATCTCAATGTGTCGGCACTTGGTCTTGTTTCTTCCTAGCCGCTGAGGGACTGTCTTTCCGAGGATAAAGCTGTAAAGAAAAAGAAGGGACACTACACTAGACCCCGCTTGCCTTTGCCGATAATTTCCCGCATTTGCGCTACATTTGAAATCGGGGTATTAATGACCGGCACAGAGCCAAGCTCGCGGGACTCTACCGGGGAAGCCAGAACCACCTTTGCTATGAGGGACTTGAGATTGAAGTTCTTCAAAATAGGGTACTTAGTTGAGATGCGTGTCTGCAACCTTACTGAATGTAGGGATTTGCAGAAACCACCCCGGGGGTGGGGCGGGGGTGTACCCACGGGGCCGGAATCTCAGGCGGCGCACACCACGACTCGCCAGCTCCGCTATGTCTCTACTGATTCACTCCGCTGGCGAGGAATCCACCATCGACAACCAGCACCTGCCCGGTCACAAACGACGCGCTGTCGGATGCGAGGTAGACTGTGGCGCCGATCAGCTCTTCGGTTTTGCCAAATCGGCCCATCGGCGTACGCATCAGCAGCTCCTGCCCGCGCGGCGAACTGTCGAGCAACTTGGCGTTCAAGTCGGTGCGAAAGACGCCCGGCGCCACGGCATTTACGGTCACGCCCTTCTTTGACCACTCCACCGCCAGCGAGCGCGTGAGCGATGCGACGCCCGCCTTGCTGGCTGCGTAAGCGGCAACCTCGCTCAGCGCCACAAAACTGTTGAGCGAAGCAATGTTGACGATGCGTCCGTAGCCGCGCTCCAGCATCGGCCGCCCGAAGACCTGGCACGCGCGCAGCGTGCCCGTAAGGTTGGTGTTGATGATGTTATTCCAGTCCTCTTCGCCGATGTCGATGGTCGGCGTGCGTTTGATAATGCCGGCGCAGTTCACCAGGATGTCGGCCTTGCCGAACTTTTCGAGCACGCCGGCCAGCAGCCGCTCCAGCGAGCCGCGATCACAGACGTCTGCAGGTTGGCGTAGAGTCTGCCGCCCCAGCCGCTCGATCTCAGCCGCGGTTTCATTCACTTGCTGCTCGCGTCTTGCGGTCGCGATTACGTCTGCGCCGGCTTCAGCGAGCCCCAGGCTTAATGCGCGGCCAATGCCGGATGTGCCTCCGGTGACGACCGCGGTCTTTCCTTCAAGATTGAAAATCTGACTCGTCATGATTTCTCCAGTAAAAACCCCGTCTCTCTTGATGCGAACTGCAATTCAGTCTCACAGCCGGCTCTTGTGCGCCCACAACCCCAGCCCGGGATTGGCAACAAAGAAAACTTCTTCGCCGTCCACAGTATTCCATCCGTGCTGCAACTTCGCCGGATCATACCGCTTGAGCATCGTCTTCAGATCGCCGTAACCGTACCCAACGCCCTCAATCTCTTCACGGGACAGATTTCCCGGGCACCACGTGATTTTGAACCTGTCTTCGGAGCTGGCATGAATCAGGTGCGCGGCAGCGCTCAGATCGGCGGCCAGATCGGGATTCTCCTTGACCAGCTCGAGCGTGTGCGGCGTGCCGCGGTAACCGTACTTTCGAATCAGCACGTCGATGCCCTTGTCTTCGCCGAACTCGCGCACGCCCGGCGCCAGTATGATGAGCTCCGCGCCGTCGGCCAGAGCCATGCGTGTGCGATAGACGGCCTTGTTGCCGATCCACGTTGAATGAAACTCGTGCGGATTGAGATACACGACAGCTTTCTTGATCTGCCTCTCGACAATCTCGAAGTTCACCTTCAGGCTGACCTCGGCCGCGCGCAGAAACACCTCGCGGTCGTCGCCGATAAACAGCCCGCGCACGGCAAGGCCGCCATCATCCCCCCGCCCCACAACCGTGTGCACGTAAACGATGGGCAGATTGGTGAGAAAATGCTCCGCCGCGTAGTCGAACACTTTGCGCACCGGGTTTTCGGCCCGGCCCATGATGCGCTCCATGCCGTAAACGGCGCCGAGGTAGTGGCTGCGATTGATGCTTTCGCGCCCGCCCGTGCCCACCACAATGTTCTTGGTGTAGTTGGCCATGCCGATCACCTCGTGCGGCACCACCTGGCCAATGGACAGAATCAGATCGAAGCGGCCGCGCGAGATAAGCTTGTTTACCTGTGCGGGCCAGGAATAATTCAGCTTGCCTTCAGACTGTTCGTAGATGAACTCGGCCGGCACTTCGCCCAACGTCTCGATATCGGTGCGCCAGTTGTGCACGCGGAACAGATCCTTCGGAACCCCGGCAAACATGCTCGCAATCTGGTCGTCGCGCAAGGGGGTGTGCGTTCCAATCGCCGGGAGAACCGCCTTGAGCCGCTCGCCATAGTGCTCAAATACGAAACGCGTGAGCAGGCCAGCCTGCGAGTGCTCGCGGCTCTGATCGGGCGGCACGGCCAGCACTGCATTACGCTGACCGAGTTTGGCGAGCGCGTCGGTGACTAGCTCACGCATCTGCTGATGCGTGAGTGCGGTTTCAGTGCTTCCAACTGCGCAGTAGAGGCTCATGCCGCGATTTTTTCCTTTCTCCGCTAATCGATCTGCGCGGTCGCCAGCCTGGGCGTAATCAAGTGAATGATCACCAGCGCTAACGGGTAAGCGACGCACGCAACGACGAAGAGCGGCACGTAGCTGTTGGTAAATTTCACAATGTATCCCGTTGCAAACTGTAACAAAGCTCCGCCGACTGCCCCCGACATGCCGCCAATGCCGATAACGCTGCCGACCGCCGCCTTGGGAAACATGTCGGACGGCAGAGTGAACAAATTGGCAGACCACCCCTGATGCGCGGCGGCGGCCAGACCCACCAGCGCCACCACGACCCAAAGGTGATGAATGGATGGAGCCGCAATGACCGGTACGACGCACAGCGCGCAGATCAGCATGGCAGTCTTGCGCGCCACGTTAGGGCTCTTGCCCGCGTTGAGCAGAGAGGAGGAAATCCATCCGCCAGCGATACTGCCCACGGTGGAAACGCTATACACGATAACCAGCGGAAGCCGGTTCGAAGACAAGCTAAGCCCGAAGGTCGACTGCAGATAACGAGGCAGCCAGAAAAGATAGAACCACCAAATGGGATCGGTGAGAAACTTACCGATAGCGAACGCCCAGGTTTCTTTACGCGGCAAGACGCGACTCCAAGGTACGGTTTCGAGCTTTTCAGCCGGGTCGCTGAGAATCAAGTCCAATTCAGATTTGGAAACCGCGCGATGGTTCTCCGGCCGGCGATAGTAGATGAGCCAGCAGAGCAGCCAGATAATGCCGAAAGCGCCCGTGACAACAAACGCGCCGCGCCAGGTGACCAGCACTACAAGAGCGGGGACCAGCAGCGGCACGGCAATGTTGCCGATGTTGGCTCCGGAGTTAAAAATGCCGGTGGCCAATGCGCGTTCGCGCTTCGGAAACCACTCGGCAACCGTCTTGATGCAGGCGGGAAAGTTGGCCGCTTCGCCCAGACCGAGAATGAACATGGCGATGCCGAAAGTGGTGACCGAAAACGCCGCACCCGGCAGCATCGCTGCTACGCTCCAAAGGCCGATGGCGATCGCGAATGCTTTGCGCGTCCCGAGCTTGTCTGTAAGTCCGCCGGCCACCAGCATGCCAATGGCGTAAGCCACCTGGAATGCAGTCAGGATGTACCCGTATTTGACGCTGTTGAGCCCGGGGATGATGCCTTCGAGAAATTTCTCAAGGTACGCGATGACGCCGCGATCCACGTAAGCGATCACGGTGGCCAAAAACAGAAACGCGCAGATCACCCAGCGCTGATGAGATGTGCGGTCCTCTGAGCCGAAGGTTCGAAAAAACGAGCGTGATTTCGTGCCTGTTGTCGCCATGAAGCTCCGATGCTTACGAGGCAATCCGGGAAATGCACGGCTGGGAGCGGCGGACGCTACAGCCGGTACGCCTTCTTCACCAGGCCGTACGCCAATTCGTGCGCCACCTCGAATGCTTCGTCCTCATCGAGGCGATGTTCGGCGACCAGCTGGCCCAGAAACGCGCAATCGATCCTGCGCGCCACGTCGTGCCGCGATGGAATGGAAAGAAATGCCCTCGTGTCGTCGTTGAATCCAACCGTGTTGTAGAAGCCTGCCGTCTCAGTCGCCTGCTGACGGAATCGCAACATGCCCTCAGGGCTGTCGTGGAACCACCATGGCGGACCCAACCGCAGGCATGGATAATGGCCGGCCAGCGGCGCCAGTTCGCGGCTGTACGTTGTCTCGTCCAGCGTGAACAGGATGAGGGTCAAATTTTTCTCGTTGCCGAACCGGCCCAGCAGCGGCCTGAGTGCAGTGACGTAATTAGTCGGCTGTGGAATGTCGGCCCCCATGTCGCGGCCGTAGCGCGCAAAGATCAAGGGATTGTGATTGCGCACCGCACCGGGATGAATTTGCATCACCAGGCCGTCTTCCACGCTCATGCGGGCCATTTCCGTCAGCATCTGCGCACGGAAGAGCTCGCGGTCGGCTTCGGTTGTCGAGCCGGCGAGAACTTTCTTAAAGAGGATCTCCGCATCGGTGCGATCCAGGTCCGCGGTCAGCGCCGTTGGGTGCCCATGATCCGTCGACGTGCAGCCCAGCGTCTTGAATCGTGCACGCGTCTTGAATAGGGCATTCAGATAGCCGCTCCATGTTGAAGTATCTTCGCCGTTCTGATCGCCAAGCTTGGCCAGCGACTCCATAAATCCGGGGAAATCCGGATCGACAACCGGATCGGGACGGAATGCTGGAATAATTCGCCCCTTCCATCCAGAGTCGCGAATGGTTTGGTGATTCTTCAAATCGTCGAGCGGCGAATCGGTCGTAGACAGCACCTCGATCCTGAATTGCTCAAACAGAGCGCGCGGCAAGAATGCGGGCGTTTTCAGATCTTCCTGAATCGTGTCGTAGTAAAGATCGGCTGTCTTCTCGCTCAGCCGTTCGGTCAACCCGAAGAGATTCTGGAACGCATGGTCGAGCCAGATGCGCGTGGGAGTTCCGCGGAACAGGTAGTAGTTGCTGGCGAAGATGCGCCAGACCTTGCGCGGCTCCTTAACCCGCGGCTGCCCGATCTCAAGATCGTCGAGCGAGATGCCCTGGCTGTAGAGCATGCGAAAGACGTAATGATCGGGCTGCACGAACAGCGTTGCGGGATCGGGGAATGGTGCGTTCGATGCGAACCAAGCTGCCTGAGTGTGTCCGTGGGGACTTACGATGGGTAAATCGCGGACTTCCTGATAAATGGCCCGGGCAACTTTGCGAGCCGAAGGTTCAGAAGAAAACAACCGATCATCATCAATCAGCATGGCATTAATTCTACTGCCCAAGGATGCAGATGCGGATCGTCGTTTTCAAATTGAGGTCAGACCTCTTGTTTTGCGGGGCGGCTTGCAGAATAAGGGGATTTCAATGGGAAATTTTCTCGCAAAACCAACAAAAATAACATGCTGCATCTATTGCCAAGTATTCCCAAGGCAATATAAGGGCTGGTCCTCCCAGGCAACGAATTCATCAGGTGGGATCAACCGCACACCGCACGCGTGCAAGTGGTCGACCACAACCATTCCATGACCGGGAGTGGTGTGCGCAGCCCAGTCGCAGGATGCCATTGGAAAAGGAGTTTGCGCGTAGCGTTAACTCTCGGCGGATCCAAGGGGGGGCGGCAAGGCTATATTGACTGTTAGTGAATGTGAGGAACAATGAAGACCGTTTTGATGGCCGATCGCGCGCGCTATGAGGGAATGAACACAGCCGAACTGCGCGAGACCTTTCTGCTCGATCAGCTCTATGCGCCCGGCGAGATTCATTTCAATTACATCGATCTCGATCGCGCGATGGTGGGCTTTGCCGCGCCCCTCGCCGAGCCCATCGCCCTCCCCACTTACCCCGAGCTGCGCGCCAGTTTTTTTACCGAACGGCGCGAGATGGGCGTGCTGAATATCGGGGACCTAGGTGCCGTCACGGTTGATGGCAAGGCATACTCGCTCGACAACCTCGATGTGCTTTATATCGGCCGCGGAAACCGCGAGATTCTGTTTGCGTCAAAGAACGCGGCAGCTCCCGCAGTCTTCTATCTGCTCAGTTACCCGGCGCATTCTGTCCATCACGTAGCTCTGGTGCGCAAGGCCGAGGCCACGCCAACCGAGCTTGGCTCTTTTGAGACTTGCAACAAGCGCACCATTACCAAGTACATTCACCTCGAGGGCGCGCGAAGCTGCCAGCTGGTGATGGGGGTAACACATCTGGCGCCAGGCTCCAACTGGAACACGATGCCTCCGCACACCCACATGAGGCGTTCAGAGATATACATGTACTTCAACCTGCCACCCGAGGCGCGCGTGGTTCATCTGATGGGCCCTCCGGACGAGACGCGGCACCTGGTGGTAGCCGACAAAGAGGTGGCTGTCTCACCTGGGTGGTCAATCCACGCCGGGGTGGGCACACGGGCCTACAGCTTTTGCTGGGGCATGGGCGGCGAGAACCAGGACTACGCCGATATGGACCCCGCGCCGGTGGAGAGCCTGCGGTAGGGAACGGCCAATAGTTTTTCAATCGTAGCGCAGTGCCATCATCGGATCGATCTTCGTGGCTCTCCGCGCCGGTAGCCAGCACGCCAGCACGGTAGCCGCCACCATGACGCACGGTGCGATGCATAGAACCATCGGTTCGTTCGAGCTTAAGCCAAATAAGAGGCTGGCCATGATCCTGCGCAAAAAGATCGCGCCCACGACTCCGATGACCGAACCTGCGATCGCCCACTGCGTTCCCTGTTGAAGCACGAGGCGGACGACATCCCAGGTATTCGCGCCCAGAGCAATGCGAACGCCGATCTCCCTGGTGCGCTGCGAGACCGTGAATGCCATAACCGCGTACACTCCAACCGCAGCCAGAACCAAAGCCAGCAACGAGAATCCCCCCAGTAGCATGAGATCGAATTTCCGCAGTGAATCGGAGTCTGAGACCATCGATTCCATTGTTTTCACGTCATAGACAGGAGATTGTGAATCCACGCCGGCGACCGCGGCTTTGATTGCATGGAGCAAATCTGCCTCATGTTGCGGACTGCGGACTGCAATTGCCATGCTCGCTTCAACCAGTGGGCGCATCGAATCGGGCACCTGGGTGTAGGGATAATAAGCCGTCGGCTCAATCGCCACATCGGCGCCCCAGTGGCGTACATCCGCGACCACCCCGACTACCTGGCACCAATCGCCCCCTTTGACCCTCGGCTTCAATCGCTTGCCAACGGCGTTCTTATCCGGCCAGTACTTACGCGCAAGGCTTTCGCTCACAATCACCACGTGCGTGGAGTCAGCCGTGTCTTGTTCATCAAAAGCGCGCCCCTGCAGCACGGGTAACTTAAGCGTGCGGAAATAATCCTCGCTCACAGCCCTGTACCGAGTCACAACTTCTCCCTGCATTGGCGCCGCCGTATTGCCTTCCGTGTCGATGGGCATTGAGGGATCGGTGCCGCTGAGCGGAAGATCGCGAGCCACGGCCGCCGATTCCACACCGGGTATCGCGCGCACTCGAGCTACAACATCGTGGTAGAAATCCGAAATCCGTGGCCCGCTCAATTGCGAAGGCGCGGCAATTCTGAAACTCAGCACCTGCTCGGGAACAAAGCCGAGTTTCACGCTCCGGAGCGACCACAAACTTTTCAGCGCCAATCCCGTTCCGATCAGCAGCATGCACGCAAGCGCGGTCTCAGTCATCACCAGCAGCGAACGGTGCCGGCCGAATCCACGGCCAGCCGAACCGGCATGCTGCCGCAGACTCTCATTCACATCCACGCGCGCGGCCTCGACGGCCGGCACAAGGCCGAACAGAACACCCACAATCGCAGAGATCAGCAGCGTATACGCCAGGGCCGTCGCGTCGACGCCGGTCTGTTCGATGCGCGGTGCTGAAGGCGGATGAAGAGCCAGCACCAGTCGGAGCAGAAGAAATGCGAGGCCAACGCCGCACACACCGCCGGCGCACGCCAGCAGCAGGCTCTCGGTAAGCAGCTGGCGCATGATCCGCATCGGAGCCGCGCCGAGCGCAGTGCGGACCGCCATCTCTCTCCGGCGGCCTGCACCCCGGGCAAGCAGAAGATTGGCGACATTGGCGCAGGCGATCAGCAGCACAAATTCCACGCAGCCCATCAACATCACCAGCGCGGGCCGCACATTACTGGTGAAGGCATCGCCAAGAGTCTGCAGGAAAACACCGAAACCGACATCGCTGCTCGGATTTTCGCGGTGCAAACGAGTCGAAACGGCGTCGAGTTCGCTGCGCGCCTGCTTCAGGCTCAGTTCATCCGGCAGGCGGATAATGCCGCTCAGCCAATGGACATTCGGGGATGAACCGATTCCGCTGTCGCGCCGCAACTGAAGTAGCGTCCACAGCAACTCCTTGTCATCAAGGCCGTTGAATCCGGCGGGCATGACACCGATCACGGTGTGAGGCACTCCATCAATCTGAATGGGTTTCCCGACAATGTGAGGATCGGCGCCAAAACGGTTTCTCCAGAATGCGTAGCTGAGCATCACGAACTGACCAGCTCCGGATTGATCCTCTTGCGGAGAAAAGAGCCGGCCCAACAACGGCTGCACGCCGAGAACCGGAAAGAAGTCATAAGAAACCACTCCCCCTGAAATGCGCTGCGGCGGCTCTCCAGGGCTGCTGATATTGAACTGCCATGAGACATGCGCTCCCATATGGGCCACCAATCCGCCTTGTTGTTTCCAGTCAAGGAAGTCTCGAGTGGAGAAGAGATTGGCGGCCCCGTTCCCTTGGCGTTGCGACACAAACAGTAGTCGCCCTGAATCGGGGAAGGGCCACGATCTCAGAAGGACCGAGTGAACCACGCTGAACATTGCGGTATTGGCGCCGATGCCAAGCGCAAGTGTAAGCACGGCCGCAACCGTGAAGCGCGGAGACTTTGCCAGCGAGCGGACGCCGAAACGAATGTCCTGGAGTAACTTACCCATGTCTGGAGCGACCTCCTTAAAAGAGACGACGAGCCGGGGTGGTCGTTAGAGGCGCGCGAAGAAGAAATCACTTGGGCGCCCGCATCCCACAAAAGTTCGCCGCCCACACTCAAATGCGGAATGTTGTTTGAGCTGCGCCGTGCTACGATCATTCCAATTGAGCCAATAGATCAGGCGAGCGGTTTATAAAGCCTCCAGAGGGAATCCAGCGGGTTATAGATAGAATCTCCCGCGAGTACGGCTCCTCCGGACCGTTCACCATCCCCGCCGCAGATATCCGACACCGCTGCCGGACGGCTCATTTAGATAATTAGAGGCTCTTGTTTGTGAAAAGAGTGCTGCCGTTTTTGCCGTTCCTTCTTTTCGTTGCTTCGTTCTCTTGCGTTGCGCAAAATTCCGTGTCGTCCATCGAAACCCTGAAAAGCTCTTATGCCGCCTCGGGCAGCATCGTGGTCCTGGGCGGAAACACAATCGTAATTGAGCCCAAGATGCCGGCGCCGGTGTGCGGGCTGCCGAAGACCGAGAACGGCAAGACGACGTGGCAGTTTTACTCATTCCCTCTCGCGTCCATCACAGTTCCGCTTACCGAGGTGGACGAAACGCTGATTAGCGAGGACCGCGTGTTTACCGGTTCCGACCCGGACAAAAGCTATAAGCCGGGCGACAAGGGCGACACCACGATGATCGTGATCGCCGGCATCGAGGGCAAGCAATTCCACACGCTCACCTACGACCGCGACAAGTTCCTGCAGCTTAGCCCTGGGCCGCATTCGGGCAAGGACTTCGACCAGGCGCCGGACACCACTGTGGCATTCGGACTGACGTTCTCAGATCCGGCCTCGGCGCGGGCCTTTGAGGTCGCGCTGCGGGATGCGGTACTGGAAGCCAAGGCACAGGCACGGACCGAGCGACCCTAGCCCCTTTCGACTCAATCGGGCAAACCAGCCCATTGCCCATCCTTGCGGTGCAAGTTGCCGCAGGGGTGGGATACGCACATTGAACCCTTACCTCTCTTGTCCACTCTTCAGCTTGGGCACAAATCCTTCTGCTCCGGGCGTCAGCAGTCCGGCCTGGGCGTAGGTCAGCAGCTTGTCGCGGGTGTCGGTAATGTCGAGGTTGCGCATGGTGAGCTGTCCGATGCGGTCGCGCGGCGAGAAAGCAGAGTCAGTCTTCTCCATCGAAAGCCGCTCGGGTTTGAAGGTCAGGTTCGGTGACTCGGTATTGAGAATCGTGTAGTCGTTGCCGCGGCGCAGCTCGAGCGTGACCGTGCCGGTGACGGCGGCGGCCACCCAGCGCTGCGCGCTCTCGCGCAGCATGATGGATTGCGGATCGAACCAGCGGCCCTGATAGAGTAGCCGGCCGAGCTTGCGGCCGTTCTCGCGGTACTGCTCGATGGTGTCTTCGTTGTGGATGCCGGTGATGAGGCGCTCGTAAGCGATGTAGAGCAAGGCCAGCCCCGGCGCCTCGTAGATGCCGCGGGATTTTGCTTCAATAATGCGGTTCTCAATCTGATCGCTCATGCCCAGCCCATGCCGGCCGCCGATGCGGTTGGCCTCGAGCAGCAATTCGACGTTGTCGGCGAAGTCTTTGCCGTTAAGGGCGACGGGCGTGCCCTCGTGGAAGGTGACGGTCACCTCTTCGGGCTCTACGTCGACATCGCTGCGCCACGAGGCCACACCCATGATGGGAACCACGATCCTCATGTTGCTCGAGAGGTGTTCGAGGTCTTTGGCTTCGTGTGTCGCGCCCAGCAGGTTTGAGTCGGTTGAGTAGGCCTTCTCGGCCGACATCTTGTAGGCGAAACCGGTCTTCTGCATGAAGGCAGACATCTCGGCGCGGCCGCCCAGTTCGTCGATGAATGCGGGATCGAGCCACGGCTTGTAGATCTTGAGGTCGGGGTTGACGAGCAGGCCGTAGCGATAGAAGCGCTCAATGTCGTTGCCCTTGAAGGTTGATCCGTCGCCCCATACGCTCACGTCATCTTCCTTCATAGCGGCGACGAGCATGGTTCCAGTGACGGCGCGGCCAATGGGAGTGGTGTTGAAGTAGGCGACGCCGGCCGTGGTGATGTGGAAGGCTCCGGCTTGGAGCGCGGCGAGGCCCTCGCGGACAAGCTGCGCGCGGCAGTCGATGAGGCGCGCGTTCTCGGCGCCGTAGTGCAGAGCGGCGCGGGGAATCGCGTCGTAGTCGGCTTCGTCGGGCTGGCCGAGGTTCGCGGTGTATGCATACGGGCGCGCGCCCTTCAGCTTCATCCAGTGCAGAGCGGCCGAGGTGTCGAGGCCGCCAGAAAAGGCGATGCCGACCTTCTGGCCGACGGGAAGATTTTCAAGGATGTTTGACATTGCGAGGGCGCTCCAGCAAACAGGGCAGAGTTGGATCGAAAGCCAATCCCTATTTTACGGGCGCGAAGTTGGCGCATGTTGAACGCGGAATCTGGCGCCGGAATTCTACGAAAAATGGCCTGAAAGGATGTCTTTGAGGGCAAAAACGCGCTCTAATATCACGGCAATTTGGCTGGTTGCATTCCATAACACATTGATTTATATAGCGCCGTGGCCCCAGTTTGCACAGCTGCACAGCGGCTGGCAGGGGGGGTGGGGGGGTTAATTTTCTGGTAAACAAATCCCAGTTTTCAACTCCGAAATGCAGGTGTGGAGTATCGGCGAAAGGGCTAGGCGCCGCGGCTGGACGAATGTCTGCATGAGAGTATTATGCGCCGGGATGCGGAAATTGACGGCAAAGAGGCGTTGGCAGAGCTAGAGAGCAGCAGGTTGGTGGGTTGAGCAAGAGCGATGAGTCTCGAAGGAACCCTCAGCAGGCCTGGACGCGAATGTGGCCGTCTTGCGCGTAGGCCAGCAGCCTGCGATCGCGTGTGACGATGACGTGGCCGTGGAGACGGGCGGTGGCAGCGATGATGCGGTCCGCCGGGTCGGAGGGCGGCGTGCCGGGTAATGTGGTTGATGCGAGCAACTCGGCCGGCGTGAGCGGTGAGAGACGAACGCCCGGCAGAGCCAGCAGGCTTGCGAACCAGGCATCGGGCGCGAGTGTGAGCATAAGTCGCCCTTTGGCGGCGAGGGTGCCGACCTCCCACGCAGTGAACGGCGAGACATAAACGCCCAGGTTGGCTCGCCGGGCGGCGCGGATGGCGTTGAGCGATTGGGAGGACATGGGAGCGCCCGCCATGAGCCAGAGCGCCGCGCAGGTGTCGAGCAATATTGAAGATGCCGGTGCAGGCACTTACTGCTCCGCGTCCCAGGCTTCGCCTGTTGGCTCAGTGAGATCGACGCCCGGCGCCACGGTGACAGTGCCGCGCATCGCACCCCAGAGGTCTTGCACATCTGCCGGTTCGTTCTCAACGGGAACGATAGCAGCGACGGCGCGGTTGCGCTTGAGCAGAAGCACGCGTCCGGTCTTGCCCTGCGCCACGTCGTCAATGAGGCCGAGACACTTCGACTTGAAGGCCGTTACGCCGACGGCGGTCTCATCGTTGGAGCGAGCGGGCATGGTGTTCTCCTATATGGTCCATTTTACATGGACCATTATAAAAGCGCAAAGAGAGATTAATTAGGTGGCTTTGAAGGAGTAAGGCTTCCTTTTTCATCTGTTCGGAACCACTGCCCATCTAAACACTCCCCGTATTCGCCCTGTCGCTCAATCCGGCACCCAACGCACACGAGCGGGCCCACGTCGCTATATTGGTCCCTGAAATTGATGGCGCAGGAGTATTTCATCGGCACAACGATACGACCTTTCGGATCAGCGTAGCCGTACTTGCCATCTCGCTCGATTGTTACAAGCCCATGATGAAAATTGTCCGGGCCGTTGTCGACCAACGCTACGTCGCGGATGACAATTCGTCCGCTATGGTTGACATAGACCCCTCCAAATTCATTGATCCAAAAGGCGGAGAGGCCATATCGATTGAACGAGGGATGCATCCAGTATTTCGCGGGAATAAAAAGGACGCCGTTTCGGTTCTCGACTACACAGGCCGGCATGACTGGCGTGTCGATGTCCTGAACGACGCAAGCCTTCTGACTTGGTGATTGCGAGAAGCCGCGCGGACAAACGCCCGAATTGGGGACCAGAGTAGAGGCAAGGATGAAGTAAACGGCAGACCGATTGAAATTACACAATGGCCACCTCCGATTTTCGAAGCAATTTTAATACGGACGTGGCTCAATGAAAGCACGGCGGCGATTCCCGAAAGGAAATCGCCGCAGAATCACTGACCACTAACCCCTGTCTTTACACGTTGTAAGTTGTCGAAGAGACGCGTCCACCATGCCCGGTCCAGTTGGTGTGGAAGAACTGGCCGCGGGGCTGGTCAATGCGCTCGTAGGTGTGCGCTCCGAAGAAGTCGCGCTGCGCCTGGAGGAGGTTTTGCGGCAGGCGCTCGGTGCGGTAGCCGTCGAAGAAGTTGAGCGCGGTTGAGAAGGCCGGCGTGGGCACGCCCATCCTGACCGCGTGCACCAGCGCCTTGCGCCACGAGGCCTGGTACTTGTTGAGCAGGCGCGAGAAGTATTTGTCGAGCAGCAGATTGTCGAGGTTTTTGTTCTTCTTGAAGGCGTCTTTGATTTTGCCGAGGAACTGGCTGCGAATGATGCAGCCGCCGCGCCACATCAATGCGATGCCGCCCATGTTGAGGTTCCAGTTGTACTCCTTGGCTGCGGCGCGCAGCAGCATGTAGCCCTGCGCGTAACTGACAATCTTGGAGCAGAAGAGCGCGCGGCGCACGTCTTCAATGAACTTGGCGGTCGCCTGGATTTGGTTTTGATTTTGGCCCGCGCAGGACTTTCGATGCTTCGACGCGCTCTTCTTTGAGAGCGGAGAGGCAGCGGGCGAAGACGCTTTCGCCGATGAGCGTGACAGGCTGGCCGTTGTCGAGCGCCCCGATCACGGTCCACTTGCCGGTGCCTTTCTGTCCAGCGGTGTCGAGAATCTTGTCGACGAGCGGGGTGCCGTCTTCATCTTTCTTGGCGAAGATCTGCGACGAGATTTCGATGAGGTAGCTGTCGAGCTCGCCCTTGTTCCAGTCGACAAACACATCGTGCAGCTCGTCGGGAGTGAGGCCGAGGCCGTGCTTGAGCAGGTCGTAGGCCTCGCAGATGAGCTGCATGTCGCCGTACTCGATGCCGTTGTGCACCATCTTGACGTAGTGGCCGGCGCCGTCTTCGCCCACCCAGTCGCAGCAGGGGGTGCCGTCTTCAACCTTGGCGGCGATGCCCTGGAAGATGGGCTTCACAAACGGCCACGCAGCGGGATTGCCGCCGGGCATGATGGAGGGTCCGCGGCGCGCGCCCTCTTCGCCGCCGCTCACGCCGGTGCCGATGAAGAGGATGCCTTTTTCAGCGAGCGATTTGGTGCGGCGGTTGGAGTCGGTGAAGAGCGAGTTGCCGCCGTCGATGAGGATATCGCCGGGCTCGAGGTGCGGCAGGATGTGGTCGATCATCTGGTCGACGGTGTCGCCGGCCTTGACCATGAGCATGACGCGGCGCGGGCGCTTGAGCAGGGCGATGAACTCCTCCATGGAATGCGCGCCAACGACTTGCGTGCCTTTGGCCTCGTTGTTGACGAAGTCGTCGACTTTGGAGACGGTGCGGTTGAAGACCGCGACCTTGAATCCGTGGTCGTTCATGTTGAGGACGAGGTTCTGTCCCATGACGGCAAGACCGATGAGGCCGATATCGCAGGTTGGGTCTGGCATGAGTGTCTCCGAAGGTCGATTTTAACAGTGCGCAGTGAACAGTGAGCGGTGGACAGAGCCGGACCGTGCGCCGCGCCCTTCACAGAGAGCGAGCCCGGGCCTTAGTATTTGCAGCGTGGAAACCTTGGTGCTCGACGGCCAGCCGATGAAGGCGGCCGATATTGAAGCTGTTGCGATCTTAGGCCGCAAGGTTGAGATCGCTGAAGAAGCAAGAACGCGAATCGTGGCCAGCCGCGCGGCAATTGAGCAGATTCTGGCTGAGGGCCGTACGGTGTACGGGGTCAATACCGGATTCGGCAAACTGAGTGACGTTCACATCAAGCCTGAGAACTTGGGCGCGCTGCAGGTGAACCTGGTGCGCAGCCACGCAGGCGGATTGGGGCAGCCGCTTTCAGTGCCTGAGGCCCGGGCCATGGTACTGTTGCGGGCAAACGTACTGGCCAAGGGATTCAGCGGCGTGCGTCCGGAGCTGGTCGAGCTGCTGGTGGCGATGCTCAATGCAGGCGTGACGCCGGTGATTCCTGAAAAGGGTTCGGTGGGTGCGAGCGGAGACTTGGCGCCGCTGGCGCATCTTGCGCTGGTGGTGATCGGCGAGGGGGAGGCGTGGTTTGCGGGCGGGGCGGGGCTCGACGGCGAGCGGCTCAAGGGCGGCGAAGCGTTGCAACGCGCGGGCCTTAGGCCGATGGTGCTCGAGGCCAAGGAGGGCTTGGCGCTGCTGAATGGCACGCAGGCCATGAACGCCGTGGGTCTGCTGGCGCTGGAACGCGGCAGGCGGCTGGTGCGGCTGGCCGACGTGTCGGGAGCGATGTCGCTTGAGGCGCTGATGGGGACGCCGGCGGCCTTCGATGAGCGCATTCACAAAGCGCGGCCTCATGCGGGACAGATGGCTGCGGCGGAGCATTTGATCGCGCTGCTGGCCGGCTCTGAGATTCGGGAGTCGCATCGCGAGCACGACAGCCGGGTGCAGGACGCGTACTGTTTGCGCTGCATGCCGCAGGTTCACGGAGCGGTGCGCGACGTGCTGGAGCATGTGGCTGGAATTCTGGAGATTGAGTCGGGCTCAGCGACGGATAATCCGCTGATCTTTTCAGAGGACTCCTCCAAAGAGCCAAGCGGCGGAGCCGTGCTGCAGGGGGGAAATTTTCATGGGGCGCCGCTGGCGTACGCGTTCGATTACGCGGCGATTGCGATGACGGACCTGGCGGGCATCACGGAGCGGCGCATCGATCGCCTGCTGAACCCCGACATCAACGAGGGGCTGCCGCCGTTTCTGTCGGCGGGCGCGGGCCTCGAGTCGGGGTTCATGATTGCGCAGATTGCTTCTGCGGCGCTGATCAATGAGTGCCAGGTTCTGGCGCATCCAGCGTCGACGGGAACCATCCCCACCAGTGGCGGCAAAGAGGATCACGTGTCGATGGGCATGACCGGCGCGCTGAAACTGCGGCAGATTGTGGAGAACGCCGAGCGAGTGGTGGCCATCGAACTGATGTGCGCCGCGCAGGGACTCGAGTGCCGCAGGCCGCTCAAGCCGGGCATCGAGGTTGGACGCGCGCATGAGGCGGTGCGGCGATTGGTGGCGCCGCTGATTGAGGATCGCGTGCTGGCCGGTGATGTTGAGAAGCTGGCGGAAGCAGTGAGGGGCGGGGAGTTTGCAGGCTTCTAGCTCCTGGCTCAGTGCCTTCAGCTATAAGGTTGTGACAACAGCGATTGTTACTTTGGAGATGTTGTCAGTGTCGAAAACCGGTACATTTTTTCCAGGCGGCTGCCGGGCGGGATTCAGGAGCGATGGCCGGTGTAAATACTTAGGCGCCAGATGGTTGCACGAGCTTGCAACCTTGCTGGAAGGACTCGGATAATAGGTTCGAGCTTCGATTTTACTATTGATTTTTGAACAAAAAACCCCTAAAATAAGAAGCAATGTAGCCTCTGGACATGCCGCAATCCCCTAGCGTGGGTCCGAGGACGGCGAGAAAAAATCCACCCTTCATTCAAGGACAAACAATCAATGGCAAAGCGTCGTGGAAATCCGAACTGGGGCAAGCCGGAGCCCATTGGGCCGGTTGTGCCTACGGTCACCTCATTCGAGCAGATTGTAAAGGAGTTCAAGCTGCCGCCGGATCAGTATATCCGGTCGACCCGCCTGCGTGAGTGGGCGCGCCGGAACAAGAACTCCAAGTACATTCCCGAGGCCCTACTTGAGGCCTGGGGCTTCGAGATCGAATCGACGTTGTAGCATTTGAGCCAGTTTGCACAAAGACGCCGCCTTCGGGCGGCGTTTTTGCTGGGCGGGGTTATTGAGGCCGCCTCAGCTGCCCGTTCTGGCGTTTGCTCTCCGGACAGGTGAGAATAAGGCAGCGCCCGACGCCCCCTCTCATTGATTGACTGCCATGAACACCAGGAAGATTGTAATCCGCGCAGTGGAGATTATTGTTGGCGTGCCCATCTTGCTGGTCATCGGACTTTACGCGTTCTACTATTCCGTTTTCTACTTTCCGAATTGGACTACCGCTACGAGGGGCACTATTGTTTCGTCTGGCCAGCAGCGGCATTACCTGTTGTACGTTCCAAAGAGCTACGACCCTTCGAAGCCGGCGCCGCTGGTGATCTGTCTGCACACGTCGATGTCGTGGGCCAGCGCGGCAATGGCCATCAGCCATTGGAACAAGGTGGCCGACGAGAACGGGTTCATCGTCGTGTATCCCGAGGGAACCGGCAGCGGCCCCAAGTCGTGGGAGATGGAAAAGAGCGAAACACCGTCGCAGATGCCCGACGTCATCTTTATTTCGCAGGTGATCGACAAGCTTGAGGCGGCATATAACGTCGATAAGGCGCGCATCTACGCTAACGGTATGTCGAACGGCGGAGGCATGGCGTTCGTGCTCTCCTGCACGATGTCCGATCGCATTGCGGCGGTGGGGTTGGTTTCGGCGGGGCTCGATCCGGGGTGGAGCTGGTGCACGGATCGTCGGCCGGTGCCGGTGATTGCCTTTCATGGAACCGTCGATCCTATCTGCCCGTACAACGGCGGCTACTCAAAGCTTGCCGGCGGATCTTTTCCGAGCGTTCCGGAGTTTATGGCGAACTGGTCTCGGCGCAACCAGTGCTCGGCGAATCCGGTTGAAAGCGCGGTTTCGGCGGATGTCACGCGCCGGCAATATACGGGCTGCGCCAACGGGGCAGACGTGGTGCTCTACACCATCAAAGGGGAAGGCCATCAGTGGCCGGGAGGCCACCGAATCGTGGCGGAGTTTATGGTCGGCCCTTATAACCACAGCATCGACGCCACGAGGCAGATGTGGGCGTTCTTTCGCGAGCATCAACTTTCGCCGAAGTAAGAATGGCGAGCGCGGGTCGATGGGTGAGCGAATCGCAACCAGTTAAATGGGCTCTCATGCGCTTCGCGCTTTCCAACCCAGCCAATTCAAGATCCATTGCCACGTTCCTTCCTGCGTGCGATCGGTGGGTGGCGGCGGCAAAGAGGCTGAGGGAAAGTTCACAGGCTTGCCGCGATATGCCGCCGCAAGTTGCTGGAACACTCGGCCCTGTTGCTTGACGCTGCCATCGTTGGTCAACAAGCCGAGCGAGTATTCGAGGGGATTGAATTGGAACTTGCGGTCGACGTCGTGACTGTCCCAGTAGCTGAACCAGCTCACGCCCTGCTCGATGGCCGCAAGCACCGCCTTTTCGAGCCACTCGGCCTGGCCCTTTTCAGGCAGTGCTTCGATGCAGGTATTGAACTCGCCTGCCCATATCGGCTTGTTCTGGGTGCCGGCGAAAGAGCGGATCAGCGTTGCCATGGCGGCGAGCAGCCTGACGCTGGGAGGATCCATGGCGCCGCCGTATTTCAAGGCGCCGGTCCACCAGGGATAGCAGTGCATCACCGGAAACCGCGCCGCCGCCAGCGCCTGCGCTGAAAACGTGTCGGGCTCAAACCACGGCTCATGATCGACGCCGTTGACATGGAGACCATCGGGCAGGACCTGGTTCATCAACCCGAACATCTTTGCCATCCACGCATCGCCCTCGGGAATGGAGGCCTTCCAGCAGGTGTTCAGCTCGTTGCCGAAGTCGAATCCGATGATGTTTCGATGCGGCTTCATGACGCGGGCCAGCTCGCGGACAAAAAGCTCCTGCGCGGAGTGCATCGTGGCATCGGTATAGAAGCCGTCGCTCAGGCGATTGAACGACGGCAGGAAAAACCAACCGCTCAACTGGCCCGTGAAGACCGTCACCAGCGCATCGAGATGGCGTTCGCCCATCATGGCAAGCAATTGATCGAGCCGCTCGAGATGCGCGGGGCTCACCCATTTTGGATTGGGCTGGAAAAACGGCCAGATGAGCATGAGGCGCAGGTGGTCGGCGCCAAGCGCGGCAATGGCGTCGAGGTCGCGGCGAATCGGATCGGGGCGCCAGTCGTTCCAGCAGAACCACCAGTTGTGCGAAGGCGTGTAGTTGACCCCGAAGCGATGGCGCCTGAGGTCGAGCCCGATGCCGGAGGATGAGTTGGTTTGGGCGTGGGCGAATGCGCCTGGTTGGCTTGACTCAGCGATTACTGCGGCGACCGCAGCGGAGCTTACGGTGAGAAATTTGCGTCGATTCATGGAGTCGTCCCGTGACCACACACGAGATTACTCCGGGACGCGAGATGACTACAAAATACTCGGAGTGGAATAGCTCAGGGGTTTGGGTTAGTGGTATCCCACCCTAACCGCGAAAAACGCGGTTAGGGCGGGGCAGCCGGCAATCTCCTGCGCAACGAATGTAACAGAATTTCTGTTACATTTTTCGAGTGAACCATATTATTTTCAGTCATTCGATATCGAGAATACCCTACTTACTTTCTGAGCACCCTGGAGGGTGACGTTTTTTTGTTTTGCGTTGATTTGAAAGGGATTGGCAGCTAGAACCGGAGCTGAATCGGGGGAATTCTCCGGAAAAGCGCGAATTGGGGATTTGTAACAAGATTTCGCTTGTTACATTTTATAAGCAGCTTATTTATCAGTAGCTTGAAAAATCATGTGCTGTTGCTTTTCTGGTTACCCCCGGGGAGGGGGTGGGGGGATTATATTTCCAGTAACTGCTCTCAGTTCTAAGTTAACTGATTGGTACTGTGCGCGGGGCGCTCCCGGTTTTCCTGGGAGCTGGAGGTGGAAATGGAGTGGTGCGATTCGCGCGGGAGTCCGCCAAGGGCGACCTGGGCGGCGTAGAGCAGGCGGCTGCTGGTGTTTTCGCGGATGGCTTCAAGGATCACTCCTCTGGCGACGCAGGCAATGAAAGCGTGGATTCCCTCACGGCTGGTGAGGGCAGGCATGGCATTGCGGTAGGCTTGGCGGGCAAGCTTTTCGGCCTCGTAGCTTTCGATGGTATGCGGGCCGTGGATCTTGGCATAGGCCTCTTTGGCTTTCCGGTATGCGGCATGGCAGCGGGCGAGGGCGAGGGCGGATGGGTCGGTCGGGCCGGGCTCGGGGGCGGGTTGTATGGCTGGTGTTACAGGTGATTCGGACATTTGGAATTGCTCCTGATAACAGTGTGCGCGTGTTGGGCTTAATTATCGGCAATTCCGTTGAGCATTTGATCAGCGGGGTTGGCGGATTTGTTGGGTGCTGGCTTGGTTGGGGTCGCTGGAGCGAACGGTGTTTCCGGCGCAGATCCGATATCGCACGGATTCGCGGCGACTCAAGATTAGGTGAATCGGCGCATCTTTCTGTTGTCGGCTTTCGGCGTTCCGGTAAGGCTTATGCGGCAAGGATCGGCGACCTCTCAGGTGCGAGAAGGCGAAATTGGGTCGCGGGCCTGGATTTCTTCACTTCTCAATCGCGTTCGTCGTCAGGGTCGGGCGAACTTTGGCCTGGGTCCGAACCCGGCCCTTTGAAGGCGAGCCAAATCACTTGCGCAATAATTTTGAAATCGAGCCAGAGGCTCCAGTTTTCAACGTAGATATCGCTGGGGGTTTTGGGACGAGGGGAGGGCAGGCCTGGTCGACCTTGAACTTCCCATAGGCCGGTGACGCCGGGTGTAACGTCAAGGTGGCGGAGGTGGGCGAGGTTGTGCTGCTTTACTTCGCTGCCGATAGGGGTGCGAGGCCCCACAACGGTCATGTCTCATTTAAGGACGTTAATGAACTGAGGAAGCTCGTCGAGAGAGTATTTGCGCAGGAAGCGGCCAAGGCGGGTGACACGGGGACCGTTGCTGACCTTGAAGGGGACATCGTCGCGGTCGTTCGTGTGCATGATTTCGACGTCCCGCTTTCCTGGTTCCGTCAGCATGGTGCGGAACTTGATACAGCGGAAGACGACTCCCTTTTTGCCGACGCGCTCAGAGCGATAGAAGACGGGGCCCGGCGATTCGAGCTTGATGGCAATGGCGAATGCGATCAAAGCGGGTAGGAGTGCAAGCAGGACGAAACTGGAAAAGAGGATGTCGAATACGCGCTTCAGAGTGGCGGACGCGGTTGAGGATTTAGCTGCGCTCTTCAGTGCGGCGCCGCGAATCCGGTCAGCCGCCCGTAACAAGCCGACTGAGTAGATGACCTTGAATATCTCTCCCGGGATCTCTTCCAGCCCGCTTTCCCATTCTTCGTCATAACGCTCCCTGCATTCCACAGGCAGCCTAGCCACGGCTCTGCCGCGAATCTTCTTATGAAGCCAACCTGACCACGCCTTCACCTCGTCAGCCATCAGGCGGGCAACGATGGCGATGAGGAGGGTTACCACCACTGTCGTCTTCATAGTGCGAACTCCGGCGTTCTTGGCAGATACTCTCTGAAGGATGCGCGGGCGTTTGCTTCACCTAGGGCTGTTATGCGGTAAAGCCGGCGGCGTGGCCGCTTCACCCGAGCTGGCACCACCTCTTCCCACTCACTTTCCAGCCATCCCGCTTCCTCCAGCCTAAAGAGGATGGGATAGAGTGTGCCCGATGCAAGTCCCGTTGCCCGAGAAATTTCAATACCAGAGAGTGCGTCGGCAGGGCGAACGAAGAATTCCCCCAATACCTTGAGTGTCGGTCCAGTGATGCGAGGGGATTTTGAAGCCATGTAGAAAGTCTACATAGGTTGGGCTCGCCTGTCAAGCTGCTTGGTTCACGCATTGCACCTAGGGTCGCCGTCGGGGGGTGGAGCCCCCGGGGGTTTGTCTTCGCTTGATTCGGGGGTCTGAGGGTCTCCACTTCCTCAGGGTTTCGGGGTTGGGCTGGCGGCGCGAGTAAACTCGCGCCCTGATACAAGGCTCTCTGCGGCGTTGATGGGGATTGTTGGGGAAAAGCAACTGCAGATCCTTCGACTTGTTCGGGATGGCGGCGGTGGGGAGGGGTTGTTTCAGGGGCTGAACAGGTTGCGGAAAAACTCATCGTGCTCGGCGACGAGTTGGATAACCATCCCTCAGGGGTTAAAACCCCAAGTCAATTTATAGACCTTATTGGCACGGATAAATCCGTGCCCTTTCAAAACAGCGACATTGGTTGAGTTTTTCAGCGG
>Ga0335072_10003932_pt1 | contig 22211 bp, 19 predicted proteins | sample Lox_Sample_21_FD_206725 | JGI IMG/M metagenome (GOLD analysis project Ga0335072, IMG submission 206725) | Soil microbial communities from Loxahatchee National Wildlife Refuge, Florida, United States - Lox_Sample_2.1 | ecosystem: Environmental > Terrestrial > Soil > Wetlands | place: USA...
GCCTTCGCCATTCATGTGTTCGAGCCGCAGACGGTGTTCTTCCAATTTCAGAAAACGCCGGTAGACATCCAGCATATCCGTCGGACGCAAATGGGACTGATCCACCAGTTCACGTTCGGCGTGACGCAATACTTTTTCCAAATGGACTGGCGGCATCGGTTGAAGGTAAGCATGCCCTAAAGTCAACTCAATCGGCAAGTCAAGCGACGCAACGGTTATGATTTTCTTGCCCCGGTGCGCCACCGGCTCCACGCTTTTCGGATAGCCTCTGATTTCCCATGCCTCAACTTGGACTCAATATCGACCATGTCGCGACTCTGCGCGAAGCCCGCTACCGGGACTGGAAGCGAGGACTACCTCCCGAACCCAATGTTCTCGAAGCCGCGCGCCTGGCTGAACAGGGCGGCGCCCAATCCATTACCGTCCATCTGCGCGAGGACCGGCGTCACATCCAACCCGCCGATGTCCGTGGTCTTTCCCGCGCCATTCAGGTTCCTCTTAATCTGGAAATGGCCGCGACTCCGGCGATGGTTCGCCAGGCGCTTCTCTTTAAACCGGATGAAGTCTGTCTGGTGCCGGAAAACCGGCAGGAAGTCACCACCGAGGGAGGTCTTGATGTGGTTGCCGATGAACGCAGGATCAAGGCGGTCATTGCCAAGCTGAGAGCGGTGAAAATTGGCGTCAGCGCGTTCATCGATGCCGATCTTCCGCAAATTGACGCCGCTCATCGCGCGGGCGCCTTTGCCGTGGAACTCCACACCGGTCATTACGCCAACGCCACCACGGCGGGGGCCCGCCGAAAAGAACTCGCGCGCCACGCCCGCGCCGCCGCGCATGCCGCCAATCTCGGCCTGCAGGTCAATGCCGGACACGGTCTTCATTATACGAATGTGCGCCAGTATATTGAAGACGTTCCCCATCTCCATACCCTCAACATTGGCCACTCAATTGTTTCCCGCGCGATCCAGGTTGGACTTCGCCAAGCGGTTGCGGAGATGGTGGCTCTGCTCGGTTCGCGCAAAAGGGTCCATAATGTCGATTAGGACGGCGGTGCCGCAACGGGAAAATTAGAAATCGCGGAGCGAGCCTGCGGTATTCGCGTGAGGATTCAATTCTTGCAGCGATGACGGGTTGTTTTGAAGCGGATGCCAGGCCGGGCTTTTTTGGTATTTAGCCTGGATGATCGTATACACCGTATCGGCGGTTGGCGGAGAGGCCCGGGCCAGTTGATTGATTTGCGTGTCCAGAAAATCGGCCAGTTTTGCCATACTTGGCTCGATGCGTGGCAGCAGCGCGCGATCCAAAGCCTGGTGGCAGATCGCTTCCGGTGTATCGCTTGCGTCCGGATTGTCCGGAGGCGTCTGAACCCGGCTCCATCCGGTATGCACCGGCTGATAAGCCAGGTAATTGGCCAGCGCGCGCGCCGCTGTTGGATCGGATGAGTCCTGCGCCACCGCCCAGCCGTTGACTGCGGCCAGGCTGGCCCGGGTAATCTCCGCCGGCATCACCGTGAACGCATACCGGAACTTCGGCAGCGTCGCGGCGAAGTCGGACGGCGCGACCAGCAGCGCCGACCGTTGCTGCGCGAAAAGTGTTCCCGGGCTTTGTCCCGGTTCCGTGGGCGGGGCCGTCACCGTCAGTCCGCAAAAGAAATTTTGAATTCGGCCAAGTTCCCATATCTGCGATTCCCGCGTATCGGCATCCGAGATGTGCCATGTCTCGAGATCGAGCGCCGGATGCCCTGTTTCCGCGCAGAGAATATTCCAAAAGTCAAAACTGGCCGGAAGTTCCAACGGATAGACCGGCTCTCCCGCGCCGTTTTTCAACCGAAGCGAGCCAAGCGCCCGCGAAATGGCCTCGACGACATCCCAGGTCCAATGCGGACCTGGATAGCCAATCCCGGCCTGATCGAAATATTGCTCGTTATAAAAAAGCACGTAGACGGAAAATTCGTCCGGAGCCGCCTTGATCCGGTCGTTGACGGTGAACGCCATGATGCTGCGCGGCGAAGTGTCCTGGTTTGGCGCCGCGTCCGCCAGGTCATGCTTGGGGTCGATTCCGGAAAAATCCCGTGAACTGATCAGGCAGACGTCCGGCGGAGTTCCGGACGAGAACGCGTCGCTCAAGTCACGCCGGTACGATGCCTCGTCGGGATCGCAAGTCAGCAGCGCCTGGCGTCCCGTCTCATTCGCGAAACTCTCCATTTCGCCTTCCAGCGCCTTGGCTTCGCCGTCCGACGCCCAGGCCATCACGCGCAGTGACGGTCCCGGCGGCATCTTGGGCGTGTTCGGATGCGGCACAGTTTCCGGTAGGGGCAAGCCATCCGGCGCCGGTCCCGGTTGCGGAGCGGAGGGGAAGAGCCGTTGGTTGTTGCTTTTCGGAATCTCGTCTTTGGTTCGCGGAAAGGTAAAATAGATGAAAAGGGCCGCGCCAACGAAGGCGAGCAGGAAAAAGATGGCGACCTTCTTTTTGGGCATACGACAATTTAGCGCAGATTTACTTCCCAATGCAAAAATTCTGGAAAAGCCGGGTCAGGATATCCTCGTTCGTGGTTTCGCCGATGACCTCCGCGAGATCGCGCAGCGCGTCGCGCAATTCGATGCTCACCACCTCCAGCCCGCGCGATTGCCGCAAGGCTTCTTTTGCGCGATCGAGCGCCTGCGCGGCCCGTTGCAGAGTCGCGTTTTGCCGCGCGTTGATGGTCAACACAGTTTCGGTTTCGTCCGTTGCGCCGCCCAGCAGCGCCGATTCGATCCGGGTTTCCAGCGTGTCCAGCCCGGCGCCCGTTAGCGCGGAAAGCAGGACCACGTGGTCCGGCAATGATTCGTGCCGGCCAAGATCCGATTTATTCGCGATCAACACGAGGGGCACGTTTTCCGGAACGTCAAATTTCGCCGGATGGTAAGGCTCATGCGCTTCCACGACGCGCAAGAGAAGCTGCGCTTTCGGCAGCAGAGTTCGCGCGCGCCGGCGTCCCTCGATTTCCACCGGATCGTCCGAGTTGCGTTCGCCGGCGGTATCGACCAGCCGGAGCGGCAGCCCGCGCACGTTGCACGGCGCTTCGATCCAGTCTCGCGTGGTGCCCGGTGTTGGCGCCACGATGGCGCGGTCTTCGCGCAACAGCGCGTTGAACAAACTCGACTTGCCCACGTTCGGCTCGCCGGCGATCACCGTGAGCGCGCCTTCCTGCAGGATGCGGCCCAGGGGCGCGGCGCGTAGAAGTTTTTCCAATGCATCTCGGGCCTGGTCCAGCCGCGTGGCAAATTCGGGCCCGATACGCGGTTCGATTCCCTCTTCCGCGAAATCGAGACTCGCCTCAAGGTGGCTCAGGAGATCGACCAATTCGCCGCGCAATTTTTCCAGCACAGCGCCCAGCTTCCCCTCCTTCATCGCCCGGGCGCTGGCCAGGGCCCGCTCGGTGGGCGCGTAGAGGAGATCGAGTAATCCTTCCGCCTGGGTCAGCGAAAGCCGGTCATTGAGAAAAGCGCGCTGGGTGAATTCGCCGGGTCGCGCCGCCCGCGCGCCGAGTTCCAGGCACGCCTGGACGATGGCTTCCGCGATATGCGGATTGCCATGGCACGAAATTTCCACCGTCTCCTCGCCCGTGAACGAATGAGGCGCCTGCCAATAGATCAGCACCACGTCATCGAGGACTTTTCCCGCGCGCGCCAGCGTTCGGTAGACCGCGCGGCCCGGTTTCCACTCGACTGGCGTGGCCAGCAGCCGGTCCGCCGTGGCGCGCGCCTCCGGTCCGCTCAGCCGGATCACCGCCAGAGCGGCGATTCCCGGCGGCGTGCTCAACGCGACGATGGTTTCTGTGGACATTTTCAAAGTGTAATGGTTTTTGAGACTAAGTTTTAGTATTATCTCGCATTAGATGCGTAAGATATCTACTTTTACGTCCCCCTAATGTGGTTCATGCATATCCCGATTCTTCGCCATGCGATGCTCATCGCAGGCTTCTACCTAGTATTGGTTATGGGCTGCTTCGCTCAATCGACCTTCACCTCGGGAATCATTAATTTCGATTTCTATTCCCCTGGATTTTCCCCCGTATATGGACCAGGCGCTGGTGCTATAGGCAGTTCAGGAGATATTTGGAATGGTTATAATGCTGATGACGTGGGCAATCTCAATCATCTCAAAAATAATACAGGTATCGCTACCAGCGTAGATTTTGATTCTACGGAATTCAGTTTCTTTAGTGCAGGCGCCCCATACGGAACCTACGGAGAACTTTTTGACACGTTTCAAGGCTACGATGAACCAGACCATTATGATGTAATTACAGGCCTGGATCCCGATATGACGTACAACCTTGTACTTTATCTTCCACAAGAAGGAACTTATACCGTCAATGGTACGAATTTTACTCAAGATGTTTATCCAACTGTGCCTTATAATGAATTGGTCGAAGGGGCTGGTTACGTCGAAAACGAGGTTACAGCCGATGCATCAGGAGATTTGACTTTTGTATCTACAGACGGAGAAGCAACGCTTAGCGCGTGGCAGTTAGAGGTGATTCCGGAGCCATCTCCTTGCAGCTTGCTCATACTCGGGATATTAGCGATGACTTTTTTGTATCGGTTCAATCCATTGCTCCTAAGGTAGCCGCGGCGGACCGCCGCCCGGCGTGCGGCGGCTACCAATTCGAGGAGCTAGCTTTGTTGGCCGGGAGCAAACGCAATGAACGGCAGCCCATGCGCTTCCGCCACCGCGCGGCAGGTCAGTTTGCCGTCGATCACGTTGACTCCATCGGCCAAGCCCGCGTGGCGGCGGCATGCCGCGTCGAGTCCATGCTCGGCCAGGGCCTCGATATAGGGATAAGTCACGTTGGTCAGCGCCTGCGTCGCCGTCCGCGCGTAGGCGCCCGGCATGTTGGTGACGCAATAATGGAGAACGCCTTCCTCCACGAACACCGGATCGTCATGCGTCGTCGGATGCGAGGTCTCCGCGCAACCGCCCTGGTCGATGGCGATGTCGATGAAAACGCTGCCCGGTTTCATCTGTCGCAGCATCGCGCGCGAAATCAGTTTCGGCGCCCGCGCTCCCGGCACGAGTACCGCGCCGATCAGGAGGTCGACGCTGGGCAGCAGTTCCGTCAGATGCGCTTCGTTCGAGTAGAGCGTGTGGGCGGTGCTCATGGTGATGTCGAGGAAGCGCATCCGTTCGAGGTCGACTTCGAGGATGGTGACGTCCGCGCCGAGGCCGGTGGCCATCCGCGCCGCATTCACACCCGAAGAACCGCCGCCGAGCACAACGACGCGGCCCGGCAATACGCCCGGCACGCCGCCAAGCAGGACACCCTTGCCGCCGTGCGGCTTGGCCAGGAAATGACCCCCGACGATGACCGACATGCGCCCCGCGATTTCGCTCATCGGCTCGAGCAGCGGTAGCCGGTGGTTGCGGGTCACCGTCTCGTAGGCAATGGCGGTCACACCCGATTTTAGCAACGCCTGGGTCAGCGCCAGATCCGCCGCCAAATGGAGATAAGTGAAAAGAATCTGGCCCCGGCGCAGCAGCGGAAATTCGGACATGAGCGGCTCCTTCACCTTAATAATGAGGCCGCCGGAAAAGGCTTTTTCGTGGGAATCGGTCAGTTGCGCGCCCGCTGCGGCGTAATCGGCGTCCGGATAACCCGCATCGGCGCCCGCACCCCTTTCCACCACGACTTCGTGCCCATGCTTGATGAGTTGGTATGCCGCCGAGGGCAACAACCCGACTCGGTGCTCCTGGATTTTGATTTCCTTCGGCACGCCGATAACCATGGGGACATTTTCGGCGGAATTGGCGGAAATGCCAGATAACTTATGGGCACTTAAAACTTGTACTGAAGCCTCACGTAAAAACTGCGGCGCTGTCCATATTGGGGAGCAAAAACGCCGACGCCGGAACCACTGCGTATTTGGTAGATTTGATCGGCGACGTTGACGACATCGAAGCGAGCGATCAGGTTATCGATTCCGGCCCATTTGAATCCCTGGGTAAAGCCGAGGTTGACCGAATCGTAGGCCGGGACGGAGGCGCCGTTGGGGATGTTATCCGGCATGCCGGGATCGGTGTCGGCGAGCAGGCCGCTGCCGCAGATCATTTCGAAGTGTTGACGAACTGGCTGACGCCGGGGAAGCGGAGCGCCAGCTTGCTGACGGGGACGTTGTTCCCCTGGGCCTGAATTTCATTCTGGTCGATGGTGTAGACGGTCGCTCCCAAGCCCGACACGATTTTCTGGCGCGCTTGATTGAGTTTTCCAATCACAATGATCGTTGGAAGGGCATTCGGCGATTGCGGGTTTTGTGCCGCCGGAGAGGATGGCGCTGAAGCCGGCCCCGTTGCTCCGGAAGGCGAACCAGTTTTGCTGCCCAGGGCGATTTTCGGCGCGGAAGCCGGGACAGAGCCGGCGGTCCCGGCGCTTTTGCCCGCGCCGGAATCATCGCTCGCCGTCTGGGCCAGGAGCTTGGTGAGCAGAATCAAAATGAACGCACCGAGAAGAAAGATGGGCAAACGTTTTTTAGCCCGCAGAAAGTAGATGCCAGTTGTTTGCAATTTGCATCGCTTAGCCGTGATGCAAGCCAATTGCAAGTATTATTTGCAAGAAACTTGCACTAAAGCCGGGGAACCACTGGAAAACGCGCCAACCGCCTATCCCAATCCCCTCGCCTCGAGATCATCTTCATCCCAGCCGAAATGGTGACCGAGTTCGTGGAGATAAGTCGTGCGGACTTCTTCCTCGAAGGAGAAGCCTTCTCCGGCGCAAAAGTCTTCGATGGTCTCAAGGTAAAGAATGATCGGGCCGTTGGCGGCGGAGACTTCATTCTCCGCGAAGTCGGTGTATTGGCCGAGCAATTCGGGGTCTTCTTCGCAGCAAGGCAGGAAGAGGCAGGGAACTTTTTTTGCTTCGGCGAGAATCTCGGGTGGGAATTTCTCCTGCGCGGCGGTAATGGCGCTCTCCGCTCGGGCCTTGAGTCTTTCCCATCGGCTCGCGCTCATGAGAATTAGCGCGAAAGCGCGGCGTTCTTGCCCCGTTTGGCATGGACCTGGAGCAGGGCGATATCGGTCGGATTGATGCCCGAGATCCGGGAAGCTTGGCCGAAGGTGCGGGGCTGGATTTTCTTAAGTTTGATTCGCGCCTCGGCTTTGAGACCAGGCACCGTATCGAAATCGATCCAGCCGGGAATGGTGCGATTTTCGTCGGCGCGGTTGCGTTCGATGTGAGCCTCTTCACGGCGGAGGTAGCCTTCGTATTTAATCTCGGTTTCGAGCTGGGAAGCGACTTCAGGATCGACGTTCTGGAACGGAGGAGGCAGTTGCCCCCAGGCGGTGTTGGGCCGTTTGAGGAGATGAGCCCAAGGCGTTCCATCCTGTTTTACAGTTTGGAGGAGACATCGAGTCTCGGCAATGGCTTCCCGTTTGGCGCGGAGTTTCCGGGCCCGTTCAGGTGAAGCGAGGCCAGTCTCGATTCCGATTTCGGTCAGGCGGAGATCGGCGTTGTCATGCCGCAATGAAAGGCGATGCTCGGCCCGGGAGGTGAACATGCGGTAAGGCTCCTCGGTTCCCTTGGTCACGAGATCATCGATCAGGACGCCGATGTAGGCTTGGTCGCGGCGAAGGATGAGAGGCGGCTTGCCTTGGATTTGCCGGGCGGCATTGATTCCGGCAATGATCCCCTGCCCGGCAGCCTCTTCATAGCCAGAGGTGCCGTTGAGTTGGCCGGCGAAGAACAGACCGCCGACCCGCTTGGTTTCCAACGACGGGCGAAGTTGCGTCGGCGGGCTGAAATCGTATTCGACTGCATAGCCCGCGCGCATGATTTCGGCCTTTTCGAGGCCGGGGATCGAACGGATGAAGGCAAGCTGAACCTCGAATGGCAGGCTGGTGGAGCAGCCATTGATGTAGTATTCGTCGGTGTGGCGGCCCTCGGGTTCGAGGAAAAGTTGGTGGCGCTCCTTGTCGGCGAAGCGGACGACTTTGTCTTCGAGGGAAGGGCAGTAGCGCGGCCCGATGCCTTCGATGCGGCCACAATATAATGGCGATTTATCGAGATTAGCCCGGACAATCTCGTGAGTTTGGGCGGTGGTGTAGGTGATGGCGCAGGCCAATTGTTCCACGTGGAACAATCCGTTGCGGTATTCGTTCAGGGTAAAGATGTCGTCCGGGCCTTTGTGCAGGGTATGGGCCAGATAGCTGAAAGGCTGGGGAGGCTGGTCGCCCTGCTGAAGTTCCATCCGGCTGAAATCGATGCTCTTTTTGAGAAGGCGGGGGGGAGTTCCAGTTTTGAGGCGCTTGAGTTCGAAGCCGAGCTTGAGGAGGGAGGCGGAAAGGCCGCTGGCGGTGTCTCCCATCCGTCCCCCTGGGGTATTGCGGAGGCCGACGTGCATGAGTCCCTGCAAAAAGGTGCCGGTGGTGACGATGACGCAGCGGCTCCGGTAGGCGACGCCGAGTTGGGTAGCGACTCCGGCAACCCGGTCTCCCTCAACGATGATTTCGGCGATGTGGCCTTGCTTGACGTCGAGCCGTTCCTGCCGTTCACAGGTGGCTTTCATGCGGAACTGGTAGGCTTTTTTATCGCACTGGGCGCGGGGACCATGCACGCTGGGGCCTTTGGAGGCGTTGAGCATGCGGAACTGGATGCCGGTGGCGTCGGTGTTGAGGCCCATCTCGCCGCCGAGTGCGTCGATTTCTCGGACGATCTGCCCTTTGGCCAAGCCGCCGATGGCGGGGTTGCACGACATCTGCCCGATGGTGTCGAGATTCATGGTCAGAAGCAGGGTCTCGCATCCGATGCGAGCCGCCGCCAGCGCGGCTTCGATCCCGGCATGGCCGGCGCCGATCACGATGACGTCATAGGGCTTGGGATATTCGAACATGAAGGCCGAGTGTAATGTGTCTATTCAGTTAGAGCAAGAATGGGAGGCGATACGTTCTGAACCGAAAGAGCAAAAAGTCTTCAATATTATATATATGAATAATATTATCGCTTTCGGCACTGGGGATTTCAACGTTTTCTCTTCTTTGGAAAAGGGGTAGCTGCGGTGCGCCGTTATAAATTCCTTTACTCCATAGGGCAGTCACCGGACTTTTCCTCCCATCTCGTCAAAAAGGGTAGACCGAAATTACTAAATGAACTAGGGACTCCGTGAGGCCAACACCCGCCCGCTGGAGAAGGTGACGACGCTGGCGTCGTGGGGAGAAAACCACTGTTCGTAACAGGTGCGTTGGAGGGTGAATTTTCCGGCGCCGGCGGCGAGGAGGAGGCCCAAGGCGCCGACGCCGTCGAAGCCGCGGATGTTGCCTTCGACGCGGAACCAATCGAGGAAGTTGCGGGCGTCGCCGGCCGAGGCGCAGGCCCAGAGGTTTTTTTCCCAATGGTCGATCGATTTGAGGATGGCGGGGGTGACGGCAAAGGGGTGATGGAACCGGGGGCCTATGTGGCAGCCATCGATGCTGACGATGACGCGCAATTTTTCGCCGGGCGGATTTTTTTCGAAGAGGTGGGCGAGGTTGCGGCTGAGGCGGTGGAAATCGGCGAGGTCCTTCCATTCGGCGATCTGCTCGACGTAATGATAAAGGCCGCCGCAGAGGAGCGGCACGAAGCGGAATTTTTTTTTGGTTTTCCCGGGATGGAGCCGATGAAGCGCCTGGAGCCAAACGAGGGCAAATTCGATGGAGTGCTCGCCATGATGGCCTTCAGGCGAAAAGTACTGGCTGGAGGTTGCGCCTTCCGCCAGGATATCGACCAGTTCCCTGGCGCAACCGACGCGGCCCAACGGCGTGACGTAATCGCGCCGGTCCAAATTCCATTCGATTTGGGAGCGGTGTCCAACGCCGAGAATGAGATAGGTATCGGCCAGGAGTTCGCCGAGGAGTAAATGAAAGGCGGCGGCATAGGAGGCGAGGCTGACACGGAAGTCGATGTGAGGCATGATAATACCGGCAATGTTTTTTTTTGCCGGGCTGGGTGGCAGCTCCTTTGCAGGGAAAGAATTGAGTGCTTTCCGAAAAAAATTCAGCGCGGTTTTAGGATTAGAAGGGTAGCAATTGGGATGATGTTCCGCCTGAAGGTAATCGGTCATTGGGAGTCTAAAATAGAGGGTATTTTGAAAAAAACTTCAATAGAAATAATAATTAGGATTGTCTTGCAGAACGGCAGAAAATACCCATAAAATTGCTTTAAAAGCATATATTTTCTTCCTATCAATACAATCTCTGATCATCATGAAAATAGACCGAATTCTCATTGTCGATGATGATGATGAGCTGCGCCGGATGCTGGTCGATTATCTTGGCAGCCAAGGTTATACGGCCTTGGGCACCCGCTCGATTCTTCAGAGTGAAGAAGCGTTGCGAACGGACATGTTCGAGCTGATCATCTCCGACCTCCGCCTCCAGGACGGCAGCGGGCTCGATTTGCTGAAGCGGCTCAAGCAGCTTGCGCCGCGCTCCTACGGCGTGCTGATGACGGGGTACGCGACGATGGAGACGGCGGTGGAGGCGATCCGGCTGGGACTTTTCGATTACCTGATCAAGCCGATTGTGCCGGCGCAGCTCGATCTTTTGTTGCAGCGGCTCGAATCGCTTCGCCGTTTGCAGAGCGAAAATTCGTATCTCCGCCAGCAACAGGCCGACGCCGACGGCAACATTGTCTGGGGTCGCAGCAGTTTGATGCAGGATATTCTCGAGATGGTGAAAAAGGTGGCGCAGACCCATGCGACGGTGCTGATTCAGGGCGAGAGCGGAACGGGCAAGGAAGTAGTGGCCCATGCGATCATGCGGCACAGCGCGCGGGCCAATATGCCGTTCGTGAAGGTGAACTGCGCGGCGGTGCCGGAGACGCTGCTGGAGAGCGAGTTTTTCGGCCACGAACGGGGGGCGTTCACCGGGGCGGTGCAGCGGCGGGAGGGGCGTTTCGAGACGGCCAACGGGGGGACGCTTTTGCTGGATGAGATCGCCGAAATTCCGCTGAGCTTGCAGGTGAAGCTGCTGCGCGTGCTGCAGGAGCGGGAGTTTGAACGGGTAGGAGGCAACAAGACGATCAAGGTCGATGTGCGCTTGATCGCGAGTACCAATCGCGATCTCCAGGAGGCGGTGCGGCAGGGGCAATTCCGGGAAGATTTGTTTTACCGGCTCAACGTGGTGCCGATCAATCTGCCGCCGCTGCGCCTGCGCGGTCAGGATCTCGACGACTTGGTGGAGTATTACGTCACCCACTTCGCGCGCAAGCACGGCAAGACGGTGCGGGGCGTCACCGCGCGGTCCTGGGAACGGTTGCGCTCCTACCGCTGGCCCGGTAACGTGCGTGAATTGCAGAATACGCTGGAGCGGGCGGTGATTATGTCCGGCCAGGATATGGAGGTTGAGGTGCCCGATTTCGCGCTGCCACAAAAGTCGCCGGGCTTCGGCGTGATGAATGTGGCGGACAAATTGCCGACGGTGGACGAGATGGAGAGGTGTCTTATCGGCCATATGCTGCTTCACACGAATCTGAACAAAACGCGCGCGGCGGAAAAGTTGGGGATCAGCCTGCGCACATTGCGGAACAAGCTGCGCACATACCGTGGCGCCGGCTTCGATACGGAAAAGCCCGAGTCGTGGGTGGCATGAATGACGGCGGTATGGGGTGTGTTTGGGGTTTACGGGACAGTACCGAATCTCCTTGCGCCGAATGAAATACCGGGAAATATGTCACATTTCACCGGTTTGGCTTGGATTGCAGCCGGAGCAATTTTTTTCCATGAAAAATAAACTCAGTCTCTTCAACCTGCCGCGTTTTCAATTTCCCCGAATCATTTTTGCCTTGCTCCCGGCGCTGCTGATTTCCGGTAGCACCCAGGCGGTCCGGGCGGCGGACATGACCGATGCGGAAATTCGCGATGTGATCAATCGCGTCGCTCATCATCAAATTCATCCGCTCAAGGATGGCGCTTATCCGGCGGTGAGCGGCCCTAACGCGGCGCAGGAAGCGCAGGCCGCCACGCCGCCCGACGGAATCGCCTGGTCTTATCCGTGGGGCGTGACGCTTTTCGGCATGCTCCGCTCGACCGACATTACCGGCGACAAAGACGTGGCGAAATTTGTGCTCGACCACAATTTGATTTGCTCGCGCTATTACAACTGGCTAAACGGGCTGCGTGGGAGCGCAGGCGCATCGGCCCTGACCGATCTTCTCAAAAAGAACAAAATCGGCCCGTTGATGCACCTGGGCAATCTCGACAGTTGCGGTTCGATGGGAAATCAAATGCTGGAGGGGATGATCCGTTATCCCGATCAGGTGACGCCGGAAGAAAAAGCGGTCGTCAACCGCATCGCCGACTGGGTGGTCAACAAGCAGGACCGTCTCCCCGACGGGACCCTGTGGCGGTCGAAAAACATGGGCGGCACCATCTGGCCCGACGATCTCTACATGGGCGGCGTGTTTCTTGTCCGCTGGGCCAAGTACACGGGCGACCAGAAATATCTCGACGATGCCGCGCACCAGATCATCAATCAGGCGGCGCTGACCCAGGACAAGGACGGCCTTTGGTTCCACGGCTACTTCGTTTCGGATAAACAGCATGCGCCTTTCAAGTGGGGCCGGGGCAACGGCTGGGTCACGGTGACGCTGGTGGAGACGCTTTCCGATATGCCGGCCAACGATCCGCTCCGCCCCCAATTGCTCGATATCCTGCGCCGCCAAATCGAGGGTCTCAAAAAAGTCCAGGCGCCCGACGGGATGTGGCGGCAGGTTTTGGATCAGCCGCAATTATGGGAGGAGACTTCGTGTACGGCGATGTTTGCCTACGGGATCGCGCGGGCGGTCAATCGCGGCTGGATCGATCCGTCCAACATGGCGGTGGCGCGCAAGGCGTTCGCGGCCATTGCCAAAAACGAGGTGACGCCGGACGGCGTGGTGAAGGGGACGTGCGAGGGGACGAATATCGGCAAGACGCTGGATTTTTACGCGAAGCGGGGACGTCCCGATGACGATCTGCATGGCCGCGGGGTGACGTTGCTGGCCGGGACGGAGCTTTTGTTGGCGCATCAGAAGTGATGGGGCGGCTTGCCGAAGGGCTTGGTCAGTTGTAGGGTGTGATTTGTCGATTGCCGTGGAAATCCCCGATTCGGTGGCCGAGGGACTTTGCCTTTCACAGGACGAAGTACCCTCACGCCATCGCTATAAACTGGCGGTGGCGCTTTATCAACAGGAGATACTCGCGTTCGGCAAAGCCGCCGAGCTTGCCGGTTTGACCCGCGAGAATTTCGCCGCCGAACTGGCTTGGCGAAATATTCGTCGTCATCACTCCCAAGAAGACGCTTCCTTGGATGAGGCGTATGCTGGCCGTTAGCAACACCTCGCCTATTTCCAATCTCGCCATTATCGATCAACTCGATCTGTTGCGAAGGCAGTTCTCAAAAATCGCGATTCCAGAAACAGTGGCATCGGGAACTCAGGGCGCTCTCAAATCCACGTGCAAGGGTTGCAATCGAAGGAGCATTGAAAGAAGGTTGACTTGAAATTCGTGCTGTTGAACTGCTTCCTTTAGCCAGGCAATTGAAGGTCGATTTGCATGAGGACGAAAGCGAGGCAATCGCGCTGGCGATGGAAATAAAAGCCTCCTGGATACTCCTTGATGAGCGGGAGGCCGTGCTGCCGCCCAGCGAATGAATTTAAACATTACCGGGGTTTTGGGCGGGCTGTTGCGAGCTCAAAAGCAGGGGGATATTGTCATTTTGGGCCTGGTAATGGAGCAGCTTCGTAAAGAAGCACACTTTTTTATCGCACCCGAGCTTGAACGTCGTCTCCTTGAACTGGCCGGAGAGTAAAAAGAAGCGGTTCAGAGGCTTAATTGTCCATGCCGCGGAATTTGCCTTTTTGTCCCACGATGAAATTAAAGGGCTTTCCATCTTTCAGAGCTTCGATGTGATAGGGATTGACGCCCGGGGCGTCGCATTGTTGATCGATGCGCAGAATTTTGCCATCGCCGATGGTGCGGAGGATGGTATTTCGCACCACGGGGGGCATCTCCGCCAGCGACATTTCCTGGCTGGTCAGAGCGCCGGTGGCGGAGATGGTGAAATCGTGCTCCTGGCCGGAGGGAAGAATTTTGGTGACCTCGTAGGAGACTTCTCCATTGTCGAAGGTTTTGTCGATACTTTCCAGCTTGGCCTGACGCAGTTGGATTTTGATGGCCGTCTGGATCGCGGGGGGAAGTTCGGCCCATCGCATTTCCTGGCTGACAAGAGACCCGTCTTCCGCGAAGGTAAAATCCCGTTCGGCATCGTTTGGGGCGGTAATGCCAACCCTGTACGTGGGCGCCGGACCGTCGAATTCTTTTTCGATATCTACCAATAGCCCTTTGCCCAGGTAGGCGTTCACGGCGGTTTGGACGGCAGAAGGAAGATCGTTCGGAGCTACCTCCTCGCCGATCAGGGTTCCGTCTTCGGCGAAGGTGAAGTCGCGCTCGGCGCCGTTCGGTGCCGTGATTCCCGCCTCGTAGATGGGTTCTTCCTCGTCAAACTCTTTCGCAATTCCCGCCAATGTGCCTTGCCCCATCTGCCTTTGAATGGCGGCCTGAACCGCCGGGGGCGCGGCTGTTGGCGGAATGTCGATGCTCAAAAGCTTGCCATTTTCGGCCACGACGAGATCCCATGTTTTTCCACCAGCGGCCATGGTTGTTACTTCATAGGAGACTTCCCCGCCGTCTTCCGTGCGCGCGATGGCGCTGATGGTTCTGCCGCTGGAATTGGCTTTGATGGTTTGTCGAACCGCCGGCGGCACATCGGGCAGGGACAACGCCTTTGCATCCATTTTGACCAAGGCCGATGAGGCCAAAAAGGAAAGAAAGAAGAGGCTCAAATTCCTTCGCATTTGCTCACCTGCTTTTCGGATGGCTACCAGGAAAAACTCAGATTCGGCGAGACTTCAGGGAGTTGACGATTCCGGGGATTCCGGTGAATTGGTGATGATCGTTGCTGGTGGCGCGGGTACCGGCGCCGTGTAAAAGACTTTGCTGTGCCAGTAATGCCAATGATGCCAATGGCGCCAATGATGCCAAGCACGGACATGCCACCCTTTGGCGGAGACGGTCGGAGAGGAGGCGAATAAGGCAATGAATGCGACCAATGCCACGAAGAATACTTTTTTCATAGACTGCACCTAGAACCAAGCAAACAATGTTAAAGCTTTAAATTGTATTGGGGCAAGAAATTTTTGGCGCATTCTATAAGTGGATTGAAAGTGGAGTTGAACGCAGTTTTGGATTTTGCTATCAACATTTGTTTTAGGGAGATTCAATCTCACCTGTAACCTTGACCTCACTGAGGGAGTCGTTAAGTTAATGACATTCAGGAGGTGGAGTATGGTTTGCCCCGTAAAACACCGGTTATTACAACTGAGCATCATCATGCTTGGTCTGGTGTTATGTGTGCCTGCACTCGCCAAGAAAAAGGGCGGCGGTGGCGGGGATAAGCCCGACGATTCGTCGGGCACCACGGTGAGCAGTGTGGATGCTGCCTCGAACAAAGTCACGTTGTCGGTTCAGGGGCCTCCTTCCGACGATGGAAAACCGGCGGAAAAAAAGGACATCGTTTATACGGTTGAGCTTGGCGCGACGATCAAGGTCAACGGAAATCTGGCTACTTTGAACGACGTTCATGAGGGGCAAAAGGTGACGAACTATACCGAAGGCGACGAGGGCGTTCTGGTTGAGTTGGATGTGGAGAATTAGGGCCATTTGAAGGTCGGCCTGGCGAAGAACCAGCCGCCATTGCGGCGCAAGCGAAATGAAATTTATCGCCAAGAGACTTTTAATAGGGGGCGTTCTGATGCTCATGTCCCCAGTGTGGCTATTTCCTCTCGTAAATCCGCTCGCTGTATCCATTGTTACCAAAAAATCAAAGAACGCTTCCTTTCTTTATTTTGATTCAGAGTGCGTGATGCTTCAGTACAGTACTCTCAAGACGATGTACTTTATCGGATTCTGGTTTACTTGTGTGTCCGCTGGTTGCTTTGTCCTCGATGCTGTGATGCGAAAGCGACAGGCCAAAATTTCAAATTAGACACTACCTCCAGTCTTGTGCCATTGACCGCCGAAAAGGGGTAAATTATCGTAGCGAGTTATGAAAATCCGCCTGTTGAGCTTAGCGGTGCTCGGTTGTGCATGTTTATTTCCAAGCACCGGATGGTCAGCTCCGCCGCCACTGCCCAAAGGTACTTCTATTGATTATGTTAATTTAGCCAAGAGTACGATTACCATCATACTTAAACGGCCGGGAGGGGGAGGGAGATTGGTGGTGTTTATAAAGTAAATCCCAGCGCGACGATTACACTCAACGGAAGCCCCGCTGGCCTGGCCAAGCTCCACAGAGGCCAGCGCGTTCTTGGTTATACCGAGGGCGACGAGCACGAATTGGATTCGCTGGATGTTGAAAATTAAAAGTGCGCCGTGCTCGGGTGACGGATTGGAAACGGCGGCAGGTGCTGCGCACGACGGATTCTCTCTGCGGCGAAGCTTTTCCGCCGTTCGCGGGGCTCCTTTCGGCGTGACCTGAGCCTCTTTTTCGGACAGCTTTGGGGCATGGTGCGGCGGCTTGTTTGGCTCTCTTTGTGGTGTTTCGGCCTGCTGGCGGCGGCGGCGGAGCATGGCCTGGGAGGAACGTTTACAGTAACGGCGCCCGCCTTCGCGCAGGGGCAGCCGATTCCCGCCCGGTACGCGCTGGCCGGGGAAAATCAATCGCCGGAATTGCGGATCAAGGACGCGCCGGAAAAGGCGCGCACCTTGGCGCTGATCGTGGTCGATCCCGACGCGCCTTCCGGGGATTGGATTCACTGGCTGGTTTGGAATCTGCCGGCGGATACCCGCGCCCTTGCCGAGGGATCGTTGCCCGCCGGGGCGCGGGAGGGAAAGAACAGTTTCGGGCATGTGCGCTACGACGGGCCATCGCCGCCAAGCGGCACGCATCGCTATTTTTTTCGGCTCTATGCGCTCGATACGGCTCTTTCGCTGCCGGTGGGTTCGGACCGCAAGGCGCTGGAATCGGCGATGGACGGCCACATTGTGGGAATTGCCGAAACATACGGGACTTATTCGGCCTCGCCGTGACCGGCCATGGAAGCGATCCGGCGCGGGGGATTAGGGTGGCCATGGCCTTGGGAACAAAAGGAGACCTATTGGCTGACGCGGTTCATTATGCTGCGCTGGCTGGGGTTCATCTATGTGGTGGCCTTTTATGTGGCGGTGCGGCAATTGATACCGCTGGTTGGCTCGAACGGCCTGACGCCGGCGCCGCTGTTTCTGGAGCGGCTGCGAGCGAATGGATACGATTTTTTTTCGGTGCCGATGCTGTTTTGGTTCAATTGCTCGGATACCGCACTGCGGGTGGTGCCATGGATTGGGTTGATTTTGTCCTGCGTGGTGCTGGCGGGCTACGCCAATGCCCTGATGATGGCCACGCTGTGGATTCTCTATATGTCGGTCGCGCATGTGGGGCAGGATTGGTATGGCTATGGCTGGGAGATGCAACTATCGGAGACGGGATTCCTGGCGATTTTTCTCTGCCCGCTGCTCGATGGGAGGCCATTTCCATCGCGGGCCCCGCCTTTGCCGGTGATTTTTCTTTTCCGGTGGCTGATCGTGCGAATCATGCTCGGTTCGGCGCTGATTAAGTTGCGCGGCGACACGTGCTGGAGCGATTTCACCGCGCTCTATTATTTTTTCGAGACGCAGCCGATTCCGAATCCGGTCAGTTCCTGGTTTCATTTTCTGCCCCATCCCCTTTTGCGTTTTGGCGTAGGGGTAACTTACGCGGTGGAGCTGGTGTCGCCGTTTTTCGCCTTTTGGCCGCGCTGGGGCCGGACCATGGCCGGAGTGATGATGGCCGGTTTTCAGGCGACGCTGATCGTGAGCGGGAATTTTTCGTTTTTCAACTGGCTGACGATTCTGCCCGCGCTTGCCTGTCTGGATGACCGTTTCTGGGGGCTTTTTTTGCCGACTTACCTGAAGAGCCATGCGACCGAGGCGCGGCTGGCGGAAAGGCCGAACGCGGCGATGCGGGGAGCAGCCTGGGCGGTGACAGCGGTGGTGTCCCTGCTGAGTATTTTCCCGGTGGCGAACCTTATTTCGCCCCAGCAGATGATGAACACGTCATTTGAGCCGTTCGAATTGGTCAACACTTATGGCGCGTTTGGGACGGTGGGGCGGGACCGTCCGACGATTATTTTCGAAGGGAGCGACAGCACCGATCCGGCGACCGCGACGGACTGGAAGGAGTATCCCTATGTGGCGGCGCCATGGGATCCGAAGCGCGCTCCGGTGCAGATCGCTCCCTACCAGCCCCATCTCGACTGGCAGCTCTGGTTCGCGGCGATGGATGATTTCCAACACTATCCGTGGACGCTGAATCTGGTTTGGAAACTTCTGCACAACGATCCGGACACGCTGAGCCTTTTCGGAGGCAATCCATTTCCGGATCATCCGCCGCGCTACATCCGGGCGGTGCTTTATAATTATAAATTTGCCAAGCCGGGGAACCCGGAGCATGCCTACTGGACGCGCGAGCGGCTGGGGTTGTGGTTGCCGCCGCTTTCCGCCGCCGACCCCGAATTGAAAGATGTTTTGCGGCAGGAGGGGTGGTTGAAGTGAGTCTTACGGCGGTGTCGCGCCGGCACCCTCGCCGGTGGGAGGAGCGGCGGCGCGCGCCTCGGCGGTAGTGGGCTGGGCGGAGGGGTTGGGCGATTCGGCGGTTGGTGGAGTCTCCGTGGCGGGCTGGGCGACGGGCATATTGGAATCATCGGCGGTGGAGGCTGTATCGGTGGGACTGCCGGTGGCATCCGCAGAGGCGGTTTCGCTCTCTTTGCTCTTTTTACCGGGAGGAGGATAGATGGAAGCAAACATATCCTTGGCGATCGCGCCGGCATCGACGCCGCCCAAGAGGCCACCGGTGAGGGTGTTGTCGCGGTTGTCGGAGAACTGGCCCTCGACCATGATGGAGAAGGAGTATTGGGGATTGTCGGCCGGCAGATAGCCGGAGAGCCATGCGATCTGGCGGCGATGATCTTTGGAACCGACCTGGGCAGTGCCGGTCTTGGCGGCGATTTTCATGTCGCTGCGGTGGACGGCGCTGGCGGTGCCGGCGTCGATGACGTTGATCATGGCCGCTTTGAGAGTTGGCATCCACTTGTCATCGAAGGTAACGCTGCGCAGGACTTGCACCGGATAGTCTTTGATGACATTGCCGTTGCGGTCTTCGATATCTTTAATCAGACGGGGGCGGTAGACGGTGCCGTTATTGGCGATCGCGGCCATGACGTCGGCCATTTGGAGCGGGGTGACCAGCACGTCGCCCTGGCCGATGGAAGTGAGGGCGATGTCGCCATAACCAAATTCGCGCTGGTGAACCCGCTTGACGAATTCGGGGTCGGGCATTAGGCCGGGCAGTTCGTCGGGCAGGTCAATGCCGGTCAGGTTGCCAAGATTGAGGCTGCGGGCGGTATCGAGCAGGACGTCGCGGCCAATTTTTTCGCCCAGGGTGGCAAAGTAGGTGTTGTAGGAATAGGTGAGCGCATCGAAGTAGGTGACGTCCCCTTTTTCTTCCGGCAAATTCATCCGGTGGGAGTTATCGAGGTCGAAGTAGCCGGTGCAATGAACGACCCAGTTGGGATCGAAGACGCCGGCTTTCATCGCGGCGATGGAGGTTACGATTTTGAAGCTCGATCCGGGCGGATATTGGGCCTGGATGGTACGATTGAGGAGAGGGGCGAGTTCATCGGAATTGAGCAACTTCCACTCGTCGGCGGAAATATTGGGGACGAAGAGGTTGGGATCGAAGGTCGGCTGCGAGGCCATGGCGACGACATCGCCGGTATGGATATCGAGCATCACCACCGCCTTCATTTTCTTCGGACTGTTGGACATGGCGTCCTCGACGGCCCGCTGAATTTTGGAGTCGATGCTCAAGCGGACGTTGTCGCCGTAGGTGGCGGGTTGGGAAACGGCGGCGGAGCGGGCATAGCCGTCGGGCGTGGTGGAAATCATGAAGGCGCCATCTTTGCCGGTGAGTTCCTGGTTCATCACGGCTTCAATGCCGGAAGCGCCCTTGTAGCGGTCGTAGATCACGTCGCCGCTGAGGTACTTGCCGCGATTGCGCTGCTGGTCGCGGGAGAGATGACCCAGGACGTGGGCGAGTTCGGGGCCGTGGGGATAGTTGCGCATCGGGATGGTCTGAAAGCCAAAACCTTTGTTTTCCAACCCGGCGGACTGAATTTTGGAGGCTTGATCCGGGGTGACATTTTCGAGAACGGTGAAGGGCTGGTAACGCTGGGTTTTGTACTCGGCGAGGAGATCCTTGTCGGAGACGGTGACCGTGATACCGATGACCTGCTGCAATTCGTCGAGACGCGCGCGCATCCAGCGGACGATGTCGGCATCGGCGGCGGCTTCGTCGGTGGCGGGCCAGCCGAGCACGAGATTTTTTTCCGAGCCCATGGTGGCGAAGACCACGCCATCGGAGGAAAGGATATCGCCGCGCAGTCCGGGCATTTTGTATTCGGCGAGCGTGGGAATGATGTTGGCCCGTTTGTCTTCGGACATCATGATTTGATCGGGGGCGAGACCGGTCTCATCGGCTTCATTGAACATGGTGGTGAGCCAGTCCGACCATTCGCGCGGGGCCTGGATGGAGGGGGAGGAGGCGGTTTGAGTGGCGGCGGCATCGACCTGTTCTTTTTTGAGGTAAACGAAAATATCGTCAGGCGCGGGGGCGAGGCCGGCCAGGCCGCGCAGCGCTCCCGTGGAACGGTCGATTTCGACTTTGCTTAACGCCGGAGGAACGGGGAACTGGCCGCCGGTGGGCATGCGAGCTTCGACTTCCTGCATGACTTGGCCCCAGAGGGGAACGGCGGAATGGATGGCGACATCCTTGTTGCCGATGGGCCGGGAGTCATCGTAGCCGACCCAGACGCCGGCGAGAATTTTCGGCGTATAGCCGACAAACCACGCATCGCGGTAGCCTTCGGAATAACCGGGCATGCCGGCGATCTCGGACTTCAGGCCGTAATCGCGGGTGAGGGTGCGGGCAAAGCCGGAGCGGACGGCATTTTTGAGTGTGAGGTTGATTTGCCGGTCGTTGAGTTTGTTGAGCAGGTCACTTTCATTGGCGTCCGGCTTGGTGTCGTCGTAGAGGACCTGGCCAGTGCGCGATTCGATGGACTGGATGATTTTGAGTTTACGCGGGGTACCGCCATCGCCGAGGATTTGGTAGAGTGATATGATGTCGCCCAGCGTCATCGGGCTGGGATTGAAAACATTGGGCTTGTCGTCCGGGATATGGACTTGATCGAGGCCGGCATTTTGCAGCCACTGGCCGACATTGCCGGCGCCGAGTTGCAGGCCGACCCGGGTGGCGGCGGGGGTGCTGCCGAGGGCGAGCGCATCCTGCACGGAGAGGAAGCGTTTGGTGAGGTCAACCAGGGGATTGCCAAGGGCGAGATCGGCGGGAGAGGCGGAGGCGGTTGGATCGATATAGGAGGCATTGATCATCGAAGCCGGATTGAGGCCGAGGCGGTCGAAAGCGAGAGCATAGAGGATGGGTTGAAGCAGGGCGCCGTTTTCGCGGTGCGCCATGGAGATATGATCGAATTGGTTTTTGCTGAAATCACGGCCACCCACCCAGGCCAGGACCCTGCCGGTGGAGATATCTGTGACGATGGCGGAGCCTTGTAACGGCGAGCGGGACGCGCCGCCCGGGTTCGCGGTGGGTTGCGGTGCGGCGGCCTCGATCTGCGCGAGCTTGAGGTTCAACCGATCCTCGATGGCGCGCTGGAGGCGAAGGTTGATGTTGGTGTGGACGGTCAGGCCCTGGGGCATTTCCTCGGTGCCTTCGATGGAGAGGATTTGCTCCATTTCCTTGACGGCGGCGGCCATCTCGAAGCTTTGCAGGCCGGAAGGCTTGGCCGGTTGAATGCGGATCGGAGTATTAAGGGCGTGGCTGTACTGTTCATGGGTGATGTAGCCTTCCTCAAACATCTGTTTGAGGGTGTTATCGCGGTTTAGCTTGGCCTTCCAGAGATTGGTGCGGGGGGAGGAACTGGTGGGTGCGCGGATGATGCCGGCCAACAAGGCGCACTCGGGCAGGGTCAGTTGGCTGGCGTCTTTGCCGAAATAACCGCGCGCGGCGGCGCCGACTCCGAAGTAACCTTTCCCGAAGTAAATCCGGTTCAGGTAATAATTCATGATCTGGTC
>Ga0335072_10003933_pt1 | contig 22208 bp, 40 predicted proteins | sample Lox_Sample_21_FD_206725 | JGI IMG/M metagenome (GOLD analysis project Ga0335072, IMG submission 206725) | Soil microbial communities from Loxahatchee National Wildlife Refuge, Florida, United States - Lox_Sample_2.1 | ecosystem: Environmental > Terrestrial > Soil > Wetlands | place: USA...
AAGTAAAGGTAATAACAAAAGTTAGCAATACAGGACTAAAATATATCGGAATACAGCTAATGTTACACTCTAGTGACAAACTACACCATACAGAGAATGATGACGATAGAAGCGCTATAACTTTTTGGCTTCCGTCTTCTAATTCTCGGATACAAAAGTTAGCACAGACGTTCAACGAAATGGCCATGTTGACTTTACAGAATTCGTAAAAGAGCGTAGATTGTTATTCGTAGGAACTGTAATAAAGAAGGAACCTCTCAAATGGCACGAAATCCCTCAAAACATGTTGCATTGCGTCGCCTACTCGCTCTCGCAATTACTACCCTTAACAAGAACAATAACGAAGCCGCTCTTATACGTCTTGCGTGGGTATGGTGGGATGCATGAACTTCATCATTAAATCGTTAGTCATAATCTTATTGATTATGCTAACATGGCCGGTGTTATTCCCACTCTTGGGAATAACACTGATCCTTATAGGAATACATCTCTAAGTGCGATCTAGAGAGAACATGACACAGTTCACTAGCGTTGCTATTATTCTGCTTGTATGGTTGATGGGAGGAAATATGATGGAGTTCGCGTTCACCTTCGCGACAATCTACATTCTCGTATGGTGGCTTGCCTACCTTTACGGGGAAGGGTGGTTCCGTGATGAACCATAATATTTGGTATGACGGGAAAGGATGGCGGATAACTTATAAAGTTTATTCCTACCGCTATAAAGATAACTTTCGAACAGTGAATGAATATCATTGTTCGAAACGTTTTCACACAAAGAAGGAGCTACTTGAATGGCACGAAAACTTACAATCGCTGAGGAAGTCGAACAACTAGATGGACATGAACCCGAACTGAATTGGTCGGCTGCCATCAAACAATCCGAGCGAGTTCTCGCACTTGTTGGCGCGGAGACCGATCGCGCTCGGAAAGTCACGAATGCGCAACTCGTCCTCAAACAAATGATTGACGATATCGACATGCGTGCTAATCTCCAAAAGCAACACTTGACCGAGGAATGCGGCAAGTACATCGCACAACTGTATGGGTGATCTGTGGGAAAATTAAAAGAGGCTTTTCACGAAGATATGACTACTTCCGAACGCGCTCTTGCTCTTCTGCAGCCTTCGGAGATTACTAAAGAAGACGTGGTTCAGGTCGGTAACAAGCAGTTCGTTCTCGTCAAATCGGTGACGCGCCGGCTCTTGAAAGGCTTCGACAATCAAATCGTCTACTGCACTTTCACAGGGCCGATTACGCGGGAAGAGGACAAAGACGGGAACCCAATCATTGTCGGGAAAATGCCGGCGCCTTATGTGGTGGCTTTGGTTGACCTGACCGATGGCATTGAGAAGGACTTCCTCGTCCCGGTCGTGCTTCAAAAGCGGCTTGTCCGCGATTATCCAGACCGAGGCTATATCGGCAAGAGCTTTGCTATTAAGCGTACGGCTCCGGAGGGCGGCAAGCGGTACTCGAATTTTGAGGTTGCAGAGATCGCTGAAGTTTGATAGCAAGAAGAGGAAAGCTTCCCATGCTTTCCTCCAGCGAAACTGATCAGCCCGCCGTGTCTCCCTGCGCGGCGGGTTTTTTATACCCCTCCCCCAATTTGTTGTCCCGTCGAGCCGCCAGATGTCACCGGCGACACCGCGGCGTTGATCACCTGGCTAGTCGACGATCCGAGCGCCTGGAGCACCGCGCTGGTCTGAGCCTTTTGGCTTACGATGATGGCGACCATCGCGACACCTGTGATGGCGACAATAATGGCGAGGAAGGTTCCCGCGCCGGGAAGCTCACTATCCACTCAAGTCCTCCTTTACGGTCGCAACCGCTCGCGCGACTTCACGCCGCTCTCGCATATCCATCTCATAGCGCCATGCCAAGAGAGGGCCATGCTCTAGCGCATATTTTTCATAGAATTCATCAATTTTTATATGAGCGCGGGCGCGCGCTTGCTCGAGTGTTACGTTTCGCCCTCGAGCGTCTAAATCGATAACAAACCCTCGGTAATCCTCCAGATCACCCATTGATCAGCCTATTGAGCGTGTTGCTCTGTCCAGGCATATAATGGCCCATAACGCCGTAGGGGTTCGTCACCTGCGAACTCTTGGCGGTCAAGATGCCTTGATAGGACGGGGGAGCGGGCATGTTCGTGGCCGAGGAAGCTGCGGCGATGACGGGTGTGTTCATGGTCATCGAACGCTGTTGCATGGAGCTGGAAACCGCTGGCCTCGCGTAACTCGCGGCATTAGCGGATCGGGCAGGATTGATCGGGACTGCCATGGATACCTCCTATGACAAGTTCTGTGGGGGATTGTAGGGAAATACACTCGTCGCTTGATCAGGTCCGAGTGGCGTATAGACACCCGTGGCCGTAGACATTTTCACGGCTGGAATAGAGGTGGCCGGTCCGATGGTGCCTGAGAGATCGACATCACTCGCGACACCAGCTGCGCTCAAAGAGAGGATCGCGGATGTATGGAGGGATTGCTGGTACAGGATCACGGCGGTTGCCGCGCCGACGATGAGCACCGACCAGAAAAGAAGCTCTCCCTTGGTCAGTTTCATATCCCAATCATCCCTTTGATTGCTGACAGAGCGCCCGACACACTGGTCGCGGGGGAAGCGCTGGACGGACCGCTCCCCCCGCTTTGGGCGGCCGATTGCCCTCCACTCGACGAAGACGGGCTATTCGGAGCGCCCGGCACGTCGGCCGCTTGGGTAAGCCCTTGTTCGGACGCCGACAAAGTTCCTTGCGACACCGAAGTAAAGGCCGTCTCAAAATTCGAGAAAATCCCCTTTTGGCTTATCACGAAAACAACCAAAATCAAAGCAATGAGCACTTTTCCGGTTTGTGGCAAATGCATGAGTTTGGAGCCGAACCCGATCACGACAATGAGACCGATCCAAAGCCAAAAGCTCTGAAAAATCGCCGTCGTTCCTGCGCTTGCACCTGTTGTCGAAGATTGCCCCGTGAAATCCTTGACGATCTGGGCGGCAACTTGAGTGTAATTGCCCCGGAGCGCAGTAAGGCCCACAAGAATTCCGATGACAAGAAAAGCAAGCGCCACTATTCACCTACAACTTTCCAATAATAGAACCCATCTCCCCCACTATTTTTTTCATCAAGAAATTTCATTGCGGGTTCTATACCTTCAATAATACATACTTGTTCATGAGGACCAGTATGATCAAGCTTCTCTTTGTAAAGAAGATCATGTTCGTTTTCGCGAACTTTTCGAGCACATTTCCATATTTGCAGATGGAACATTAGATTATGAGCCCCTGTCCTTGAGAGAGAACTTGCGCGCCACCTTGATTTGCCGTGCCCACAAGCGCGCGGCCGAGACTGAGAGGGCTCGCGGCCTGAGACTGTTGCGAGCTCACGGGAGACATGATCCCTTGAATGAAGGCTGTGATCGCAGCTCCCAAAGTCTGAATGAGCTGGCTCGTCGTGTCGCTCTTGTTCAGGATCACGGCCAAGAGCGCGAGGCTCATGGCGCCCGCCAAGATTTTATCAAGCAGAGACAAGCTACTCTCCTGGATGCCCTTCATCTTCGTAGAGCACAAATAACCATATGCCGAAGACGATAACCGCAGCGACGATGATTGCTAGCCAAATCATGATGTGCTCGCTGGAGTTGTCGTGGCCGACGTCGTCGTCGAGCCTCCCGTTCCTGTATTCGTCGAGGCCACTGCCGTCGTCGAATTCGACGATCCCGTAGCCGGCGTGCTCGCGACGGACCCAAGCAAGCTCGGGAAGAGCGACTGTAAGCTGCTCAAGGACGAAACCGAAACGGGGGACGTTCCTACGGCCGTGGAGTTCGATCCATTCACGCCAGTAGTCGGAGATACCGTTCCCGAATTTGAGGCCGTCGACGCTGTCGTAGCGGCCGTGGAGGCGCTATTTTGATTGTTCTGATACCAGAAATAACCAAGCACGCCGATCAATGCGGCGCCAAGGATGGCGAAGACGATTTGCTGGTTGTCTCCACTAGCCGCTTGTGCTTCCACCTGGAGAACTCCCGGTTGATCCCCCGCCACCCGACTGAGGCGTTGGAGAAGGCGTCACGACCCCTCCCCCAAAAAACTGGAAGGGGGCAAAAATTCCACCAGACCCGCTGAACAATCCAGGCCCGGTTGATGGCGTTGCTGGCGATCCACCTGTTGCAGGTGTCTGCGCCTGCGCTTTCTGCGGCGCCGGTGGCTGATACAGAAACATCTGGAGGTACGACCCGAGTTCACCTTTTGCCGTAATATAGATGATGAACGCAATAAGGATTGCGCCGAAGATGAAGTTGCTGGTGATATTGCTACTCTGGTCCAAGACGGAATTCCTCGCAGAGCTGGCAGAAAACAGCAAGCGCGGTGGGGGCTGCCATAAACAAAAGAATTGGCGCCCATTCGCTCCAGAGATGATGATGCAGATCAGCGCCCACTCGATCCTCCATTTGCGCTTTGGCTCGGGAACCATGCGACACCCGGCCGCGCGGGCGGAGCATTGTTGATGGACGTGGTCGCGGCGCCTTGCGGCGACGAGAGAATATCCGTACCGACGAGCGTGACTTGCGGCAAGATCGAAGGCAGATTGGTCGACGGGTTCCAGCCGGTCGCGAACAGCGGGAGCTTATTGCCCGAAATCATCGAGTAAGCGATGAAAGCCCCGACGACGAGAGCTAAGACGAGGAAGATGATGCCGGGTCGCATGGTTCTGCCTCTACTTGCTTGGGGGGCGGAATGTCGAAGATATCCTTGGGATCATGGTCCGGCATGACAAAGGGTCGATTGAACGGCCACTCGATAAAGCCCCAATCAAGAAGCCCCGGCTTCCCCTCGATGCGGCGGCCTAGGCTATCGGCCAAAAGCGCGACCGTCGCGCCGATCAAGAGGCCCGTCGCGATCCCCATGGAATAGGCATAGACCGTCTCGCTATTCATGATTTACCACTCCTGCACGGGGATATTCTCGCGGAACCAAACATTTCTTTGCCAGTAATAATGGAAATAACGGAAAACATAATCTTGTTCAGATATTTCTTTTCTTTGTAAAGCAATATATAGCGTTCGCAAATGTGTCATCCGCCCGTTCCTTGTTTGCCAAAATATATCACCGCCCCAAACAGAAAAACCGCGGCCAAAACCAATAGCCCTCCTCTTATAAAGAGGTCGCGAATGCTCTGCAAGGCTGCTTCGACCGATCCCGTAATCGCGCTCGTCAAGCTCCATGTATCAGCCTTTTGGGTGGAGTCTTGAGCTGCCGTGTTGCCAGCGCTCGTCTTGGCCGAAGCCTGGGTTGCTTTCGTGATCCCCTGAACGAGCCCGGTTGCGGCCTTGGCGACAGCGGAACCGATAGTGCTATCGCCGGCGCTGGTTGCCTGAGCGCCCGTATATTCCCAAAGTCCCGAGACATTTGATGCGGCGGAGGTGATCGACGGTTGCGCGGCAATCGAATAATCACTTGGCGAAGCCGACAAACCGTCACTTGAGACAAGTCCTGTCGTCACATCGCCGGAGGCGGCGGAGCCTGGCGCGACATTGCCCGTCCCTCCAAGGATATTGGAACCGAAAGCGTCCTGTCCCGGCAAAGGTACGCTTGTTCCATCTGTTGAGCCGGTTGAAAGCGGCGCGTTCGGCACGGAAACCGAACTCGCTCCCGAGCCCATAGAAAGGTTCGTCGAGTTCCCATAAGGCGTTGAAAATGGATTTGGCGGAGGAAGAGGGGCAGTCGTATATCCCTGCGATGGCGCGCCCCATTGATCCGAAAAATAATTGCCGCCAATATTATTTCCGGCGCTCAAAATACCCGCAGTCGCGGGACCAGTCGCGCCAGCGACACCTCCATAGGACGAGCCCGGAACCGGAGAAACATAATAGAGGGCGCCCCCGGTAATATCAGGAAGATTTCCTGCAGCATTTTGATCAAGAAGAGATTGTGCTTGCGAGACCGCCCCAGCATTATTACTCGAACCTACAAACTGCCCAGGAGCGTTAGCAATTCCATAAAGTCCTCCGCTCGATCCAGAAAATCCTGCATCAAGCCGGTTCTGCATAACATTGATAACAGCTTGCATCCCCGCTAAAGAGGATGCTTCGCCTGCGACAATTTGAGCTACGCTCGGCATTAATCTGCCCTTCGATCATGCTCGATTTTACGTCGTCTTAGACAATTAGCGATTGATATTTGTTTTGCACTTAAAGTTGCATGTGTCGATGCAAGTTGAGCCTCAAATCGACCAGTGCAATAACCGATATCTTCACAATTCCACTCGTATCCGTATTGTGTATGATAATCACAAGTAGGCGCTGGCGGAGCTTCGAGGGCTACCACGTGCCCCGCCAAAACCAATTGAAAAGCAGCCAAAAGAAACAGGCTACGCCGAAATATTCGAAGATTTTGTCTAAAGTCATCCATTTAAAGTCTCGTCTGGATTGACTGTCACCACCGGCCATTTGAACGCTTGCAGCCAATTCCACACATTGGTGAGATCGGCTTCGATCGTCGTTTGCCCAAGCGCAGTCAGGATAGCACTCGCCAGCGCTTCCTCAGTCGTGAGAGTGGGCGCACTGACGACGGCAATCGCCGCAGGAAGAATTTTTTCAAGATTAGTCAGAATTGCAAGGATTTCAGCTTGTGTCATTTTGTCGCATCCTTTGCCCAAATACCGATCAATCCCGCAAGTACAACAGGGACAACTTTGAGTGCGTCCGTCACATCACCGCCCGCCAAGTCCGTGAGAATTGTTGCAAGACTGGATAAGATCGTTGCTGCCCCCAGGAGGGTTGTTTTCCAGTTTGTCAGCATAATGGTTCACTCCCGCAAGAACTCGCGCAAAATCTTGGGTTGTTAAAGGATCACTATCGTCCATATAATATCGATTAAGTAGCATAAGTATTCGTCTAATTTCAGAAATCATAAAATCTTGCTCATGAAATAATTTTATTATAGCAACTGTTAATTGTACCACATCAAATGATCTTTGATTTGTGTCCCGTAATTTCATCGTGCAATTCCTTCCCGATATATAGGACCATGCCGCGCACTTCTTTGATATCGGCGCGACAATCCTCTATGGCCTTCGTCAAGGAATACCATAATGCAGCGATAAGCGCAGCGCAAACTCCAGATACAGATGTGAGCGCGATCATAATAATTTGATTATCCGCCATAGCCGAGATTCACCGAGTTCATGAAATGGGAGGCGAGTACCACGACGATGACGATCACCGCGATAATGATCGCCCAAACTTGAAACGTGATACCGCCTAAATCGTTCGGTGGAAGAACGCTCATGATCTACCAAGCCCCTTGCGACCAGGCAGCAAGCCCCTTGCGACCAGGCAGCAAGCCCTTTGCGACCAGGCAGCAAGCCCCTTGCGACCAGGCAGGCAGCAAGACCCTTGCGACCAGGCAGCAAGCCCCTTGCGACCAGGCAGCAAGCCCCTTGCGACCAGGCAGGCGGCAAGACCCTTGCGACCAGGCAGGCAAGGTCCTCACTTTCTCCCAAGCCCTTGAGTCAGTCCGGGTGGCGCGAGCGGCACGCCGGGTGTTTGATATTGCGCGGCAAGTCCGCTCGAGTTCAGCCGCAACGGCACTTGCGCGGGCATGCCGGTGCGCGCGATGGTGCGCGCGGCCATGACGTTGGCGCGGTTCGTCGGGTTGACGACCTGTCCCATGGCGGCCTTGTAGTTCCCCCATGCCGCATAAGCGCTGGCGATATGTGAAGTATCGGCCGGCATGGTCGCGGCCGCCTGTGGGGCATAGAGATCGAGATTAGACACTTTCTATCCTTTAGGCTGAGTTCACCGTGGTCGTGTTGCCCGTATTCGTGTTGAAGCTCTGGCTCACGACAGGAAGATGCGTTGCCGTGATCGATGAGAGTAGAGACGCGAGATTTGTAGCAAATGCCGGCGCGGCAATATTCGCGGTCCCGGTTCCTGCATTGCCGCCGCCTTCGTTCGTGATTGTCCCACCGACGCTCAACAGCGGCACATAGAAGCCGGGATTATTGTTGATCGTATTGTTGATCGCGCCGTAGTAGTCGTTCGCGTTATTCGTCGCGGCGTTATAATATTCCTGCTGACCGGCGGCGGCGACGGCGCTATCGGCAAGTGTCTGGTTGGCGACGGCCGAGACTTCTTGGCTCTGGAGGCCCAGGCCCGCGAGCGTGATGTTCGTCGCGTTCTGGCCCGCAGCCAGCTGCGCCTGAAGGTTCGCGGAGGTGGAAGCCAGCGATGTGAGCGCGGTTGTTTGATTGTTTGCGACTGAGGCAGCCGCATTGATATAGGCTGTCTGGACGTCGGCTTGCTGCTGCCCGAGTGAGACGGCGGCCGTAGTCTGATTTTCCGAGACTTGCTCGGCCGCGTTGGCCGCGATGACATTGGGATCCTGGCTCTCGACGTAAAGCCCCGCCGTCGACCCCGACGAAGACGAGCTTGATCCTGACGCCCACCACCAGATCAAGAGTGCGCCGACGAGTACGGCGCCCCCGATGAGCCAAGGGTGTTGCTTAGTTGTTTCCCAAAACCTTTCCAAGCAATCCCCCTTCCCGCCCCGTATCGCGGCCGAACAAAAGCCAAAGGGTGATTTCGCCGACGATCACCCCAAGCGCGATTGTGATGACGGCGCGACCAAAGTTCAAGTGAAAATCCCGCTCGTGGGAGAGGCCATGGGCGTGGGCGTGTAAAGGCCCGTCAACAAGACCGACCCCCCGCCCACAGGCATGCCCTGCCAACGCATCGCGAAGTTGGCGACCACCGGGGGTTGATAGCTCTTGAGATACGCGGCTGGCCGATCTCCAGCACCATCGATGGACCAAGGCGCGAGCTGGAACGCCGTGTAGACCATCTGCGGTGCATCGCCGATGCCGGGCGGCGCGACCCATTTCCAGGACGGATTGACGCCCTTGCCCGACGCCATGACCTCGAGTTGCGAGGCGCCCATATGCGTGCCGCTCGTTGTCGGCGCGCTCGGGCCCGACCCTTGCGACGGGCCCATCTGCGGCCCTTGGGTCTTGGCGTAGAGAGGATGTTTGTGGAGCCTAGACACTTTTATCTCCATTCGGCCACGAGCGCTCCGCGCGCCCGAATGTCGGCGGGCTTCGGGTTCTGGAGCTAATTCAGCATGGGCGTCCCCATCCCGAAGCCCGGCATGCCCATGCCGTTGCTCGTCGGGTAGGATGTGTTGATATTGACATTCTCACCGGTCACCGGCGTCATCGCCACTGCCAGCGAGTTCCCAAAGCCAGAGGCAACGCTTTGGATGACATTCGACGTCTGTGCTTTCGGGGAAACGAGCACGCTCAAGATCGCGACGCCGATAATCGCCGTGAAGACCGTCACCACGGCCTCTGTGATCCGATCCATTTTTTATCTCCATTCGGCCACGAGCGCTCCCCAGTTCATCCCGAGCTGGTCGAGGGACGCCGAAATGTCGGTTAGGCAAAGGCGGCCGTCCCGCGAAGCGTGTAGAGAATAAAGCTCCAGAGCACCGAGATCGCGATCAAGAGGCCGAAGAATAGAAACCAATGCCACGCATCCATGCTCGGGGAGAACGGCTGCGCGATCCAGTTTTGAAAATCTTGCAGCAAGGGTTCTCTCCTACATGGGACCGGGGAGGAAGCTCATCCAAGAGCGGATCGTGGTCGAGAAAACCACGCCGATCAAGATCAGGACGATCATGAAGATGATATGGCCGATCGTCATTTCCGCGACTTTCTCTTACGGCGCTTGACGGGACGTTTCCAGCCTTTCGTTGCATAACAGGCGCGCCGTTGCCGCCCCTTATACTTCGAACAGGGCACGATAGATTAATTCCCTACACAAATATATTGCACGGACGTTGCGGCCGCCGCGCTCGTGATCGTCAATGCGGTCTTGGAGGCCGAAAGCAAAGGCAACGCGGTCGTCGCGCTCGAGTTGATGCCAACGCAAACGGGGATCTGATTGAAGGCTTTCGCGAACGTGACGATGCACGTCCCCGACCCCGACGGGACCACAGCACCGGCCAAATCTGTCGGGACAACACCTGAGAGCGCGCCGCTACATGCCGACCCTGTGATGACAGGTGTCGCGATGCCAGCGTCTTGCCCGAGCGCGGGCTGGAGATGGCCTGACACGACAGGGTTCAAAAGCATCGTCTGCGGCGCGACCACGCTTGCTGCGATCTGCGCCCCGTAAGCAAGCCCTGCAGAAACCGCAAGAGCTCCGAAAACGGCAGCCATTCTATCGGCAATCCGGGGAGGTTTACATCCTTTAAAAAACTTCGGCATGGAACCCTCTATTAAGACTGGAAGATCGAACCGGCCTGGTTCATGACGCCCTGGAGCGCGAGACTTTCGTAGCCGATCAGAATATTGGTCGAAGTCGAAGACCCGGACACCACCGACGGATTGAAGAGCAATTGCATGTTGCCGTACTGCAAGGTATTGATCGGCTTCATGCGTGTATCGATGTAGTAAACCCCCGGCGGCAAGTCGTCATTGATCTTCAAGCGGTTGATCAACGAGAGCATTTGCGGGCCGTATTTGAAGAAATTGGTAAAGTTGGCCGATTGCAGGGCGATGTAGTTGACGTCGGTTCCCAAATTTTCAACTCCCGCGTTGTCATAGACAAGGGTTGTCGAAAGGAAATTACGCCAGTTGGCGTAGGGGAGAGACTGATCCAAGCCGACCGAAAGCCCGTTGGAATTTGTCGAGTTGAGCAAATAGACATACTCGAGGTCGAGCGGCGGCAGGATGACCGTGTTTGTCTGCGGGTTGACCGGCAACTGATCGAGAGAATTCTGATAGACATTCACCTGGAATGAGCTGATCGTTCCAAGCTGCGTTGAACTCGACTGATAAACCCCAAGCGTTGGATCAGCCGTATTCGCGACGAAGAAATTGGGATTGATTGTGATCTGCAACTGCATCGAGGCATTGACGACGTTGACCCAAATCGAGCCGGTCAAATCGTTGTCGCTATAGGCGACGGGGACCTCGTAATAAAACCGAAGCGTCTGCGACGTCGTGAGCGGCGATGGAATGTCCATGAGCCCCCAATTCGCGCCGATTGAACAGGGGTCTGAGTTCGCGATCGCCGCGCCATAGGCGAACTGTCGCCGATAGCTTTGCAAGAAATGAAGATGCCACCCCGTTGTATTGATCCGAACCTGGTTGTTCAGATCGGTCAACGTCAGGTTCGAGAGAATGTTGCAGCCGCCGAACGCGGTTTTGGTTTGGGTTTCGCTGGCGCCTTGCGCCACGGTCGCGATGATTTCGAGCCAAAACCGCTTGAGAAGGCCGACGGGTCGAACCGGAATATTGATCGGATAGGCTTGCCCCGCAATGTAATTGGTGACGGTTTGGGAGTTGACCTGTTGGATCAAATCGACGGAATTGGCGACAATCAACTGCCGCGCGGCCATATTCTGCGCCCGCATCGTATTGATGTCGGGAGAGCCGCTTCCCCCTTGAGCCGGAACCGAAGTCGCCATTGAAAAGCTCTCCAAACACGTGCGACACTTTGTCGCATTACCTCATGAAGTCAACTGGGGAATAAGTGCGCGAGAATTGGCGTGAACGACATAGGCCGAATAGGATACCGCGATCAAGATCATGACGACGATCAACCAGTTGAGCGGGTTCCCAAGGATTTCCCAGTTGATCGGGAGTTCCAGGTCGATATCCATGGTTCAACTCCCCGAAGAAGATTGCCCGCTCATGTTCCGCAGCAAAAGTGTCGACCCGACGAGCACCATGTAGCCAAGCAACGCGGCCAACGAGATCGTGATCACGTTCACGATGTTCAGATGGATATAGGTCCGTTCCAAGAGCTTACACCCATGTCGGCTTGATCGATAACCGCTGCTCAAACGCCGCCAGGATTTTGGCAGGTTTGGGGACAGGTTTCAAGATGCAAGAAAAATTATTCGCCACTTCATACCAGCGACAATGATAATCTGGCAACTCCATATCGAAGTTCCACACGGGATCGTTCTTCGGCACGTAGCCTTTGACCGTTTTCTGGTCGGCTTCGTCATTCAAGTCGAAGGCGGCGTAATAGCTCACTTCCGACTTGAAAAATTTGGAAAGCATGCTCGGCCGCTGCGTCAGCGTGATGACGGGAATGCGTAAGGATCGGCCTTGGGTTTGGATGCGCCGGACTACGCTTCCTTCCCGCCGCGCCATGACATCGGGAAGTTCATATCCTTCGTCGACGTAGAGGCCGACACCCCCGCGCGCCCAAACCTGTTGCAGCCATTTCTCCAGGTCATTATCGCCAGGATCAAGCTTCATATGGTAAAGCCATGGCTTGTAGGGCGGCTTTTCCCCCGGTCCGATTTGCCGCGCATGCGTGATCCCGCCAAGAAGTTCATCACGCTTCCAATCCAGGATCACCCACGGCATTTCGAGAAAATTCATCCGCGACAAAAGCCATGAGCCAAACACAGTCTTGCCCGAACCGGTCCGGCCATTGATCAAGACGCGCTCGGTCGGGCCGGGGAGATGGAAGCCCGCTTCCTCCATCAAGCCGCTTTCATCATATTCTGGAGACCGACCGGCTTCGGAGCCATAGGCCCTGCAGCAGGTCCTGCCGCCTTGCGCATCGCTGCGGCTGACATGCGGGTGCCGTAGACCGTCCCGAGCACCATAAGCAAGTTCGTCCAATCGAGCATTTTTTCAGAAAATTCCGGAAGATTGTAATGGCGACCAACTTTCGCAGCCGCGTCGGCTAGGTTCGCAGCCTCTTCTTGCTCAATCTGGAGCTCGGGGATTTTCAAGAAATGAGAGAGGCCGAGATGCACGGAATAGAGAAGGGCTTCGAGGCCCTTCACATTGATTTCGCCCTTGCGTTTCCTTTTGGGTCTGTCCCGAGCCTGACTAGGCGCACCTTCGCTGTCGGACGATGGAGCACCCAGCTCAGGATCTAAAACCAGCGGGTCTTCGGCTTGGGTTTGTCTCCCGATTTCATTGCTGGTTTCATTTTGTCCGGATCGAACGCTAGAATTTTCTGCCGAAGTTTCTGCCCCGCCAAATAATTTGCGGGGCTTGCCTTTTGGCCAGCCCATGCGTCAATTTCCTTATCGAGTTCCGGATGTGTTCCTCTGTAATTCAAGTTCTCGCGGCGAAGTACTCCATAATCTTCATGGAATTCTTCGACGCGTTTCATTTCAGCCTCTTTGTCATCATCACTTGCCACTTCTATCTCCTACCGCCGGAATTGATAATTGATCCCAAGCTTACGCATCCGCTCCAGATCAATCGGCATGACCGAAGCCGATTGCTCAAACTGCATCGATCCGCCTGCAAGCTGGGCCGCTTGGTTCGCACTAGAACCCGGCGCCATGACGGGCGCGGCGGAGAGCTGTTTGAGTTGTTCCTGAAGCCGCTCGGTTTCGATGGCGCCCGTTTGCTGCGCCAATTGGGCGCTCCCCACCACTTGGGGGAGAAATTGCGTCTTTTGCGGCAATTGCCGGAACTGCCGTCGCATCACTTCCACCGGATCCATCAAATTTCTCCATGGGTAAACCAAGTGCGATCAATCGATCTTCATTATAGCCTTGCAAAGCCATAATATCATCGACCGATTTGAATTCGACATTGATCGCTTCCTGGAAAGCATGATGCGCATTGGCGGCTCGCGCCCGCCCTTCTTTGCTCAAGGCGATTTCGCCCGTTCCAAGGCAACTGAGATCCGGCAACATACGATCCCGAAGCGCCGCGTTGAGAAGCAGGTTCTTCATGTCAAGCTGCGGCATTTCGATCCTCACTACGTTCGGCCTCAATGCAAGCTGAGGCAGGTTCTTCAGCAAGAAGCGCTTCAATCCGTTTCAGCCGTTCGTCCATTTCCTGAATTTTATTGATCGCGGCATGGAATAATTGCAAGCTCTCGATGAGCGCTGTTTTCGTCTGTTCAAGATCTAGCCCGATCAAACGAATAAACGAATTCATCATCATTTCTATGCCCGTCACTTCGACTCGCTCCTCTAATCTCGATTTCGCCACAAGCGCTCCGCGCGCCGAAATCTTCATTTGATCTCGATTTCGCCAAGCTCGGCTCCGCGCGCCGAAATCTCGGTCTAATGGGTCGTCCAGTTCGTGCCATTGCAGGTCACTGGCACGACGGCACCGCCTGATCCCGATAAGGTCCCATTATATGTGGGACCGCTCGCATCGTAAACCTGGAATTGTGCGCCTTCTGTGCCGCCATTGCAGGCCGGCAATCCGCTGGTGAGACCGAGATAATTATCGATAATCCGAGTTCCGAGCGCGCTCGCATTGATGGAATATTTCACGGGTCCATTCGGTTCGAAATTATAGAGAATATTCGCATACGCATAAGTCGCGGGTGTCACGGCAATGTCCGTGTTCGCGTTGCCGATGCTGTTTGCCTCGATCGTCCCGCGCGAAGCCGTCGAGACGTTCATGTTGATCCCAACCGTCGCTGCGCCTGAAGGCGGCAGTGATGAAAATTGAAGAAAATTATGATCAATAAAAAACCCATTGCCAAAGCCTTGGAGACCGACACCCCCGTCAAGCACAAATGTGTTGTGGTGCACGAAGAGCCCATTGAAGCCATAAGTATTTACGGCGGCAACGGCAGTTTCAAATGCGCTGTCGGCGATTGCGAGTTCGTCCGGAGTTCCCACCGGTCCATTGATGGTTGTGACACCAATGGAGCACCCGATATTCGTGCCACTGTCGACGACAACGCCTTGCAGAAAGTCGCCGTAATACAGGCCTTGATAGCATCCGCCCGCGTTGAACCCATGGATATTCACGACGACAGAATAAGACGGAAGCGCCGTCGATCCTTGCAGCGAGATCGCGTTGCCGAGGCCATAGGCCTGGATTGTTGCTGTCGTCGTGGCCGATCCGGACGTGTTCAGCGCCGCCCCGCCCGGTACATTGGCGAGATTGAAATGCGCGCTCGTGGGCGCTGTGACGAAATAGACCTTTCCACTTGTCAATCCCGTCGGCAAAGTGCCGCCTAGAATGACCGGGAAATTGGCGGGGAAATTGTTCGTCATCGTGACGACGGCGGGAGAGGCGGCCGAGATCGAGACCCCCGAGGTGATTTGCTTCGCCCCCCAAAACCCACCATGATCGATATTGATGAACGAAACATTGGTTTCGGTAAAGCCCGTGCCCCAATATTCATTATTCGTCGTATAGGCATCGAGGCCTCTGTAAAGCACATTGCGCACGACATTCGTCGAAAAAGCGATGTTTTGCCCGTAGACGACTGCCTTCGGCGTGTTCCATTGAAGCGCCGTATAAGACCCCGTCGTATCATCGGTCGCCAAAGTCATATCCGAAAAAAGCGCGCTCGTCCATTGATCCGCGAACGAAACCGAAATTCCATTGGTTCCCGAAAACCAAAGGATGGTGCAATCCTGCCCCCCACCCCCGATATGCGGGGCAGCCTTCGAGGTAATCGAGATCGCGATTGGCTTGGTGATCTTGTAGATGCCGCAAGGAATATGCGCCTCAAGGCCCGAGGCAGCCTGAGTGAACACGCTCGTGATTGCCGCGGTGCTATCGTCGATCCCAAAAGGGTCGGCGCCTACCGGCTGGATCGGCTGGCCCGGCCCATTGATTGCGCCATAGACGAAGAGATTGCCTTCGATGAAGGTTGTGTCTAAACCAATAGCTGCCGCCACCGTCGCGCTATTGCGCAAGACGGACAGACTAAGGCCCAATATTATTGGAAGAAGCCAGAGTGCCCGAGACCGAGGACGAATAATTGTTCGAACAACCCCGGAACGTATTGTTCGCCACAACTGCATCTTTTACTCCCGAGTTTAGCACAATCCCATAATTAAGCGCATTTGCGCCGGCATATCCGTCGACCGTACAAAATGTGTTCCCCGTCAAATGGACGGTAGGACATGAACCAGTCGCGCAAATCACAATCCCGCTTTTGCTTGTGTTCGAGATATTCCCGCCCCATATGTAAGAATTATTAATCTTTATATCATATAATCCATTTAAAGAAATATTGTTGTTATAAGCGACAAAAAATCGACTATCATCGATCACGACAATACCTGGCGGCGTTGTTGATCCACAATAATTCGTACAGTTTCCCACGAAAGTATTCGCGTTCGTGCTTGTCCCATCTCCATAAAAATAACATTGGATGCACTTGAAATCGAGAAAATCTTCGATCAATGGGTATTTATGGAAGAACTCGGCCTGAAAATCTTGGAATGTAAAAAACTGCGGGCACTGCGCCATGTTTGCGTTGAGGCCCGTCTGGCACGTGATCGATAACGGGTAGAGCGGCCCTTCGTTCGCGACATGGTTCATCATGATCGTTGCGACGAACCCTTGGAATGTCCAGCTCGTGCTTGTCAGGGTATTGTCAATATTTTCCACGTCAGATATGACGATGAAATCAGAACGAGTAGAACAGTCATTATTGCTAGTAGAGCAACTCCCACCCGACGCAGTCTCTCCAGCCAGGTCGCCGTAGAAGACCCAATCGAGATTGACACCTCCATTAAGATATATTTTACTAATATTAATATGTTCGTTACCGTAAGAATAAAAAAGATTATAAGGACTATTGAAAACAACATTCTCCATTCTCCAGTTGAAGAAACCTTCGACGGTCACCGCCTGCGATGCACTCGCGTCTGTGCGTGTCATCGTGAGATTTTCGAGACCACCCCCTTGCACGTGCCCGGTCGAGGGGAAGGCGGGGAACCCGGTCACTTGCCATTCCAGGCCCGCGCCCGCGCCCGAATAATTGATCGTCGTAACGCCCATTCCGTCGCCGGAGACAATAAGCCCGCAGCGCGAGAGGATTTGCCCCGAGATCACATAGGTTCCGCGCGGGAAATAGAGATGGCCGCCTGCCGCCGTGAACCCACACAAGGTTGAGACGGCCGTCGCAATCCCGCTTGTGTTGTCGGTTACGCCATCAGGCTGGCCTGCCGGCAGGAAGGCGAGCACGCTTGTCCAGACCGCGTTGGCGTGAACGAAAGCCGTTGAGGCCGCAATGGTGCTCGCCGTTCCCTGTGGGGCTGTGGGAACGTAAGTGTTGTTCAGGAAAGTAGCCGAGCCGAAGACAATGAAATTGCCTTCGATCGTGGTGGTATCAGGGGCTCCGGCTTCCATGCTTGGCGAGCCAGGCATGCACATCAAGACACACGCTAGGATCGGCCGGAGCGCCTTTAAGAGCCCACGCACATTTCTTGCTCCATGCTTGTTGTTCTGCCTCGATCTGAGCGAATTCCAGCCGCATCGCAGTCGTATCACCGCCTGAGGCAGCCACTTCGGCGATGCGGAGCATGAGATAACGCTGGCGGGTGTTCATGGTTTTCTGTTCGCTTCGCCAAAATCGCTCCGCGCGCCGAAGCGGAAATTAAGCGCCCCAATAGAAAGGATCGGTGTTATCAGGGCCAAACCAACCGCGCCAGTAACAAACCAAAGTTCCATCCAAGAGCTCGCACCAATAATGTATCATATCAGTCATACCCCCATGGAAAGCTACTGTCCAAAGTCCGGATGAAAAGTCGCACACGCAGTCCAAAAATTCTCATGCTTTGCAAGATGAATTTGCTTGATATTCATCGCATAAGCTTGGCATTCCTCAAATGACGTAAACATCGCCTTCGAAATATCCGCGTCATAGACTGTGTAAACCGGGGGAGCCCCATAAAGACCCGGTGCCATCATGACTTGAAACGCGATTACCTTGAAAAACATGCCCATCTCCTTCAGTCATACCACACGGAAAGTTGCTGGCCTCCAGCCGGAACATAATAGAGCCCCGTATCGAAGGTCATGTTCAGATCGCCCCATAACACATTCGAGTTAGGGACCTGATAAAGCGGCGTGCCAAGGGCGCTCGTCCCATCATAAAGCATTCCTGGCGATGATACGCCAGGGGAAGTTGCTGCCATCCCGCGCAAGACACCCGCGCCCGTCTTGATCAACGTGTTGCCCGACAAGTTCAAGGCTTGGTTCGCCGGAGGCTTAAGGACCACCTGAGGCAAGCTAGCGAGCGACACCGGCCAGGGCGTACTCGATTGCTGGACGAGCACGGTTCCGGGAATAGACACGTCCGGCGTTCCGGAAATCGTAACAGATTGTGCGGCGGCCGCGTAAGAAACAGGAAAAACAGCATAGTTAAGTAATTGAACGGGTACAATGACGGCTCCGGCAGTGACACAAGTAATATTAATAAAAGTACTAGCGGCACAAATAAATGGAAGAAAAATCTGAGTAAGAGGAAGAACAGCGATATTCTGATTGGTGATAGAGCACGAGATAACCGCCGCCATCTCATTACGCGAGTTGTCGATGAAGATCGACTGGACCATTGACATTCCTGAGTCGATAATTCCAAAGCTCGCCTCCAATACTGTGGTTTCCGTCATGTCAAACGTATAAGGGAGCGCCTTCGGGCCCTCTTTCGGGGTAAGACCGGCGGAGACGCCGAAGGCTTGGGCTACCATTGTTCCTCCAAATAGGTCAGTCTTGCTGACTTAAGTGGCTGAGTTGTTCCAGACGAACGCTTCCATCCGTCGATTGAGGAAAATAATCGTCACCGTCACCGCCGCCGCACACGAGACCGACGCATCAAGCATGAGGCCCGAACTCACAACCGGGATGTAGCCTGCGCTCTTCGCCGGCAATGGGATCGACTGAGGGATGCCGTTGATCATGAGCACAACGTCGTTCGACACGGCGTCCCGGCGCGAATAGAAGATCGTCTGGATCCCCTGGAACAACCCAAGGCTCGCGAGATCGGCTCGGAAGTTGTCCGTGCCCCCCGCCCCCGGCGAAAACGTCACGATCAGCGCGCGCCCGTGCGCCTTGTCGTCGAGCGCGCCGTCTTCGATATAGGAGAAGGGCGTTGCTTGACTGGCATTGTTGCAAATAGCCATGCTCTACCTTTCGAGAATTTCCAGTTGCTCGCGCTCGAAAGCGTCGTCGCGCTCATCCGCATCATTCAGCCAATCCGGTTCCGACCGGGCCGATAAGGGGAGATTATACCACATCTCTCCAAATTTGCGCGTCTGTGAATATGCAGCTGCCGGCAAGGTCCGGCAAAGCTGTTTGGCTCGCTTATGCCCCGACTCCAGGAGACGACGCTTCGCGCCCACCGAGCCACATTGGAGTTCGCGAGTGCTATCGACCCAACACCCTTGATTTTTCCAATGTGCTTTGTCGATGCTGGAAAGACCAATCGTCATATAATATTTATACTTATAGACAACCGAGCGCGCGCCCGTGCGCCATGCCTCTTTAATCTCTTTCCAAAGCCCCGTTTCCGACACATCAACAAGTTGTGGGCGTATCCCGCGCGTCTTCACTTTCTTGCCGCCTCCAAAATCATAGACGCCAGAATGCACAAAAATGCCGCCCTGATATTCTTCCTTCTCCCAAAATCCAAGCTCGTTCGTGCAATCAAGATCAAGCGGAACTTCAGAAATAATTGCGTCGGTCATGAACGAGACGACTTTACGGGGATGCGCCAATGCAGCCAAGAGAAGACGAGAGCGTGTACGTGCGGTGATATAAGCAGCATAAACAGGATTAGCGAAACCCGGATTTGCTCCAATCGCTTGAGCCAATTTTCCATAGAGCGCATTTAATCCAAGCTTAAGAGCTTTTTCAGTAATGTCGCCTCGCGCTTTGTATTCAGCTCGCAATCGATAATAATCTGACACCCAACTAAATGGGAGCTGTTGTATCGTTCCAATTTTAAATTCAAGAACGCTTTCGATTTCAATTCTGAAAGTAATTCTTGGATCATTTCGATATGTGATTGTGTCATTCTTAAGCTGTCTTTTACTAGAGTTGCCAATTTCGTCTCTCCATTTATAAGCGGCCAAAACTTCGCAGAGCATATAAGTTCCATAAACTTTCGGAGGAAATTTGATCGCCCCCGATTGTTCGCGGTAGAAGAAGGGATAGAAGGGGATCTCGTCGCCAGTCAATTGCGCCGACATCCAATCAAAAAGCGTTGCATGACCTTCTGTATCTTCAGCATGTAAACGAACCATCGTGAGTGGCGACATTTGTTTAAGTGCGTCTAAACCTGGGTCGGATGAATGGAAAATCCATTCTCCTCCACGCATGGATGGCAATTCAACCATCGCCGCTGGATAAGCCGAGCGAAGATCATATTCATAAAGAGGCCGCGTTGTCGTGCCTTGTTTTATGAGTTCGATCCGGCCGCCTGCGAAGGCGTGATGCGCCCAATCCTGCCATTGCTCGATGTTTTTCTCTTTGACCTCCATCATTGCGTCCGATATCTTATGCAATTTCAACATGGATTTCGCGACCGAACCCGCCCCCCAAAAATGCCGGACTTTCAAGTTAGCGTTCTGGAATGACTGGCGGAGCTGATCCATCATTCGACAAAGAACTCGGAGTTCAGCAAGCTGATAGTGCTTAGCGAAATCAATCTGCGTGCAATCAAAACCTTCGCGTTTTGTCTTGCCCTCTTCGATAAGCGCATCTTCCTCGACACTTGCAACGCCTTTAAATCCCCGCATGGCTTTAAGGAAACTTGTCTGAAAGAACCCAAACGTGTCATAGATCGTAATGTGACGGCCATCATCGAGGTCCTTGAGTGTAAGCATCTTACCTTTGATATAATTGATCGAATAATTCTGCCAATAAACGCCGCTCTTTAGTCGGTCGCCGCCTTTTCCGCGCCTTTGTCGAGCTTGAATGAGTTGAACTTTGTCGAGGGCCACATCTTTGAAAATCTGATTAAAATCATAGCCCGCAGCAAACATAATAAATATAGAGTTCGGAAAATATTTCGGCAAATCCAGCAACCATTCGATGATAGTTTTTGAATTCTGAAACAAACCATCGCCAAGCCAAACAGGATCACTCTCGCGACTTGCAGCCCCCCAAAGAAAAGTACGGTGTCCATCAACGCGCGCAACGTCTGGCCCCTCTTCGCGAAAGTTCTTTCGCTCTAGCCCCCAAGTTTCGCCCGTATTCGCTCCTTCGCTATCAATCGCAACAAATTGCTTGGTTTGGTTAGTTTTATGTCCGTTTGTGGAGAGTTTAAGCAGCCGCCGACACTGCATGTACAAACGTTTGTGTTCGCGTTTTTTGTCGTCCAGTGTAGAACCACTCATTTACGATTTCCTGAGGATATTGCCGATAAAGTTGTGAAATCCGTTGTCTATCTTCTTCAGAGAATTGATATCCGGGAATAGAACTTTTAAATATTAATTTTGCATCCTTACTAGATAATTTAATATAATCTCCATATTCTTCCTGTACTCGTTTATTAATCTTTCGAGTATTTTGTGCTTGAAGTGTGCTCTGAGATGGAGGCTGATGAGCGCGTCGTTCTGCAATTTGTTTCTCAATACTCTTCCCACCATGTTGTTTTTGTTGGTATTGTCGAAATGAAATAGTATTCTTTGGTGTTGATTTTCCAACAGTCCATTTCTTCAAAGACGTGTAACGCCGGCGCATCCAGTCGATCAAACTTTCAGTCTTCAGAATGCGTCGCCATTTCATTCTTGTTGTCTTTCAAGACGAGCCATTAAATGTTGAAAATGTTCCTTATCCACTGTTTTGTTCAAATACCATGTCGCATACATTTGCTTCAATCGTCGAGGATCGCCGGCATCAATTAAACGCTTGATGACTTCTTCATATGTGATATCAAGTATGATTGCGATCGCGTGGATGTGGTGTTTTTCCCACTTCATGAGTGAAGGTGCCCCATACATTGTAAATTATCAATCATTGTTGTTCCTCCCAAAGATCAACGCGGTATTTACCATAAGGTCCTTTTGTAGCTGGACGAAAATCACCTAATCCAACCCGGGAGCCTGCATCATCAACGATTTTCCGCAAAAGCTTGCCGCTCAGGATTTCTGTGTCAAGCTCCATCTCAAATTCAAGCCCCCAATCATCAAACATAGGCCTATGACGAAGAATACGACCTCCTGTAGCTGGAATACGAACAGCACGAGTATCAACTTTCCATGGTTGACGATAAATAAGTGGAATAGTTGCGGCAGTTATCGTCAAACATGAAAACAATTCCGATTTCCTTTCAGTCGTTATCTGCGATCGCCCAATCTTAGTAAACCGACCACCATCAATAATTGATCGAAGAAGATTTGGCTGAGGAATAACAAGTTCGTCATTTAACCCTTTATATAAGAATTGCTCACATTGCTCATATGGTGTACCGCGATCAGTAGTTAACTTAGACGACCTCGTTCCTGATGAA
>Ga0335072_10003934_pt1 | contig 22206 bp, 21 predicted proteins | sample Lox_Sample_21_FD_206725 | JGI IMG/M metagenome (GOLD analysis project Ga0335072, IMG submission 206725) | Soil microbial communities from Loxahatchee National Wildlife Refuge, Florida, United States - Lox_Sample_2.1 | ecosystem: Environmental > Terrestrial > Soil > Wetlands | place: USA...
CGGTATCCGGGCTACGGATTTGTAACGGCCAACGAGCTCCACGTGCCGGTGAGCCCCGCCGGAAAATCGCTGCCGACCCATATCACTCTACTTTCCGCCGACACGGACCACAGTTTTTGGGTCCCTCGATTGGCCGGGAAAACCGACCTTATTCCGAACCGGCGCAACGAGATGTGGATTGAGCCCCACGATGTGGGACACTATGTCGGGCAATGCGCGCAGTACTGCGGCGTGCAGCATGCCAAAATGCTGTTGAATGTGATGGTCGACAGTCCCGCGGATTTTCAGGCCTGGGTGAAGCAGCAGCAGGCGCCGGCCGTCTTGTCCGATCAGGTCGCCGCTGGCAGAAGGGTGTTTGAAGACAATGCCTGCATGAACTGCCACACCGTCAAAGGTACATCGGCACAGGGGACCTTTGGTCCTGACCTGACGCACCTGATGAGCCGCAGCACGATTGCCTCGGGCGCGGCCCCGAATGACGAGCAGAATCTGAAGCTGTGGGTGGAAAACCCGGATGCGATCAAGCCTGGCTGCCTGATGCCGGCGATGCAGCTTAACCAGGCGGACGTGAACGCGCTGGTAGCGTACCTCATGAGCCTGAAATAGATCAGGAGAACTGAATGGCTGAAGCAACACCGATCGTCCCATCGTTAGCGCCACTTGCGATCTCGCCGGAGCTTGCGGCAAGACCACCCTTGGTGCAGGTGCTGCACGATTGGATTGTCACGGTCGATCATAAGCGCCTGGGCCTGATGTATTTCAGCTACGGGATCGTGATGCTGGTGGTCGGCGGCGTGGAGGCGTCGATCATGCGGGCGCAGTTGGCGGTGGCCAACAATCATCTGGTCTCGCCGGAAACCTTCAACCGCATGTTCACCATGCATGGCACCACGATGATTTTCTTCGCGGCCATGCCGATCGTGTTTGGATTTGCCAATTACCTGCTGCCACTGATGATCGGCGCGCGCGACATGGCTTTCCCGCGGCTGAATGCCTGGGGCTTCTGGATGACCGCCTTTGGCGGGATACTGCTGTATTTCAGTTTTGTCGGTGGTTTCGGACTTTACGGCGCGGGCAGCGCGCCCGATGTGGGCTGGTTTGCGTATGCGCCGCTCACTTCGCCGGCATTTTCGGTCGGCCACAGTACCGATTATTGGATCATCGCGCTTTTGATCAGCGGGTTCGGCAGCATTGCTACGGCGGTAAACATTCTGACGACGATTGTTTGCATGCGCTGCCCGGGCATGACCTTGAGGCGGCTGCCATTACTGGCGTGGATGAATATCGTGATGGCGTTTCTGGTGCTGGTTGCCATCTCGCCGCTCACCGCCGCACAGATCATGCTGCTGCTGGATCGTTATCTGGGCTCGCACTTCTTCGATACCCAAGCCGGCGGCTCGGCTGTCATCTGGATGCACTTCTTCTGGATCTTTGGCCATCCTGAGGTCTACATTCTGGTGCTGCCCGCATTTGCGATCATCTCCGAAGTGATTCCGGTGTTCTCGCGCAAGCCGATTTTCGGCTACAACATCATGGTTGCGGCGACGATTGCCATCGGATTCATCAGCCTGAGCGTGTGGGCGCACCACATGTTCACCATCGGCATGACCTCGTACGCGAACGCGTTCTTCGTAGCCTCTACCGCAGCGATCGCTGTTCCCACGGGGATAAAAATCTTCAACTGGGTCGGAACCATGTGGGGCGGCAAGATCCACTACACGGTCGCGATGCTGTTTTGCATTGCCTTCCTCTGCCAGTTCCTGATCGCAGGCCTGACCGGAATCATGCTGTCGGCTGCGCCGTTCGATTGGCAGCTGGGCAACTCTTACTTCGTCATCGCTCATTTCCATTACGTCATTCTCGGCGGCATCATCTTCGCTGTGTTCGCGGGCACGTACTACTGGTATCCCAAAGTTACGGGACGGATGATGAGTGAAACCCTGGGAAAATGGCATTTCTGGCTGTTCCTGATCGGGTTTCATCTGACCTTTGACTTCATGCACATTCCCGGGCTGTTGGGCATGCCGCGCCGTATTTATACCTACGACGCCAGCCGGGGCTGGGAGATGTGGAACCTGATCGTTTCCATCGGTGTCGTCTTTCAGGCCCTCGGCGTCCTTGCCTGGGTGTTGAACGTGGTCTGGTCGTCGCTGAAGGGCAAAGTTGCCGGCAATGATCCTTGGGACGCGTGGACCTTGGAGTGGACGACCAGTTCGCCGCCGCCTTCCTATAACTTTCCGCAGCTGCCGGTGGTGAGGAGCCGGCGGCCGCTGTGGGACATAAAACATCCGGAAGATCCGGACTGGAAGTACGAATAACCAGCCCCGTCTGTACAAGGGCGCAGATTGAGCACTAGAGGAGAAAGTTCGTGGCTGCCGCGACCATGACTGTGCCGCAACATGAAGTAGCGCCCCACGCCCATCTGCGGGGTAAGGTGGGAATGTGGTGTCTGATCATCGCGGAATCAGCCATCTTCAGTATTTTTGTCGTGGCCTATCTCTACTATGCAGGCAAGAGTCTGAGCGGACCAACGCCGGCGCAGGTACTCGACATTCCGATCTTCACCTCGATTTGTCTGTTCTCCAGCAGCTTGACAATCTGGCTGGCGGAGAAAGCCCTGCACGCCGGCGATATCAAACGCTTCGGTCTGTTCTGGTTTGTGACGATAGCGTTGGGCGCCATTTTTCTGGGCGGCACGGCGCGGGAGTGGTATCGCCTGATCTATCACGACGGCCTGACCATCAGCACCAACTTGTTCGGCACGACGTTCTACTCGCTTGTGGGACTTCATGCCTTTCACGTTACCGTAGGTCTGACCGGCCTTACGTTGATCTTGCTGTTCACCCTGTTTGGCGCGGTCAAACAGGAGCATGCGGGACGAATCACGGTATTTGCCATGTATTGGCATTTTGTGGACGTGGTCTGGGTGGTGGTGCTGTCGGTGGTTTATTTCATTACGCGATAAATGACGTATGAGCGCTGAACCACAAATTGAAAAGAAAGGCGTGCTGATGCCGGCTCCCACAGCGTGGCCCTTCAGCATGGCGATCGGAAGCGCCCTGGTTTTTTCCGGGCTGCTGACCAGCCCCGCCGTCAGCATGCTGGGCGCGATCTTCACCATCGTGGGAGCGGTGGGCTGGTTCCGCGAGGTGTTACCGCACGAGCGCGAGGAATTGGTCGAGTTGCCCGCGGAAGCACCGGTGCCTGCGGTGGCCCCGCGCAAGGTAATGCGCATGGAGGTGGTAGAGGAAGTCCATCGCGCGTGGCTGCCGCTGAAAATCTATCCCGTTTCTGCCGGCGTCAAGGGTGGCCTTGCCGGTGGGGTGGTCATGGCGATTCTCGCCGTGATCTACGGGGTCGTGGCTTATCACAGCGTGTGGTATCCGGTAAATTTGCTTGCCGGCAGCCTGTATTCGCCGGCGCAAACCCCGTCGATTGAAGCCATGCTGCACTTCCGCGCCGATTGGTTTCTGTTTGCGCTGGCGATGCACGTCACGATGTGCCTGCTTGTGGGACTACTCTACGGGGCCATGCTGCCGCTGCTTCCGCGCCATCCCATGTTATTGGGTGGGATCATCGGGCCGCTGCTGTGGACGGGTTTGCTTTATCACATTATCGGCTACGTCAATCCGCTCCTCGATGCCCGTATTAATTGGTGGTGGTTTGCCCTCTCGCAGGCGGGCTTCGGAATTGTGGCAGGTTTTGTCGTAGCGCGGCAAAACAAGGTCTGGACCGCGGAGAACCTGCCGTTAGCCATGCGTGCCGGTATCGAGGCGCCGGGCTTGATGAAAGAGCGCGACGACGAGGGCAAAAAGCGATGAAGAGACGCCACGGCGTGGCCATGATTGCATTGGGAAGTCTCTTGCTCCTCGCCGGTTGCAACCTGCCGGGAAAGCCCACGGCGGCCGATATCGTCCACCGTCCGTCGAACAACCTGGATCCGGTGGCGCTTTACCGCCAGAATTGTGCCGGTTGCCATGGCGCCGACGGCAAGTTAGGGCCTGCGCCTCCGATTGGCGATCCGGTTTACCTGGCCATTGTGAGCGACGACACGCTGCGAGAGGTTATTTCCAAGGGCAGGCCGGGTACCCCAATGTCGGCATTCGCCCAGAGCGAAGGGGGCATGTTGACCTCGCAGCAGGTGAATGCGATTGTTGCGGGCGTGCGCCAGCGCTGGGGCAAACCCGATGTCTTACAGGGTGGGACGGCGCCATCCTATGTTGCCAGGGGCGCGGGAAATCCACAGCAAGGGATGGCGGTGTTCAATACCTATTGCGCCGGCTGCCATGGCGCAAACGGAGCAGGGTCTGACAAAGTCGGATCTATCGTCAATCCCCAGTACCTCTCGTTAGTGACCGATCAGGGGCTGCGGACCATCACGATTATCGGGCGACCGGATTTCAATGCCCCCGACTGGCGGAATAATCTTCCCGGCCATCCCATGACCGATCAGGAGATTACTGACGTTGTCGCGTGGCTGGCAGCACAGCGGCCGGCAGGAACCGTAACCGCGTCGGCGCCGGCAGCGAATCAGGCGGCGCCGGGACAGAGCGCCAGTCTAAAGAACGTGGCTTCCGGCACGGCAGAAAGCCGTCATCCAGCAAAGCAAGAGGTTTCCGGAGGACAGCAGTGAGCGAGCAGGGCACATCCGGGCAGGCAACAGCGCCCGCACGCGCGCAGGACACTTCTCGGCGAGACTTTTTCGTCAAGGTTGGTTTGCTGCTGAACGGGATCGCGGTAGCTGCGCTCGCCACCCCGGTGGTCGGCTATCTTTTATCGCCAATCATGCGCAGTAAACAGTACCGCCAGTGGGTCGACCTGGGCGAACTGGACGAGTTTCCGGAAGGGCAGACGCGCCTCGCCAAGTTCAAAAATCCGATCTCCAATGTGTGGGACGGGGCGACCGATAACCTTCCCTGCTGGGTTCGCCGTATGCACGGGGAGAAATTTCAGGTTTTCGCCATCAACTGCGCCCACCTGGGCTGCCCGGTGCGCTGGTTTCCGCAGTCGGGTCTTTTCATGTGCCCCTGCCACGGCGGGGTTTATTACCAGGATGGCACGGTCGCCTCGGGCCCACCCCCGCGCGGACTTTTCGAGTATCCCTACAAAGTGGAAGACGGTCACCTGATGATCGAAGCCGGGCAATTGCCGACGCTGGCAACGCAGGCCAGCCTGAAAACGCGGAGCAAAGAATGTCAAGGCTAGCCAAGATCGGTGACTGGTTCGAACAGCGGCTGAAGATCGAGCCGGTGCTCAAGGAGACGATGGGGCATCCGGTGCCCCGGCAATCGGCCAGCTGGTTTTACGTGTTCGGCAGCGCCGCGCTGACCGTGTTCATGCTGCAGATCTTCACCGGCATTATGCTGGCACTGATTTACGTGCCCTCTGCCGGGCAGGCGTGGGACAGCCTGCAGTACCTCAATCACGGGGTGCCGCTGGGATGGCTTCTGCGCGGCGTGCACGGCTGGGGATCGAACTTCATGGTCGCCATCGTGCTCATTCACATGGTGCAGGTGGCGCTATTTGGAGCCTACAAATTTCCCCGCGAGCTGACGTGGATCGTGGGCGTCTTTCTGCTGCTGATGACGCTGGGCATGGCCTTCACCGGCCAGGTGCTGCGCTTCGACCAGGACGCATATTGGGGGCTGGGGATCGGAGCATCGATCTGCGGGAGAGTACCGTTTATCGGCGCGTGGGTGGTCCACTTATTGTTGGGAGGCCCGATCATTGCCGGCGATACGCTGTCGCGGTTCTTCGCTCTGCATGTATTCGTCATTCCCGGGTTACTGATCGGTTTTGTCTCGCTGCACCTGCTGATGGTGCTGAAGCTTGGTATCAACGAGTGGCCGATGCCGGGACGGATCGTGCGCCGCTCAACCTACCTGCAGCAGTACTCGGAGATGACGCACAAAGACGGGATGCCGTTTGTGCCGGGCGCCGTCTGGAAGGACCTTATTTTTGCGGCGATCATCATCGCCAGCGTTCTGGTGTGCGCTGCGGTCTTCGGGCCCTACGGTCCCAGTGGCCAGCCCGATCCGACGATCGTGCAGACCGTCCCCAAGCCCGACTTTTTCTTCCAGTGGCTCTATGCGCTGCTGGCCTTGTTGCCGCCGCAGATGGAAACGCCGGCGTTGCTCATCGGCCCGGTGATCGCGCTGGGATTTCTCATCCTGCTGCCGTTCTTTGCCGGGGAAGGCGAGAAGAGCTGGAAGCGCCGTCCAATCGCGGTGGTTACGATTCTTCTGACTGCGGTTTCCTGGGGCGAATTGACGCATCTCGCCACCTATACACCGTGGAGCCCGGTCATGGACGCATGGAGTGGCGATCCGGTTCCGGTGCAATATCTAAAGGGACGCTCACCGCTGGAGCGCGAAGGATCGGCCGTCTTTCAGGAAAAGCAATGCCGTAATTGTCACTCGATCGGCGGCTCGGGCGGGCAGCGCGGTCCGGCGCTCGACAGTGTCGCCGTGCGCATGACTCATGCGCAGCTGGTGCGGCAGGTGGTCCAGGGCGGCGGCAACATGCCGGCCTACGGCAAGCAGCTCAATCCGGCGGAAGTCGCGGCCCTCGTGTCATTCCTCGACACCTTGCATCCTCCCAACCAGCCGCAGGCTCGCGATGCCGCGCGCCAGTTGTCCAGTCAGGATGAGCGACCGAAGCCAGAAATCGCACCCGTGGCGGCACAGAAATAGAAAGCGGCGCCGTAGCCCCAGGACAGGGGAGGAACAGCAGGTCCCCCGGTCGCTAAGGCTGTTCTCGCGAACTGCCTTAGCTCGGCCAGGATGACGAACGAGTAGTTCTTACCGCGCAGCCGCCGCTTCCGGCACCTGGTAAATGCTGTACCACGGCGTGGCAGCCTTCAGCGCACTGTTCACGTTGCTGATGTTCTTCACGCCTTCATCCTTCAGCCATGCCTCAAAGGCCTTGCCCCCCTGCTGCGCGTAGATGGGAATGCCGTCTTTCCAGGTGGCCCGTCCGCAGAGCACGCCGTTAAACTTCACGCCCGATTCGGCGGCGAATTCCAGATCCTCGATGAACTCGGGATTGCTCACGCCTGCCGACAGGTAGATAAATGGCTTGCTGGTTGCGCCTGCCGCTGCACGATAGTGATCGAGCGCTTCTTTCCTGCTGTATACCTTCGTTCCCTTGAACGAGCGCGCGCCCTCGACGAACTGCATGTTGATGGGAATCTCCACCTTCAGCACGTCAACGCCGTAGCGGTCTTTCGAAAACTCCTTCATCGAGGTTGCGACGACTTCCGGTTTCAGCTTGGCGAACTCGGCGCCCTTCTCATCGATGCCTTCCTTATAGCCGACGAGTTCGAGAAAGAATGGGATGTCGTTGGCGCGGCACTCGTCGCCGATGCGCTCCACCCACGCGTGCTTGAGGTCGTTGATCTTTTGGTCGTCGTAAGGCGAGTAGTAGAGCAGGATCTTCACACAATCGGCCCCCGCTTCCTTCAACCGCTTCGACGACCATAGATCGAGCAGGTCGGGCAGGCGGCCGGGGGTCTGTTTGTCGTAGCCGGTCTTCTCGTAGGCGAGCAGCAGGCCAGAGCCCTTGGCACGGTGCTTCGAGGCGGGCAGTCCCCACTCGGGATCCAGCAGAATGGCGCTGGCATGCTGGGTCAGGACTTCGGCGACGTAAGTCTTGAACTCGATCAGATTGTGGTCGCTGGCGTTCGCGCCCAGCGCTTTTTTGAGCGAGCCGCGCTGGTCCATGGCGGCCGCAGCAATGACGCCGCGATCATTGGAAACAGCCTTCATGCCCGCGAGTTTTCCAGGAGTGAGCTTCATGATGAGACCTCCACGGGCGAACGCCCGGTTTCGAGTAAAGGGTTGTAGTGCAATTCCGCCGGTTTCCAACCCAGAATAGCGCTTGTACTCGGGGAACCCAGGGCTGGGACCACCCGGCGCGGGACAAGAAATTCTAAACGAATCCAGAGTAGCGTGCGAGCGAGCCTCAGGAGGGACGGCTACCGGAGGACTTGACCCAACTTTCCGCTGCCGATAACCTCGGCCACCTTCGTAATATCCGGAGACAAAACGCGATCGTCGGACAGCGTGGGCGAAACCGCTCGAATGGCTGTCAACGCCATTTTTCCGCGTCTGCTGGTCTCCAGCGGAGCGCGGAAATCGTGCGCTTGCGCCGCGGCGAGCGCCTCGATGGCCAAGACATTGCGAGTATTCGCCACGATGCGCTGCAGCTTATTCGCGGAGGTCATTCCCATCGAGACGAAGTCTTCCTTGTTGCCGGAAGTCGTGATGGAGTCGACGCTGGCAGGATGGGAAAGAACCTTGTTTTCGTTTACTAAGGCGGCTGCCGTAACCTGCGCCATCATGAAGCCCGAGTTCAGTCCCGCCCCCGCCGCCAAGAATGCCGGCAAGCCTTCGTTGAGCGCGGGATTCACCAATCGCTCCAGACGCCGCTCGGAGATGCCGGCAAGCGCCGAAAGCGCAATGGCCATGAAGTCGAGCGAAAACGCCAGCGGCTCGCCGTGGAAGTTGCCGCCGGACAGCACAGCGCCCGGTATGGTTACGCCGACGGCGCGCTTGGGAGCTCCCACCTTGCGCTCTTCGGGAAAAACCAGGGGATTGTCCACGGCGGAGTTCATCTCGATCTCGAACACCCGGCGGCAGTGCGCCAAGGTGTCGCGAACCGCGCCGTGTACCTGCGGCATACAGCGCAGAGAATACGCGTCCTGGACCTTCTGACATTCGAGGTGAGATTCGCGGATGACGCTGCCCTCGAGCATGCGACGCAGGTTCCGGGCGACCTGCAACTGTCCCGCGTGCGGACGCGCGTTCTGAATGCGGTCATCGAAAGCGACATCGGTCCCTTTAAGAGCGTCGAGGGTGAGCGCGCCGATAATATCCCCGGCATCGGCGAGAACCTCCGAGGCAAGGCTGGCGAGCACGCCGACGGCGAGCATGCCCTGAGTGCCATTAATCAGTGAAATGGCCTCTTTCGCGTGCAATTCCAGGGGCTTAATCTCCGCTTTCTTCATGGCGGCGGCGGCGCTCGTCGGCTTTCCGTCGTAAATCACATCGCCTTCCCCGATCATTCCCAGCGCCAGATGCGACAACGGCGCCAGGTCGCCGCTGGCGCCGACGCTGCCTTGCGAAGGAATGACGGGATGCACCTGACGGTTCAACATCTCACACAAAATATCGATCACGACCGGGCGGACGCCGGAGAAGCCTTTGGCGAGCGAGTTGGCGCGCAACAGCATCATTGCCCGCGTCACGTCCTGTGCCAGTGGCTCGCCAACTCCCACGCAGTGAGAGCGCACCAGATTCAGCTGCAGCCTGTGCACGTCCTGCAAAGGGATATGCATGTCGGCGAGATGGCCAACGCCGGTGTTGACCGCATACATCGTGAGTTCGTTTTCTACCAGGTGGTCGATGACGGAGCGGGCGCGCTCCACTGCCGCTCGCGCCTCGGCTTGCAGCAGAACCGGGCGTCGCTCGTAGACCACCTGCCGGACATCGTCCAGGGTCAGGTCATTACCGTTGATATGAAGTGCGTGCATGGTGTCTCAAGTTTGCCACAGCGTAGCAGTGCGGAATCGGCGTAGTCTCGCCGCTTAATCGCCACTCTTGCCCGCCGCGGCGTGCAAGGTGAGGCGATACTTTTCCGGCAGCGGCATCCGCTTGAAATCGGGACCGACAACCAGGTGGATGCTCTCACCCTCCGCCAGCAGGGCGCGGTCGTGATGGCGCAGAATCTCATAGCTGAAGTGCAGCAGGGAATCGCGAACCTTGCGCAGCCGGGTACGGATCAGGATGAGGTCGTCGTAGAGTGCGGGCGCTTTGAAGCGGCAACGGACCTCGACCACAGCCAAACAAGTGCCATCCTGCCGCTCCATTTCGCGATAGGTGAATCCCAGATCACGCAGCATCTCGACGCGACCCACCTCGAACCAGACGACGTAATTCGAGTGATAGACGACGCCCATCTGGTCGGTCTCGGCGTAGCGGACGCGAAGCGTGGTCTCGAAAACCTTCGGCTCATAAGCCGTGGGCAGCGGTTTGTCTTCGGTTTGCAAAATGCACTCTTCACAAAAAAGCGGGCGCGCGAAAGCTTCGGGGCGCCCGCCTGATCGATTAAGGCGGCTCAGTGACTCGGGTTCTGGGCCGGCGTGGTGGTGTTGTCTTTGCCGGCATTCATCGAATCGCTTTTTGGTGCGGGTTTGCCGGTATCGGTCGCCATGGCAGGCGCGGCGCTCTTCACATATTGTCCGCGCTTGGGCTCACCTGAGCTCACGGGCTTGCCGTCGGCAAGGTAGTCGTTGAATTGCGCGGGCAACGGTACGCCGGCCATTCTTTGCAACTGATAGTGTATGTGCGGCACCGGGCCTTGTCCGCTGTTCCCACATTCTGCGATAACCTGCCCCTGTTTCACCGTATCGCCAACCTTGACCTTTAAACTGTTTTGCTTCAAATGGTTGATCAAAGAGGTCTCGCCGTTGCCGTGCGAGATGACCACCACATTTCCGTCAGCCGGATCACCGGTCGGTTTTCCCGGCGGATTGTCATCATAGTAGGTCTCGGCTTTGATCACCGTGCCATCGGCGGGAGCCAGCACGGGTTGGCCGAAGCAGTAATAGTCTTCGAGTTTGCTCCCCACGCCGCCGGGTCCCGAAAACAGCCTTCCATTCTTGAGATAGACGAAGTCAATGCCATAACGCTGGTCGTCATCGCCGGAATAGCCGTTTTCGAACAGGTTGCGTCCACCCTGATACACGAACCACTCACCATCGAAAGGAAGCTTCAGCTTGGTGGTGTCCTGATATCCGGCAAAGCGGCCTTCAGCGATGGTCGGCATGAACTTGAAGTCGAAAGAATCAATCTGGCCGCGCTGGTTGACATTGATGATCGTGATGACCGGCAGGCGGACATTGGCGAAGTTCGACAGACGCGAATAGGTCGTGTCCGGGGCGAAGATGTAGGGAATGATGGTTTCCTGCACCATCTGCGTCTCCGGGCCAAAGCGCTCGTGCATTTTCTTGTTAATCTCGGCGAATCTTTCTTCCTTGCCCGACATCCTCCTTAAGCCTTCGGAAAGTGACGCCCACATCTGGCTGGTGTCGGCATGGTTGAACATCTCGAAAATCTGACGGGCACGCGCCTCCGCCTCCGTGCTCATGACCGGATAGGGTCCGCTCGTCACCGGCTCGATGGGCGCCTGCGGCATCTTTTCATGTTCTGGAACCGCCGTTTCCTGTCCGGACGATGGCGTGGACGATGGCGCGGCTGGAGCCGTTGAGTCTTGTGTATAGCCGGCAACAGGCCATAGCAACATTGCACCTACGATCGCAATGATTGAATGCAGACGAAATCTCATCCCGTTCTCCCTGGTTATTAGCTGCGGTTTACGGACTCTTCAAGAACAGCGCCCATATTGGTCGAAGCTCATTGCTTAAACTGCCGTTGCTGCTACAGCCGCAGCCTCCACCCCAATCCGCGCGCAACGCTGTGCGGCTCGGGGACCCGGTAGGGTTGGTCGGTCTCCATAAAGGTCGACAGAAACGCAAAATTCTCGAAGAGAGGCATTGTAACAAGAGAAGGGGGAGTGCTGCTGGTTTCCGTGTCGAATCAACCGACTTGCTGCCTGATCCGGGAACGGGTTCCATGCTGGGCCGGTATGCCGCCGCTGCCAGCAGCTAGCGGCCGCTCCACCGCGGACCGCGTTTCTCCAGGAACGAGGTGACACCCTCGCGAAAGTCCTCGGTCAGGCGAATACGGGCATTTTCCTCGACCGCCGCATCCAACTGCCGGTCGATCTCCTCCCGGGAGTAGGCCTTGAGCAATCGCTTGGTCGAGACCAGCGAGGTTGGGCAATTTTGTAGCAGACTGGCAGCCAATTCGTTGGCGCGCTCGATCAGTTTTTCCGGCGCAACGACTTCATTCACCAGCCCCATGCGCAAAGCCTCGTCGGCGTGAATAATCCGTCCGGTCAGCAGCAGGTCGCGCGCCTGCTTTTCTCCCACACTACGCAACAGGAAAACCGATACCAGCGCCGGAATGAATCCGATGCGCGCCTCAGTGTAGCCAAATCTGGCATCGGAGGAAGCGATCGTAAAGTCGCACAACGTCGCCAGACCGCACCCGCCTGCAAGGGCCGGGCCGTTGACCGCGGCGATCGTAACCCGAGGAAAATCGTAAAGCGTTCGAAACAGTGTCCTCATCAGGCGCGCCTGCCTCATGGAGTCGTTCTGGCTCTCCTCCGGGCTGAGGCCGGCAATGGAGCGCAACGTGTCGAGATCCATACCTGCGGAGAACGCCTTACCTGCACCGGTTAGCAAGACGACCTGCGCATGCGACCGCTCGACCTCGGAGAGCGCATCCAGAAGCTCATCCAGCAGTTCGTAGCTGATCGCGTTGCGCTTCTCGGGACGGTTCAGCGTGATCGTGGCGACTGGCCCTTCATGATGGACGGTGAGAGTGGTGAAGGAGTGCTGTTTCTTTGACATAGGTAAATCCGTGACTACATCTTTGGGCCGCTGAATCTTTCGCCGATCTCGGCTGACATTCGCGCGACTTCGCTAATGGGTTTGCGGACGGGTAGTTCCACGCCACGGCTTTGCAACGCAGCCAGTAATGTCTGGGTCGGAATGTTGCCCACCAGAACATCCTGCGCAAACGGACATCCGCCGAGCCCGCCAATCGCCGAGTCGAAGCGACGGCATCCGGCATCGTAGGCGGCCAGGATTTTGGCGCTTGCCTCGGCAGGGCGAGTGTGCAGATGCACTCCGATCTCAACCCCGTCGAATCGCTCCAGCACCGGGCCGAGAACGGCGGCGATCTGCTGCGGCGTGGCCAAGCCTACGGTATCGGCGATGGAGATCGCCTGGAGATCCATGTCCGCCAAAAGAGCTACGCCTTCGAGCAACTCGTCTATGTTCCATAAGTCCCCATACGGATTGCCGAATGCCATGGAGACATACGCGATGGTGTCGAGTCCGGCCTCGTCGGCTTTCTGTTTCACTTTTTCCAGCGTGTCGAGATTTTCTTCCAGCGTCTGGTTCTGGTTGTTCTTGAGAAATGTCGGTGAGAGCGAATAAGGGAAGCCGACCGTACGCACCGCGTCCGTCGCAATGGCGCGCTCCACTCCGCGCTCGTTGACGACGATGCCGATGATTTCGACATCATCCGGCGGATCGAGCTCGCTCAGCACCGTCTCCGAGTCGGCCATCTGCGGCACCGCCTTCGGCGAGACGAACGACACCGCGTCGATGTTCTTGAATCCCGCCGCAATCAGCGCTTTCAGATACTCGACCTTGACGGCAGACGGAATCTGCCCCGGCAGCCCCTGCCAGGCATCGCGCGGACATTCGATCAGTTTGATGGAAGAAGCCATTAGCAATTAGCCATCAGCAGTCGGCTCAATCATGGGTGCCCCAGGTCTCGCGTTGTTCGAGACCTGGGTGACTGTCATCTTACTTAGCGCCCAGGTCTGGAGAATCGCCAGACCTGGGGCACCCGGCCGCCCGGCGGACTCTTGCGCGTGCATCTCTTCGGTGCCACCGCTCCGCGGCTTTGGCCTCGTATCCCCGCCTGCCGCGGGCTTACGCCCACGGCTAAAACAAATGCCGCCCTTAGGGCTAACCGCAGATCCCTCGACTCCGCTCCCCACCCCGCCAAGCGCAAAACCGGCGCTCGTCGGGGCCCCGGCCGCTCCGCTCGGGATGACAACTTGGAACGGACAACCGACAACTGACAACCGACAACTGCTTTACGTCTGCAACACCCCGACGCTGAACTTCGGCACATCCGGATTCAGCGAGGCAGCCTCCAGCGCCGTGACAATCGCCGCGCGCGTCTCCGCCGGATCGATGATCCGGTCAATCCATAGACGCGCTGCTCCATACCGAGGATCCATCTGCTCGTCGTAGGTGGCCTTCACCTCGTCGTAAAGCTTCTTCTTCTCTTCGTCGCTCAACTTCTTGCCGCCACGCTCCAGTTGCTTCAGCTTAATCTCCACCAGCGTTCCCGCCGCCGACGCTCCGCTCATCACGGCGTACTTGGCCGTCGGCCAGGCGAAGACGAAGCGCGGATCGTAGGCCTTCCCGCACATGGCATAATGCCCGGCGCCGAAGGAGCCGCCGATAATCACCGCGATCTTCGGCACGACCGAATTGGACACCGCATTCACCATCTTGGCGCCGGCACGGATGATGCCGCTCCACTCCGCGTCTCGGCCGACCATGAAGCCGTTGACGTCGTGCAGAAAAACCAGCGGCACCAGGTTCTGATTACAATCCATGATGAAGCGCGCGGCCTTCTCCGCTGACTCGGTATAAATCACGCCGCCGAACTCCATCCGCTTGTTCCCGGCGTGATCGGTCTGCTGCACGTGCGTCTTCTGATTGGCGACGATGCCCACCGCGAATCCGCCAATGCGCGCGTAGCCGCACAGCACCGTCTCGCCGTACTCGGCCTTGTACTCGCTGAAGTGGCTGTTGTCGGCGATGCGCGCGATGATCTCCTTCATGTCGTACTGCCGCGCCCCATCGCCGTCGAAGATGCCGTACATCTCCTCCGCGGGATACAGCGGCTCCTCGGCCGGCTTGCGATCGAAGACGCCCAGCTGCCGGTTGCCCATCTTTTCGACGAGCAGGCGAATGCGATGGATGCAATGCTCGTCATCCGGCTCGCGAAAGTCGACCGTGCCGCTGATTTCGGAGTGCATCTTCGCGCCGCCAAGCTCTTCCGCCGAATACTTCTGGCCAATCGCCGCCTGCACCAGCGCCGGCCCGGCGAGAAACAGCCCGCTGCCTTCGGTCATCAGGATGGTGTCGCACATCAGCGGCAAATACGCGCCTCCGGCCACGCACATGCCCATAATCGCCGCGATCTGCGGAATGCCCATCGCCGACATGACAGCGTTATTGCGAAAGACGCGGCCGAAGTCGTCGGTGTCGGGGAAGACGTCTTCCTGCAGCGGCAGAAAAACACCGGCGGAATCGACCAGATAGATTGTGGGGATGTGATTTTCAATGGCGATATTCTGTGCGCGGATGACCTTCTTCGCGGTCATCGGGAAGAAAGCCCCGGCCTTGACCGTCGCGTCATTCACGATGAGCATGACGAGGCGCCCCTGCACGCGCGCCAAGCCGGTAACCACACCGGCGGACGGTGCGCCGCCCCATTCCTCGTACATGCCCCACGCGACGTAGGCGCCCAGTTCGAAGAAGTCTGTCTCGGAGTCGATCAGGAGCGCGATGCGTTCGCGCGCGGTCAAACGTCCCTTTTTATGCTGCGAGTCAATGGCCTTCTCACCGCCGCCCCGCCGAATCGTCTCCTGTTCGTCGTGCATCTGCGCGACAAGCTCGGCCATTGCCTTCTGATTGCGCGCAAAGCGTGGGGAGTCGGTCTTGACCTTGCTTTCGAGGGAGGAGGCGGAGCGCAGATGATCAGTCATAAGGAAGTCGAGCGGAACATCCACGATAAAGCAGTGGCGTAACCCGCGGCAAACCGAACATCATGTCTCTCGACTATGTGCGGGTTGACACCTCAGGAATTCGAGTACGTTGCCGGAACGGAGCGATGGGCAAACAGCTAGTGCTGGTTGCTCCGTGAAGCGTAGCTGAGTCACCTTCTGCGACCCTCCGGCTTCTGCAGAGAGCAATCCGGCCGCTTGCCAAGGCTCGGCCGTAACTCTCACAGATTGAGTGGATTATGCAGTTATGTAGAATTAATTTGACGCCGAACTCCGAGAGGCAGAAAACGATACTGATAGTCAGTTATTTGATGCGCTGTCTGCCAGGAGGATCAGCATGAGGAACTCAGGCCAGCTAAGAAAGCGAATTTTTGGTGAGAACCTTCGCGCGACGACAACCATAACAGTGACGGCAATCCTGCTGCTCGCGCTGAGCGGCTTTGCCACGTCATCGGCGCATGCCCAGACCTTTACCGTGATCCACAACTTCACCGGGCCCGACGGCGCAAATCCGCCTGCGGGGTTGATCATGGATCGTGCCGGCGACCTCTACGGCACGACCGCGTACGGCGGGGCTTTCAGCTGCATAAGTGGCGGATGCGGTACCGTCTTTAAGTTGACCCACAGAGGTTCAGGCTGGGTGCTCACTCAGCTTTACGCATTTCGTGGAAACCAGGATGGCAGTCATCCGGGAGCCAGAATTGTCTTCGGTCCGGACGGGGCTCTTTATGGCACCACTGAGTCAGGGGCCTCCGGCGGCGGCACCGTTTTCAAGCTGCAGCCTCCCGCTAGCGTTTGCCCGTCCATTTCCTGTCCCTGGACGAAAACAATCCTCTACAGCTTTGAACTTGAAGATCAGACCACCGGCTTTATTCCCACCGGCGACCTAGCCTTCGACGCTGCCGGTAATATTTATGGAACCAACGAGTATGGCGGAGGTTCTCTATACTGCAATGGCCCGGGATGCGGCCTCGTGTACCAGTTAACTGAATCCGGCGGTACCTGGACGCAAAATGTTCTGCACGCTTTCACGGGCGGGAGCGACGGCGCGAGTCCCATGAGCGGGGTCATCTTCGATCAAGCTGGCAATCTCTACGGTACGGCTTTTTCAACCGGTAGCCTCCGTCCCAACGCCGGGACGGTGTTTAAGTTGAGCCCTTCAGGCTCAAGCTGGACCGAAACGACTCTCTATCAGTTTCACGACTCGGGTGATGGCGGCTATCCCGGCGGCGGCCTGATTTTCGACTCCGCCGGCAATCTTTATGGCACCACTGTCTCCGGAGGCTCCGGCGGCGGCGGCACGGTCTTTGAGCTGTTGCCCTCGGCGGACAACTGGAGCTTTAACCTGCTGTACAGCCTCAGTGGAAATCCCATGGACTTCGGTCCTTACGGAAAGCTGGTGATGGACAGCGCCGGAAACCTCTACGGTACCACGGTGTACGGCGGCGCTCACAACTGGGGCAGCGTCTTTAAGCTAACTCCCTCTAACGGTGGCTGGATCTATACCGACCTGTACGATTTCGCCAACTACAGCGATGGCGCGTTTCCCTACGATGGCCTTGTAGTGGACGCGAACGGCAACATCTATGGCACCGCCGAGGCGGCCGATAACGGCGGCCAAGGATGTGGCGTGGGTCTCGGCTGTGGCACCGTGTGGGAAATCACGCCGTAGTTGAAGCTCGCCGATCCTCAGGTCCGAGCTTGATTACGGGTAGCTATCGTCGCTGGCTAATTGCGGCTTCTAAATGCCCAGCTTCTTGACTTCTTCGTTGTAGTACTTGCGGTAGAGAATGTCCCACTCCTGAGAGCCTTCCAGGATGGTACGACGCTGGCTCTCGATCTTCAGCCGGGCGGCGCCGTCGATCTTCGCTTCCTGGGCCAACAGCAGTTCCAGCAGGCGCTTCACTTCCAGGCGGATGGCATTGCGGTCCTCGACGAACTCTACGTCCTCGATGTCGGCGAGGGCGTCCGAGACGGCATGCGCCAGCTTATTGATCTTCTCGCGGCTGATTCTCATAAAGAAGCAATTAGCAGTTAGCAATCACGCCAGTCGATCTATTTTGGCCAAGTGTTCCATGCCAAATGCTGACGGCTGTTTTACAGTACTGCCTTGTATTTCCTGACCAGCTCGTTCTTGACCTTCTTAAACATCTCCTGATAATTGGCGCCGCTGCGCTGCATTTCATCAGCATACGTTTCCAGGATGATGCGCACCTCGTCGTTGATGCGGTCTTCCAGGGTAAGTTCGTCCAGCAGGGCGGTGTTGACGCGGTTCGTCACCGCCGCTTTATTCGGCGTTTCGATGAACTCGCCTTCGATAAGCTTGTTGGTAATTTCGCGGGCAAGATAGCCCACATATTCTTTGGAAAAGAGCATTGCTTCGTCGCAGACGTCGAGGTGAAGAGTTAGTGTAGCACAAGCGGCGCGGCATTTTGCGCCCCCGATGCAGCGCGGTCGTCTGTGACCTCGCAGTGTCAGCGTTGCCGCTTCGGAGTATGATGATTTTTCGCCGCGACGAATTCTGCGCCGGAACACTCTTATGCCAGACGATCTGTCCAGCCTGAAAGATGACATGAACGCCTTCATTCTGGGCCACGGGCTGAGTCGCTTTCAGGGCTACGTGACCGAGGATGTGCACAGCGTCATGTGGGACCCCCGCGACAATCCTGACAGCTGGAAGGATTTTGTCGAATTGGCTAAGAAAGCGGGGGCGCAGTTCTTATCCATGGATGAGGACGTGCTCCAGCGCGATGAACTGGATTACCTCATGCAACGCCTGCAGCACACCTCGTTCCCCAGTGATGAAGACATCGAAGAGGCGCGCTGGCTGCGCAACTATATCGGCAAAACTGGCTTCATTCAATTGGGCTGGCCGCACGAAGGAGTTGTGTTTCTGTTTGAAGTGACTACCGAGTGGTACGAGCGTTACCAGCACCTGCTCGACCTCGTCGAAGATTTCGGAACCATGGCCATCGACGATTCCGATCAGGACGAAGAACGATAAAGCAGTTGCCGGTTGTCAGTGGCCAGTTGTCAGTAATCATTCCGTGGCCGTTTGACAAATCGAAATCAAAGGATTGTCATCACGAGGAGGGCCTCGGTCCGACGAGGCGTCTGCTGTGGGCCGGTGCTGGATTGCAGTTCGCGCGAACAACAGATCCCTCGCTCCGCTCTTGATGACAACCTTCTGTTGCCGCGCCATAAATCCAAACCCGAGGACTACCCGCTGACAGCTGCTTTTATGCGCTGGCAAATTCGTAGTGCGGACCAACAACAGGTAGAGACGCTGGCACTTGAATCAGCCTTACCGCTCTGGCTGGCGCGTCTGCTGGTTGCGCGCGGAATCGCGACCCCCGAAGCAGCTCACAAATTCCTCGCTCCATCCCTGCGGGACCTTCATGACCCATATCGGATGACTGGCCTGCGCGCGGCGGTTGACCGTTTGCGAGCAGCCATGGAACGCGAAGAAACGGTGTTCATCTACGGCGATTACGACGTCGATGGCACAACGGCAATCGTGATCCTGAAGGCGGCGCTGGAGCTGTGCGGAGGCAAGGCGGAGTATCACGTACCGCATCGCATTCGCGAAGGCTATGGCATGCGCGATGAAGTGATCGAACAGGCGGCCGAACGCGGTATTCGCCTGATCGTCAGCGTGGATACCGGCATTCGCGCTTTCGCGGCTGCCGCCACGGCTGAACGCTGCGGCATCGACCTGATCGTCACCGACCACCATCTGCCACAAACCGATGGCGTCCCCAAGGCGCTGGCGGTGGTTAATCCCAACCAGCCCGGCTGCGAGTACCCGTGCAAATCGCTTTGCGGCGCCGGTGTAGCTTTCAAAATCGCGCAAGCGCTGCTCGTGGAAAGCGGTCGCGAGCGGCTACTGCCGTCGTTTCTGAAGATGGTGGCCATCGCCACCATCGCCGATGCCGTACCACTCATCGGCGAGAACCGCGTCTTTGCAAAACTCGGGCTTGACGGTCTGCGCAAGCCGGTTAATGCGGGGCTGCGAGCCTTGCTGGCGAATTGCCAGCTCGATGGCTCCCGTCCGCTGAGCGCGAGCGACATCGCGTTTCGAGTTGCTCCGCGCCTGAACGCCGCCGGACGGATGGACATCGCCGAGCGCGTTATCCAGCTCTTCACCGAGAAGGACGCGGGCCGGGCCACCGAGATGGCAATGCAGCTCGATCAGCTGAATGGCGGCCGCCAGCAGGAAGAACAGCGAATTCTCCAGCAGGTTCAGGAGAAGATCGAGTCATCGCCCGAGCTGAAGAATGCCTATTGTCTGGTGATCGACGGCGAGGGGTGGCACCGCGGGGTCATCGGCATCTGTGCCACGCGAGTCGTCGAGCGTTATCACCGCCCTGCTCTGGTATTTTCCTGCGAAGACGGCGAGGCACATGGCTCCGGCCGGTCCATCAGCGCGTTCCATCTGCTCGAGGCGCTGGAATCCTGTCCTGAGCTGTTCACCCGCTTCGGAGGACACTCCCACGCTGTAGGATGTGCCTTGCCAACGCGCAATCTTGAGGAATTGCGGGCGCGGCTCGACGGCTATGCGCGGCGGCGGCTCACGCCCGAGGACTTCGTTCCTGTGCTGGAATATGACGCCGAGATCACGCTCGACGAAATCAGTCGCGATTTCTGGAAGACGCTGCAAACCCTCGAGCCTTTCGGGTCGCAAAATCCCTTCCCGACCTTTGTCGCGCGGAATGCCAAGCTGGTTCAGCCTGCGCGCGTGCTGAAGGAAAAGCATATTAAGCTGCGCGCGGTTCCTGGCGACGCCGACGCGAACGGCGGACGGTTTCAGCGCGCGCACGATATTCTGGGATGGCGCATGGCGGAACGAATCTCGCAGGATTCGCTAGTGTCCGGCGATGTTCTCGACCTGGCTTTCAGTGTGGGCTACAACGAGCATCCGGAATTCGGCGGCGTTCAGTTAAGTCTCATAGATTTTGTGCGAAGGACAACCATTAGCGCCGCTGCACAGGCGGCGCCTTGAGAATTATTCGTGCCGCAGGCACTCCACCGGATCCAGACGCGAGGCGTTACTGGCCGGCGTGATTCCGAACGCGATCCCGACCACGCAGGAGACCAGTAGTGCGATGAAGGCCGACAATGGGGAGATCGTCAAATGCATGTTGGTGAAGGTCTCAACCGAAATCGGTATTGCCAGCCCGATGATCGTTCCGACCGCTCCCCCCAGCAATGCGATGAGCACGGCTTCCGACAGGAATTGCAGCAAAATCGCGCGTCGCGAGGCACCCACCGCCATGCGTACGCCGATCTCGTGAATGCGGGTGTGGACGGTGGCCAGCATGATATTCATAATGCCGACGCCAGCGGCGATCAATGTGACCGCGGCAAACAGCAACATGACGCCAGTGAGCGCATTGGAGGTTTTGTTGGCCAGGCTCAGTACTTCAGTCATATTGCTTACGTTGTACACCGATTCTTTCCGGTGCCGTGACGCGATCACACGATGAATATCCTCGGTCGCCTGGGGAATGGCCGCCGCATTCCTCATGGAGAAATAAATCTGATTGACAAATGGCGAGCCCGTCATTGACCGCGCGACCGAGTAGGGGATCAGCACCGTATAATCCTCGATCTCCGAGCGGCCCATGGTGTCGACACTCTCGCGAAAATCACCGATGATGACGAACGGCACTTCCTGAATCTTGATGATCTGCCCCAGCGCCGCGTCGAGCGACCCGAAGCGCTTTCGGGCCATGTTGTCGGTGATGAGGGCGACTTTGTTTCCCGACTCGGAATCCTGCTCATCGAAAAACCGCCCCGCGCTGACGATGATCCGCCGCACCGCTTTGTATTCCGGATCAACACCCAGCACCAGGATCTCCCGCTCGGTGCCCGCGCCGATCAGCATGCGCTGATGCATGTTCAGCACCGGCGAAGCCTCTTTGATCCCGGGCACCTGCTGCTCGGCGGCAATCATGTCGTCCACGGTGAGGTAATCGGCGGCAGTAGTATTGGAAGCGGCGCTGGAAATGCCCGCATATTCCGCCCAGATGACGTTGGTACCCACCGCCTCAATCTGCGCCAGAATAAAATTCTTGCCAGTGAGCGCAACCGTCACCACCAAAATCAGTGCGGCGGTACCGACCGCCATGCCGAGGGCCGTCATGGCGGCGCGAATTTTGTCGGCGCGCAGCGAATCCAGTCCCATGGAGAGGATCTCGCGAAATACCAGCGTGCGCGACAAATCCAACCCTGAAGTGATTTCAGGGGCAGTAGCGCTCTGCGACACAGAAGCCATCTCTCTTACTTACCGATGAGGACCACCGTCACCCCGATGCAGACCAGAGAAATTCCGATCCAGCGTTGCGGCTCGACGCGCTCTCCCAGGAAGAAGATCCCGCCGACGGCGCCCACCAGATAGTTTAATGCCGTCACTGGAACGACGAAGCTGACATCTTCGAAAGAAAGCAGCAGCAGGAGCGAGAAGAAGGCCACGGTCATCATGGCCACCCCGATCCAGATCCACTTCACGCGCAGCGAACGCCAGAGCAGGCTGGCAGCTTCGCCGGGGTGGAAGCGCTGCAGTTCACCGGTTTCGCGCATGGCGCGCCCCAGGCAGAGTTCGCCCCAGGTTCCCACGACGATGGTCAAGAAGAAGAGTATGAACTCCAACATCAGTTGGGATTCTCGGTCGTACGGGGATGAGTATTGCGTATGAATGCAACGCCAAAACAAATCACAGCAATGCCGGCCCAACTCATTGCCGACACCTTCTCGTGCAGC
>Ga0335072_10003935_pt1 | contig 22205 bp, 20 predicted proteins | sample Lox_Sample_21_FD_206725 | JGI IMG/M metagenome (GOLD analysis project Ga0335072, IMG submission 206725) | Soil microbial communities from Loxahatchee National Wildlife Refuge, Florida, United States - Lox_Sample_2.1 | ecosystem: Environmental > Terrestrial > Soil > Wetlands | place: USA...
ACCACCCGACGCGGTTTCGGGCGAAACCTGATTGAGCGCGCATTAGCTCATACCATGCGGGCAAAAACCGAATTCCTGTTCCGGCAGGACGGGATCACCTGCCGGATCGCAATCCCACTCAGCTCTGGTTAAGGGGGCCCACTCATGACGAGCGCAGAATCAGGGGAAAGGTCGATGCCAAACACCCGATCTCTGGCCGGTTGCTGCGTCCTCGTGATCGAGGACGACTTTCTAGTCGGGCAGATTATCTTCGACATGTTGGAGGATGAGGGGGCTGAGGTGCTTGGCCCAGTCGGTGCGGTCGACGAGGCCGTCGCGTTTGTTGAAGACCAGGCCATGAGTTTCGACTGCGTCGTCCTCGATCTCAATCTGCATGGTATCAAATCGTATCCGGTCGCTGATGCTCTGGCGCGGCACAAGATTCCATTCATTTTCATGACCGGCTACGGCAAGGATGCCCTCGAGGAGGGATATCGCGATTACCCGCACTGCATAAAGCCAGTGACCCGTGCGGAGCTCCTAACAGCACTCGCATCAAGACGATGTGGAACGACCGGTAATTCTCTTAAATCGTGATCCGTTCGACTTCGTCCAGCGTGATTTCATCGCCGGTGCGATCCCGCTCGGTGCGGGCATCGGCAGCCGTGAGCAGCTCGGTCAACCGGGCGAACATGGCGTCTTGTTCGGGTGAACGTTCGGCCGAAGCTTCGCCCGCACGTTCGGGCGCACGTTCGCCCGCACGTGAGGAAGCGGCCCGCCAGATTGCGATGGAAGCTGCTACGCCGCGGCGCGAGTGATCCCCGCGTCCCACCCCTTCACCTCGGACTCGCCGAGCTTGATTGCCGTCATGCTGCCCTCGCCAATTCAACCGCCGCCAGCAGCGCCGGCGACCACGTATGCCGGTGCCGCTGCACCAGGTTTCGACCCTCCAGGATCCGCAGCTCATGCAGCGCGGCATGCGGCCGCTCAGTGGGCCTCAGCGTCGGCGCATACCGTTCCCCTACCTCCCGTGTCGTTAGACCCGGCTCAGCAGCGATGATCCGCAGTATCACGCGTTGCCATGGGTAGAGCGGCGGCGGCCGTTTCCAGCCCGGCGGCGCTCCGTTGAGGTCGCATGCCAGTGCGCGGCTGCACCGCAGTTTTGCCGGCGCTTTCATGCTGATGCCGTAGCAGACGGTGGCTGCGGGGAAAAGGAAAAGCCGCTCTCCGGGTTAGGGCGGCCAAACTACGGCCGAATAATTCATCCCGGCGCGATAACCGCGCTTATCGCGCCCAACTGGCCTCAACAGATTGATTTCATTCGCCTGATATTCGGTCACAGGTGCGGTGCGCCGCAGCCGTCAGCCCGGCGCGTCATCAGGCGGCCTTGACCTTCCTCGGCCGGCCCCCTTTGGCGCCGTTTGCCCGCGCGCTGATGCTCTTCGCCTTCGACCGCACCGCACCCCCCAGCTTCCCCAGCGATGCCGCCATGTCGCCAGCCGTCGCCAGGGCTCCGATCAGGCCGTGCACGCTGATGTTGATGTCGTGCTGGTCCAGTTTGATCCCATAGCCCACCGGCGACACCCGTACCGCCGCCATATCGGCCGGCGGGACATCGCGGAATTCCTCCACCATCGCGCGCGGCAATCGCACGGCCGCTCCATCCGTCAGCTCGATCTCAATCGCGTCGCGGTCCGCGTCATACCGCACGCTGGCCGCCCGCCGCTCCATCGCTCGCCGCCGATGCCCCGCGGCGACAGCCTTCCTGAGTTCTTCGTCCGTTGTCGGCGGAATCTTCACGGCGCCCATTGCTCCACTCCCGCCCCAGCCTTCACGGCGAGGCTCGTCCCGTCCTTCATGATCAGCATCACTTGCCCTGCCGACGGTTCGTAAATCGCCCGTCCGATCTGGACAGCACCTGCCTCCCGCCTGGCCAGCACAGTCACCACCCGGTCCCCGGAAACCTGAGTCCACCGGTTGTCGATGCAGCACGTGCCAACCCTGGCCCACCATTCCGCCCTGCATTTCGGCAGGTTGGCCGCGATGGCGGCCTTGATCCGGTCAATCGTTCGCGTGTTCGGCGCATCATCGATCGGGTCCACATCCATCAGCCTGACGGCGTTGTCGATGAAGGAGAACGCCAGCCGCGCTTCCCACGGCACCGCCTCGTTCTCGACGTGCACATGCGGCGGGCAGTGCTCATCACGCGTCCGCAGTTCGACCCATAGCCCGGTTCGCGGCACCTGGAAGAGCTTCACGTCACCAAATAACCCAATCGATTGGCTTATTCAAGCAAAACCTCCCAGCCGTGCCACCCTGCCGGCGACAGCCGATGAAAAGGCAGAGAATGCTGTGCGCGGCCGTTAATTAATCCGCCGCGGCGAATGCCTCTCCCCTCCCCCGGCCCGCCGCTCGCGCGAGCGCAAGCCCCAGATCGTCCGCGCCAGGTTCAACTCGCCGGCCTTCGCCTTCGCCACCATCCCGTGGAAATACCCGCCGGGCGAGGACCGGAAATGACCCGAAGGCTTCGCCGAGACGATCGCCACTGCGATTGCTGCCTCCTCGCGGCCCATCGCCAGGCAGGCCTCGCCCCAGAGCGATTTCGACACCCCCAATTCCCCCCGCAGCCAGTCGGCCGCGTCCACGATCGCCGGCCAGGCCGGCGTCGGGGTGGCGAGATAGGGCCGCAGCCGTGGTGCCAGCCGCACCAGCTCTTCCGTCGAGAGCTTCAGCACCGCCCCCTCAACCCGCTCCGGCCGTGCGGGCTTGGCTGCCTGCGGGACAGGGGACGGCTCCGGCGCTGCCTGGGCAGGCACGGCCTCGCCCGCCGCCGCGCTACACCCGCTGTTGGCAATTACCGTATCCGATGACGGATTTAGGGTTGGGTTGTAGGTATCTTGGTGGGGGTCGTTTTCAGGCCCCAAGGGGGCTGAATCCACAGTTTCCAGAGCGCCTCCCGTGGCCTGGGACAGCAGGTTTTCCAGGCGTTCGCGCGCCGAACGCTGCCTCCGCTCCAGGCTCTCCACGCCGAGGGCCATCTCCTCCGGCCGTTCGACCTGCTTCAGCGCCTTGGCCAACGTGCGGGTCTCGCGGGCCAGGCTGGCCCAATCCTCACCATCGAGGTGGTAGTCGGCGGCGGTTTCCAGGATCTGGGTGATGCCCTTGCGCGCAATCGTCGCGCGCCGGCGCAGCCGGCCCATCTCCGCCCGCTCCGCCCGTGCCTCCTCCGTCAGCCGTACGAACTCCGAATACCGCGCGGCCATGGGGGAAAGATCGAAGCCGTAGGCCTCGGTGATCCGCCCGGTGCGGTCGCGCACCCCGTACCGCTTGCCGTTCGGGCTGTCCTTCATGGTCACCACCCGGGCCTCGATCAGCGCCCGGTTCAGTGCCTTTACCCGGCTTTCCGACAGGCCCAGCGCCTCCTGCTGCAGGCCGGCTGAGGGCCAGACGATGGGCCGCCCTCCCCTCCCCCAGTCCTGCGGCTGGGTGAACCGGAACAGCCAATCCACCGCGTGCACCAGCCGCGGCGACAGCCCGAGTCGCGCCGCTGCCGCCTTGAATGCCGCCAGCAACTGCCCGGGCGCTTCCACACCCTCCGGCAAACCATCAAACCCCTCGGCGGCGCGGTCCGCCCGTAACAGGCTCGGCGTCAGTCGCCGGAAGCCGGTCGGGGCACCGGCATAGCCTTTCCCGTGCGCCTCTCGGGCGCTTTCCGTAGCCATCGTGATCTCCTCCTGTGGTGGGATCGCGACGGGCAAGCCTCTCCCATTGGCGGAAACGGCAATTTCCGCTTGATGGTGAAGCATCCAGTGGCTACGTTGGGGGTGTTCGACGCCCCCATTGACGTAGCCGCTAGGCTCGTCGCGAGTTTCGCTAAAGCCCGCCCGGCAAGGCGGGCTTTCGCATTTTCAGGTGGTCTGCTGGGCTGCCGCCCCCTTTTGTTCGATCAGTTGCAACAGCGCCTGGCTGCGGTTCTTCAGCCCTTGGCGTTCTTTAATCGCGTCGAGCATCGCCACCGTCGCGCGCGGTAACTGAAGCAACACTTCCTCACTCCCCGCCGCCCGAAGGCGTTGGCGGTAGGCCCTGGTGTGCTCAGTGGAGCGGGAGGTCGTTGACATCAGGAGGCTCGACTCGATCACTAGCAAGGCAGTGTCCGACCGAAAAACTCGGTTGTCCACAGCTACTTGTGCACGAGTCGGGCTTAGACCCTGAAAACGCTCGGTTTTCCCGTGAAAATTCTCTGTGGAAATTTCGTCAGTAATGGCCGCGCCGTCATCGCTGTCAACGCGACTCGGCCCCGCCGCAACGACGTATGGATTGCTGCATTCCGCGGCGCTCAGAACTCCATCTCGATGTCGCGGTCCAGGTCCGGGCCTGGCGGTGCAGATCATTTGCGGAGCGGACGCTGTCAGCTCGATCATTAGTGATTTCATGAATTCATATATTCATGTATTCATGCTGATTTTTGGCCGCGCTTCCCCTTTATCTGGGCTTCGGTCACCTCGATCCCGAGACTACGGACAGCTGTAAGCACCAGTTCGCGCAGGCTCCTTCCCTCCTGAGCTGCCTTCACCCCAAGCTGCCGGCGAATGCCTTCAGGGATGAGCACTTGCAGCGGCACCTCCCGTTCCTGCGCCGGGGGCTCGGCGGCTGGTCTCGGCTGCGACCGCTCGGAAGTAGGCGCCGGCACCGCGACCGCCTGCGGCAGTTCGGGAGCCTCGGCCCTTGCGGTCGCCGGCGGCGCTGAACGCAGCAGAGCGCCAAGTTTTTTGCTGGTCATGCCGCAGCATCCTTCATGAATTCATGATTTTCTAACTTCATGAGCTCTTGGGCGACTGCAGCAATGTCGCGAGCAGCAGCGCCGTCGGGATCGATGATGCTGGGGCTAAGGCCCTCGATGCCGGCCTCAGGGTATGCCACGCGGTTGAGCATCTCCGCCTTGAGTAGCGGATAACCAGCCCCAGTGAGTTGGTCCCGCACATGCCGGGCAATGACCGTGCCGCGCATGGTCATGGTGAGCACCATGGCGACCTTGACTGCGCGTCCTTGTCGCTCGTCAGTTTCATTTATTTCGCGGATGAGCTCATAGGTAGCGATTGCCGCGTCCACGTCCTCGACCGCAGGCTTGAGCGGGATGATGGCAAGGTCGGTCGCCACCAGCGCGCCGATGGTGGTGCGATTCCGAAAGCCCGCCGTATCGACGATGACGGGCGCGTGCTTCCGTCGCAGTTCCTCGATCACCTCGCCCACGCGCTCCTCGGGCTCGGCCACAACCGGCACACCGCCCATGCGCCCCTTGGGATCGTAGCGATTGGCGAGCGTTCGCTGTGGGTCGGCGTCGATTAGCGCCGCCTTGTGGCCGACCGTGAACCAATGCGCCGCGAGGCTGCGGCCAAGGCTCGATTTACCGACTCCGCCCTTGGACGTGGCGAGCGTGATGACACCATACATCGAATCGCCTCATGAATTACGGAACTGCGTTTAATGTGAATTCATGAATTTAGCAACGGACATGATCTCATGAATTGATAAATTCATGAGATCAGACCTTCAACCGGAGAACCCTGCCTAGAAGCCCCCTGGTTTCTGATCCCAGCCGTCATAGTTAAGGCCGGTCATGAGGCCGGCCATATCCGCTTGATTCAGTGCTGTTTTCTTTTATATAACAGAGACTTACAATAGTCACCAAGCCGGTCAAGAAGCCATGCGAAATGCCGGACCAGCCTCTCTGACCCTGCTGCCTGCCGAGGGGCATCCCGCCTGGAGCGGGCTGCGCGACCTCGCGTTCCTTCTCGGAGAGGACGCGGCGAGCTTGGCCGGCCGCCTGGCGCCGGCGACGGCTGCCGCCATCGGCGACCTCGTCCGCGGGATGAACTGCTACTACAGCAACCTGATCGAAGGGCACGACACACGGCCGATCGACATCGAGCGCGCGCTGCACGCCGACTTCGCCACCGAACCGAAACGCCGCGACCTCCAGCGCGAAGCGGCGGCCCATATCGCGGTGCAGGCCGCCATCGACACCGATGTCATTGATGCCACGCAACCGCTGTCCGCCCTTGCGCGCGACATCCACCGCCAGTTCTACGAGCGGCTGCCGGACAGTCTGCGCTGGGTGGAAGAGTTGGGGAGCGGCCGGCGGGTCGCAGTGGTGCCCGGCGCGTGGCGGGAAGGGGACGTGACGATCGGCGTACACGTCGCGCCGCCAGCGGCGGAGCTGTCGAGCTGGATGGCGCGGTTTGACGAGTGCGCACGCGCACCGGAGCGCTTCGGGCGGGCCGAGCGGCTGGTGGCGATCGCCGCGGCCCATCATCGCCTGCTCTGGATCCACCCTTTCGCCGACGGCAACGGCCGCGTCGCCCGGCTGCTGTCACACGCGCTGCTGCGCCGGGCCGGGGTCGGATCGCCCCTGTGGTCAGTGGCGCGCGGCTTGGCGCGCAATGTCGCGGCCTACCGCACCTATCTGGCGCGGGCTGATGATCCGCCGCAGGGCCTGCTGGACGGGCGGGGTATCCTCTCGGATGGCCGACTGGCGGAATTCTGCCGGTTCTTCCTCGCGGCCTGCGTCGACCAGGTGCGGTTCATGCGCGTCTTGCTCTCGCCCGAGGCGCTGGCCGGCCGGGTGCGCGAGTTCGTAGCGGCCGAGGCGGCCGGCGGCCGGCTGGATAGCCGGGTGCAACCGCTTCTGGAGCAGGCGGCGCTGTTCGGCGTGGTGCCGCGCGGGGAAGTGCCGGGGTTGGTGAACCTGAGCGACCGCCAGGCGCGGCGGCTGGTGCGGCCCCTGGTCGCGCGCGGCCTGCTGACCGGGGCGAAGGATGCGCCGCTCCGGGCGGCCTTTCCCCTGGGCGAGAGCGAACGGCTGTTTCCGCACCTCTGGGCGCCAGCGGGCGTTGCCGACATGATCGGCCTCCCGCCCGATGTGGCAGACGCCCTGCAACCGCCGCGCGCCGCGTGACCACCGCAGCGGGGCAGGGGAGGGGCCTCGGCCGCCGCTGCATGCGTTTGGCCGGCGAACGCGCGTTATGGCAAATCGGGCCAACTTCGACCGCTCAAGTTTAGCAGGCGCGTCTCAGTCGGATCGTACCCCGCTCGGCGAGGCAGGGCAGGGGCCAACACGACGTAGCGCTCCCCCTGGCGGGGCGCGTCATCGCAGGCCGGGGCGAAGCGTTCCCCCAACCCCTTCCTGCACCATCCGCGAGCACAGCGAGAACATGCAGAACTCATGAAAACATGAGCACAATGAGCACCGTCGTCAGACCGATAAGATCTTGATTTCACAACTGTTTTAGCGAAACGGCGTTATAGATATTGCTTTTCGCCTATCCGATGTGTGATATTTCTAGCGGTCTCATGCTCATAAGTTGATGGATTTGGCAACTCGCACTGCGCGAGTAAATGTCTAGTACGTTGAATTTGCTCACTTATGAGATCATATTGAGTTTCGTCAGAACGGCGTCGGCGTCCAAACCCGAAGGCCCGAGACGAAACCTGCCCAGGCCGGCCTCCACCCCCGGCCACGCTGCGCCGCCTCCACAACGGCGCGGTGTGACGCCTCTCACCCCGCCGGGGTCCACACCCGGCCATTCGCAGGACAGAAGAATTTATGGCGACCGTGCGCGAAGGCACCGCGATAGCCAAACGGCAACTGGCCCAAAGGGAACTGCTCTGGCCGGGGGCCGATGCTTGGCTGTGGCACCGCAAGGCCAACAAGGGCTTCGCGACGATCCCGAAGACCATGCCGATCGTCCTCCAGATCATGGACGATCTGAGCAACGGCAAGCCGCTGTCCTCTACCTATCTCGGCCTGTGGTGCGCGACCTGGGATAACTCCATGGTCAATATCGCCAAGCCGGACGAGATGGCGCACGCGGCCGGGTTTACCGGGCAACGCGCGACCTACACGTGGCAGGGCCGCATCAACCTGCTCCGGGAGCTGAGGTTCATCGACGTGAAAGCGGGCAAGTCGGGACCGATCAGTCACTTGCTGCTCTGGAACCCGCACTACGTCATACGCTGGCACCACGGGCAGAAGACGCCCGGCCTGGTCGAGGCGAATTTCAACGCGCTGTTGGAGCGTGCCCTGGAGATCGGGGCGAACGACATGATCGACCCTGTGCCGGAGCTGGCGGCAACGCCAGCGCCGCCAGCGCCGCCGACGGCGGAACCTGCCCCCGCTCCGGAAGCGGCGGCGTAATTCTGGGGGGCGGCATCGGTCTGAGGATCAGGCAATGAACGATTTGATGGATGGGCCGATCGCCCCCTCTGCCGCCGCCCGGCGTGCCCGTGCGGAAGGCCCATGGTCCGACCTTGCTCTCCACACTATCGGCTGGAGGGCGTTCCAGGACCTCTGCTCCCAGGTATGCGAAGTCGTTCTCGGCAGGCCGGTCGAGATTTTTCGCGAAGCGCAGGACGACGGCCAGGACGCCGTTTTCCTTCTGCCCCCGCCGACGGAAAACGCTGCCGCTGTCGGCACGGTCCAGTGCAAACATTCATCAGATCCGAACAAGCCGCTCCGGGTGAAGGACCTCGGGCCGGAGATCGCTCACATCCGGCAGCTGGTCCAGGCCGGACAGGCGGATACCTACGTCCTCATGACCAGCATGAGCGTCGACGCGCCGGTGGCCGTCGCCATCCGCGACCGGCTGAGGGCGCTTGGCGTGCGCAAGCCGCATATACTCGGCAGGCAGTATCTGGTCCGCACCATCAGGAGCAGCCCGCGCCTGCGGGCGCTCGTGCCGCAGGTGTACGGCCTCGGCGACCTGACGACGATCCTGGACCAACGCTTCGTGCAGCAGACTCGGGCCCTGCTGGACCAGTGGATCCCGAAGCTGAAGGCCTACGTCCCCACCGAAGCGCACCGCCAGGCGGTCAGGGCTCTCACCGAACACGGGATCGTCCTCCTCCTCGGCAATCCGTCTGCCGGCAAGTCGGCGATCGGGGCGATCCTGTCCACCATCGCGTCGGAAGACATGCGGCACAGCGTTCTCAGCCTCACCAGTCCTCGTGATTTCGAGTCGGGGTGGAATCCCGACGACCCAAAGCGCTTCTTCTGGATCGACGATGCATTCGGCGCCAACGTCCTGCGGGAAGATTACGTCCAGGACTGGACCACGGCCCTTCCAAAAGTGCAGGCTGCGATCAGCCGCGGCAACAAATTCCTCCTGACGTCGCGCGATTACATTTATGCTGCCGCGAAGCTGCGGCTGGGCACGCGCAATCTGCAGGTATTCGCCGACAGGCGGGCGGTGGTCGACGTCGGCGCTCTTTCGGCGGAGGAGAAGGCGCAGATCCTCTACAATCACATTCACTTCGGTAATCAGAGGCAGAGTTGGAAGAGGGCTGTCAGGGATCACCTTCCCGCCGTGGCCGAGGTGCGGGAGTTCCTCCCCGGAATCGCCGAGCGGCTGGGGGACCCCGCTTTCACCAAAGGTCTCGGGCTCACGCGCGGAGAGCTTATCCGCTTCATGCAGGAGCCGCGCGAACATCTGGTCGACACCATCAACGCCCTCGATGACCGGCTGCGCGCCGGTCTCATTCTTATCTACGTCCATCAGGGTGCGCTCCGAGCGCATGCGATGGATCGCGTCGCCGCACAAACGGTCAGCGACCTGCTGGGCGTTCCGCTCCCGAAAATCCTGGAGAGCCTGCAAGAGTTGAAGGGTTCCTTCCTTCGCGTTGCCTCGAACGGCGGCGGAGAAACCTGGGGCTTCGCCCATCCGACCATCTCCGACGCCTTGACGGAAATCCTGCGGGAGCGGCCGCACATGATGGAGGCGCTCCTGCGCGGCGCCACGGTCGAATCCATCATTGGCAACTTCGTGTGCGAAGGCATGCCGGCCGGCCAGCACGCGCCGGTCATCCCTGCGACGCTGGACGACATCCTGGTCGGCAGGCTGGGCAAGCTTCCGGATGAGGAAGCGCTCAACAGGAGCCTGTTCAGATTTCTCGCGGATCGCGCGAGTGATCAGGTCTTCCGGCGCGTCGTGTTGGCCGACCCCGGCATTCTGGCGCGCTATGCCTGGCCGTCATACAGGATGTCGCTGGACGTCAGGATTTCCGCGCACGCCCGCGCGCACCGGCTCGGCCTTCTGGATGAGTCCCTTCGGGATGACTCCGCCGACCGGCTTGTATCGGCCGCGACGGACGACTTCGACCTGTCCTTCTTCGAGGACGAGGACATGCTCCGGCTTATCCCGCCCGGGCGCCTGGTGGCGCTCGGCATCAAGTTGCGGGCGGAAGTCTTGCCGGCGGCACGGGCGTCCATATCGACCATCGCGGACGAGGCCGACCTCGACAGCGATCCGGACAGCCATTTCGAGGAGTTCTCGAATAGCCTGGACGTTTTGGAGAACATGTCTTCTCTCGATGAAGCTACGACTGGCCTGATCGAGTCCGCCCGCGAGGCGATCGCCGCCGCCGTCGAGGACCTGACCAGGAGGAAAGCGGAGGCCGAGGAGGAGGAGGAAGATCGTTCGGGAGAATGGAACTACATGTCGTCCGTCTCGCGCGCGCCTGTAGCACCGGCGCAGGGTTCCGCTGATGCCGGCAGGCGATCGGTCTTTGACGACGTGGACCAGTAGCGATCTTCGAAGATACCGGACGAATATATACGAAAGCAATGTTCCGGTTCCGCTCCGGCTGAGCTAAGATGCCTCCGCTTGGGGGGATCGTGATGTACATCAAGGCAATCGTGCTGGAGAACTTCAGGGCCTACCGGTCCCGCACCACGATTCCGATGGCGATGCTGACGGCCTTCATTGGGCGTAACGACGCAGGGAAATCGACGGTCCTGGAAGCGCTGGATATATTTTTCGATGGCGGCGTCGTGAAGATCGACAGTGCCGATGCGAGCAAAGGAGGAGATGCAAAGAGTGTGCGCATCGGCGTTGTATTCGCAGGTCTGCCTTCAACGGTAATTCTCGATTCCCAGGCCACGACTACGCTGACAAATGAGTATCTGCTGAACGAAGCCGGCGACCTCGAAATACACAAGGTATTCAACTGCTCTCTGCAGACGCCGAAAGCAGTCATCTATGCGCGCGCGGTTCACCCGACCGCGAAGGATGCCGCCGACATCCTGCAAAGGTCGCAGAAGGATCTGCGGGCCATCGTCAAGGACAAGGGCTTGGGAAACAACTGCAATCTCTCCGAGAATCCCTCCATGCGTCACGCGATTTACCAAGCGCATGGCGATCTCCAGAGCCAGCTCCGGGACGTGCCTCTTAACGACGAGAACGCAAAAACGGTATGGGCGGCGTTGCAGGTGTATTTGCCGCTGTTCGCACTCTTCCAGTCGGACCGTCCGAGCACGGACCAGGACCCCGAGGTGCAGAACCCGATGAAGGTGGCGGTCGAGCAGGCGCTGGACGCGTTGGAAAAGCAACTGGAGGAAATTACCGATCAGGTTAAGCGGAAGGCGGAGGAGACGGCAGCCAGAACGCTCGCCAAACTCCAGGCCACATACCCGAACTTGGCTTCAACGCTTCAGCCGAAATTCAAAAAGCCCGCGTGGAAGAACATCTTCAAGCTCGATCTCGAGGCAGACGATGGGATTCCGCTTAACAAGCGCGGTTCCGGCGTCCGGCGGCTTGTGCTGCTGAGCTTCTTTCAGGCGGAGGCGGAGAAGCGGCGCACCGAGGCGGCCGCCGCCGAGCCTTATCGCCGGAGCGTCGTTTACGCCATAGAGGAGCCGGAGACGTCGCAGCACCCCGACAGCCAGGAACAGATTATCCGTGCCCTGCGCGACCTCTCCGAGTCGGGCGACCAAGTGCTCCTGACGACGCACGTTCCTGGTCTGGCCGGCCTCGTCCCCCTGGACAGCCTGCGGTACGTGGACCGCGACGCCGACACGCGCGAGGTGCGCGTGCGGCCCGGATCGGCGGAAGTGTACGCCGAGATAGCCGAGGCCCTGGGCGTGTTGCCGGACCCGGTCCGGCGGCCCGGCCTGAAGGTCGCGGTGCTGGTCGAAGGCAAGAACGATATCGACGCGCTGCGATCAATGTCCGCAGTCCTCGCGGCGGCAGGAGAGATGGACGCGCTTAATGAGACCGGGATCTTTTGGACCCTCGGCGGCGGCGATTCCACCCTGAAAGACTGGGTCGAGCGACGCTACCTGGAAAAGTTGGGCATCCCCCAGGTCATCATTCAGGATTCAGACCGGAGCGCCCCGGAGATGCCGCTGAAGGAGGAAAAGAAATTGTGGCTGGAGCAGACGAATGCCCTGCCAAACGTGACCGCCTTCATCACTCGCAAGCGCAACATGGACAACTACATCCATCCTGACGTCATTGGCCGCATGACCGGCGGCAAGGTATCGCTGCCGCCCGGAACCGATATTGATTTCGTCAAGATGGCGAAAACGCTGAGCGAGTGCCTGGTCGCTGCGCGATCAAAAGGCGGACTGGGCTTCAAGCCTGACGATCATGATGGACTTCCCATTGGCGGTCTTGGCGATACGACTTGCAGGCGTATCATCTCCGCATATTTCATGAGGCACATGACCGCGGCAGAAATCCGGGAGCGCGACCGGTATCAGGACGAAGCCGGGGAACGCCACGAGGTGGCCGAATGGCTCGCTGCCATTGCCAGGCACTTCCAGCCGGATACTGAGGAGAACGCGGCGAAGCCCCTCATGGCAACCGTCTAAAGGGCTCGGCCCAATATGTTCAGTACGCCACCTTGAAGGTCGGGCTGTCTTCCGGCAGGGTGCGGCGGTGATCGTAGATTCGGGTGGTGGCGATGTTGGCGTGGCCGAGCCATTCCTGCACCTTGGCGATATCGGCCTGGTGGTCGAGCGCATTGGTGGCGGCGGTCGCACGGAGGGCATGTGCGCCGATCTCAAAGCCAAGCTGCCCGGAGTAGGCTCGCACCAGCTTGTAGATGCCATCCGGCGTGACGGCTTGCGCGAGCTGCCCAGTGCGGTTGTTGCGGACCGGCCGGAACAGCGCGCCGGCGTCGTCCGCACTATGGCCGGCCGCTTCCAGGTAATCATGGATCAGCGCGTTGGTGCCGGGGTGCAGCGGCAGGTACCGAGTCTTGCCGCCTTTGCCCGAGACCCGCAGATGCGGCACGCCTTTGCGCGCGTGCCGGAAGTCCCGGACCTTCAGCTTGCACAGCTCGTCGCGCCGCAGCGCGTGGAACAGCAAGGTGGATAGGATCGCCCGGTCGCGCCGGCTCTTGATGCTGTCGGCCTCCGGCGCGGCGAGCAGCTTGCGCGCCTGGTGATCGCCAAGTGCCGGCGTCCGGCCCTCGCCGCTTTCTATCTTCGGCCGCGCGACACCTTTGACGGGGTCACGCCATAGAACGGGCAGGATAGCACGCTTCGAAGCACAAAGCCGGAACAGCGCGTCCCGGACCGCCTGTCCCAATTGAACTGGCTCTTCCGTGGTGACCGCAATCCCTTGATTTCATTGATGCCACTTCTGGTGCAAACATTGGGACGCAAGTCTAAGTCGCACCGGCATCAGAATGGCACCCGGAATTCTCTCGCCTTATCCGTCGCTTATGCGGCAACCGTGCTATCCTGCCCGTTCTATGGCGTGACCCCTACTACAGTTGTCGGAGGCATTTTACGGTCAGGTCGGTAGCCGCCTGACCATTCGCCCTTCGAAGACAAGAAGCTGGCAATCGACGGCCTTCAAAAAGGCCGCAAGCTGGTCTCGATCTTCGCTCGTCGCGAAAATCACCTGCTGCGAGGCTTTGCGCGCTTCAGCCGCTCTTTCGAGGAGGCGCGCAAAACTCACCTTCGCCGTTTCCTGCTGACGCGGCTCATCGAACACCACGAAGCCGGGGTGATGAGTATCGGCGCTTCGTGCCAGCTCGAGCAACGCCAGCTGGTACGCCCATTTGAGGCGGATAGCGTCGCTCGCCGAGAGTTCGAACCCGATCTCGAAACCTTCCTTCTGTGGGCGATAATTGTCCTCGGAAATGTCGATTTCAGCCGCTGCAAATGTGCTGAAACCGTACCGCGCCGCCTGCTGCCTTACCAGTTCGGTGAGCATGGCGAGCTTTGCCCGGTCGTCCTTGGTGAACCGGTCGCGCGGTAGCTCGCTGCGCTCTGCGAGAAGCGCAGCTTGTTGGTTTGCCAAGCTGGTGAGTTCTCCTCGCTGCTGTTCGAATCTCTGCTGCACGTCGTCTAGCGCCTGTAGCCGCGTCTCTAGTCGCAGCCGCGTCTCAAGCATAGCGATAGATGGCGAATGAGCCGGTGCGACTACATCCGCCCGCAACGCGCGCAGCCGCGCATTCGTGGCATTTACCTCTTCAGTCGCCGCGAGCAGCTGTCGGTCTAGGTCGGCAATCGCAACCGCCGAGCGCTCCTGGAGTCGGATGAAGATGCCTCGTTGAGACCTGATGTATTCGATGTTTTCCGCAATGGGCATGACAGCCGCCCCCGCATGTTGCGCGAGCAATGTGTCTTGGATCGGTTGCGAGCAAGTCGGGCAGTGGTCGGCAGCCACCGTCTCGGCAATTCTCGAGCCGAGGTTTCGTAATTTCTGCGCATCGAGATTCTTTTGGAGATCCTCGTCCAACGCCTCTAATCGCCGCACGATTGCGGCACTCTGGGCCTGCTCTGCTTGCTTTGCCCGGAACAGAGAGCTGCGCCGCAAGTTTTGTGACGCAGCAGTCTCGGTCAGCCGGTCAATTTCCGCATTAGCTTCATCGGCAACCTCCTCGACAGTTGGCAACTCGTCCCGGCGCAACTGGTCGACTTGTGCGCGCATCGAGGACGCGTAGTCGTCGAGCGGAATCCACGAGTCGTTGGACGCAATGGCCAAGAAGGCTCGATTGAGCTCGGCCCCGACGGCTGTAGGCGCTACCGGAAGTCCTTCGACACGAGCTCCTACAATTTCGGCAGTCGCGCGCAATTCGTCGCGCTTGGCAGACCAGGCGGCACGCAATCCGGCGAGGTCCATTTCGAGCTGCTGACGTTTTAAATCGAGCTCGTGTGTTTGCAGCCCCATCAGAAACTCGACAGCGCGCCGGCCGACATCACGGATTTGAAAGTAGTTCGGAAACGCTGCTGGAATTGCAGACCATCCCGCCTTCTGCTCAACATAAAGCAGGGGAAAAACAGTCTCGAGATAGAGCAACGTTTCACTTCCATCGAAGCAGCGCACCATCGGCAAGTCCCAGCCGATGAACTCCGCGAGGAAGCGGTGAAATCCGGCTTCGCGTCGAGCGGCGCCGGGATCATGAACAAAAAAGTCTTTCTGTGCGTATTTCCCTTCGGGTTGCGTAAGTGCCGGCCCATTGAAAACCGAGACCAGCTTGCGGTCTCCCGCCGAGACCACATTGCGCTGCACGGTGATGGTCTCGCCTGCACCGTTCTCCAGTTCGGCGGCAACATATGATTCGATCACGTTGTGACGCTCGCCGGTTTCTGGGTCCTCAAGATGCGACGTCATCACATAGGTCAGGGGAATGTCGCGCCGTGGACTGAGCATGCGTTCGAGCCCCAGCACATAAAGCAGCCCCTGAAGGCAGGTCGATTTGCCGCGCGTGTTATCGGCCCACAGGACATTGAGACCGGCCTTGAGTGGAATGTCTGCGCCGAAAAGTCCGGAGTCCGTCTGGACCCGAAGGCGGATGTGGTGGATTCGGAGCGTCAAAACAGCGTCTCCATCCGCATGATCTTGTCCACGTTGCGCTCGGTCGCCAGCGGCGCGATGGAGCTGATAAAGCTTTTTTCCTCGGCTAGAAGCCCTTCGTCCTTAGTCAGCTTGTCGAACGTGGCAACCCCCTCGGCCGTCAGCTTCGCACTTTTCCCCCGCTCGAGGTCCACGAGCCCTGCCGCTTTGGAGAAGGCTAGGGCGCGGTTGAGCCACGGTTCGAAGCGAACAACGAACGCCGCAGGGCTCAATTTGCCGCTGAACAGGCGTTCTGCATCCCGGCGCGTTTCGCGCGTCCGGGCGGAATGCGCGAGAAGATGCAGCTTCTGCAAACTCGCTTGCTTTCCGCGGCTGCGGCCCAAAAGCAGCACAACGAGCGCGATGCCCCATGCCAGCCGGAGATCGCCTGGCAGAGGCTCCGGCCGCGCCTGAAGCTCGAACGGACCGTCGAGAATGAGACTGAGAAGATCAGCTGGCATGGTAGGGTGGAAAATCCAGAGGGCACCTGAGAAGCCAGTCGGCGATCGTTCCCAACGCCACTTGCTGCGCGCTGGCATCGGAGAAATTCGGCACGCTCTGTTTGAGTGCTCCAATCAACTTCTCGATCTCCGATCGAAGGATGACGTTTGCCGCACCATCTACAGGCGGCCCGGCAAACTCGAGCTGACGGGCGTACCGCGAGATAACGCCCGTCAGATTCTCATGCAACTGCGGTGCGGTCATTCGCAATGCCTCGAGAGCATTCTCGCGTTCGAGAAACCAACCAACCGCCTGACGGACCCCCTCGGCCAAGAGCGCCGGATCATCTACTCCGATACGCTTTGCCAATTTGCGCGCTAGATTCTGCACAAGCGGATCTGATGCCTGAGTCCAGGTCTCGATTTCCTCTGGCGTGGGCTGTGGCAGCACCGGCAGTGACAAAGACCGGCGTTGCATCGCGCGGGTTTGTCGTGACTCGCTATCAAAATTTTCCAAATCATGCACCAGGGCTTCGAAATCGGCGGCGATATAAGAAATCCCGAGCTTCTTCACCTCTAAGCATTTAGTGGTAAGGTGTCCGTTGACCTGACTGCTATCATGCAAAGGGACAACGAGAATCCAGCGATTAATGTTGACGTCGCCAAATAGCTTCTTTAATTCTTTCTGGTTCGTCGTAAACTTCTTCAGATCGGAAGTGATTTTTGCAATCTGCTTGGCTGCTCTGTCAGCAACGGTGCAAGGCTCCTGAACAGCGTAGCATTGATATGCAACCCGCTTCGATAGACAGTAGTAATCGAGCCCGAAATCGCCTTTGTGGCGGGCAGGCACTTTCATCACATTGATGTTGCCGTGGCGATCCTGCAGAAGGCCGCAGACATGCAGCTCCCATTCATTAGGGTCCCAAAATTCCTGCAGGGCCGGCATCTCGTGACGTTACCTCGCCGTATGGTTTTGTTGTACACAACAGCTGGGCAGGCCGTCTAGCCCTTGGGGTCGGGGGCAAAGGGGACAGTTTTCTGTCATTGGCGACCTTCAGTAGCTGACCTTGAACGTCGGGCTGTCCTCGGGCCGTGTGCGCCGATGGTCGTAGATGCGCGTGGTGGCGATGTTGGCGTGACCGAGCCACTCCTGCACCTTAGCGATGTCGGCCTGGTGGTCGAGGGCGTTCGTCGCCGCAGTCGCGCGCAACGCATGCGCGCCGATCTGAAAGCCGAGCTGCCCCGAATAGCTGCGCACCAGCTTGTAGATGCCATCGGGGGTGATCGCCCGTTCCAGCTCCCCTGTGCGGTTGTTGCGCAGCGGCCGGAACAGCGCGCCGGATTCGTCCGCGCCGTGGCCGGCGGCGGCGAGATAGTCGTGGATCAGCACATGCGTGCCTGGATGCAGCGGCACATACCGCGTCTTGCCGCCTCTGCCGGAGATGCGCAGGTGCGGCACGCCCTTCCGCGCATGCCGGAAGTCCCGCACCGTCAGCTTGCACAGCTCGTCGCGCCGCAGCGCATGGAACAGCAGCGTCGAAAGGATCGCGCGGTCGCGCTTGCTCTTGGTGCTGTCGGCCTCGGGCGCGGCCAGCAGCTTGCGCGCCTGGTGGTCGCCGAGCGCCGGCGTCCGGCCTTCGCTGCTCTCGCTTTTCGGCCGCTGCACGCCCTTGACCGGGTTGTGGGTCACGGCGTTCCGGTTGCAGAGATACTGAAACAAGGAGGCCAGCGCCGACAGCCGGTGCCGCACCGTCGTGCCACCGAGGCCACGGCGGACCAGGTCGTCACGCCAGGCGATGGCATGGGCACGCGTGACCGTGCGGAATTCTTCCGGTTTGGCGATGCCGGCGAAGCGCATGAAGTCGCCGATCGCGTGCTCGTAGGCGCGCCGGGTCTGGGGGTTGGTCAGGTTGGCGAACCACTCCACCTCCGGCGGCACGTCGGCGAGGCGGTGGGCCTCGGCCGCGGTGAGCATCCGGCCGGCGCCGGTGGTCGCCGGAAGCTGGTCTGTGGTGTCCTCGGATGCCTCGGTCATGGTCCCTCCTGCCGGGCAGTCTACTATTGATAAAATCTGTTATCAAGAGTAAATGGGGTGTCGATCTTCCTACCCGCAAGCCGCGCTCCGCAGTATCATTGTTGAGCTTCGGGGGAGGCAGGTCTATGGGCGATACGACGGGACGTGTGGTCGATCTGGATGGTCTCAAGACCCTGCCTGTTTGGGAATTGCTTCGCCGACTCTCAGCTGCACAGATTGGCATGTTTGCGACGAGCCTGATTTCCGTCTTTCTAGCTGGTTTCGGAATCGGGATGTGGACCAAGAGCCTTGAGATCCCGGAAAAGATCAACGAGGCCGTGAGGCGAGAGACTTCCGCTTTGATGACGGCGCATGAAGCTGATCAACGGATCGCAACGGCAGACAGGAGGCAATTCCAGTTCTTGCAGAATTATCTACAGTATATGATCGCGACCGATCCGGCTGACAAACAGAACGATAGGACTCAGTTCGTTCAGACAATTCGCTCTCTGTATCAGAGCCAAGTCTTACAGCTAAAAAAAGACGACTACATCGACAAGACTGTAGGTGGCAACCCTCTTAAAGAAGGGCAAGTCCGCCTATTACACGATAATACCTGGACGACCTGGGTTATACCTCAAGAAGTTCAGTCGGAGGCCGTTAGCGCCACGCGAGACCTGCCGCCGGAGGCCACATGGCATCGATAGGAGGTCCGGCGATTCTGGATGACCAAGGGCCGACCGTCCGATAAACCGGATTATCACGCGCTAACCCCATGCCGCCCTGTCCGCTGAGTCAGAATCGGGCTTTATGGTAAGTCAGTTTTGCTGGGTCGAGGGCAACATCAGCGGCGAATCATCGAACGACCCGCAAGTGACATTTGCTTAAGCATCCTTCCAAGCTGCATGTTTTCAGTCCGCTCGCTGGTTGTAAATGTCATGAGGTGCATGCTTTGAAAGACATTAGGGGCAGGACGTTGATGAATCTGCAAGCGTCCAAGGATTTTAGCAACTACCGGATCGACAATTCGGCCCATAAGGAGACGACGCAGGAAGTTCGTAAGGATATCGATGGCCTGAAGCAAAATGTCACAACGTGAGTCTTTGAATGATATATTGTCGGAAAGAATCTTCCTAATGTCATACCCTGTGATAGGCTCGCTCGGCTTGTCCGGATACCACATCTCTTTTGTGAACTCATAGGCTTTGTCGAAAAAGCGATAATCGAACTCAGGATCATCAACCCGGCCTAAGGGCTTTCGTCTGCTATGACTCTCCTGCAAGGGGCCAAGTGTATCCTGCCACCACTTTTCTTGCGTTGTGATGCGGCGTGGGTCTTTGGCATCGACGATCCAGCTGAACTTGCCAAGTTCCCGCGGGCGTCGTTGCGCGAAATACATCGTGATTCGCTCTACCGCGATTGCTGTCAGTTCGGTCATCAGCACCGACTGGACGTAAAGCTGCACTGGCATGCCTTCGAGAATCTTCCGTAGTGCCCAGATTTGCGCCACCAGATTGGGGTGGTGGGCCGGTGTCAAATTGGCAGTAAGAAGCTCGCATTGATTACGCTTATGGTCATTCAGGCCTGCGGCGCTTTCTCTCGCCATATTGATGGCAACGGCATGCAAAAGTGCATCTCGCGCGAAGAGTAGATCAACCAACGCTTCCAAATGGTTCACGTCTAGCGAACCACCCTTAAGTTCTCCTTTGGGGACTTTCGGCCAATCTCGCGTTAGGTAAACAAGCTTCCGGCGAGCACGTCCCACCTCGCTGTCTGGCAAGGAGAGAGCAGATACGACGCTCCAATCGTCGGTCTGGGTAAACTTCCCACTCTCATCTATAAAGATTTCCACGCCCCTGGATGCCTCCTTGATTTAGTAGAGGGAGTCTGGAAATCGTCGCCGCGCTGACGTTGTAGCTGCGGCCAATGTCGGCAAGCGTTTCCTCGCCGCTGTCACGGCGACGGATCGCCTCGCGTTGCTGGTGCGGGGTCAGTTTGAACGGGCGGCCCATCTTCACGCCACGCGCTTTTGCCCGCTCCCGGCCTTCGCTTGTGCGCGCGCGGATCAGCTCGCGCTCGAACTCGGCGAGGCCGCCGAGCACGGTGAGCAGCAGGCGGCCGTGCGGGGTGGTAGTGTCGGCCCATGTGTCGCCGAGCGACCGGAACCCGGCCTTCTTGCCGGCGATGGCGGCAAGGGTATTGAGCAGGTCGCGGGTCGAGCGTGCCAGGCGGTCGAGCCGCGTCACCATGAGCACGTCGCCGGCGTCGAGCCGGTCGAGGACGTGGCGTAGCTGGCGGCGGTCGGTCTTGGCCCCGCTCGCCACCTCCCGGAATACCTTCGCGGCCCCAGCAGCCGTCAGCGCCGCCACCTGGGCGGCGACGCTCTGACCGTCGGTCGAGACGCGGGCATAGCCGTAGATCATGCGCAGACTTATGGCGCTGATTTACGCAAAAGAAAAGCGCCCTGTTTTCAGCAGCTTAGGTTTCTTGCATATGTCTTGCCTTTTGCAAACCGGGAGTCCGCAATGGGTGGGAAGCTGTCGTTCGTGACGGAGCGCGCGCACAGCCGCTTCGCGCCATCTCTGACGCTCGAGCAGGCCGGCTCTGTTCCCAATAGCAGACACGATGCCAGCGAGGTCCTTCTACCTGGCCCGATCGAAATGAACAGCCGATTCGAATTCCATCATCATGTCTGCCGCACGGATCAGGTCGCCGGTGCCAAACCCCTCGGCGAATTTCCGGTATGTCCCGGCCAGCAGATCGCGTGCCTCCATGGCTCGTCCGTGGCGCTGCCATAGCCGCGCGAGTGTCATTGCGGCGCGGAGTTCCCATGCCGGCGCCGATTGTTCCTGCGCGATCTCCAGGGCGCGCAACAGCTTCGGTTCCGCGGCGGCGACGGCGCCCGATGCGGCGCGCCGAAGCAACAATTCCGCATCGACGCGCAGCACCTCCGGTGTGTTCCAGATCGCGTCGATCGGCTCTTCGCGTGCCAACGGCATCCTGATGTCCGCGCCGCTGTCGAGTTCGGCGAACGGGGGGATAAGCGCGGGGTCCCAATGCGCTTCGATGAATGACGCTATCAGCGCCTGATTCTCATCGCCGTTGCGCAATTCCAGCACCCGCGCGAACGCCCGCACGCGCCGTTCCATCCGCGGTATCCCATCGGCATAGGCGACGAGCTGATCGAAAAGGCGCCGCGCCTCGGTCAGATCGCCAGTCCACAGCGCCACCTGCATCACGCCGAGCGTGATGGCATAGCACATGGAAAACGCATGTCCGCTCGTCGCCGCGGCCGCCACGGCCTCGTCCGCCGCCCGCTTCGCCTGATCCGGAAAGCCGCTCAGCCACAGAATACGAGCCAACAGAGAACCGATCGCGGCCGGCGTTTCGACCTGGAATCCGGTGCCCGATGCCGGATCAAAATGGTGCGGCTGGCCGAGCGCACGTTCCGCGAATTTCCGGGCAGTCGCCTGACCCCCCATGAGGTGATGGGTGATCGCAAGGATGCGGTCCCCGAGATGCATCGCGCCGACGTTTCCAGCATTCGCGGCAGCTTCCGCGTAGCGGTGCGCCATGTCGAGCGCGGCACGGTAATCGCCGTGACCCCGGCGGGCCGCCCACATCCCCCAGAGTGCTTGGGTCTGCACGTCAGCCGCGCCGGTAAGGCTGGCGATCTCCAGCGCGCGGGCAAACGCCGGCTCGATGGCGTCGCTCTCCGGGTCCGAGTGCCAAAGCGTGCGGCCCGACGCGATACGCAGCCGCATTTCGACATCCGAGCCCGCGTCGGCATGAGACAATGCTTGTTCTACGCGGAGACGTGCCGTCGCCATCTGGAACAACTCAAACCACAAGGGCTCCGCCGCGAGCGTCAGCGCCAGCCCGATCGCGGAGTCACCGGTGCTGGAAAACGCCCATTCGAGCGCGCCATGCACCTCTTCGGCACGCCGGCGCGATGCAGCCAGATATTCGTCCCCAGGCTTCGACCGCTGCTCGTTGTCATGCTGCGCGAGCATCGTCAGGAAGTATGTCGCATGAAGGCGGGCGACCCTCGCGAAGGCTCCACTCTCGACCAGCCGGTCCATGGCATAGATGCGGGTCGTTTCGAGCAAACGAAATTCAGCGCCCGCCGGGTCCGCGGTTCTGAAC
>Ga0335072_10003938_pt1 | contig 22200 bp, 18 predicted proteins | sample Lox_Sample_21_FD_206725 | JGI IMG/M metagenome (GOLD analysis project Ga0335072, IMG submission 206725) | Soil microbial communities from Loxahatchee National Wildlife Refuge, Florida, United States - Lox_Sample_2.1 | ecosystem: Environmental > Terrestrial > Soil > Wetlands | place: USA...
AACCGGGCCTGCAGTGCCGCGCCAGCGGCACGGCGGTAGAAGCCACGGGCTTCAGCCCGTGGAAATGCCATCGCCACAAGAAATGAGCCTTTAGGCCCGGCCGTCCAACCGATGTTCTCGCCGACAGAAACGGCCTTCCCGCCCGGGCCATCCCCACCGCAACTTCCTGGTTGCGGGTGATACGCCCTCACCGCCGGCAGAACACGAACCGGGCCTGCAGTGCCGCGCCAGTGGCACGGCGGTGGAAGCCACGGGCTTCAGCCCGTGGAAATGCCATCGCCACAAGAAATGAGCCTTTAGGCCCGGCCGTCCAACCGATGTTCTCGCCGACAGAAACGGCCTTCCCGCCCGGGACATCCCCACCGCAGCTTCAAGGTTGCGGGTGATACGCCCTCACCGCCGGCAGAACACGAACCGGGCCTGCAGTGCCGCGCCAGCGGCACGGCGGTAGAAGCCACGGGCTTCAGCCCGTGGAAATGCCATCGCCAAAAGAAATGAGCCTTTAGGCCCGGCCGTCCAGGCCCGAAACTTCCTGGTGCCGGTATTACGGCCAGAACACATCAGCGGCCGTGGTTTTGTATCCGGGCACGATTCAACGTCGTGTTGACAACACGCAAGTTACAGATTCCCCAATTGTCCAGATTGTCGGGAATATCAGGAATGTCAGGTTGGCCGCACAAAAAACGCACACTCGCGGCAACGAACCTGCTTCCTGGCGACAAGCGAAACTTCCGGATAGGCGACAATACGGCAGCAATGCCTTGGGTGATTTGTGGCAGACTGGACCCGCAATGCTGATCGAAATATGGGAGCACCTGCGCGGCTACGACAAATGGACGCCAGCCGTCGCGACAGTGCACTCGACAGAATTGTCTCGCTTCGGAGAAATAGGTAATGACAAATCAAAACCGCCGCTCGCGCTGGGATGGGACTCCGTCTGCACGATTAGATGGGAGGACCAGAATCGGGTCGAACACGCGGCGGTGTTCAAGGCTTACGAGGAATCGCCACTTTACCAGGTGGTTGAGGGGAACACTGTAGACATCCGATTTAATCCATCGAATCCGTCGGAATATTACCTGCGTGGCTTGATCGAATCGGGTGTTACTCGGACGTGGAGATTGATGATCTACGCGGTGATGCTCATCGTGCTCGGCATCGTGTTCATCGTGTTCCTCCTGGCACACTAAGAGCCAAAGGCTCGGATGACCGGTAACACGGACGTTTCGAGGCGAAGTGACGGCAAAGTTCCGGATAGCCGATCATACGGCCGGAATTTGGTACATCAACCCGCCTGTTTACTCTCCTGTTATTGCCCCATTCTCGGGATACCGGGCACAGCTAACCTCAGGCACAGTTGTTATTCCTTCGTCTGTGTGTTTCCGTCGGAGAACGCAAAGCCGATATGTCCCCTTCCGTTACGCCAGTGCCTGCCCCGGATGCAAGTCGCGAAGGGATGCGACAAAAGGCTATCCAGGCCATCTTCGTGTGCGTTTACGCCGCCCTGCTTCTGGCGGTCATCATGCTGCCGGTGAGCAGGTTGTGGAAACGCACTCTGTTCCGCGCGGAAGCTGGGGTGATCCCGGTTTATCTGCTAACGGTGCGGCGCATGAAGACGCGCGTCTACCACACCGGCCATCAAGGGAATTGCGACAAGGCCCTTCGCATGGATCGCTTCTGGAGCGTGATGCCCTTTTACGGCTCATCCCTGCGCGGATCGATCCTGTTTAATGCCGGTCGCTATCGCGAAGCTCAGGCGTTCCTCAAACCGCTGGCCTTCGATGCTCACGGCAATCCTCGGCTCGCCAGCATCGAGCTTTACAGCTATGTGCTCGCACTGGTCAACGACAACCGTGCCGCCGAAGCGGAGCCATTGCTGGAGGCCGCGACAGCGGCAGCGCCCGAGAATGACTCCCTCAAAGTGGCCCTCGCATCCTGTCTGCTCACGCAGGAAAAGGAACCCGAACGCGCCTGCCGCCTCCTGGAAGAAGTCGTGAACAGTCCTGGGCGGGGTACAGAGGGCGCCGCTGACGAGGCGCGCCGCATCGCTCGCTACGCCTGGGCGCTCTCTGCGTGCGGACGCCGCCAGGAAGCCCAGAGCCGCATCGACCAGGCTCTGCAGCTCGCACTGAGGTTGCGCCCTGACGACGTTGCGGGTGTGCAATACTTCGTCGGCGAAGCTTGGCGCGTTATGGGCGAGAACGCTAAAGCCCGCGCTGCCTACGACGAGGCGACGCGGCTCCAGCCCACCGGGGTTATTTCCCTCAGCGTCCAAAAGGCCCTCGCCAAAATAGGGAATCCCTGGCACACCTGGCAGCCCGCAACCTGAACCGGCCAGGATCCTCGGCCTCTAAAGCTGCCGAAAAACCGGCCATACCAATTGGTTTCGATTGCAGGGAACCAACTCACAGCTTGCCGACCAACGGCCGCACAAAAAACGCACAGAATTCTCTCCGTGTCCTGCCACCTCGTCAATCTAAAGCCGTTCAGTACCCGCCCATGCAATCAGGGCACGATTCAACGTCGTGCCGAAAAATGTCTCAAAAAGGATCGGGCTTTAGCCCCTGATCACCAGCCGCGCGAAGGTTCCGGCAATCCGTCCATGGCAAACCTCTCTATCCCCATAAAAAATCGATTGGAACGCGATGCCGCTTTCCCCAACATCACCGAAGCGGATGGCCCCCGCTGGCCTCCCCGCGAATCAAGGGGAGAAACAAAAGCTCTTTCATCCTGAGCGAGCCGTGTCACCCTGAGCAAATGTCGAGCAACGCTCGGCGAGTCGAATGGGCGCATTCGTTGCGCGGCTTTTCCGCGCAACCGTCATGCAGACGCGAGTCGAACGGACCTGCGTTTCCATTTCGACGATTCCGCTTAGCCGCCGTTAGGGCGCGCTTCTCCCGGACCCTCTGGAACCGGGAGCGGTTCCCTGGTCTCGCCCCTCCCGTGACCTCCGTACCGTCTCTCCCACCGATTCTTCTTGCCCCCACTCCCGCAAAATCCTAACCTGAGAACAGGGAAAGCTCTGTTCCACCGGCGCTCGCGCGCCTCACGGACAGAGCTTTCGTGCGTTGAGGACTTCCCCCCAACCACTCTCGGCCCAGGCCGAGTCCCGAAGTGCGGCTCTTTGATAACACGGCGACGTCCAGCTCCAATCGCCAAGCTTCCAGACTCCAGGGCGATCGCCTGGGGGGCTTAACTTTCCCGTTAGCCCCAGGGGCTTACCCCTCCGCATGTCCCTGATTCCAATAGCGAGGCCAGGGGGTTCACCCCCGGTTTTCCGGAAAAATGCCTGGTCCTGTTTCCGCTCCCGCAGCTGCCGGGCTCTCAGCTTTCCAGCTTTCGGCTCCCACGCCCAGCGCTAGGCCACCGCTACCGGTCTGGGGCTTAACTCTCCCGTTAACCCCAGGGGCTTACCCCTCCGCATGTCTCTGATTCCAATAGCGAGGCCAGGGGGTTCACCCCCTGGCCTCGGAAAAGGCGGTCGCCCCGGCTACCGGCGGACCACCGGCAACCCCCTCCTCAGCTCACCGCCTCCTCGCGGAAGTCGTCGACATCGTCCAGGAGGTCCGCGTCCTCTCCCGACAGCAGACCCAGCGCCTGCCGCTCGAACAGGCGCCGGTAGATGCCGCCATTCACCCGGACCAGATCGTCGTGCCGGCCCTCTTCCACGACTTCTCCGCGGTCGAAGACCAGGATCCGGTCGAGCATCCGCACGGTTGCCAGCCGGTGTGCGATCACGATGGCCGTGCGGCCGGCGATCAGCCGCTCCATCGCCTCCTGGATCAGCGCCTCGGATTCGGAGTCCAGCGAGGACGTCGCCTCGTCCAGCACCAAAACTGGTGCATTGGCCAGGAACGCCCGCGCCAGCGCCACCCTCTGCCGCTCGCCGCCCGAGAGCTTGACGCCGCGCTCGCCCACCAGCGTGGCGTAGCCCTTCGCCTGCCGCTCGATGAACTCGTGCGCATGGGCCAGCCGCGCCGCCTGTTCGATCTCCCACGGCTTCGCACCCGGCCGCCCGTACGCGATGTTCTCGGCCAGCGACCGGTGGAACAGGATCGGCTCCTGTGGCACCAGCGCCAGCTGCGCCCGCAGCGAGTCCTGCGTGACATGGGCGATGTCCTGCCCATCGACGAGGATCCGCCCGCCCGTCACGTCGTACAGCCGGTGCAGCAGCTTGACGAACGTCGTCTTCCCCGAGCCGGAGTGCCCGACCAGGCCGACGCGCTCGCCCGGCTCGATGCGGAGATCGAAGTCGCGGAAGAGCGGTTCGGTCTGCATCCCGTAGCGGAACGTCACGCGCTCGTAGACGATCTCGCCCGCGTGGACGCGGATCGGCTTCGCATCCGCGCGATCGGCCACACCGAGCGGCTGCGATTCAAACCCGACCATCTCCTCCATCTCGTTCACGCCGCGCTGCAGGTTGGCGATGTGCTGCCCCGTGTCGCGCAGGTAGCCGTGCACGATGAAGTAGCTGGTGAGCACGAAGGTGACGTCGCCGGCTGACGCGCGGCCGCGCCACCACAGCCAGATGGCGGAGCCCACCACCAGCGTGCGCAGCGCCAGCAGCGCGATCATCTGCGCGGCTCCGCTGTGCGAGGCGAACATCCAGGTCCGCCGCGTGCGCCATCCCCACTTGTCCATGACCCTGGCCAGCCGCGCATCCTCGCGCGCCTCGGCGCCGAACGACTTCACCGCCGTGTTGCAGGTGATCGCATCGGCCAGCGAGCCGCCCATGCGCGTGTCCTGCGCGTTCGACAGCCGCGCCGCCGGAGCGATCCAGCCCAGCGACAGGGCCACGGAGATGGTGACGTAGACCAGCGCGCCTGCTCCCACCAGCATGCCCATCGACGGCCAGCGCCAACCGAGCAGCAGCGGGCAGCCGATCAGCACCAGCAGTGCGGGAAGGAGCGCCAGCAGCAGCGTGTCGTCGAGCATGTCAACCGCCCAGATGCCGCGCGTGATCCGCCGCACGATCGATCCGGCGAAGTTGTTCGCGTGCCAGTCGGTCGAGAAGCGCTGCACGCGCCAGAAGGCCTCGCTCGCCATCCGCCGCATCAGCCGCACGGTGAGCCGCACGATGCCCAGGAACGCGAGGTACCGCGCCGCGGCGAGCAGGGCTCCTAACCCGGCCATCGCCAGGATTGCATAGGCTGCAGCACGCAGAGCATCCAGCCTCGCTCCGCCTTTCGCGACCGCATCCACCAGACGGCCCGAGTAGACCGGCAGCAGGAGATCGGCGCAGGTCGCGATGGCCATGCTCATGGCCACGCCGGTGACACACCACGCCTCGCGTCGCCAGTGACGCATCAGAAACGCGAGCACATCGCGCACAACATTGTGGGAACTACGTTTCGTTGATCGGCTCATACGCTCCTCGAGGGACGCGCAGCGGACGATGGCTCCACTGCATCCCTGGCTGAAGGGACAAGTTCGCTGATAGGAAAAGAACGACCCCGCGCGCGACAGACCCCTCCGGGAGGAGGTCGCGCTACGGCCTGAGTTTCAGGATCGGAACCGGGTCGTGGGAACTAATGAAGGAAGCTGACGAAGGAGGCTCCGGGCCGTTGCGCTTTGGGGTCGCCGACCGATCGATCAATTCTCATGGACGCGTCCTTTCGTCAAAGGGATGAACTACTGTACCACGGTTTTGCCGCTGGGATTGTCGACGGATCCGGACAAATGACCATCCGTTGTTCGCGAACGGGCTCACCCGCTGACGGCTCCGCTTCGCGCTCGGATCGCTATTGGGCGCCGGCGGTTCTCTTGAGCTGACCGCAGGCGGCGTAGATGTCCCGGCCGCGCGGACGGCGCACAAAGGCAGGCACTCCCTGCTCTCTGAGCCGCTCCTGGAATCGCGCCACATCGTCGGCTTGCGGCATCGTGAATGGCACGTCCGGCCCGGGGTTCCATGCAATCAGGTTCACCTTGGCCGGGAACTGCGCGCGCCGCACCAGCTTCACGACTTCATCCGCATGCTCCGGCTGGTCGTTGAGGCCGCCGAGCAGGACATACTCAAACGTCACTCGCTCTTTCTGGCGCAGCGGAACCTGGCGCACCGCTTCGATCACCTCGGCGATCGACCACTTGCGCGTAATGGGCATGATGCCCTCGCGGATCGCGTCGTACGGGGCGTTCAGCGAGATGGCCAGCCTGGGGCGGACTTTCTCCTGGGCGAAGCGCAGAATCCCGGGCACAATGCCCGAGGTTGACACGGTCATCCGCGACTCGGGAATCTCCATCGGTCCGGCGAGAAGCCGAACGGCGTCCATGAAGGCTTCGTAATTCAGGAACGGCTCGCCCATGCCCATGAAGACCAGGTTGATGCGATCGCGGCCAGGCTCGGCGCCATGGCGTTTGAGCACCGCGGCGACTTGTCCGGCAATCTCTCCTGCGGTGAGGTTGCGGATGATCCCCAGCTTCGCCGTCAGGCAGAACTGGCAGTTGACCGCGCACCCGATCTGGCTCGACACGCAGATCGTCGCGCGGGACCATGCTTTGCTCTCCGGAGCCTGAGCGGTGCTGTTGTCCAGCTCGGAGTTTCCTTCGTCGACACCGTCGCCCTCGGGCATCCAGACGGTTTCCACGGTCTGACCATCGCGCCCGGCGATCAGATAGCGCTCGGTCCCGTCCACAGACCGGAAAATCTCCACAATCTCTGGTAACCCCAGCGCAAAGCCAGCCGCAAGCACCCTTTCCCGCAGTTCTTTGGGCCACGTTGTGACCTCCCGGATGTCTGCCAGCTTCTGCCGATAGAGGGCGGTTTCGAGCTGGCGGATGCGGTACCCCAGTAACCCAAACCCCTGGAGGGCCTGTCTAAGTTGCTCATTTGAAAGGCCAAAAAGCAGCCGATCCGAAGGCATACTTCGCGCGTCTAAAATGGAGGTTAGTGTTTGCCCGCCGGTAGTCATCTATCCACCCGAGAATAGCGCATCTAAAATCGGTCATAGAAACCGGCCCGGAACGCCCTGCCTCGAACTGCCATGAACAGCGAAAGAAACATCCGCCGTACTGTCCTCCCCAACGGCCTGGTCGTTCTGACCGAGCGCATGGAACACGTTCGCTCCGTCGCCATGGGCGTTTGGATGCGTGCCGGCTCTCGTCATGAAGTTCCCGAGTTGAACGGCATCTCTCACTTCGTCGAGCACATGGTGTTCAAGGGAACCAAATCCCGCTCGGCGCAGCGCATTGCGCGAGAAGTGGATGCCATTGGGGGCAATCTCGACGCCTTTACGGGCAAGGAAACTGTTTGCTTCAACATTAAAGTTCTGGACGAGCACGTCGCCACAGCGCTGGACGTTCTTTCCGATCTTGTTCTGAATCCGGTCTTCGCGATCGAGGAAATCGCACGCGAACGCGGCGTGATCCTCGAGGAAATCAAGATGGACGAGGACAATCCGGACACCCTGGTCCACGAGATCTTCATGCAGAATTTCTGGAAGGGTCATCCGCTGGGCAAGCCGATCCTGGGAACGCGGGAGACAGTGCGTAGTTTCGAGCAGAACACCCTGGTTCGCTTCTTCGAGCAGCGCTTCCAGTCCGGCAACATGGTGTTCTCGGCCGCGGGCAATCTGGAGCACGACAGCTTTGTGGAAATGATCGCCCGCCACTTCGGCTCGCTCGCCTCCGGCGGGAGCGTCCATTCGGACATGGCGCCGACGGTGACGCCGCGCATCCATCTGCGGAATAAGAAGTCCCTCGAGCAAGTGCAGCTTTGTTTGGGGGTACAGGCGCCGCCCATCGCCGACGAGTCACGGTATTCGGCGCTGCTGCTGAACACGATTCTGGGCGGCGGCATGAGCTCGCGTCTCTTCCAGACGGTTCGCGAAGAACGCGGCCTGGTTTACGCCATCTACTCCGATCTGGCTCCGTATCGCGACACGGGCTCTTTGTGCGTGTACGCCGGCACGTCGTCAGATCGCGCTCTGCAGGTTATCGAGCTGATCATGGAGGAGTTCCGCCGCCTGAAGACGGAACGGCTGCAGCCGGGCGAACTGCGCCGTGCGCAGGACCAGCTCAAGGGCAATCTTCTGCTCTCACTGGAAAGCTCTATGTCGCGGATGTCGAACCTGGCGCGCCAGCAGATGTACTTCGAGCGTTTCTTCGATCTGGACGAAATCATTGCCCGCGTCGAAGGCGTCACCGAAGAAGAGGTCATGGCCATGGCCGGTCAGCTGTTCCAGTCGGAGCGCGTCGCTCTGACGCTTCTGGGCCGGCTCGATGGACTGCACCTGAATCGCAGACAACTGGACTGCTGAGACAGCGCAGTTTAGCGGCCTGCGCTCAGCATCGTTGCGCGACTTCGGTAGTCAGGTGCTCATGATCTGCTCGCGGCGAACCGCAGTCGGGTCTTCGAATGACCGGGCGCGCCTCTCGATCATCGCGGCAAAGAAGCCATCGCAGGCATGGATCCCGGGCAGCGTCCGCAGAAAGTTCCCTTCTGTCGCGGTATGCAGATGCTCACGTCCTTGCCGCGTCACGATTCCGTTGGCAGCCAGCCGGTCGAGAATTTGTGAGATGGGTATGAGCTGGAATTCGGGCGAGTCGCTCAGCACGTCCGCGACAACCGATTCGTTCTCCTCGGGCTCCATCGAACAAGTTGAGTAGACGAACCGCCCTCCCGGCTCGAGCCCTCGCAATCCCGCGCGGAGAATGGCGACCTGGCGTGCGTGTTGACGAGCCAGGTCCGCTGCCGTCACACGGAATCGAATCTCCGGATTCCGCGCCATGGTCCCCGTGCCACTGCAGGGAACGTCGCACAGAATCAAATCCCATTCAGGGTTGAGATCCAGCGACGCAGCGTCGGCTAGCTCGAACCGGATTCGACTTGCAAGTCCGGGTGGCATCCTCCTTTGCATGGCGGTCAGGCGCTTCCGGCTGACGTCGATGGCGGTGATCTCCGCTTCCGGCAGACGCTCGGCCAGGACGGCAGTCTTGCCTCCTGGAGCAGCGCACACATCCAGAACACGCTTCGCCCCAGGAATCGCTCCAGCCAGCAACTCGGCCACCAGCTGCGAGGCTTCGTCCTGAATGCGTGCCTGGCCTTCGCGAAGATCCGCGCTTCGGCCCACATCGCCCCTGACCGTGCGACGAGCCGCTGTGAGGAAGATTCCCGGTTCGGTTTCCACATCGGCAAGCTGCCCGTCGGGTGCGACACGCAGCGCGGTGGCGGCGGGCTCCTGATCCCAGCGGCAGATTGCTTCCGCTGCGTCAGCGCCATAGCGCAGCTTCCACCGTTCGACCATCCACGCTGGATGCGCAAGCATCGCCGCTTCAGTCCCCCGGGTGGTGTCTTCGCCGGGAGGGCCGGTGCGGTGGATCCCGCGCAGAATCGCGTTGACCATGCCTGCGGCGCCTCGCTCTCGGCCTTCTTTCACGAGTTCCACGCTGTCGTGGATCACCGCATGCGCGGGCACGCGATCCAGATAAAGCAGTTGATAGGCGCCCATGCGCAGAGTGGTCGCAGCCTCCGGGCTCAGCTTTGCCTCGGGTCGCGAGAGCCGCTCTCGAATTCGGGCATCCAGCACCAGCTGCCAGCGCAGCGTGCCCATCACCAGCGTGGTCGCGAGTGCGCGATCCTGAGCTGACAACGCATCGACTTCCGGCGCGTGCAACAGCTCATCGCTGTGCGTCTCCGACGTCGCGATCTGGAACAGGATTCGATACGCAATTCGGCGCGCTGGAGCGATCATGCCGCTAGCTCCCGAGCCGTGTGCCTGACTGAATGGCGTGTCCGCGGAGGAATTCGCCGGCGGTCATCCTTCTCTTGCCCTCGGGCTGGACCTCGACCAGTTCGAGCCATGTGCCATCGCCGCAAGCGACGAACATCGTTCCCTGGTCCACCAGCAATTCTCCGGGCAGGCGCAAGGCGGTGCCGCGGACCTCGGTGGGGAGCATGCGATGCACGGTCAGCTTCTTTCCGCCCAGCATCGTCCAGGCGCCAGGCCAGGGTTGAAAGCCCCGCCATCGGTTGTAAAGCGTCATCGCGGGCCGGGAAAAGTCCATGCGGCCGTCTTCGCGGGTGAGGATTGGCGCCAGCGTCGCTCTCGATTCATCCTGCTTCCGCGGTGCGATCGCGCCCGCATCCAGTCCGCGCAGCGTTTCCATCATCAGGTCCGCACCCATTTCGGCCAGCAGAGGAAAGACATCGGTCGCGCTCATGCTGGGCGCCAGCGCCATCTCGCGCTGGAGGAGGATGTCGCCAGTATCGAGACCCTCGTCCAGACGCATGGTGGTGGCGCCGGTCGATCCCTCGCCGTTGGCGATGGCCCACTGGACGGGAGCTGCGCCGCGATATTTCGGCAAGAGCGACCCATGCAGGTTGAGATTGCCGAGCCGCGGGAGATCGAGCATCCACCTCGGGATGATGCGCCCGTAGGCGACGACGAGAATCGCGTCTGGCTGAATCGCTTCCAGTTCCAGGCGAAGCTCGGTATTGTTCTTGATCTTCTCCGGCTGAGCGATGCGGATGCCGGCTTCCATGGCGGTGGTTTTCACAGGCGGCGCCGTCAGCACCTGCTCTCGCCCGACGGGGCGATCCGGCTGCGTGACCACCAGAGGCACATCGTAACCAGCCCGCAGCGCCAGCTTCAGGGTGGGCACGGCAAAGGCCGGAGTCCCACAGAAAACGAGCCTCATTTCCACTCGCCGGACTTCTGCATTTTGCGAATCCTGCGCAGAATCAGGTCGCGCTTCAAGGTGCTGAGGCGCCAGGGAAACAGGATGCCGTCGAGATGATCGATCTCGTGCTGGAAGGCCCGAGCCAGTAATTCCTCGCCCTCCAGTTCAAACGATTTTCCCTCGAGATCCTGCGCCCTCACCCTGACCTTTGCGGCGCGTGTTACCTTCTCCCGGATCTCCGGCAAACTCAGGCATCCCTCTTCCTCGACCTGCCTGCCTTCTTTGTGGATGATCTCCGGGTTCACCAGCACGATTTTGTCTTTGGGATGCTTCTGATTGCTCAGGTCGATGACGGTGATTCGTTTCCCGATGCCGATTTGCGGGGCCGCAAGCCCAATGCCAATGGCCTTGTACATGGACTCGAACATATCGTCGGCGAGGGTGCGCAGGTCGTCATCAAACTCGGTCACCCTCTGGGTGGGCCGCTGCAAAATGGGGTCCGGATACTTAACGATTTCTCGAATCATGCTGCGTTGGTGTCCCGTTGTTCTGAACTGTGTCGTTTACACCCCGACGCACGGCCGCCGGGCATTCGTTCGTCAATACTTTGCAACCTGATCCACGTAGCCTTCGAAGTTGCGCTTCAGCTCGCGCAGAGAATCTCCGCCGAACTTTTCCAGGGTCAGCTTCGCCATCATGAGAGCGACCATCGCTTCGGCGGCAACGCCGGCCGCGGGAACCACACAGACATCGCTGCGCTCATAGGCCGCTTTGGTTTCCTCGCGGGTGTCGAAGCGCACCGACTGCAAGGGCCGGCGCAGGGTGGAGATGGGCTTCAGGTAGCCGCGGACCACAATGTCTTCGCCGTTGGAGATGCCACCTTCGAGGCCGCCCGCGTTGTTATGTTCGCGCGTGAAGCGCGTGTGCCGGCCGTTGCGAGTTTCCGCGTAGCCGATGGCGTCGTGCACGGCGGAGCCGAGGGACTCGGCGGCTGTGACGCCGCGCCCGATCTCCACCGCTTTAACCGCCTGCAGCGACATCACCGCCTGCGCGAGGAGCCCATCGAGGCGCTCATCCCAGTTCGCACAGGTACCGATGCCCGGAGGCGCGCCGTGGACGATGACCTCAAAGACTCCGCCCACGGTATCGCCGGTTCGCAGAACCGCGTCGACTTCGGCCTTCATGTGCTGTTCGGCTTCGCCATCCACGCAGCTCAGGAGAACTTCATCTTTCGCGCGCAACGCGGCAATCTCGTCCCACGTGGCATCCCGGCCCAGCTCGGCGGCGCCGACGCGGATGACGTGGCTGGCGACATCCATACCGAGTTCCAGCAGAAGCTGCTTTGCGACCGCGCCGCCTGCGACTCGCGAGGTGGACTCGCGCGCCGAGGCTCGTTCGAGTACGTAGCGCGCATCCGGAAAATCCCACTTGAGGGCGCCGGCGAGATCGGCATGGCCGGGACGCGGCGACGCCACGGCTTTGTGCCTGGCCGAATCGCCCGCACCGACGGGGAGCGCCTCGGTCCAGTTCTTCCAGTCGCGGTTTTCGATTTCGATGGCAATCGGCGACCCGATGGTCTTGCCGTGCCGCACGCCGCTGAGGAAATGCGCAGTGTCGGTCTCGATGCGCATCCGCCCGCCGCGCCCATAGCCCTGCTGGCGACGCCACAGCTCGCGGTTCACAAACGCTTCATCGATAGGCACGCCCGCAGGCATGCCTGAGAGCAGAGCCACAAGGCTCTCCCCATGCGACTCACCGGCAGTGGAAAAACGCAGCATTGGAACGGGCTTCCCTGTTCGATTGTAGATGAAGGGATCGTGAATCCGCCGCCGACGGGCGTGGTCGGGACCGGCCGTTACTCCGCCAGCCAGGCGTATTGTTTTTCGCTCAGCGGAACGACGGAGAGACGCCCCTGCCGCACCAGCAGCGAATCGGCAAAGATGCTGTTCGCCTTGATCTCGGCCAGCGTCCGCGGGATCTTTGTCTTCTTCACAAACCTGATGCGTACCTGCGGATTTTTCCCGTCGCCGGCATCCACGGAGACGACTTTTGCCAAGCCCACCGTCCGCTTCTCGTCGCCGGTGTGATAGATGACGAGCATCTCGCCGCGCTGCATGCCCGCGAGGTTCCTCACCGCGACCGGATTGGAGACGCCGTCCCACAGCGTTTCGCCCTCGCGCTCCAGATCGTCGACGGAATAGGTGCCCGGCTCAGTCTTCAAAAGGTAAGGCATGGTTCCTCGCTTCCTCGCGCTCCTGTGGCTGCCCGTTGTTCAGTGTCAGATCAGCCTGTTCGATCACCACCGATTCTGTCACAGTCTCATGAACGGCCGGTGCTTCGTTCGGAGAAGGTCCGGGCTGCGAGGGGCTTCCGGAAGCTGTGTCCGCTGCAGCCAGATAGGCCTGGGTGTTCAGCAGTTGGCGTTCCAGGGGACGCACCCAATCCGTCATTTCGCCGCCCGACCGGCCGCTGGCTTCGGCGCGCGCCAGCTCGTTGCGGACGGTTTGCATCTTCGCGTCAAGATTGTCGAGATAATGCAGCACGATGGCTTCCGCGGTCATCGGCAATCGGGGCGAGCCGTACTCGTACTCCCCATGATGGCTGAGCACCAGGTGTTCGATCAGCAGGCGTTTCGCCGCAGGGAAATTCGGAATCCCTGCGACCTTCTGCTCGATCATGCCGATTCCGATGGTGATGTGTCCGAGCAACTGACCTTCCAGGGTGTAATCGAAGCTTGTTCCCCAGCGCAACTCGCGCAGCTTCCCGATGTCGTGGAGCACCACCCCGGTCAGCAGTAAGTCCCGGTTCACTTCCGGATAGTGCCGGCTGGCGAGCTCGCACATTCCCATCAGCGACAGGATGTGTTCGAGCAAACCACCGATCCACGCGTGGTGGAGTCCTTTTGCGGCAGGCGCTTCGCGCAGCGCGCGTTCGATCTCGTTATCGTTGAGGAACGCTTCGAGCAGCGCCTTGAGATCCGGATCGTGGAAGCCATCGACCCAGCCTTGCAGCTCGGCCCACATCTCGCCGATGTCCCGCTGCGATTGCGGAACGAAATCGCCGAACTCATACTCGCCAGGATTCGCCCGGCGAATTTTCTCCACCTTGATCTGCAGGCGTTCGTTGAACCGGCAGACCTCGCCGCGCACTTTGACGACGTCGCCCGCGCTGAACTCGCCGGCGTCATCGATCTCCCACATGCGACCGTCGACCTGACCGGTGCGATCGCTCAGGATCAGCGCGAAGTAGCGCCCACCCTCACGGTTGGTGCGTACCTGTCTGGATACTGCCGCGAAGAACCCGGTGATCTCCTGGTTCTCGCGGCTTGCCAGATCGGCCACCATGATGTCTTTCATGGGTTCGCACCGGGGTTCAGCCGCCGTTCCGCGGAAATGGCCTGCATCGGTTTACAGCTGCGGCTGGGTGGGTGGGGTCGCCGGCGGAGTTGCGGGCGGCGTATTCGGCTGCGGGCCCGGCGTTGTTCCCGTCCCACTCGCTGGCGGCGTCGTGGAGTTCGTTCCCTGGCCCTGCTGGCCATTCTTATCCTGGTCGCCCATCCGCCGCTTGGGTCCAGTCTTCGCCGGGTTCGGCTTCTTCTGCTTCGTCGTGTCGCCGTTCAGTCCCAGCGCCGATTGCTGCTGCTTTTGTTCGGCGGTTTCCTCGGGAGTGAATGTGGGGGGAACGAACTTCTGCTTCTTCTTCGCGGCCTTGTCCTGAGTCTGCTTCTGCTTCGTCTCCTTCAGGCGATCCGTCATCCGCGTCTTCTTTGTCTGCTGGTTGTCGGCGCCGTTATTGATGACATCCCCGGAGGCATTCGTCATGGCTACCGTATCATTGGGGGCGGCATTGGCAGCCACCTGCTGGCTTGACCCAGCCAGGGAAGGAGTTTCCGCTGCCCCGGCGTCCACCTCGCGGGTCGGGCCGGCGGGCAGTGTTTCGCGTGGCGCCTGCCCATACCGGATCTTCTCTTTCTTGCCCGGCTTTTCGGTCTTCGAGGATGCTACCTGCACCGATGCGCCCTTCTGCGCATTGACCTGATCCAGGGTTGGCACACCTGCAGGCGGCGCGGCATTGTTATTCTTCGCGGTCTCTCTGCCTCTGCGCTGCGGCAGCTGCCGGAACCGTGCCCGTTCGGCGTGCTTTTTCTTCTTCGGCTGCGGCGGCTGATACGCGCCTTCAATGAATTTGATCTCGTTGGGGGTTGCGCCGGAGTCCGAATAGGGCGCGCGCACCTGGATGGCTGCCTCGTCGCGCAGCTTCGCCAGATAGGTGCGCATGGCCGGCTCCATCTTCGTCATGCCGATCTTTTCCTGAATATCGTTCTGGACCTGCTCCAGCGGCATGGTGCCGCCCTTGTCGTGCTCCGTGACCTCCAGGATCAGCCAGCCTTGCTTGGTGCGAATGGGAGCGGTGTATTGTCCCGTCGACAGACCAAACGTCGCGTCCTCCATGACTTTCGGAAGATCGCCGCGCTTATAGTCCCCCAGCCGTCCGCCTTCGGCCGCGGTTGGCCCGTTCGAGTCGGCCTTCGCGACGGTCGCAAAGTCCGCACCCGTTTTCAGTCTCGCTTCAACGTCGTCGGCTTTCTTCTCTGCATCCGCCACCTGGGTTGCGTCGTCGGGATTCGGCGTCGCCACCAGGATCTCGCTCAGCTTGACCTGCTCCGGCCGCTGGAAATCCTGAAGGTGCGCGTTGTAATAATCCCGAATTTCGGACGGCGCGACATCGATCCTGCGGCCCACTTCCTGGCTGATCACGTCGGACTGGATCACGCTCTCGCGAATTTGTTCCTTGAGATCCTCGAAAGACACGCCCTGCGCCTCGGCTGCCTTCTGGAGATCCTCCATCGAATCCATGTGATATTGCTTGCGCATGTCATCGAGCCGCTTGATGACCTCGGTTTCGCCCGTGATGCCCAGTTCCTTGCCTTTCGACAGCAGGAGCTGCTTGTCGATCAGCGAGCGAAGCAAATCGCGCCGCTGCTGCATCAGCTGCTGCGAGGACCATCCCTGCTGCTGCGCTTCCTGGTCCAGTTCGTGCTCGGCGCGCTCGTAGTCGGACTTGCTGATCACCTGGTCGTTGACCATCGCCACGACCTCTTCCACCACCGATCCCTGATAGGGCGATGGCGTGGTGCGCTGCGTGTCCACAAGATTGGATCCACGGCTCTGCGCGCGCACAGGAACACTGGTGAGAGCCAACGACAGCGCCGCACTGACGGCCAGCGCGGAAGAAACCCGGGAAACTCGATGCATCATAGGGATCAACGTCTCGTTGCGCCGCTCCAATTCGCCGAAAAACCGGCCCTGCAGCGGACCTCCTTCGGCTTTCTCATCCTTCGGACGTTTCGTTGCTGGCGCTTCCGTTCATTGTACAGCCGTGTCGGGGCGAGGATCGCGGGAGCACAGCTCTCGCTGTAGGACGAGCGCGTCTCTGAAAAGTCAACTCAGGTTCAGGATGCTGCCTGCGACCTTCTCTGTCGCGACCTGCACCCTGTACTCTGTTCTGCATGACCAGCCTGGCCGTGCGCCCGCGATCTTCAGCACTGCGCCCTTTTGTTCAGTCTCTGCACTATCACAAGGTGAGTGTCGCCTTCGGCCTGGAAAGAATCATCCCTTCGGGCCAGGCGCACCTGATGGTCAATCTCGCCGAAGACGAGTTCCGCACCTATGCCGGCGCCACGAACAGAGAAGTCCAGCGTCATTCCGGCACGGTTTTTGCCGGGCCGCATGGCCGCTCGATCGTACTGGACACCCATGATTTTCGCTGGCTCGCCGCCGTGCAGTTTCGACCCGGCGCTGCCGCGCCGTTTTTCCGTCTGCCGATGAGCGAAACGCGCGATCAGGTTGTTGGTCTCGAGAATCTGTGGAACAGCGATGCAGTCCTGCTCCGCGAGTGCCTGCTCGAAGCAAAAACCCCAGAGCAGAAGCTCGGAGTCCTTGAGAAATGGCTCCTCCGTCATCTCCTTCCCACGCACGATCCCGGGATCAACTGGGCCGCAGGAGCCCTGCGGCAGTCGAGGCCGGTGGGGGCTGTCGCTGCAGAGCTTGGCTGGTTGCCGAAGACGCTGACCCGGCGTTTTGCGGCCCAGACCGGGCTGACGCCGAAACGATTCGCACGCGTCTGCCGTCTCCAGGCGGTGATGCGCACCGCCCGCCGGTCTCCTGCGATCGACTGGTGTGCCCTCGCTGCCGAGCACGGCTACGCTGATCAGGCACATCTGGTTCACGAATTCCGCGATCTGGCGGGCATCACGCCGTCCCAGTACCGGCCGTCCTCGGCTCGCCGGAGCAACCATATCCCGATTCAGGCAGCCTGAGCCTGGTGCCGGATTGGCCTTTTTCTACAAGACACGCCTGCGCGTCTTTTTTAGAGTTAAAGAAGACAGCCGTCTCAACCTCGACTCCGGCAGGCCATCCGTGAATCTCAACCGCTCCGTGCCCAGCGATACCGTGCTCTCGCACGTTCGTTACCGCTCTCTCGATGCAGCCATTGCCTGGCTAAACCGCGCCTTTGGTTTTGGGGAGCACTACCGCTACGGCGACCCGATTAGCGGAGCGCAACTCCATGCGGGCCATGGCTGGATCATGGTGAAGGCTCTGCCGCCTGAGGCGCGCACCCCGGGAGAACTCGGCTATGGGACGCAGAGCCTGACCATTTTCGTCGATGACGTCGAGGCGCATTGCGAGTGCGCGCGCTTAGCTGGAGCCGTGATCCTCGAAGAGCCTCACGAAACGGTGTACGGCGAATTTCAGTACGCCGCCCAGGACCTCGACGGCCACCACTGGATTTTTTCGCGCCACGCGCGCGACCTGAGTCCCGCCGACTGGGGCGCCACGCTCGCGCAGCCGTCTCCCCTCGTTCCTGGGGAGGGCTGAACATGCCCCGTCGCCCGCTCAGCCTCACGATCTTCGGGTACCTGCTGATCCTGCTCGGCGCAGCAGGCTTTGTCGGACACTTTCCCGCGCACCGGCCACCCTATCACTCTGACGACTTTCTGCCAGACCTGCTCGAGCTGATCCTCATCACGGCGGCGGTCTTCATCCTGCGCGGATGCAACTGGGCCCGCTGGCTGGCCCTCGCCTGGATCACCTTTCACCTGGCGATCAGCTTCTATGATTCGACCCGCAAAGTCATCGCCCATTGCGTGATCCTGCTCATTTTTGTTGCGTTTCTTTTCAGTCGCGGCGCTCGCGCCTGGTTCCGGACCCGGGCGGCTGGCCGCACGGATCCACCTGCGCCGGTCTGATCCCATGCTCCTGGTGGCGACGGCTACTTTCTACTTACACACTGTGGCGAGCTGGGGCTGATAGTCCTTCTTCTTTGGCGGTGACAGATGTTTTTCGAGCATCGCGCCTTCCAGCGTGTCCTGGTCGGGAAGCAGCTTTGGATCGAAATCATATTTGTAGAAGGGATCCTTCTCGGCGTCCTCGAGCGAGACAAATGTGAAACCGTGCGCCTGGTAGACCCTGAGCAGGCGCGGCAGCATGCGCGCATCGAATGCTCCGATGTACATCAGCAGTACATAGGGAATCTGGTGCCCGAAAAGTTGGTCCGACATCGCCTTCCGGTATCCGATATCTTCCGCGGCCGCCGCCAGATAACTTCTCTCCAGCCAACGGATCGCCTTTTTGTCCCCTTTTTCGCTGCAGCGAGCATACGGCTCGTTCCATTCGTAGTCCGCAAAGCTCGCCGTCACGTCCGCAATTCGGTAGCCATGCTGCGCCAGGTACACGCGGAACCCCATCTTTTTCGGCGCTGTGTCACCTTCGGCAAGAAACGGGTACCGAAACCACTTCCAGTCCTGGCCTTTCATCTGCAGCTGCAACAGCGGTTCGTTCTTTTCCGTGTCCTGCTCGAAATTCTGCAGCGACTGCTGGTTCAGATTCATGTGCGACCAGGTGTGATTGCCCAGCGGAAACCCTGCCGCCCGCCATGCTGCCAGTACCGCACCCGTTTCCGGATGCTGCTGGATCGCAACGCCGTTCACGAACCCATAGGTCGGTGGCAGATGCGCTTTTTGGAGCGCTTTGATGACCTTGTTCGCGACTTCGATCCGCGTCTCACCCGGCGGCAAGGGGCCGTGTGCCGGCAAATCGTCGAACGTGAAGGCGATTTGCTGCGCCCCTGCACTTGTCCCGAACCCCAGACCCAGCACCACCACCCCAACCTGCACCCACTTTGCGATCGAAGCCCACCGCGCACACACGTTCATTCCCTCTCCCCACCGAAAAAGGAGTATACCGGCCTGCATTTCGTCAGATGACGAAAGTCTCTGGCGCGCCGCTTGCTTTTGCGCTTGTCTTGTTCTTTGCCGTTCGCGCCGATCGCACGCCGTTCGCTACGCTCGAATCTCTCCGGTTCCCATCGGCATACCCCGGAGACGAGAGCCGGTCGCAGCGAAGATCGCGTTGCCCACGGCTGGAGCCACCGCGACGATGCCGGTCTCGCCCGCGCCAGCCGAGGGCAGATCCTTGCGGTCGATCAGAATTACTTCGATGTGCGGTGGCGTGTCTTTGAAACGCGGAACCCGATACTCGGCGAAGTGCGGGTTCGTCACTTTCCCACCGGCAAACTGGATTCGCTCGAAGAGCGCGCCGCCGAGTGCCTGGACCATCGCCCCCATGACCTGGTTGCGCAGCCCATCCGGATTCACAATCGCGCCTGATTCCCACGCCTGTATCAGTCGACGAACGCGTACCGTCTGGTCCGCGTCGATCTCGACCTCGGCGCACGCCGCCGTGTACCCACCTTTTTCGGTACCGCCTGCGACGCCGAAGCCGCGGGTCGTCGTGGACTTCTCTTTTACCCAGCCAAACTTCCCGGCCGCGGCCTGAAAGACGGCCCTCAGCCGCGGATCGTCAAGGTTCTTCAGTCGAAATTCCAGCGGATCCATTCCTACTGCGTGCGCCAACTCATCCATCGCCGTCTCGCGCGCGAAGTGGTTGGCCGTCGCGGCGAGTCCGCGATACGAACCTTGTGCCAGCGGCGCATCCTTCCACTCGTGATAGCGGGTGACCGGGTTCGCGACCTTATACGGCGTGCCTACGCCCGACGGGCCGGAGTTGTAGTTATGGTGTTCCCACGCCACCAGCGTTCCGTCCTTCTGCGCGCCGGCGCGAATCTCCATCACGCCCGCGGGCCGGAAATACGCCCAGGTGAACTCCTCCTCGCGCGTCCAGATCAGCTTGACGGGCTGGCCGGCGGCTTTGGAAAGTCGTGCCGCCTCCACCGCACATTCGCCCGTATGCTTTCCACCATAGCCGCTGCCCATGTCCGGCATCAGCACGCGCACTTGTTCCGGGTTCAGGCGGAAGGCTCGCACCAGATCGTCTTTCACACCAAACGGCCGCTGTGTGCCGGTCCATACTTTCAGCTTGTCGCCGCTCCACTCCGCTACGGCCGCCCGCGGTTCCAGGGGAGCATGCGCGATGTAGGCCACGGTGTAGGTCTGCTCCAGCTTGACCTCGGCGTTCGCCAGCGTTGCGGCAATCTCCGATTGCCCGTCGTCTCCGGCGCCTTTCTTCAGCTCTGCGAACAGCTCGGCAGTCGAAATCTGCGGGGGCACCTTCCACTGCGCGTTGATCTTCATCGCCGCCTGTTCTGCGGTCCAAAGATCATTCGCTACCACCCCGATAAAGTCCCCGTCGTGCACGACCTGCACACCCGGGATCTTCTCCGCGGCACCCGTATCCACGGAAACCAGCGTCGCGTGATATCCCGCCGGCCGCACCACCTTCCCGAACAGCATTCCGTCTGCGGTCACATCCGACGGATACGTGTGCGTCCCGGTTACAAATTCCCGCCCGTCCACCTTCGGGATCGCGGTGCCCGCAATCTTCCACTCCGTCGCCGGGGTCAGCTCCGGATCGCCTGCCAGGGTCCGCGTCAGTTTCTCGCCGTGCGTGATCTCGCCGTAGCCCAGCGATAACCGGGTCGCAGGATTCGACACTTTGCCGTTTTCCGCGATGAGTTTCGCCGGGTCGGTGTTCCATTGCTGAGCTGCCGCTTCCACGAGCATCTCGCGTGCGTTCATGGCCATGGTGCGGAGCTGCGGTCCCATGGTCGGGGTCGACCGGCTCCCGAAAGTCCCCATATCCCATGGCACCAAATCCGTATCGCCCATCACCATCGTGATCGAAGCGAACGGCACCCGCAGTTCCTCCGCCACCTGCTGGGCCAGCGATGTGCGGATGTTCTGCCCGATCTCCACCTTGCCGGTGTACACGGTCACCTTGCCGTCGGCGTCGATGTGAATCCAGGCACTGACTTCCTGGGGCAGCTGATGGCCGCCGAAATTCCGCCCCGACTCCTGCGCCAACGCAGCAGCTGCGCCTGAACTCATCGTGACCAGCAGCCCGCCCGTGCAGAGCCGCAGAAATTCGCGCCGGTCGAGTTCGAAGATGCGGATGCGATCCCGGATTCCCTCCAGTTCGACGTCCAGCAGCTTCTCCATCGGATGTTCTACGACACTGTCAGGCGCGCGCATGGGTCGCCTCCGGCTTCGTCAGCTTTTCCGAGGCGCGAAGGATCGCTTCACGAATCCTCGGATACGTCCCACACCGGCAGACGTTGCCGTCCATGGCTTCCACCATCTCGTTCTCTGACGGATGCGGATGTTCGGTCAGCAGCGCTGTCGCTGCGAGCACCATTCCCGAGGTGCAGTAGCCGCACTGGAACGCTCCCTCTTCGAGGAATGCCTCCTGGACCGGCGTCAGTTTTCCGAAGTGCTCCAGCCCTTCGACGGTGGTGATCTTCGCCCCCGCCACCGCGCTCGCGGGAGTCAGGCAGGACCGAGTCGGCCGCCCGTCCAGCAGCACGGTGCACGCGCCGCACTGCCCTTCGCCGCAACCATACTTCGTGCCCGTCAGGCCCAGCTTGTTACGCAGAACCCACAGTAGTGGCTCACCCTCTGACGCCCCTACCTGCCGTTCCGAACCATTGACGTTCAGCTTCAGCTCAGCCATCAGCGCACCTCAACGCCAGCAGGATACTCCCCAGACAACACCATTCGCCGTCCCCGGCGCCCACTTGTCGATCATCCGACCGCCGGTTAACGGCTACCAGATTTTCGCTTCGGACTGTTCGCTATTCCCTATTCCCTGGTTTCGAGGCATAGTTGTTGCGATGGATCAGCTCGAGGCTGGCACGACTCTGGGCCACTACCGGATCCTTCGCCCGATCGGTGCAGGCGGTATGGGTGTCGTTTATGAGGCGGAAGACCTGCGCCTCGGCCGCCACGTCGCCCTCAAGCTCATTGGTGGGAGCTCCGCCCCCGACGCGGCGGCGCTGGAGCGCTTCTACCGCGAAGCACGCATCGCGTCGGCGCTGAATCATCCCGGCATCTGCACCGTTTACGAAATCGACGAGACGAACGGCCAGCCTTTCCTCGCCATGGAGCTTCTCGACGGCCATACTCTCGATCGCCTCTACCCCGGCCATCCCGCTCCTTTGCGGCGTCTCATCGAAATCGGAATTCAACTCACCGATGCGCTCGACGTCGCGCATCGCAAGGGCATCCTGCACCGCGATATCAAGCCGGCCAATATCTTCGTCACCACTTCCGGCCAGGCGAAGATCCTC
>Ga0335072_10003939_pt1 | contig 22200 bp, 19 predicted proteins | sample Lox_Sample_21_FD_206725 | JGI IMG/M metagenome (GOLD analysis project Ga0335072, IMG submission 206725) | Soil microbial communities from Loxahatchee National Wildlife Refuge, Florida, United States - Lox_Sample_2.1 | ecosystem: Environmental > Terrestrial > Soil > Wetlands | place: USA...
CTCTCCGCGGGGATCGCGCAGCGAAGGAGTCACACGCTCGACTAGCACTCCGACCGCGCGCAGCACGATCCACGCGCCCGCGCCGACGAGGTAGCCGACCGCAGGGACCCCGATCAGCAGCATGATCGGAGCCGCCACCACCAGCAGCACGACGTCCAGGTAGGCGAGCGCCGCCGCGTGGCCGTCAGATGTTGCGGGAGCGCTTAATGACACCGGGAACACCCGTGCATGTCGTCGTGGAGATAGGAGCAGTAGGGGCCAAACATGGAGGTCAGAGGGCCGGAAGGGTAGCGGCGGATTAACGGAACCGTCGCGTTGACGGTCGTTCGCATGCGGACGCTGACGGTCCCACCTTCACGCTGATCCGGGTGGGCGACTGCGTTAGCCGTACGTTAGCGGTACCGCGTCGCCCCCGGCAACCATGTTCGGAGTATGCCGAACAGTCAGCGGGCGAGCGGTGCCCGGCGGATTCGGGGCTTGGGCAACTGCCCTTCCGCCCACATCGCCGCGATCCCGGCGCGGGGTAGCCCGAACGTTCCCTCGTACACGAGAAACCGGGGCTCCCAACGCGGGAAGAACTTGGCGTTGAAGCGATACAGGCTCTCGATCTGGAAGAACGGGTTGCCGAGCGCGATCAGCTTGCCGAGCCACCGCTCGTGCCGCTTCTCCGGGCTGTGCATCCACTTGGCGAACGCGGCGAAGTTGAGCGACAGCTCCTCGACCCCGCGGTCGCGCAGCAACTCGATCGCCTTGACGACCAGGAACTCGGTCAGTCCGTTTGGCGTCGACGGATCGCGGCGCATGAACGACAGCGACACCGCGGGTCGGCCGTAGCAAGGGACGAAGTGAAGGACACCGCGAATCGCGCCGGCCTCGTCGCGCGCCAGCACGACGAGCGTCTCGTGGTCGTGCTCGCCCTGGAGCGAGTCCATCGCCATCGAGAAGCCGCGCTCGGGCGCGCCCTGGCGCCCCAGCTCGACCACCTCTTCGACGCGCTCGATCGTGCCGGGGTCGAGCGCCCGCACCGCGTGCACCTCGGCCTCGAAGCCCGCTTTGGTTAGGCGGGTCACCGACTGGCGCACCTTGCGGATCGGCCGGCCCTCGAGCGAGAAGCGACCGAGCTCGACGACCGCCTCGTCCCCCACGTAGATCGTGTGGAGCCCGAGCCCCTCGTACAGCGGGCAGAGGCCCTGGCTGGCGCCGAGCGCGCCGAGCTTCAGGCCGCGGTCCTCAGCGAATCGCCGGACCTGCCCGAGCAGTCCCGGGATCGCGTCAGGCGGCCCCACCGGATCGCCCGAGAGCAAGAGCACGCCGTTCTCGATCGCGTACGCGACGAACGCGCGCCGGTCCTCGCTGAAGATGTAATGGCCATCCGCGCGCAGCTTGAAGAACGCGAGCGTGTCGGCGCCGTGGGCGCGCACTAGTTCCGAGGCGACCTGCCGCGCCGCCGGGCTCGGCGGCGTGCGCGGCGCCGCCAGCGGCCGGAAGATCACGTACGCGATCATCAGCAGCGTCCAGATTTCGAGCATGTGCACGCCGATGGGGATGTGATGGTGGAAATGCATCGGCCCCGGCTGGAAGCGCAGCAGGTCGGACGCCTCGGTGGCGACGACGCCCAGCGACGGGTGGCCCGCGGTCCAGATCGCGAACATGGCGATCACGAGTCCGATTAGCGCCAGCACCGGCACCCTCCAGATCGCCGAGCGCAGCGTGTTCGGGTCGTGGCGAACCGTGAAGGCGTCGCGACTGAGGACGAGCCCGACCGCGACGCTCCAGGTGAGGATCGTCTCCTCGAAGTCGAAGCCCTTGAGCAGATCGAACAGCCCGAGCGCGAGCATCAGCGCGACCGCGGTCTGCATCGCGCGTCGCCGGCGCTTGGCCAGATACGGGGCCACCAGCAGCAGCGCAGCCCCGGCCGGCAGCGACAGCGCATGGAACAAGCGGATCGCCTCGACGGGTTCGAATTCGAGCAGCAGATGGCCACGCCAGCGGATGTTCGGCGTCAGCGTCGAGGCGATGTTGACCAGACCGACGAGCGCCGCCGCGACCGCCGCGAACACGGGCACGCGCTTGGTGAGGGCTTGTATCGAAAGGCTCATCGCGAAGAGAAACGCCGCAGCGTGGCTTCCCGTCCTGACGGTGTGAAAACGCTCACGGAGTGATGGCGCGCCGCGGAGACGCCTCCCGACGACATTTACCGCGCCGACCGCTATTGGTTACGGCGTCGCTGCCGGCAATCCTGCCCGGCCGCGCATCGACAGCTCATCCCGGGAGTCGGTGGTCTCCCGCGGGGTGCGGCGCGGGAGCGCGAGCGTCAGCGCCAGCGCGAGGAACGGCAGGACCGCGACCACCTCGAACACGGCGGTCAGTCCCTGCGCCTGCGCCAGCAGGCCGAGCAGCGGCGCGCCGACGCCGCCGAGGCCGATCGACAGCCCGATCGTCACGCCCGCCGCCACTCCGAGGCGGCCCGGCAGGTACTCCTGGCCCATCACGATCGTGACCGCGAAGGTGGCGATCGTCGCCGCGCCGGCGAGCGCCGCGAACCCGATCGCGACGACCGGCCCGGACAGCAGGAAGCCGGCGACCAGCGGCGGGATCACGATCATCGAGCCGATCAGAATGTTGCGCCGGCCGAAGCGGTCGGCCAGCGGGCCGCCGGTCAGCGTGCCGACGGCGCCACCGAACAGCATCGCGCTGAGCGCCACGCTGCCGATCGCCTTGCTCGTGTGCAGGACGTTCTCGTAGTACAGCGGGATGAACGTGACCATGCCGAAGTACACGAACGAGCGGACCGCGATCACCGCGGCCAGCAGCGCGAACGGTCCCCAGGCCTCGTGCTGGTCATCACGCTGGACGCGCCCGCCGACGACGTCCTTTCGAAACGTCTTCAGTCGCGGCAGCTCATGGGTCAGGACCGCGGCCATCAGCCACGTGGGGATCAGGATGAACGCGGTCCCGTGCAGACCGAACGCGATCAGCAGCGGCGTCACCACCACCGGGCCGAGCGCGAACCCGATGTTGCCGCCGACGCTGAACCGGCTCATCCCGCTCGCGCGCCGCGCGCCCGAGACGTAGTTGGCAAAGCGCGATCCCTCGGGATGGAACGCGGCGACGCCGAGACCGCTCACCAGCACCGCGGCGAACGTGAGCGCATAGTTCGGGGCGAAGCCGACGAGCGCGACCCCGAGGCCGCCGAGCGCCGGCCCGAGCGGCATCAGCCACGGCAGCGACACGCGGTCCGACATGTACCCGAACGCGGGCTGGACCACCGAGGAGGAGACCGTGGCGGCGAGCACGAGCGCCGACGCGGCCGCGATCCCTATGTGCCGGTCGCTGATCAGGAACGGCAGCAGCGCGGGAATCGAGCCCTGCGCGATGTCGGTGAACATGTGCCCGAGCGACAGCACGGTCATCGCGCGCCGGTCGACGCCGCCCGCGCGACTCACGTGTCAGGGAGCTCCGACAGGCGCTTGTGGATCTTGCGGCGCTTGGCCACGAGCTCCTCCTCGAGCTGTCCGAGCGCCTGGTGGCGCATGCGCACGAGCTCGAGCTGCGTGCCGATGTGTCCGAGGGCCTGCTCGAGGAGCGTCTTGATCTTGTCCGGGTCCTCGGTGTGCTGCAGCTCGCGTCTCAGCGCGGCCCGCGCGGTCTCGGCGTCGAGTAACACGGCTAGCTGATCCAGCGACAGGCCCAGCAGATCGCGGAGCCGGATGATCTCGCGGATGCGCTCGACGTCGGCCTCGCTGTAGGAGCGGTGCTGGCCCTGGGCGCGATCGTCCGCGCCGGGGAGCAGCCCGATTTCCTCGTAGTAGCGGATCGTCCGCGGGGTCACGCCCGTGAGCTCGGCCACCTCTCCGATCCGCAGCGGCTTGGTCGCTGTCGAGCTCACGCCGCCACCTCCGCGCGCGCCGTGGCCTGGGCCTCCTCGCGACGCCGGCTCTCGACCAGGTCGGCCTCGGCCTGCGTGTGCGACGGGCGCGCCGCGCTGATCGCGGCGCCGAGCAGCGAGATCGCAGACAGGCACCACAGCGCGGTGTGCATGTTCGACATGAACGGCACGAGCTGGGCGTTGGTGATGTTGCGGGCGAGGCCGCTGAATATGGCGAACAGGGTGTGAGTCGGCACGCTCGAGGTGACGACCGCGAGTACGAACGCGATCGAGATGACCGCGCCGGTGTTCTGGACGAGCACCCGGGCGCCGGCGGCGATGCCGCGCCGGTGCGGGGGAACCGTGCCCATCATCGCGGCCGTGTTCGGGGAGTTGAACATCCCCGAGCCGACGCCGACGATGAACATGTACGTTCCGGGGGCCAGGTACCCGGTGTCCCGCTGGAGCGTGGTCATCAGCGCGAGGCCGGCCGCCTGGACGAGCATCCCGGCCACGGCCATCCCGCGCGAGCCGCGGCGGTCGGCCCAGATCCCGGCCAGCGGCGAGGCGATCAGCATCCCCAGCGCCAGCGGCGCGAGCTTGATCCCGGCGAGGATCGGCGAGTTGCCCTGCACGCCCTGGAAGTAGAAGACGAACACGAACATCAGCGCGAACCGCGCCAGACCGTTCGTGAAGGCGGCGGCCGACGCCGCCGCGAACAGGCGGTTCTTGAAGATCGACAGGTCGAGCATCGGCGACTTGACCCGGCTCTCGATCAGCACGAACCCGGGCAGGAAGATCGCCGCGGCGATCAGGCTCGCGATCACCGCCGGCTCGCTCCAGCCGGAGATGCCGCCCTTGGAGATGCCGTAGACCAGGCCGGTCAGGCCGATCAGGAACGTGATCGTGCCGAGCACGTCGAAGCTCCTGTCCTCCGAGCGGCCCGTGATCTCGTGGAGGATCAGCCCAGCCCACAGGCTGCCGCCGAGCGCGAACGGGACGTTGAACCAGAACACCCAGTGCCAGCTGATCGCCACCAGGGCGCCGCCGAGGACCGGCCCGATCACCAGCCCGACCGCCGCCACCATCGTGTTGGTGCCCATCGCGAGCCCGAGCTGCTCGCGCGGGAACGCGTCGGTCACGATCGCCGCCGCGTTCGCGAACAGGAACGAGCCGCCGATCCCCTGAAGGATCCGCCACACGATCAGCTCGGTGCCGCTGCCCGCGAACCCGGCGCCCAGCGACGCCAGCGCGAACAGCACGAACCCGCCGATATAAGCCTTCTTGCGCCCGAACTGGTCGGACAGCCGGCCGGCGCTCAGCACCAGCACGGTCGAGGCGATCATGTACACCAGGATCACCCACACGAGCTCGAGCAGGCTCGTGTTCAAGCTCCGCTCGAGGTCGGGCAGCGCGATGATCAGCGTGCCGGAGTTGATCGTCGCCAGCAGCATCCCGAGGCTGGTACACGACAGCGCCCACCACTTGTAGTTGTCGTGCCCGGCGTGGACGCCGATCCTCCAGGTCCGACGCGGTTGCGTTGCTGTCGACATGATCCTCCGAAAACTGATTCTTACGTTAACGTCAGAATATCACGGCGGCCGGGTCGGCGGGGCCGCATTTGTTCCACCTTCGTCGCGGCGCGCAACAACTCGGTTCCAATGTAGGCGGCGGTTGCCGGCGCCGCGGTCCGGAGGCCCGATACTGGACGCCATGTCGCCGCAATCACCTGCACAGCCCGCCATTCGGCACCGGATCCAGGGACCGTGGCCCGTCAGGCATGTGGGGCATGCGCGACGGGCCACGGTCCCCCGAAAACGGGTCGCGTGACGCGTCATGCATGCCGTGGAGCGAGCGATCGCGCGAATCGGACGACTTCAGGAGAACGTGATCACCGGCGAGCAAGCGCTCGCCGCTGGCCTTGGACGGGGGGCGCTCGCGCATCGCGTCAAGGTCGGCGGGATGCAGCGGCTTCACACCGGCGTGTATCTGATCGGCCCCGCGCCACCGACGCCGATGGGCAAGGCTCGGGCGGCGGCATTCGCCGTTGGAGACGATGCCGTCGTCAGCCATCGCTCAGCCGCCAGCCTTTTCGGCCTCTTACCCGACAACGGTGGCGACATCGACATCACGGTGGTCGGACGCAACCCCGGGCAACGGCCCGGAGTAATGCGACACCGCGTCAAGGCGCTTCCAAGACAGGACGTCACGACGATCCGCGGCCTGAACGTCACCTCGATCGCCCGCACCATCTGCGACCTCGCCGCCACCGAGTCCGCCCGCGACACGGAGCTTGCCTTCCAGGAAGCCCTCTACCGAGACAAGACCATCGACCGCGCCGTAGCCGCCGCACTGGCGCGCGAACCATGCCGCAGAGGCGCACGAACAATCCGCGCCCTCATCAAGGACCCGAAACTCACCCGCTCCGAAAAGGAGCGGCGGCTGCTGAGGCTCATCAAGCAAGCCCAACTTCCGATCCCGCTCACAAACGTCCCGCTCCACGGCTACACGGCCGATATGTACTGGCCCTCGCACGGCCTCGTGGTCGAGTTCGACGGGTGGGGCGCCCACGGCCACCGGCTCGCGTTCGAGAGCAACCGCAAGCGCGACCAGATCATGGTGGCGAACGGCATCCGCGTCCTCCGCGTCACCGATCGGCACCTCCAAGACGAGCCGGTCGCGGTGGTGGCGAGAATCGCCCAGGCGCTCCGGTAACCACACAGTCCTCTGCCCCTGGCATGCTTTCCTCACGGCATGCGTTACTGGGACGCGTTTTTCGCATTTCTGGTGGCTATGGCAGTCGCCGCCGTACTAACCCCGCTCGCCGGCAGGCTGGCGCGGCGAGTCGGCGCTGTCGCGACCCCGAGCGACCGCGGACTGGCGGAGAAGGACACGCCCGCGCTGGGCGGCCTCGCGATCCTCGCCGGCGTGCTCGTCGCCGCGGCGTTGTGGCTGCCGTCGACGATCAACCTCCACCACACCGCAGGTACCGCTCCCGGAACCGGCGGCACGGTCCACACGTGGGCGATCCTTGCCGGCGCGTGCCTGATCACGCTCGTCGGCGCGATCGACGACGCCCACCCGCTGCGCCCGCAGTGGAAGCTGCTCGGCCAGATCGCCGTCGCCGTGATCGCCGTGGTCGTCGGCGGCGCGGTCGTGACCGACGTCACGATCCCGTTCTTGGGCACGCTCCAGCTTCCGAACACCGGTGGCGTGCTGACCGTGATCTGGCTGGTGGGCCTGATGAACGTCGTGAACCTGTCGGACGGCGTCGACGGCCTCGCGGCCGGGTTGTGCACGATCGACGGGGTCGCGTTCGCGATCATCGCGTTCGACCTGGGCGTCAACGGCGCCGCCGTGCTCGCGGCACTGACCGCCGGCGCAGCGCTCGGTTTCCTGTTCCACAACTTCCCGCCGGCTTCGTCGTTCATGGGCGACGCCGGAGCCAACCTGCTCGGCTACCTGCTGGGCGTCGTCGCGGTCATCGGCTCGGTGAAGACCGGCGCGGTCGTCGCCCTGATGGTGCCGCTGATCGTCCTCGCGGTGCCGTTCCTCGACACCGGGTTCGTCGTCGCCAAGCGCCTCAAGTACCGGCGCAAGCCCTGGTCCGCCGACGCCAACCATTTCCACCACCGGATGGCTCGGATGGGGTACAGCCAGCGCCGCACCGTCGCCTACCTGTACGGATGGACGCTGATGCTCGCCGGCGTCGCGGTGGCGCTCCGGTTCGTCCCATACTCGGACCACCGATACGGGCACTACCACCTGGGGTGGGTCCTCGTGATGGCGGCGATCGTGCTGGTGGCGCTCGCCGCCAGCGTCTACCTGATCTACGTGCTCGAGATCCTGAAGTTCAAGAACCGGCGCGCGCGGGAGATCCGCACCACCGATCCGGACACCACCGAGGGCGAGATCGACGAGCGGGTGCGCCGCGAGGTCGAGACCGGGGAGTTCGAGCGGGTGGGTTAGCTGGCGGCCGAAACCAGAAGCACCGACGAGCACACGAGCGGGTTCACGCGGACCGAGCGCGCGATCCTCGCAGCGATCGTGGCGGTGACCGTCCTGGCGGGGATCGCGCGGTACGCGCACGGCGTCTCCGCGGTGATCGCGTTCCTCCTCGCGACGCTCGCGCTTGCCGGAATGGCGTGGGTCGTGGCGGTGTCGACCGAGCAGGTCGGCCAGAGACTCGGGCCGGCGGCCACCGGGCTGATGCAGTCGACGGTCGGCAACCTGCCCGAGTTCTTCGTGGTGATCTTCGCCCTTCAGGCCGGCGAGCAGGTCGTCGCCGAGACGGCGATCCTCGGCTCGATCCTCGTCAACGCGCTCCTCGTCCTCGGGCTGGTGATCATCGCCGGCGCCCGCCGCGAGCGAGACGGCGTGATGCGGTTCAATCCGCGGCTGCCGAACGACACCGCGACGCTGCTGCTGGTCGCGTCGTTCATCATCGTCCTGATCGGGCTGACGCACTCCTCGGGCGACAGCGCCAGCCACCACGCCAAGACGATCTCGATCATCGGAGCGGTGGCGATCCTGATCGTGTACGCGACCTGGTTGCGCCAGTACCTGAGCTCACCGAGCGGCGTCAACGAGGAGACGGCGCCGCCCCGTCTCGGACTCGCGACCAGCATCGCCCTGCTCGCGATCGCGGGAACGGCGTCGGCGTTCGTGTCGGACTGGTTCGTGCACGCGCTCCAGCCGACGATTCAAACGCTCGGCATCTCGCAGGCGTTCGCCGGTCTGGTGATCGTGGCCATCGCCGGCAACGCGGTCGAGAACGTCGCCGGAATCGTGCTGGCCGCCAAGGGCAAGGCCGACCTTGCCATCTCGGTGGTCAAGAACTCCGTGGCGCAGATCGCCGCGTTCCTGTACCCGCTGCTGGTGCTGGTGTCGTTGCTGACGGCGACGACGCTGACGTTCGGTCTGGCCCCGGTCTACATCGGGGCGCTGATCGGGACCTCGATCATCGTCTGGCAGATCACGGGCGACGGCGAGGCGACGGTGTTCGAGGGCGTCGCGCTCGTGGCGACGTTCGTGATCCTGGCGACGGTGGCGGCGTTCGAATAGCTGTTCTTGGGCCGCCTGCGGCGGCATCCATGGGGCCGGTTCCGCGCGGCATCCTTGCCGCGCGGGCGGTGGTCTTTCGTGTACCCCCGGGGCGGTAAGAGTTGGCGGGGCGAACTTCAACGGCCGGCACCTGGAGAGAGGGTGTGGCTGCCCCAGCGTGGACCCGGGCCCCGGGAAACCTGTAAGACACGCCACTCGACGCGATCTGCGCATCGAATGTCGTAATACGCATGTGGGGCATGCGTAGTACGCCACGGTCCGGCCCGATCGCGTCGAATGTCGTAATACGCATGCTCGATCACCGCCAACCGTCGCCCAGCGCACCACGAACCCACCCCGGTGGATACCAGCACCCATCTCCAGGTGCCCGCCGTTAAATCCGCCCGCCGGGTCTCACCGACACACGCGTACACGACCACCCCCGCGCGGCACGGACGCCGGGCGGAACGGCCCCAAGGATGCCGAGCGAAGCGAGGCCGCTAAGAAACGACCGCGGCCGCGCCCAGGCGCGAATACAGCGGGTACCGGTCGGCGATCGCCGCGGTCCGTTCGGAGAACTCCGATTGGCGCTGCTCGAAATCGTCCGCGGTCAGCGTCTCGGCGATGATCGACCCGACCTCGACGAAGTCCTCCACCTGAAGGCCGCGCGTGGCGAGCGCCGGCGTGCCGATCCGCAGCCCGCTCGACACGGCCGGCGGACGAGGATCGAACGGGACCGCGTTCCGGTTGACGGTGATCCCGACGCTGTGGAGGCGGTCCTCGGCCTGCTTGCCGTCGAGCGGGGACTCCCGCAGGTCGCACAGCACCAGGTGCACGTCGGTGCCGCCGGTGAGCACGCTCACCCCGCCGCCGGCGCCGAGCAGCTCCTCGGCGACGACGCGCGCGCCGGCGACCGTGCGCTCCTGGCGCTCGCGGAACGTCTCGCTGGCGGCGATGCGAAGCGCGACGGCCTTGCCGGCGATGATGTGCTCCAAAGGCCCGCCCTGCTGCCCGGGGAACACCGCCGAGTCGATCCGCTTCGCGAACTCTTCCGTGCACAGGATCAGTCCGCCGCGGCCGCCGCCGATCGTCTTGTGGATCGTGGTCGTGACCACGTCGGCGTATGGCACCGGGCTTGGATGGAAGCCCGCCGCGACCAGACCGGCGAAGTGGGCCATGTCGACGACCAGGTGCGCGCCGACGGCGTCGGCGATCGCCCGGAACCGCTCGAAATCCAGGAACCGCGGGTACGCCGACCACCCCGCCAGGATCAGCTTGGGCCGGCGCTCGTGCGCGATCCGCTCGACCTCGTCCATGTCGATCCAGCCCGTCTCACGATCCACGTGGTACGGCGCGATGTCGTACAGACGCCCCGACACGTTGATCCGCATGCCGTGGGTGAGGTGGCCGCCGTGCGACAGCTCGAGTCCCATCACGGTGTCGCCCGGATTCAGCAGCGCGTGGTAGACGGCGATGTTGGCCTGCGCACCCGAGTGGGGCTGCACATTCGCGTGCTCGGCGCCGAACAGGTCCACCGCCCGCTGGATCGCCAGGCGCTCGGCGACGTCGACGTACTCGCAGCCGCCGTAGTAGCGCTTGCCCGGATATCCCTCGGCGTACTTGTTGGTGAGCACCGATCCCTGGCACTCGAGCACGGCCATCGGGACGAAGTTCTCAGACGCGATCATCTCGAGCGTCCGCTGCTGGCGCTCGAGTTCCAGCGCGAGCACGTCGGCGATCTCCGGGTCGACCTCGGACAGAGGCCGGTTGAAGAAGTCGGGCGGGAGCTCAGCGGCGGTCACTGGGATTACGAGCCTAGCAACGGAATCGGTCACCGTAGTTATCGTCCCGAGACCACTCCGGCGTTAGTTCCGCCGCGCGTTCCGGGCGTTATTTCCGCCGCGCACTCCGGCGTCAGCTCCGGCGCGCCGCCACGACCGCCAGATCGCCGTGTTCCCAGACGACGCGGGGCTCCAAACCCGCCTCGGCCAGCCACCGCAGCTGGTCGGCCAGCGGGCTCGGCCGGTCATACCCGGGCGTCAACGGAGTGGTCGCCAGCGCCGGGTCGACCGGCACGACCACATCGGCCAGGACGAACAGCCCATCGGGCACGAGCGCGTCGCGGACGCGCCCGAACAGCTCGGCCTTGGCGAGTCCGTCGAGATGGTGCACGCACAGCGCGCTCGCGACCAGATCGAACGGGCCGTCCGGCAGCGGATCCTCGATCCGCCCCGGCACCAGCGACACGCGGCCGCCGGGCAAGGCATCCCGAGCGACCGCGAGCATCTGCTCGTTCTCGTCGACCCCGACGAACTCCGCTTCCGGGTGGCGCGCGAGCAGACGGCGGCCCGTCTCCCCGGTGCCGGTCCCGAGCTCGAGGATCCGCCGCGCGCCCGTTCCGCTCGCGCCGACGAGCTCGTCCTGCAGCGAGTCGTACGCGGGCAGGTCCTCTCGGATCTCCTCCGCGTACGAATCGGCATCGAAGTGGTACTGCCAGTGGAGCGCCTCGGTCAGCTCGCGCTCCCCCACCGCCCCCTCGCGCACGACCCCCCATTCGCCGTCGGCTTCGTAGCGCCTGAGGTCGACGACGGTCGACGGCGTACCGGGCAGTTCCCCGGCGTCGATCACGAGGTCGACGGCGGCCCGGAACAGGGCCGGGACCTCGTCGAGCGTCGTCGGGTCGGCGCCGCCGGCGCGGTTGGCGCTCGACTGGAGCACGGGCCGGCGCACCCCGTCGAGCGCGGGAACGATCGGCACCCTCAGCCCGAGCGTCGCCAGATCCGAGCCGCACGCGAGCGCGAACCGCCCCGCCGGGTTCGGCACGAGCACGGTCACGGCGCCCGGGAGCAGCCTCGACAGGGCACCCCGCGTCCGCTCGCCGATCTCGGGCACCGCCGCGAACGCGCGCTCGAGCGAAAAGAACATCACCGCCGACGGCTTGTCGAGGCTGCGCCGCTTGAGCAGGTAGAGCCGCTCGACCGCGAACCGGTCCTCGGGATCGCACGCGAGCCCGTACACGGTGTCGGCTCCGAACAGGACGACGCCCCCGGCCGCGATGCAGCGCTCGAACGCCTCGCGGTCGCTCACCGACGGCCGACGACGACGCGTTCGTGGCTCGCCAGGTCGCGCAGGATCTCGACGTCCTCAAATCCGGCGGCAGCCACCAAGCCAGCCACCGCCTCGGCCAACCCGACCTCGAGCGCGAGCAGCGGGACGCCGGCGACCATCGGGAGCAGGCGGCGGACCGGGTCCATGCCGTCGGGCCCTCCGAACAGCGCCAGCCCCGGCTCGTACAGCTCGATCTCGGGCGGCAGCGCCGAGCCTTCGGCCACGTACGGGAGGTTCGACAGCACCGCGTCGAACGGCCCCGTAACACCCTCGAGCAGATCGGCGTGAACGAACTCGACGTCGAGCCCGAGCGCGGCACCGTTCGATCGCGCGACCGCGAGCGCGTCATCGCTGACGTCGACGCCGACGACCGACAGGTCGGGTCGCTCCTCCTTCAGCGCGAGCGCGACCGCCCCGCTCCCGGTCCCGACATCCGCGACCCGGGCGCCGCGATCGAGCGACAGCGCGACCTCGACGAGCAACTCGGTCTCCGGCCGCGGGATCAGCACGCGGCGGTCGACGGTCAGCGAGATCCGCCGGAACGCCTTGCGCCCGACGATGTACGCGACGGGCTCGCGCGCCTGACGCCGGGCCACCACGGCCGCGAACTGCTCGGCCGAGCCGGCATCGAGCTCGGCGAAGGCATCGACCACGAGCCGCTCGCGCCCGACCCCGAGCACGAACGAGAGGAGCAGCTCAGCGTCGAGCCGGGGCGTGTCGCAGCCGGCCTCGGTGAGCACCGCGGTCGCGTCCGAGAGCGCCTGCGAGACCGTCTTCCCCGCCCCGACGACGGTCTCAGGCAACGGCCTTCTCCTCCAGCCGTCTCCGTTTCTCGTCGTCCTGCAACGCGGCGGTCAGTTCGTCGAGCTCGCCCATCAGGATCGCGTCGAGGTTGTGGACGAGCAGGTTGATCCGGTGGTCCTTGACCCGGCGCTCGCCGTAGTTGTAGGTGCGGATCTTCTCGGCGCGCTCGCCGGTCCCGACCTGCGCGGCGCGCGAGGCTGCGACCTCGGCCTGCTGCTCGGCCAGCGCGCGCTCGTACAGGCGGGCTCGGAGCACGCGCATCGCGCGCTCGCGGTTCTGAAGCTGGGACTTCTCGTCCTGCATCGAGACGACGATGCCCGACGGCTTGTGGGTGATGCGCACCGCCGAATCGGTAGTGTTGACCGACTGCCCGCCGGGTCCCGAGCTGCGGTACACGTCGATCTGGAGATCTCCCGGATCGATCTCGACCTCGACGTCCTCCGCTTCGGGGAGCACCGCCACGGTCGCCGTCGAGGTGTGGATGCGGCCCTGGGACTCGGTCTCCGGGACCCGCTGCACACGGTGCGTCCCGCCCTCGAACTTGAACACCGAGTAGGCGCCGTCGCCTTTGATCGCGAACGTGTACGTCCCGTCGCCGATCGACAGCGGCTCGGTCTGGAACCCGAGGCGCTCGGCGTAGCGGGTGAGCATCCGGTACAGGTCGCCGGCCCACAGCCCGGCCTCGTCGCCGCCGGCGCCGGGGCGGATCTCGACGATCACGTTCTTGTCGTCGTTCGGGTCCCGCTCGACCATCACCAGCCGGATCTCGTCTTCGAGCTCGACCAGCCGCTCGCGCGAGGCTTCGAGCAGCGCGCGCAGCTCCGGATCTTCCCCGTCCTCGGCCAGCAGCTCGCGCGCGCCCTCGGCGTCGTTGGCGGCGCGCCGGTACTCGGCGGCAAGGCGAGCGGCGGGCTCGAGCTCGCGGTAGGCGCGGCTCGCGGCCGTGAACCGGCCGCGGTCGGCGATCACATCGGGATCTGACAACTCCTCCTGGAGCTCGCCGAAGCGCGTCTCGATCTGTGATACCAATTCATCGATCATGTCCGACCGAGTGTAGGCGCGTGACTGGCGGCGCGAACTCGTACTCACGAGGGTCTAACACGCGCAGCCGCTCGGCGTACTGGGTCATGTAGCCGGGCCAGTTCGCGACGATCCGCCCGCGGTCGTCGCGGTACCAGGAGTCGCACCGGGTCCACGCCGTCCCGGCGAACGCCTCCTGCACCTCCCGGTCGCTCGCGGCCTCGACCTCGGGCCGGACCGAGATCGCACGGGCCCGGCGCGAGCGCAACTCCGACAGCGCCTGGCGGATGTAGGCGGCCTGGGTCTCTTCGTAGAACACGATCGAGCCCCCCGAGGTGTTCGTGTTCGGGCCGTACATCAGGAACAATGACGGGAACCCGGGGACGCAGACGCCGAGATGGGCGTGGGCGCCCCCCGCCCACTCCTCGCGCAACGACCGCCCGTCGGCGCCGACGATCTCCATCGGGAACATGAACTCGGTGGTCTTGAAGCCGGTCCCCCAGATCACGCAGTCGACCTCGCGCTCGACCCCGTCGGCCGTGACCACGCCCCGGCCCGACAGCCGCGTGATCGGATCGGTGACCAGCGAGACGTTCGGCCGCTGCAACGCCGGCAGGTAGTGCGAGCTGAACAGGACGCGCTTGCACCCGAACGTGTAATCCGGCCACGCCTGGCGCCGGACCTCGGGGTCGCGCAGCTGCCAGCGCATGAACAGCGCCGAGCGTAGCTGTCCGATCCGCCCCACCGTCCGCGGGTTGCGGATCATCATCGTGAGCGACTCGGCGTAGTAGTAGATGAACCGCCGGCGAGCTGCCTGGACCCCGGGCACATACGTGATCAAAGCCCGAACGAGCCGCGGATAGGCGCGGTTGCGTCTCGGCAAGAACCAGTTGCCGGTGCGCTGGAAGACGTACAGCCGGCCCGCACGAGCCGCGATCTCGGGCACGAACTGGACGGCGCTCGCGCCCGTTCCGATCACCGCGACCCGTTTGCCGGCCAGGTCGTAATCGTGGTCCCAGCGCGAGGAGTGAAAAGTCATGCCCTCGAACTCGTCGATCCCCTGAAGGCGCGGAACCGCCGGCTGATGCAGCTGTCCGGTCGCGATCACGACCGCGTCCGCGCCCCACGTCCGCCCATCAGCGCCGGACACCGTCCACGACGACGAAACGTCGTCCCACCGGCAGGACACGACGTCGACGCCGCGCTGCACGAGCCGGTCGACTCCCTCGTCCCGTGCGACCTCCTCCAGATACCGGAGGATCTCCGCCCGCGGCGAGCACAGCCGCGACCAGTGGCGGCGCTGCGCGAACGAGAACGAGTACAGGTGGCTGGGGACGTCGCAGGCACACCCCGGGTAGTCGTTGTAGTGCCAGGTGCCGCCGATTCCCGTCGCCCGCTCGAGCACGGTCACGTCGGTGAACCCGTGCCGCCCGAGCTCGATCGCGGCCGCCAGCCCGCCGAACCCGGCGCCGACGATCACGACGCGGACCCCGCGTTCCCCGAGCACGGGGACGAAACCTACGCCACGACTTCGAGCCCGACAAGGTCCTCGGGCGAGACCTCGGTGCCCTCCTGCTGGGCCAGCACCGCCTTCAGCGACGCGATCGACACCGCGAGCTGGTCGAGGTCGGGCTCCGCGGTGGTCAGACGCTGGAGCTGCATGCCCGGGTACATGACCGCGCGAACCCAGCCCCGCCGGCGGTTGCGGCCGGCCCATTTGATCACCTCGAACGACAGGCCGGCGATCACCGGCACGCCGACGATCCGGGTGATCACGAGGATCCACCACGACGGCAGCCCGATCGGAGCGAACACGAAGATCGCCATGATCATCACGATCAGCAGGAAGCTCGTGCCGCACCGCGGGTGGAAGCGCGAGTACAGCTTCGCGCGCTCGGGGGTCAGCTCGTCCGACGCCTCATAGCAGGAGATCACCTTGTGCTCGGCGCCGTGGTACTCGAATACGCGCCGGAGGTCCTTCACGCGCGAGAGCAGGAGCAGGTACCCGAGGAAGATCGCGGTCCGGAGCACGCCCTCGACCGCCCAGAACGCCACCGACGAGCCGAGCTGCCCCTTGATCAGGCTGGTCACCCCGACGGGGACGACGAAGAACAGGCCGATCGCGAAGATCGCGGCCACGGCCACCGTGCCGACCCAGGCACCGCCCGAAATCTCCTGCTCCTCGCCGGGGAGCTGGGCATTCGCCGAGATCCCGAGCGCGCGGATCCCGATCGCGAGCGACTCGACGAGCGCGACCACGCCGCGGATCACCGGCCAGCGGTAGATCCGCCGGCGCCGGTTCCACGACTCGATCGGGAACGTCTCGATGCCGATGTCGCCGAGCTGCTCGTCGTCCGCGGGCGGCTTGCGGACCGCGACCGCCCACGTGGTGACGCCGCGCATCATCACGCCCTCGAGCACGGCCTGGCCGCCCACGGGGGCGTCGCGCGACGCCGTCAGGCGCCCCACCTGGACCGCCGCGCGCATCGGTCGCCGTCCGCCGCTACGAACTGGCGCCGGCGCGCGCGGCGCGTCGGCCCTTGGCAACTCGCCGCTGGAAGCGCTCGACCCGTCCGCCGGTGTCGACGAGCTTCTGCCGGCCCGTATAGAACGGATGGCAGGCGGAGCAGATCTCGACGTGGATCTCCGGCTTGGTCGAACGGGTCATGAACTCGTTGCCGCACGTGCAGCGCACGTGTGCGTCTACATATTCTGGATGGACTCCGGTCTTCATGGCACGTTCGAGTTTAGCGGGCCGCCTGAGGTCCGCACTCGCCTCATATATCGGCCGCTAGCGCGCAGCCCGTTAGGCCCCGCCGTCAGCTCGTCGGAGCCGCCGCCGGCGCCGGGCACGGCATCGTCAGCACGTTGTTGGCGAAGTCGTACTCGTCGATCTTCTGCATCGGGTCGACGGTCACGGTCAGCGTCGTGCCGGCCGTGCACGCCGGCGCGACGAATCGCTCGCGAGCCGAGGACTTCGGACCCACCCAGGCGATCGTCCCGGACACCGGGGTGGTGGCGCCGTCGGCGAACTCGACCGGCACCGGTCCGGCTCCGGTCAGGCCACGGTTGCCGATCACCGCGGTGTACGCCGACTTGCCCGCCGACGGCCCCGAGGTGATCGGGGTGACCGACAGCGAGCGCACGAGCAGGTCGGCCCGCATCTCGGGCTGGTAGCACGCCGGGCTCGACTGCGTCGCCGTGCCGAGCGTCTGGCCGTCTGACCCGAGCCACTTGAACGTGACCCGGAACTTGTATGTGGCCGGGGCGCCGAGGTTGACGACCGGGTGGGTGAGGATCCACACGTCGCCGGCCTGCTGCCCGAGCGTCGGGTCGGTCGGCGAGATCCAGCTGCCGAGACCGCGCCCGCGCACCGACGCGAACCGCGGGTGGGACCTCGTCGACCGCAGCAGCTCGAACTTCATCTCCATCCTCGATGTGCCGGTGACCGGCCGCATCACGGCCTGGATCGACACGGCGCGGGCCGGCGGGTCGAGCGCCTTCTGGCACACGAGCGACCGCAGCTGGTCGTTCGCCGCCGTCGGCGACGTCTGGCCCGACGCCGGTCCGGACCCGACCGCCAGCGCACACGCGACGGCCGCGCCGATCCCAAGTAGGCGCTTGCTGGACATGCGCAAATACCAACAAATCGCGGCGCCGAAAGTCGCGCCTGGCACGACCCGGCGGCTCTACGTGACGGTGTACAGAGGCCCGTCGCCGCCCTCGGGCGGAGTCAAGCGGCCTCCCTTGGCGGTGATCGCGCCGCACTGCACGCAGTTGGTGTAGTTCACGATCACGTCGACGTTGCCCGAGTCGGGGGCGTCGTCGGGGATCTCATAGACACCCGCGGGGCACATGTATCGCCACGTCTCGGCGATCGCGCGCGGGACGTTCTTGCGCAGCCGGATGTGGTTGGGCGCGTCGTCGCGTGTGGCGTTGCCCGACACGTACACGGAGGACAGCTTGTCGAAGATGTACTTCCCGTCGGGCTTCGGATAGCGGTCCTTCGTGTCGCCGACGAACATCGGCTCGGCGTCGTCGCGGTGCCATTGCTGGCGTCCGGGCGGCACCTTGCCCTTCGACATGATCGCCGGGCCGGCCAGCAGGCTGCCGGCGACGAAGCCCTTCTGGAACGCCTGGCGCGCGTTGCGCACCTGGTAGAGCTCCTTGCCGATCGAGGACTGGTCCACGGCGTCCTCATAGGCCGCGAGCGACTGTCCGCTCTTCAGGTTGGCGTAGATCGCCTCGGCGGCCAGCATCCCGGACTTGATGCAGTGGTGGACGCCCTTGAGCGCCGCGGTGTCGACCATCCCGGCGGCGTCGCCGACGAGCAAGGCCCCGGGCATCGACAGCTTCGGCATCGACCAGTAGCCGCCGCCCGGGAGCGCCTTCGCACCCCACGCGACGCGCTCGCCGCCGTCGAGGATGTCCTTGACGAGCGGATGCGTCTTGAACGCCTGGAGGAGGTCGTGCGCCGAGGTCGTCGCGTCGCGATAGTTGAGGTCGACGACGAACCCGATCGAGACCAGGTCATCGCCGGTCTTCTCGTCCTTCATCGGGTATATCCAGGTGCCGCCGAGCTGCCCGTACTTGGCGGCCACCTTCAGCGGCCAGGGCTGCACGAACGTGTGGATCACCCGGTCGAGCGGCTTCTTGACCTTCCATACCTCCTTGACCCCGAGCTCCCACACCTGCGGCTCGCGGTTCTCGGCCAGCCCGAACTCCTTGATCGCCGCTCCGGTGAGATGGCCCCAGCAGCCCTCGGCCAGGACCGTCACGCGCGCGGTCACGTCCGAGCCCGGCTCGAAGTTGCCCAGTGGCTCGCCGTCCTTGCCGCGGCCCTTGTCCCCAGATCGGATCCCGGCGACCCGGCCATCGTCGACCAGCAACTGGGCGGCGCTCGTCTCGGTGAGGATGTAGGCGCCGCCCTCCTCGGCCTGGCGCTGCTGGTAGCGGGCCAGCGCGGACACCGACACCACCTCGTTGCCGTGGTTCTTGAAGTTCGGCACGGCCGGAATCGGCACCCGGAGCTTCGTCTTGGGGCCGGTGAGCATGTACACGGACTCCTTCGTCACCTCGCCGAAGGCGAACCGCTCCTTGCGCCAGTCCTCTCGGGTCAGATCCGGGAACAGCTCCTGGAGCGGTCCCGGGCGCATCACCGCGCCGGACAGGTTGTGCCCGCCGCAGGTCTTGGCCTTCTCGATCACGGCCACCGGCACCTCGCCGAGCTTCTCCATCGTCTCGGGGTCGTCCGCGAGGAGCTGGAGCAGCCGGTTGGCGCAGGCCAGCCCGGCGGTCCCGCCGCCGACGATCGCCACCCCGACCTCGATCCGTTCGTCCTCCGAATCGAGCTCGCGCTTGATGAACTCGTGGACGGGGTCGACCGGCGGCGGGAACTCGCTCGGCGCCGGCGCGCGTCCGTTGCTCGACGACATCGCCGCTCAGCCGCCCTTCTTGGCCTTGATCGCGTCGGTCAGCTTGGGCAGGATCTTGTTGAGGTCGCCGACGATCCCGAGGTCGGAGAACTCGAAGATCGGCGCGTTCGCGTCCTTGTTGATCGCGACGATGTTCTCCGAGGACTGCATCCCGACCTTGTGCTGGATCGCGCCCGAGATCCCGGCCGCCAGGTATAGCTTCGGCGACACCGTCTTGCCCGTCTGACCGATCTGAGCCGCGTACGGGTACCACCCGGCGTCGACCACGGCGCGCGTCGCGGCGACGGCGCTGTTGCCCCCGAACGCGCCGGCGAGATCCTCGGCGAGCTTGAACCCCTCGGCCTTGCCGAGGCCGCGGCCGCCGGCGACGAGGATGTCCGCGCCTTCGATGTCGACGTCCGCGCCGCGCTGCTCGCCGCGCTCGACCATCTTCGCCTGCGTCGACCACGGCGAGTACTCGACGTCGACGTCGACCACCTCGGCCGAGCCACCATCCGAGGACACCGTCTCGAACGCGTTGATCCGCCCGATGATGATCCCGAGGTCGCCCTGGTAGCGGGACACCGAGATCTGCGAGTCCTGGAGGATCGGACGCTCCGCGACGAGCTTGCCGTCCTCGGCGCGGATCGAGATCACCTCCATCGTCACGCCCGCGTGCTTGCGGGCCGCGAGACCGGCGCCGATCTCGAACCCGAGCAGGCCGCCGCCGAACAGCGCGTAGGACTGCCCGTGATCGTCGATCACCTTGGCCATCACGTCGACGACCGGCTGCGCGAGTCCCTCCTCGCCGCGTGCGCGGAACACCTTGGTGGCGCCGTACGCGCCGAGCGACTGGCACAGCTCGTCGGTGAGATCGTCGCCGCCGACGACGACCGCGTGGCACTCGCCGCCGATCTCCTTGGCGCGCGCCGCGCCCTCGGACACCGCGCCCAGCGAGTTCTTGTTGAAGGCGCCCTCGTAGTGCAGGACGTAGGTCAGGACATCAGCCATGTCTAGATCAACTTCCTCTCTTCGAGCCACGCCACGATCTTCTCGACGGTCTCGTTCGTGTCCTCGTCCTCGATGATCTGGCCCGCCGGCTTGGCCTCGGGCGCGTGGAAGTCGCCGCATTGCACGCGTGACCCCTCCGTCCCGACCATCGAGGCGTCGATCCCGACGTCGCCGGTCGCGACCTTCTCGAGCGGCTTCTTGCGCGCACCCATGATCGCCTTGAGCGACGGGTAGCGCGGCTCGTTGATCGCGTCCCCGACCGAGATCACCGCGGGCAGCGCGATCTCGACCGTGTCATAGCCGTACTCCGCCTGGCGCTCGCAGCGAAGGCCGCCGTCGGCCACGTCCATCTTGATCACCTGGGTCAGCGACGGCATCTTCAGGTGGTCCGCGACGACCGCGCCGATCGTGTAGCACTCGCCGTCGTCTGACTGCTGCCCGAGAAGCACCAGGTCCGGCGCCTCCTTCTCGAGCACCTTGGCCAGCGCGTAGCCGGTCGCGGCGACGTCCGAGCCCTGGAGCGCGTCGTCGCTCAGGTGCAGCGAGCGATCGGCGCCCAGCGACACCGCCTTGTGCAGGGCCCGCATGGCCGACTCGGGGCCCATGGTCACGGCCACGATCTCTTCCACTTCGGCGGCGCCGCCCTCGCGGATCTGCATTGCCGCTTCGATCGCGTGGGTGTCGTACGGATTGAGGTTCTTCTCCCCTGAGCGGTCCAGACGGCCCGTCGAGGGGTCGATGCGCTTCTCGACGGCAGCGTCCGGCACCTCTTTGACGAGGACGCAAATCTTCAAGTGAGGCCTCCTAAAGGTTCAGAGGGGCGCATATTACCCGGTTGACTGACGAGTCAATCAGGCTGGACGGGGGCGGACCGCACCGCGCTGCGGATGAAGTCGACCGCCTGCTGCGTCGAGGCGCCGGGCGTGAATACCTCCGCCACGCCGAGCTCCTTCAGCTCCTTGACATCGTCCGACGGGATCGTGCCCCCGAGCGTCACGACCACGTCGTCCGCACCCTGCTCCTTGAGCAGCGCCATGACGCGTGGAACCAGCGTCATGTGGGCGCCGGACAGGATCGACAGCCCGACCGCGTCGGCGTCCTCCTGGATCACGGTCTCGACGATCTGCTCGGGCGTCTGATGGAGGCCGGTGTAGATGACCTCCATGCCGGCGTCGCGGAGCGCTCGGGCGATGATCTTGGCGCCGCGATCGTGGCCGTCGAGGCCAGGCTTTGCGACGACGACGCGGATCTTCTTCTCGCTGGTGGCGCCCATGAGGGGACAGGCAGTGTAAAAGGTCCCCAGTGGGCGCGTCCGCAGGTCGTGCGACGCGACTGCGGACTAAAAGACCGGCGCCTCGGTATAGCTCCCGAACACGGTCTGCAACGCCCTGACGATCTCGCCCTCGGTGGCGTCGGCGCGCGCGGCCTCGAGCAGCAGCGGCATCAGGTTCTCGCGCGGATCGCGGGCTGCCTCGACGAGTGCGCCGAGCGTGCTCGCCACGGCGTCGCCGTCGCGGCGCTCGCGCACGGCCTCGACGCGGCGGATCTGCTCGCCCTCGAGCGCGGGGTCGATCCGGAGAATCGGGGTGGCCAGGTCGTCGCCCTCGGTGTAGGCGTTGACGCCGACCATCTTGCGCTCTCCGGACTCGAGTTCCTGCTGGTAGCGGAACGCCGCGTCGGCGATCTCCCGCTGGGGGAAGCCGCGCTTGACCGCCTCGACCATGCCCCCAAGCGCGTCGATCTTCTCGAAGTACTCGTGGCACTGCTGCTCCATCCGGTCGGTCAACCCCTCGACCAGATACGACCCGCCGAGCGGATCGATCGAGTTCGCGACCCCGGTCTCCTCGGCGATGATCTGCTGCGTCCGGAGCGCCACGCGCACCGCCTCCTCGGTCGGCAGCGCAAGCGCCTCGTCGAAGCTATTGGTGTGCA
>Ga0335072_10003940_pt1 | contig 22198 bp, 18 predicted proteins | sample Lox_Sample_21_FD_206725 | JGI IMG/M metagenome (GOLD analysis project Ga0335072, IMG submission 206725) | Soil microbial communities from Loxahatchee National Wildlife Refuge, Florida, United States - Lox_Sample_2.1 | ecosystem: Environmental > Terrestrial > Soil > Wetlands | place: USA...
GGTAGCCACCTGCGGAGAGGAACAGTGCGCCGGGATAGCCGCGAAACGTCACGTCGAAGCCGAGCACGCCGTGATAGAAGGCCTCGGCCGCATGCAGATCGGACACCTGCAGATGCACGTGCCCGATCCGGGTGCCGGCCGGTGGCTGCTCCTGGAGCCCGGACGCCGCGCTCAGCTCGCCGAGAACGTCGTCGAGGTCGAGTGGCAGGGTCGACATTTGGAGCTGTCCGTCCGAGCGTGGCCACTCGGACCGAGGGCGGTCCCGGTAGATCTCGATGCCGTTGCCGTCCGGGTCGGACAGGTAGAGCGCCTCGCTCACCAGGTGATCGGAGGCGCCGTCGAGCGGCCAGTGCGACATCGCCAGGCGCGCCAGCGCGAACGCGAGATCAGCGCGAGTCGGCACGAGGATCGCGAGGTGGTAGAGCCCCGGCGCGCGCCGGTTCAGATGCGACGCCGCGCTGTCGCCGCGCAGCTCGATAAGCGCCGGTTCGTCGGCGACGCCGAAGACCACCGCCCCGTCTTCGCTCTCGGTCGCCCTCAGCCCGATCGCGCGCTCGTAGAACCTCCGGGAGCGATCTAGGCCCGACACGGTCAGACGGACGGTTTCAAGCGTGGTGCGGGGGTCGATGCTCGTCGCCCCACGTGGCGCCGCGACGGATGGCGAGGAGGCCGTCATCGCCTTCACTCCGCGGTGCACGAACCGTCGCGCTGGGCGCCGGGCAGCCGACCTAGGAGCGAGGCGAGCTGCGCGATCTCCTCGGCGTCGAAGTGCTCGAGGAACAGCCGGCGGATGCTCCGCACGTGCGTGCAGCCGGCGTGGCTGAGCTTGGCGAAGCCCTCCTCGGTCAGCTCCGCGTAGGACACGCGCGCATCGTTCGGACAGGCCGCTCGCTCGATGAAGCCACCGGACACGAGGCCGTCGACCAGGCGGGTGATACCCGATCGCGTGAGCATCGTGCTCTCGGCCAGTGCGGACATCGGCAGCCTGCGGTCGGGTGCTTGCGCGAGGTAGAGCAGCACCTCGTAGTCCCGGGTGGTGATGCCGTGCTCAGACACGAGCTCGGCGTCAAGCAGCCGCAGGATCGTCGCGTGACTCTGTAGGTAGCTCCGCCAGGCCTCGAGCGCGTCACCTTCGAGGCTCGCGGTCTCCCCGTCCGCTGTCACAGCGCACGCCGGCGATCCGCCGGCAGTGCCGGGCGTCGCCTCGCCGAGCAGGGTGCTCTCGGCATTCTCGACGACGAGCGTGTCGCCGTCTGGGCGTGCGGTGCTTGCGTCCATATCCACGGATTATAGTTGACCAGTCAATCGCAGGGCGCGACTAGCGTAGGGGAGTGTGATCGAGATTGCCCCTGGCGTGTGGTTCTGGACGGCGCGACGCGAGACGATCGGCTCGGAGGTGAGCGCTTATTACCTGGAGGCGGAGCGCGTCCTGATCGACCCGATGATTCCGCCGGAGGGGCTCGGGTGGTTTGACGCCCACGGTGCCCCCGAGCACGCGGTGCTCACAAACCGCCACCACGATCGCGACGCGTGGCGGCTGCGCGCGGCGTTCGGAGGCGCGGTCCACTGCATCGAGAACGGCGTTTACGAATTCGAAGGGCGCGGGCCGGTGGAGACGTTCGATTTCGGCGATGAGCTGCCGGGCGGGATCTTCGTGCACGAGGTCGACGCGATCTGTCCTGACGAGACCGCGCTCTACATCCCGCGCCACCGCGCGCTCGCCTGCGCCGACGGCGTGGTCCGCGGCCGCAGCGGCGAGCGGCTCCAGTTCGTTCCGGACTACCTGATGGACGACCCGGAACGGACGAAGGAGAGGCTCCGCGATGCCTACCGCCGTCTGCTCGAGCTCGACTTCGACCTGCTGCTGCTGGCTCACGGCGACCCGGTCGCGGGCGGAGCACGTGACGAGCTTCGCCGGTTCGTCGAGACCGCGGCCTAGAGCGGGCGCCGGCGGGCGCACCGCGGACCGGAACGGACCTGTTTACGACCTAGGATCCTCCGGAGATGCCCGCGAATCCACGTTGGGTTGATCGATCCATAGGAGGCCGTCGTGGACTACAAGCTCGAGCTGGTTGCCATCCCCGTATCCGACGTCGACCGAGCCAAGTCGTTCTACGTGGACAAGGCGGGCTTCCACGCCGATCACGACCACACGGTCAGCGAGGAGATCCGGTTCGTTCAGCTCACGCCGCCCGGCTCGGCATGCTCGATCGCTCTCGGTCGGGGATTGACCGATGCGGCACCGGGCTCGGTCGCCGGCCTGCAGCTCGTCGTCGAGGACATCGGGCAGGCGCACGACGAGCTGGGGGCCCGTGGCGTCGAGGTCAGCGAGGTCCAGGAGTTTCCGTGGGGGTCGTTCGTGTTCTTCAGCGACCCGGACGGAAACAAGTGGTCGGTGCAGCAGCTCCCGCAGTGGTGACACCAGGCTCGATTTGCCGGTCGAACCGGACTCGTCACCGGCGAGGCGCGCCATCCGGGGGCTGCGACGGCGGCGCGTGCTCCTCCAGCCGCAGGCGAAGCGCTGCGAGGCGCGTCCGCAGCTCTTTGTTTTCGCGCTGCAACGTCGCGACTCGTCCCCGCTCGGTGGCGAGGTCCTCGGCCAGCCGGCGAAGCGCGTTCCCGAGCCTCTTGCTCGTGACTTCCCTCAACGCGAATCAGCCCGGTGGGCTAAGCGCCGCCGGCGAGCGACGAGCTTTCCCGTCTCCCAGAGCACGAGGAGGAGAACGGCCGAGGCGAGCGCGAGCCCGAACTGCGGAGCCTTGAGCGGCGTGGTGTGGAGCAGACGGTTGAACAGGTCCATCTGGGTGATCATGACCGCTAGTGCCAGCTCGGCCACTGCCGTCCAATTCATCTTCGGGTTGTCGAACGTCTCGGCCCTCAGCACCGATCCCGTTGCGCTGCGACTCTGGTAAGCGGCAACGACGAGCATAAGCGCGAAAGCACTCAGCCCGATGGAGGATCCGACCACGGTGTTGTGGTAGTGCTCCTTGCCGAAATAGATGAGGGCGTCGAGGCAGATCGCCATGTACAGGCCGACTAGCCCGGAGGTGAGCTTGACACCGGTGGTCATGATCGATTCGTTACTGGGCCGCGGCCGGAGGTGCATCAGCCCCGGCGTCGCCTGGTCGAGGCCCAGCGCAACTCCGAACGGCGCGCTCACGAAGAAGTGGATGTAGAGCACCTGCGCCGGCGTGAACGGCTGCCCGGCGGCGATGTTGAGCACCGTCGCCCCGAGGAAGGTGAGCACAAACGCGACGAGCGAGATCAGCACGAAGCGGACGTACTTCATCAGGTTGTCGTAGAGCTTCCGTCCCTGCTCGACCGCGCGCACGATCGTCGCGAAGTCGTCGTCGGTGAGGATCATGCGAGCGGCGTTCTTGGCCACCTCGGTGCCGCTACCCATGGCAATGCCGATGTGCGCGGCTTTGATCGACGGCGCGTCGTTGACGCCGTCGCCGGTCATCGCCACCACTTCGCCCTTCTGCTTGAGCGTGTCAGCCAACAGGACCTTGTGCTCCGGCGCCACCCGGCCGACTACCCCGATCCGCTCGATCCGCTCCAGCCGCTCGGATTCCTCGAGCGCGGCGAACTCGGCGCCGAGAATCGCCTCGCCCTCGATGCCCAGCTGCTCGGCGATCGCCGCGCCGGTGACGACGTCGTCGCCGGTCACCATCCGCACGCGGATGTGCGCGCTCTGCGCGTCGGCCACCGCCTGCTCGGACGCGCTCCGGGGAGGGTCGACCATCCCGACGAGGCTCACCATCTCCAGGGCGTCGACGTGGCCCAGCAGGTCGCCATCCGGGTCAAACGTGGCCGGGTCAAGATCGCGGGTTGCCGCTGCCATCACCCGTAGCCCCGCCTTCTCCATCCTGTCGACGTGGGCCTCGGCCCTGGCCCGCAGGTCCTCATCCCACCGAATGCTCTGACCCGCTGACAATGCCGTGGAGGCGTGGCTCATCACGGCCGGTGCCGCCCCCTTGACGTAACACCGCACCCTCTCTTCGCCGGCCGCGTCGGTGGTCTTGGTGAAGGCGGCCATTAGCTTGTAGGTGGGGTCAAACGGGAGCGTGGCAATACGTGGGTGACGCTCGTGCGTCTCCGCGATGTCGAGGCCGGCCTTGTAGGCGAGGACCAGCAGCGCCCCCTCGGTCGGGTCGCCGACCACCTTGCCGTTGACCAGCGTCGCGTCGCTGGCGACGACGTAAGGCAGAATGGCCTCCTCGATCGTGTCCGAGCCGCCCGCCGCTCGGTGCACGGTCCCTTCGAGCTCGTACCCGGAGCCGGAGATCGTGTAACGGTCGGTGGGATCGACCACCTCGACGGCGGTCATCTGGTTCATGGTCAGGGTGCCGGTCTTGTCCGAGTTGATCGCCGAGGTGGAACCGAGCGTCTCCACCGAAGCCAGATCCTTGAGCACGGCCCCATGGGTGGCCAGCTCAGCAGCGCCGAGCGACATGACGACCTGCAGCACGGTCGGCATCGCCTCGGGGATGGCCGCAATCGCCAGCGCGACCGCGCTCGAGAACACCACCGTCGAGGACAAACCGCGCTGCGCCCCCAGCACGAACATGATCGCCATCGTGACCCCGGCCGCGCCCGCGATCCACAGCGTTAGCGTGTTCAGCTGGCGACTCAGCGGCGTCTGCTCCTTGGACGTGGTGGCCAGCATGCCGGCGATCTTCCCGACCTGCGTGTCGCTGCCCGTGGCCGTGACGATCATGACTGCGCTGCCGTGCGTAACCGGCGTGTGCATGAACGCCATGTCGGTCTGGTCGCCGGGGGCGAGGTCCGTGCCCGACGGCGCCTCGACCCCCTTCGAGACCGGCACGCTTTCGCCGGTCAGCGCGGACTCGTCGATCTGCAGCGAGCTCGCCTGGATGATCCGCCCATCCGCCGGCACATCGTCACCGGCGGCGAGGAGCACGACATCTCCGAGGACTACCTCCTCGGCGGGGATCTGGGCTTCGGTCCCATCGCGCCGGACGCGCGCACTGGCCTTGACCATCGCCTTGAGCGCGTTCATCGCGCTCTCCGCCTTGCCCTCCTGCCGCAGCCCCACTACGGCGTTCAGCACCGTGATCAGCAACAGCAGCACGCCGGTGCTCCACTCCTTGATTGCCAGCGACACCACGGCGGCAGCCACCAGGATCAACTGCATGTAGGTCCGGTACTGGCCGAGGAACCGCTTCCAGGCGGGGACGGACGCCTCGGCCGGGAGGGCGTTGGGTCCGTGCTGATGGAGCAGGTCGGCGGCCTGCTGGCTGCTGAGGCCCACCGCTGGGTCGACGCCCAGCCGGGTGGCGACCTCGGCAGGCGCGACGCTGTACCAGCCGTTCTCGGTTGGGCGCTGGCGGACGGTCGGCGCTGTCGTCGCCGTCGTCATGCTCCCGTCTCGACGGCTGCCTTGCCGTCCTGCTGACCGTCCGTGAATGGGTCGGGAGCGGCGCCCTTCGGCGCCTGCGCCTCGAGTGCCTGTTTCGCCTCCAGCAGCGCATCACGCTGCTGCTTGTCCACTCTCGGGAAATGAGGATCGATCTCCAGCAGCGTGTTCGCGATGACCATGCCGACGGCGACCCGCTCGAACCACTTACGATCGGCCGGGATCACATACCAGGGAGCCCACTCCGTGCTCGTGTGGGTGAGCACATCGGAGAACGCTCGCTGGTAGGCGTCCCAATGCTCTCGCTCCTGGACGTCTGCGGTCGAGAACTTCCAGTTGTGGTCGGGAAGGTCGATCCGGCGCAGGAACCGGACCCGCTGCTCCTCGCGCGAAAGATTCAGGAATAGCTTGACGATCCGGAACCCGTTGTCGGTCAAGTAACGCTCCCAGTCGTTGATCTCGCGGAAGCGCCGCTTCCACACGTCTCCCTTCTTGGACGCATTCGGAAGCTTCTGGCGATCGAGGTTCTCCGGGTGTACCCGGACCACCAGGACCTCCTCGTAATAGGACCGATTGAAGATCCCTATCTCCCCGCGCGCGGGCAGGCGCCGGGCGTAGCGCCACAGGTAGTCGTGATCGAGTTCCTCGGCCGACGGGACCTTGAAGCTGTGCACCGAGACGCCCTGCGGGTTCACGCCGCTCATCACATGCCGGATCGTCCCGTCCTTGCCGGCCGCGTCGAGCGCCTGGAGCACGACAAGCACGCCCCAGGTGTCCTGGGCGGCGAGCCGCGCCTGGTACTCGCACATGAGGTCGATGCCCTCCTCGAGCAGCGCGACGCCTTCCCGCTTCCTGCTCACACCCGCCTTGAAGGCGGGGTCGAAATCCCTGGCCAGGTTTACGCGGGAGCCGGGCTTGACGCGGAGCAACTTGACGAACTCCTCGAGCCGCTTGCGTCGCTTCGCGGACAGGCCGTCTTCAGCCACCACGCAAACCTCGCACGCGGCGGTCAAAGGGTCGTCATCCGATCGGGGTGATGGCGCGCAGTGGGCAGATAGACAATCTCTCGAGGTGGGAGATCGGATGCAAAACGAGCTGTCGAGAGGGTCACGTTGAGCGTCGCCATGACCGGGCCCCGGGCCCTGCGCCTCGGTGAGGATGAACGCGGCGGCGGCTGGGTCACGTTTGCCGCGGCCATGCTGCTGGTTCTCGGCTGCACGAACACGGTCGAGGGCGTCGCCGCCGTCACCGGGTCAGAGTTCTTCGTTGCGCGCGCCCACTATCTGTTCGGCGATCTGAACAGCTGGGGTTGGGCGATCTGGGTCATCGGCGTGGCCCAAGGCCTCACCGGCGTGGGGGTATTGGTCAAGAACCAGGCTGCACGATGGCTCGGCGTCGCGTTTGCCGCCGGCAACGCTCTGGCGCAGATGCTGATGATGCAGGCGTACCCGTTTTGGTCGCTGGCTCTGTTGAGCCTGGACGTCGTCGTGATGTACGGACTCGTGGTCTACGGCGGCCGCAGTTACCGCCCGGCGTGATCTGGTGCGACGTCACCGCTTCGGACGGCGCCTAGAGGAGAGGACGAATGAGCACGACACGTGACCTCCACGGGCGTCAGTTGCTCACGCACGACGTCTACTCGCGCGAGGAGCTTGTCTACCTGCTCGATCTCGCGGCTGAGTTGAAGGCCGCCAAGCTCGAGGGGCGGGAGGAACAGAGGCTCCGCGGTAAGAACATTGCGTTGATCTCCGAAACGGACTCGACCCGGACCCGCTCCCCGTTCGAGGTGGCGGCCTATGACCAAGGCGCCAAAATCACGTTTGTCGGTCCGACGGGCCCGCACATGGGTCGCAGGGAGACGGTCAAGGACATCGGGCGGGTGCTCGGGCGCATGTATGACGCGATCGAGTATCGGGGCTCGCGTGAGCAGGTGGCCGAGGAATTAGCGCTGTCGGCCGGGGTGCCGGTTTACGACGGCCTGACCGACGAAGGGCATCCAACGCAGATCCTGGCCGACTTCCTCACCTTCGAGGAGCACGTCCCGAAGCCCCTCGACGAGGTCGCCTTCTGCTACCTGGGGGACGCCAGCTGTAAGCCGGCAGACGCCTACCTGATCAGCGGCCTCGAGCTAGGCATGGATGTCAGGATCGCCAGCCCAAATGAGTTGTGGCCCCGGCAGGAGGTCGTCGCTCTCGCTCACGGCATCGCGCGGCAAAGTGGCGCACAAATCGTGATTACCGAGGAGATCGAGCCGGCCGTGAGAGCGGCCGACGTGCTGCTCACCGGCGTGTGGGGATCGGTGGGCGAGCCAGCCGAGGCCTGGCGGGAGCGGATCGAGCTGCTGCTCCCCTACCAGGTAAACGCGCGAACGATGGCGCGGACCGGGAACCCCAACGTCAAGTTCATGTATTGCCTTCCTTCCTTTCACCACACGGGCACCGGCATCGGCAAGGAGCTGTGCCAGAAGTACGGGCTGCAGGCGCTCGAGGTCACGGACGCCGTGTTCGAGTCGCCGGCGTCAATTGTGTCCGAGCAGGCGGAGAACCGAATGCACACGATCAAGGCGCTCCTCGTCGCGACGCTTGGGAGCGGAGGTTGACTAACGACTGGCTTCCCTCAGGCTTCGGCGATTCGGTTGCCGTACGCGATCAGCCCGTAGATCGCGAGATTCCAGTGGCCGGACCGAATTCCTCATCCTGATGGGGTGATATGCCATGGCACTCGAAGCACTGGCTCTCGGTCACCGTTGTCGTGGTCCGCTCCGGTGTCGTCGCCGACGTCGTACTCGACTCTGAGCCGCAGGCCGCGAGTGTGTGAACCTCGTGTGAACTAAACGCCGGGCGGCGATGGCTGGGTGCTCGGCTCGGGACTCTGCGCCTGCCGCCGTTGCGCTCGTCGCGCCCGCCGGTGCCCCGGGTCGACGAGGTACCCGTACCGATGACGGAACCCGACAGTTGCGCGGTGCGAGCCTGCACGGAGACCGCGGAGCGACCTGATGGCGGTCGGTCCGGCGGTGCGTGCCGCCAACGCCAACACGATCAGGGTGCCCAGTCCTGGCGTCTCGTCGACCGCCGGTCCGGCGACCGCGCCGAGGAGGGCTCTCACCGACCCACCGGCGATCAGCGAGTCGCCGGGCGTCGGTGGCCCGGCGCCTCTGAGAAGCCGGCCAATCCTGTCATGAGCAGCGCCGGCGATCAGCAGCAGCCCGATCGCCGTGACGGCGTTCGCGTCTTCGGGGGAAACTCCGAACGTCCGCACGATCGCGAGCTTGCGCGCGTGATTGATCAGGATGAAGGCCGTGCGGGCATCGGCCAGAAGGAGGGCGGTGCCGCTGGCACGCTCGACGGCCGGCGTCTCGGCGTCGACGGTGCCGGAGTACACAGTCGGCGGGCCGACGACCTCGAGTGTCGAGGCCGGCGGGGATTGCTCCAGTTCGACCTGGACGGCGTCCTGCGGGCTTTCGGTCGGTTGCGTTGAGGCCATGGCTCTGCTCGCTCCGTCGGCTTCGGGCCCGGCGGTGCACGCCCCCGTCAGGCTGGCGGCGCGGCGCCCACGGGACAACCGTGCGCGCCGGTCAAGGTCGGTGGGGCGCGCACCCCTCCGGCCAGAGCGCCCGGATCATCCACATTGGATGATGAGGCTGGGTCGGCTTCCGACATCGTGGTGGTCGTACAGCCGCCCCTTCGCGACGGGTCGAGGAGCGCGATCGCCCCCCCCATTTCCAACCGCTGGCCGGCAACGGCCAAGAAGATCGTTGAGAACGCCCAGGCACGGGTCGAGCAAGAGCGCGAGCGGCGATACACGGTGGCGCTGGCGTTCTCGATCGCCGACCGCGGGCGTCGAACCGCCGCCTCGGTGCTCGCGGGCGCGCTCGCGTTTCGCTTCTTCCTCACCCTGCTCCCCCTGACACTGGTGGCGGTGGTCGGACTCGGCTATCTGAAGTCAACGGGCGGAACACCGTCCGATGCGCTGAAGCAGTTCGGCATCAAGGGCGTCATCGCGAGCACGATCAACCACTCGGCCTCGTTCACCGACCCCGGGCGTGCCGCGGTACTGCTGCTGGGTATCGTCGGCGTCCTGAGCGGTGCGCGGACATGTGCCGCCACGCTGCGCGCGATTCACGCCCTCGCCTGGGGGATCCCGGTCAGCCGGTGGCGCCGGGGCGGCCGTGCCGGAATGATCTTTCTTGGGGCGGTGGTGGTGGGTTTTGCCTGTGCGGGGCTGGCCGCCCGGGCGCGCGCGGATGCCGGCGTCGTCCTCGGCTTCGGGGCATCCCTGCTCCTGGCCGGCGTCGTCGGGTTGGTCTGGCTTGGCGTCTCGTTCCTGCTGCCGCATCCCGACGGGGCTCGCTGGACGGCCTTCCTCCCCGGTGCGATCATCGTCGGAGTCGGGATGGCGCTGCTCCAGGCGGTCACCGCTAACTGGGTCGGGCCGAAGCTGCACCACGAGTCGTCGTTGTACGGATCGCTCGGCGTGTCGTTCGTCGTACTGGGCTGGCTATACGTGCTCGGGCGGCTGCTCGTCGCGGCGCCGCTTTTCAACGCCTCGATGCTCGAGCACCGAGACCCGGCATTTGCGGCCGCGAGGCAGCGCGCAGGGGGAGGGGGAAGCGCCGAGCCAGACGATCCGGCGGAGAGCACGGTCACCGGAATGTCACAGAACACAGTGTGAGGCGGCTTCGTCCGATGGCGTGCCGCCGTCACGACGTAGCCGGTGCCGATCACCCCATTCAGGTGATGCCGTGACGCCCCATCCGTCTAGCGTTGGTCGGGTGCCCGTCGCAGTGCGCATCAGCCCCAAGCAGATGTCGAAGGAAGACTACGACCGCATGATTGACGAGCTCAAGGAGTGCGGGCTGAGCGAACCGGAGGGCCGCCTCTACCACGCCGCGTACGGCGATGACCAGGTCGAGATCTTCGAGGTCTGGAACTCGGAGGAGGAGTTCGAGGCCCATTGCGACCGTGCGTTCGCGACGCTCAAGGGGACCACCCTCGGCGGGTTCGACGTACAACCGCTTCACTCCGATCATCCGGACTGATCCCGGCCCGCGCCACGCTGCCAGGCGGGTCACACCGGCAGGCATCCCGGGAGGGTCGGGTGCGAGCACCGTTGCGCTGGTCCGCGCCGCTGTCAGACTCGCGCCATGGCAAGCGCAAAGACGATTGAGAACACGCCCGAGCACGTGCGGCTCGAGCAGGCCCGAACGGGCGAAGCGGCATGGAAGGCATGGGGTCCCTACCTGAGCGAGCGCCAGTGGGGCACCGTCCGCGAGGACTACTCCGAGGGCGGCGACGCGTGGAACTACTTCACGCACGACCAGGCGCGATCGCGCGCCTACCGCTGGGGCGAGGACGGGATCGCCGGCGTCTGTGACGAGCGACAGCGGCTGTGCCTGGCGCTGGCGCTCTGGAACGGGGCGGACGCCATCCTCAAGGAGCGGATGTTCGGCCTCTCCAACGGGGAGGGCAACCACGGCGAGGATGTCAAGGAGTACTGGTTCTACCTCGATAGCACGCCGACCCATTCGTATCTCAAGTGCCAGTACAAGTATCCCCAACGACCCTTTCCCTACCTGGATCTCGTCACCACGAACGGCCGGCGAGGCAAGCAGGAAATGGAGTACGAGCTGCTCGACACCGGCATCTTCGACGACGACCGCTATTTCGACGTGGTCGTGGAGTACGCCAAGGCCGCACCCGACGACATCCTGATGCTCATTACCGCGCACAACCGCGGTCCCGATCCGGCGGCGCTTCACCTGCTCCCCACGCTGTGGTTCCGTAATACCTGGTCGTGGGGCGCCGATGCCCCCAAGCCGACGCTGGCTGCCGTGAGCGACGGCGTCGTGCGTGCCACCCATCAGCAGCTCGGCGAATGGCTCTGGTCGGTCGACGCGTCAGCGCCACTCCTCTTCTGCGAGAACGAAACCAACAACCAGCGGCTGTTCGGCGCGCCCAATGCGTCGGCATACGCGAAGGACGGCGTGAATGATTACGTGGTAGGCGGTGCGGAGGGGGCGGTCAACCCGGAGCGCACCGGGACGAAAGTGGCCGCCAACCACGCGTTCGAGGTACCGGCAGGGGGAACCGTGCAGGTTCGCGTCCGCCTCACCGCCGGCGGCGGCTCGATCGGCAACGGGGGGGCCAGCACCAAGCCCCTGGGTGCAGGGTTCGACCGTGTGATGAAGGCCCGCCGGGCTGAAGCCGACCAGTTCTACGCGACGGTCGTTCCGCCGGCGCTGAGCTCCGACCAGGCGATGGTAATGCGTCAGGCACTCGCCGGAATGCTGTGGGGCAAGCAGTACTACGAGTACGACGTGCACCAGTGGGTACGCGAGCACGGCGTCGACCCCTGGGGACCGCAGGCGCCGTCCAGCGGACTCCGCAACGTCCAGTGGTTCCACATGCTCGCGGGCGACGTCATTTCGATGCCCGATAAGTGGGAGTACCCCTGGTTTGCCGCTTGGGATCTTGCCTTCCACTGCGCGCCGCTGTCGCTGGTCGACGTCGACTTCGCCAAGGAGCAGATCGAGCTGTTGCTCAGGACGCGCTATCTGCATCCGAACGGACAGATCCCGGCCTATGAGTGGAACTTCAGCGACGTCAACCCGCCGGTGACGCCGTGGGCAGCCCTGTACGTGTACGAGCGCGAGGGGGAGATCCGGGGGCAGGGCGACCGTGAGTTCCTGGCGAGGGTGTTCGATCGTCTCCTGACCAACTTCACGTGGTGGGTTAACCGCAAGGACCCCGACGACCGCAACCTGTTCCAGGGAGGGTTTCTGGGGCTGGACAACATCGGGATTTTCGACCGCTCGGCACCGTTGCCCGGTGGGGGTCAGCTCGAGCAGGCGGACGGCACGGCATGGATGGCCCTGTACTGCCAGTGGATGCTTCAGATCGCCATCGAGCTGGCGCGCCACGAGCCGGCCTATTTCGACATGGCGCTCAAGTTCACCGCCCACTTCATGTGGATCTCGGTGGCGATGAACCCGCCTGAGGGCGACGCCACGTTGTGGGACGAGGCGGACGGCTTCTATTACGACGTGATGCGGATGCCGGACGGCACGACCATCGACCTGAAGGTGCGCTCGCTGGTCGGGCTGCTGCCAATGTGCGCGGCGACGGTGTTCGAGCCCGATGTCCTCGACCGCTACCCCGGCGTGCTGGATCTGCTCACCGAGTTCATCGCCCGGTTCTCCGACTCGCTGCCGCAACTCGCCCATCTGCCGGGTCCGAGCCCGGAGGGGCGGCGGATGACCTCGCTGGTCGACGAGTCCCGCCTGCGCCGGATCCTCTCGGTCATGCTGGACGAGGAGGAGTTCCTCGGCGCCCACGGGATCCGTGCCATCTCCCGCCGGCATCTGGACCAGCCGGTCATCTTCGACTGGGCGGGCCAGGAGTACAACGTGCACTACCTGCCGGCGGAGTCCGACACCGGCATGTTCGGCGGCAACTCCAACTGGCGCGGCCCGGTGTGGTTCCCGATGAACCTGGTCATCCTGCGCGCGCTGATCCAGCTCCACCGCTACTACGGCGATCGGGTGAAGGTCGAGTGCCCGACGGGCTCGGGGAAAGAGCTGAATCTGCTCGAGGTCGCCGCTGAGATCGGCCGCCGGCTCACGTCGACGTTCACCAACGACGACACCGGCCGCCGGCCTGTCTACGGCGGGATCGAGAAGTTCCAGACCGATCCCCACTGGCACGATCTGATCCCGTTCCACGAGTACTTCCACGGCGACAACGGCGCCGGGATCGGCGCCAGCCACCAGACCGGGTGGACGGGCACCGTGGCCTTGCTGTTCCTGCTCGGCGCGGGTCTTCGCACCCCGGCGGACGAGATGGCGGCTAAGGCGGCCGAGACAGCGGCAGTGGGCGACTGAGCACCCTTTCATCCGCTCCGGATGATGTGAGCGCCAACCCGGCTTGACACGGTGGCAGCGTGAGCGCGATCCCGACCGACGCCACGGCGGTGGCGCAGCAGGAGGCCGCCACTGCCCGCCGCATGCTGGCCCCGCTGGCGCTCACCCAGTTCGTCGCGAGCTTCGCCGGGTCCAACATGAACGTGGCGATCAACAGCATCGCCAAGGACCTCGGGACCGACGTTCACGGCGTGCAGACCGCGATCACCCTGTTCCTGCTCTGCATGGCCGCGCTGATGATCCCCGGCAGCAAGCTGACCGACCGGTGGGGGCGGAAGCGCTGCCTGATCGCGGGTCTCACCGTGTACGGAGCGGGCGCGGTGATCGCCGCGCTGGCGGGAGTGCTGGGCATCCTGATCGTCGGTTACTCGGCGTTCGAGGGAGTCGGATCGGCCCTGATGATCCCTCCGATCTACATCCTGGCGACGATGTACTACAGCGACGTCCAGTCGCGCGCACGGGCATTCGGCGTGATCAGCGGGGCGGGCGGGATCGGGGCCGCCGCCGGACCGTTGATCGGCGGCCTGATTACGACCGCGATCAGCTGGCGGGTGTCGTTCCTCCTCCAGGCGGCCATCGTGGCGATGATCATCCTGCTCTGCCGGCGCATGAAGGATCCGCTTCCTCCGGACTCGACGCGTCGCTTCGACGCCATCGGCGCCGTCCTGTCCGCCGCCGGCATGCTCTTCCTGGTCCTCGGGATCCTCCAGTTCGGCGTGAGCACCACCTTGGTCGTGGTCTTTCTCGCGCTCGGGGTCGCACTGCAGTTCGCGTTCTTTCTCTACGTCCGCCGGGAGGAGCGAGCGGGCAAGGAGCCGCTGCTCTCCACCAGCCTGTTCCGGAGCCGCGTCTCCAACCTGGCCATGGTCACGCAGAACATCCAGTGGCTGCTGCTGATGGGCAGCACCTTCGTGGTGTCGGTCTTCCTCCAGGTGGTCAAGGGCTACAGCGCGATCAAGACCGGCGTGGTCTTCACCGCGGCCACCGCCGGGATCCTCGCGTCCTCGCTCGCCCAGCAGCGGCTCGCTCGTAAGCGCTCGCAGCGGACACTGATCCGGGCCGGGTTCGTGCTGACGCTGGTTGGGATCGGACTCCTACTTGGCCTGTACAAGGTCACCTCGAGCGTGTGGGTGTTCGCGCCTGGCCTCTTGACCATGGGCCTCGGCATCGGCCTGATGCTGACCCCGTCAGTAAACGTCGTGCAGTCGGCGTTCCCCGAGGAGAAGCAAGGCGAGATCTCCGGCCTCTCGCGAGCAGTGTCCAACCTTGGCTCCTCGATGGGCACGGCGATCGCCGGGACGATCGTCATCGCCGACGCGTCGTCCGGAAACACTTCGTACGCCGCGGCGATGATCGTCCTAGGCGGAATCGGCCTGATCGGCCTCGCCGTCTCGATCCTGATCCCGGCCGTCCCCGGGGAGGAGCGAGCCTGATCCAGGGATGGCGGGCTCCCGCGTCGCTGGCATCTGCTCGGCCGATGCCGGCCGAGTCAGACGCCCACCGCTACCGACTTCGTCGGCGGCTTGACCTTGAACGTGTGCAGCTGGTCGTCGCCCGCGCCAACGACTCCGTACGACGACTCCGGTACCTCGTTCCAGGCCCCGGGAGCGTTGCCGATCGGCTCCGAGACGACCAGGCGGGTCGCGTCCGAGACCTCGTCCAGGACCGGTAGGTCGGGATAGAGCTTCCGGACGGTTGGCACGCTGCTGGTGAAGAACAGCGATCGCGACTTGCCCTCGCTCGAATAGCGGAACGCCCACGTGCGCTCGCCGTCGGTCGTGGCCACCGTTCCCTGGAAGGGGTATTTCACGCCCTTCGCGTGGCCGACCTCCTCCACCAGCCCGATCGCCCGTGCCACCGCGTCCGGCGGATCGTCCTCGAGGCCAAACGTCAGCGCGATGTAGAAGAGCAGCTCGGTGTCCGCCTGTCCGGCGATCTCCGGGTACAGCGAGTCGTCCACGGCCATCGCCAGATCGCGCTTGACGCGCGGGAAGTCGGCGATGAACCCGTTGTGCATGAACAGCCAGCGGCCATGGCGGAACGGGTGGCAGTTCGTCTGCTGGACGGCCGATCCGATGGCTGCGCGGATATGAGCGAAGAACAGGCCCGAGGTGACGTGGGCGGACAACTCGCGCAGGTTCTCGTCGTTCCAGGCCGGCTCGATGCTGCGAAACACGCCGGGAGTGGGCTGATCGTCGTACCAGCCGATCCCGAACCCATCCCCGTTTGTCGCCTCCGCTCCCAGCTTCGAGTGCAGGCTCTGATCGATGAGGGAATGCGCCGGCGAGTACAGCGCCTTTTCCAGGAGGACCGGCGAACCGCTATAGGCGAGCCAGCGACACATCAGCCCCTGCCTTTCTAGATCCGGTGGGTATGTAGGACCAGACTGCCCGGCGCACCCATCGCGGGCAAGGAAGCGTGCACGAGTGGACCCGACAGGCGCGCATCCGAGATCCGGTGCTGGGAATGCTACGCGCTCGGCACGCTGCCGCGCACCGCGACGCCCCGGCCCTTGCCCGAACGGATCTGCAGCGTTCCTCCGACCGCCTCGATCCGGTCCCGCATGTTCACCAGTCCACTGCCGGCGCGGACCTGATTCGCGTCGAAGCCCGGTCCGGGATTGTCGACAGCGAAGCACAACCTTGGTCCGTCCGGCCAGAGCATGACGGTGGCCGTCGCGTTCGGGCCGCCGTGTTTGACTGCGTTCTGGATCGCCTCCATGCAGCAGAAGTAGACGGCAATCTCCACATCCTGCGAGTACCGCTCGAGTCCGGACGCCCTCACCTCGACCGGGATGGGTGAGTTCCGCGCCGCCGCCTTGATCGCCTCGCGCAGGCCCCGTTCGGCGAGTAGCGACGGGTATATGCCGCGTGCGAACGAACGCAGCTCGTGGAGGACGTCATCCATCTGATCCCCAATCCAGGCCAGCGCGCGCTGCGCTTCGGCGGGGTCGTCCTTGAGCGCCTCGGCGGCGAGCTCGAGCTTGAGCCGCAACCCGACCATCCGCTGCTGGACTCCATCATGCAGGTCTCGCTCGAGCCGCCGGCGCTCGGCGTGGGCCGTCTCGACCAGCCGAACGCGAGACGCGGCAAGATCGGCGGTGGAGGCCTTGAGATCGGCCTCGACCTGAGCCTTCTCAAGCCGAATGAGCGCGGCCGCCCCGGCCGCCTGCACGAAGCGCTCGTGGTCGGCCAGGTCGGCGCTGTAGACAACCGCCGCCACCGGCTCGTCGTCGCGTTCGATCCAGGTCACGGCCCGGTCTACCGGCACATCCGTCAGCTGCTCGCCAGCTGAGTCGACGTAGGTACCCCGCCGAGTCCTGGCATAGCAGACCCGCAGAGACGGGTCGCGGAGCGCCGCGGCCATGATGATCTGCGGGTCGGCCCCGGGGTCGCGGGCAAGCCGGCCCAGGAACTCGGCAAGCGCGCCCGCCATGAACATGCGCTCGGTGCCCAAGCCCACGAGAATCGCCAGCGGGATGGCCACCGCGACGGCCACATAGGCAGCACCCATCGCCGTGCTCGGCCGAACGCCGGCCGCCTCGAGCGCGAGATAGCAAACCAACACGACGGCAAGCGCGGAACCGGTCAGCAACACCGGCGTCAAGGACCGGCGCATCGGCCGCGACGCGGAACGCATTCGAGCCGCCAGCAACCAGGCCGTGCCGCACGTCAGCGCCACCCAGGCGGTCACCATCGCGGCCCGGACGACGCCGACGAGGTACGGGGCGGAGCCGAGCGAGAACACGTTCGACGGGCAGTGCGGACCGCATTGCAGCAGCGGTGTCTTCAGAGGTGGCTGAGTCGTCATGAGGACGCCGAGAACCCAGAGCGCCGCCAGGGACCCGCCCATGAGCCACAGGAAACGCTGCTCCCCGCGCGAGCGCAGCCGCCCGGTCGGGTGCGCCAGCAGGAGGTATGCCGCGAAGACTGGGGTCGCACCCGTGAACAGCACACCGACGCTGAACAGGAACGGGTCGCTCGACCCGTTCAGCAGCCACAGCGACGCACACAGCCCGGCGGCGACGAGCAGCAGCCCGATCCTCGCCTGAATAGCAATGGTCTGGGCGTACAGCCCGGCGAGAACGAAGGTGGCGATGATCAGCACGCGGGCGGTCGCTCCCAGGTGCGCGGGCGTCGCCCCTGGGTTCTTCGACACCACATACCCGACCGCGGCGGCGGCGAAGGCACCAACACCCGCCATGACGAACAGCCTCCAGGCCAAGCGGGTGGACGACCAGCCCTGCGCCACGTTGACCCCAAACGGTCGAGGGCGGCGTGCGCCGTGGCGCGCCATGCCGGGACCGGCGGCGTGGCCGAAGGCTGGTCGGCGGGGTGAAATCGGCTGTCGATGCTGACGGCTGGCCACGGTTGTCTGTCAGACGTTCACCCGGATTGGGTGATGTTCCCCGACCACCCACCCCGGACCATCCGTGCAAGCCCGCAACCGCAACGCGCAAAGGACGGATCATGGCGACCACAGTCCGAGGCCGGCGCACGCCGGCGGCGAAACCCACCGACGGGTACGAGCCTTCCAGCGGGGCAAAGCCGAGGACCGCGGCGGAGCCGGGCGCCGCAGCGCCGTCGCCGTTCACGCCGATCGCGGAGTACGGCTTCCTATCCGACTGCCACACCGGTGCGCTGGTCGCGCCTGACGGGGCGATCGACTGGCTGTGCGTGCCGCGCTTCGACTCACCGAGCGTGTTCGGCGCGCTGCTGGATCGCGGCGCCGGAACCTTCCGCCTGGGACCGTTCGGGATCAACGTGCCGAGCGGCCGCACGTGGGAACCGGGAACCAACACCCTCGTCACGGCGTGGAGGACGCCGTCGGGGTGGGCGATCGTTCGTGACGCGCTGACCATGGGCCCGCGTCGTGGCGAGGACACGATCACTCCGCACACCCGTCCCCCCACCGACGAGGACGCCGAGCACATGCTCGTGCGCACCGTCGAGTGCATCGACGGCAGCGTCGAGATCGAGCTCGTGTGCGAGCCGGTGTTCGACTACGGCCGAGCGCCGGCCGAGTGGACGCTCGGGACCGACCGCCACAGCGCCGATGCCACCGGCGCGGGCCAGACCGTCCGGCTGGCGACCGACCTGCTGCTCGGGATCGAGGCGGGCCGCGCGCGGGCGCGGCACACCTTGGACCACGGCGAGCAGCTCTACTGCGCGCTGTCCTGGGACGAGGGGCTGCGAGCGCCGTCGACGGTGCAGGAGGCCAACGCTCAGCTCGAGGCGACGACTCGCTTCTGGCGCGACTGGCTCAGCCAGGCGCGCATTCCCGATCACGAGCTCCGTCCGCTGATCCAGCGGTCCGCGATCACGATCAAGGGCCTGACCTACATGCCCACCGGGGCGACCGTGGCGGCGCTGACCACCTCGCTGCCCGAGACGCCGGGCGGGGAGCGTAACTGGGACTATCGCTACACGTGGGTCCGCGACTCGACGTTTACGCTCCAGGCACTCCACTACCTCAACCTCGACTGGGAGGCGGACGAGTTCATCCAGTTCATCGCCGACCTCGAGCGAAACGACGACGGGGCGCTCCAGATCATGTACGGGATCGACGGCCGGCGCGACCTGACCGAGTCGCTACGTGAGGAGCTGAGCGGCTATGCGGGGGCGCATCCGGTGCGGATCGGCAACGGCGCGTTCGACCAGCGCCAGAACGACGTGTTCGGCGCCGCGCTCGACTCCGTCCTTCTGCACACGCGCCGCAGCAAGCGCCTGCCCCGTCGGCTGTGGCCGCTGGTGCAGTCCCAGGCCGAGTGCGCGACCGCGGTGTGGCGGCAGCCTGATCAGGGCATTTGGGAGGCACGCGGCGCGCCGCAGCACTACGTCTCTTCGAAGCTGATGTGCTGGGTCGCGCTCGACCGGGCGGCGAAGCTCGCGCAGATCAGAGGCGACACCGGCCTGGGCGTCACCTGGGCCGAAACCGCCGCCGAGATCAAGGCCGACATCCTCGAGCACGGCGTCGACAAGCGCGGCGTCCTACGCCAGCACTACGACACCGACGCCCTCGACGCGTCGGTTCTGCTGGCCGCCATCTTCGGGTTCCTACCAGCGAACGACAAGCGGCTGCGCACGACCGTGCTGACGATCGCCGACGAGCTGACCGAGAACGGGTTCGTGCTGCGCTACCGGACCGATCAGACCGACGATGGCCTGTCCGGCAAGGAGGGCACGTTCGTGATCTGCTCGTTCTGGCTGGTGTCGGCTCTCGCCGTCGTCGGCGAGATGCAGCGGGCCCGGGACCTGATGACGCGGCTGGTTAAGGTCGCCTCGCCACTCGGCCTGTACGCCGAGGAGTACGAGGTCGAGACCGGCCGGCACCTGGGGAACTTCCCGCAGGCCTTCTCCCACCTCGCCCTGGTCGAGGCGGCCTCGCGGATCATCCTGGCAGAACGGCTCGAGGAGATCGGCGGATGAACGACCGCGATGAAGGACAGCCGGGGCCGATCGACGTCGTCGTGATCGGCTACCCACCGGGGGCACCCATGACCGGGGAAGCCGTGCCGATTCTTCTGGATCTGGTCGATCGCGGCACCATCCGCGTGCTGGACGCCCGCTTCGTGCGCAAGGATGAGGACGGATCCTTTTCGGGCTTCGACCTCGCCGATCTCGACCGCGACACCGCGGGCGATCTGGTCGCCTTCGCGGGTGCGACCACCGGACTGCTGAACGACGACGATGTCGCGCTCGCCGCCGCGGAAATCGAACCCGGCAGCGCCGCGGTGATGATCGTCTACGAGAACCGCTGGGCCGCCCCGTTCATCGATGCGGTTCGCCGCAACGGCGGCGTGCTGATCGCCAACGAACGGATCGGCGTACAGGAGCTCCTCGACGCGCTCGATGCGGCCGAGGCCGTTGCCTAGGGGAGGAGAGGCAGCATGCCTGGACTACTACGCGGAGTAGCTCGTACCGCCGTGGCCGCGGGAACGTGGACGGCGGTCTCCGGCCGCGTCGCCCGGCGCCAGCAGAACCGCTGGGCCCAACAGGACCAGCAGCAGTACGTTCAGCAACCACGGTACGTCCCGCAACCCGAGTACGTCCAACAACCGCAATACGCCCCGCAGCCGCAGGCCTACCAGCCCGCCCCGGCACCGAGCGCGGCGGATGACCGCATCGCCAAGCTCAAAGACCTCGCGGGCCTGAAGGCGCAGGGGATCCTCACCGATGAGGAGTTTGCCGCCGAGAAGGCGCGCGTGCTCGGGGCCTGAGCCCGAGGACCAGGAGCGACGATGACCAGGATTGGATGATGGTCGCCGAACTCACGCCTCAGCAAGCCGCCGCGACGATGACGAGCAAGCGGTTCATCGTCCTGCTCGTCGTCGTGGCCGTCGTCGGAGTGATCGTCTCGCTCGCCGCCTGGTGCTTCCTCGAGCTGATCTACCAGCTCCAACGCGAGCTATACACGCATCTTCCTAACGCTCTCGGCTACAAGAGCGGGCCACCACTGTGGTGGCCGTTGCCGGTGCTGGCCGTCGCCGGCCTGCTCGTCGCGCTGGCGATCAAGCGGCTTCCCGGTGAGGGAGGCCATCTGCCGGCTAAGGGCTTGGCCATCGGCGGTGGGCTCCCGCGCACGATCGACCTGCCGGGGGTGATCCTGGCCGGCCTGGCAACCGTCGGTTCCGGGCTCGTCCTCGGTCCCGAAGGTCCCCTGATCGCGCTCGGCTCGGGAACGGCACTGCTGGCGATCAAACTCGCCCGTCGTGAAATGCCGCAGGAGATCCTCGTCGTCGTCGCCGCCGCGGGCAGCTTTTCCGCGCTCGCGTTCATCTTCGCCTCGCCGCTGATCGCGGCCGTGATCCTGATCGAGGCGACCGCGATCGGGGGGACCCGGCTCCAGTTGGTTCTGGTCCCCGGGCTGCTGGCGGCAGGCATCGGAACGCTCGTCGCCCTCGGTATGGGTTCGTTCACGGGCCTGAGCACGACCGCCTTCGCGCTCGGCGCGCTCCAGCTGCCCCATTTCGGGCACCCGGACATCGCCGAGTTCGGCTGGACGATCGCGGTCGCCCTCGCGATCGCCGTGGTCGCACGGATCGTGATGACCGGCGGTCTCGGCACGTACCGCGTCGTCTCGCGGCGACTCTTGCTGTTCCTGCCCGCCGTCGGCCTGATCGTCGCGGGTCTCGCGATCGCCTTTCACGGCGCGACCGGCAAGAACGTCAACGAAGTGTTGTTCTCGGGTCAGGACGCGCTTCCCGGGATCGTCTCGCAAGCGGCCACCTGGTCCGTCTCGGCGCTCCTGCTGCTGATCGCGTTCAAGGGCCTCGCGTGGTCGATCTCGCTCGGCAGCTTCCGCGGGGGTCCGACCTTCCCGGCGCTGTTTCTCGGCGCGGCGGCAGGAATCGCGGCCTCCCACCTGCCGGGGTTCTCGCTCACGCCGGCCGTGGCGGTCGGGATGGGGGCGGCGGCCACGGCGGTGTTGAGATTGCCGCTGTCGGGGGCGGTGATGGCCACGCTCCTGACGGCGCACTCAGGCACCGGCGATGAGCCGCTGATCATCGTCGCGGTCGTTGCCGCGTACTTGGTGAGCCTGGTGCCGCTCGCGCGCGCCATCGGCGAGGCGCCGGACGATAAGACGGCGCCACCGGCCGAGTCGCCTCCCGTGGAAACGGCGGTGGCGGCCGGTCCACGCAGCGGCCTAGACGCTGCTGGCGGTTAACAGCTCACTCGACATGAAGGTCCGGGCGAGTTGATCTGACGGCGCCGGGGACCGATGGGTAGTCCCGCCGCGAAAGTCTAGGGAGGTTGCGGACCAGGCTCTCCCGGGGTTGGACATGCATAACCTGCCGGGAGCGGCGGCTGACGCCGACCGTGGCATGTGATGCATGTGGGACGTGTATCAGATGCCAGGGCTGGCAGAAACCGGGCGAAATGGCATCTTGTGCATGTCCG
>Ga0335072_10003941_pt1 | contig 22196 bp, 13 predicted proteins | sample Lox_Sample_21_FD_206725 | JGI IMG/M metagenome (GOLD analysis project Ga0335072, IMG submission 206725) | Soil microbial communities from Loxahatchee National Wildlife Refuge, Florida, United States - Lox_Sample_2.1 | ecosystem: Environmental > Terrestrial > Soil > Wetlands | place: USA...
AACTGCAGTGTGTCACGAAACACGAGAGACGGCTCGTGGTGCTGTATCCCCACGTGCACTTCACGTTCCTGGGCTTCACGTTTCGGCCCCGGAAGGCAAAAGGCAAATCCGACCGGTGCTTCACCAGCTTCTTGCCGGCAGTGAGCCCTGATGCCATGAAGCGCATGCGGAAGACGGTGAGGGAGTGGCGAATGCATCGTCAGACATCGGCCAGCGCTGTCGGCTCTGGCGCGGCAATACAACCCGACCATACGAGGGTGGTCGAACTACGTCGGGGCGTTCTACCGAAGGGCGATGCACAGGCTCTATCGCTACATCGATCAAAGGCTGGAGCAATGGGCCAGACGCAAGTACAAGACGCTGACGCGGCGCAAGACGCGCAGTGTGGCCTGGCTGCGTCAACGGAAGAGCGAATCTCGCGGTCTGCTTTATCACTGGAGGGTGATTGGGCAAAGGGTTGGGTAATGGGAGCCGTGTAAATCGAGAGGTATACGCACGGTTCTGCGCAGAGGCTCCGGGTGCAATCCCCGGAGCCTACTCACCAATGGAGCGGAGTTATTATTACCTCTAATCCAGACCGAAGCTGGCGCCGGGCCTGTCCCAGTAGTGTTAACAGGCCCTAGAACCGCTTGTCCAGTCCCACGGAGGCGGCCTTCAGGTGAACGCCCGTCCAGCAATGCGGATTCGAGTATTCGTTACCTGTGGCGTCGGAGGCATCGTGACAATCGGTGGTTACTCCGCGACCGCCGGCGCCGAGGTCGAAGTGAGCATATTCGTCGTTGTAGGTTCCTGCCCAGTCGGAGTAAATCTCAAGCCCGTCGCCGATCCGGTGCCTGTAGGCAATCGTGTACATGTCAGCCTGGTTGTTCACGCCCCGGCCAGCCGTCATATCGCCGTCTGCCGGCGCTGAGTAGGGAGCCGGAATGAGACAGTCGGCATGTTGGCAGGGATCGCCCGGCGTGCGGTAGGCGCGCGCCCAGCCGATAGAAAGACTATCGGATGTGCCGATGGCCTGTGTAGCAGCCAGCCAACTCCCCAGACGCTGGCGCTCGTTTTGCCATTCCATGTAGCCAGGCACATACCGATGCATTTTCTCGACAAGTGCGCTGACCACGGTCTTGTTCTTGAAGAACCCATACTGGATTCCAATCTTGCCTGCGTCCTCGTCGGCCACGTCGGCATTGTAGAAAGCAGTCGGCACCCAAAACAGATAGCCGGAGCTATTGATAAAGGTAGTGTTGGGTCCGGTGTAGCTTGGATCGTTGGTGGTGATCGGTCCGCTGTAGTTCGAGGGGACGGCGCTCGAATAGATGCCGGTTATATCGCTTTGCCGATTGACCTTCATATGGCGCTCGTAAGCGGCCGTTATGTACAAAGGCTCCTTGGTATATGAAACATTGGCACTGACGACGTCGCTGAAGCTTCCATCGTTGCAGGCGATGGGCGACAGTCCGCCATCTCCGGGTTGGTCACCGCCGGTGCAATCAGACTCACCCGCGGCGATGTTGTCGCTGTCGCCAGCGCGGTTCTGTCCGGGCGAAAACAGCAGATTGAATTGTGCGCCGCGCAGCTTGGGAGACGTGTACCAGATCGAGTGATCGAGCCGGTAGCCGAACTCGACCCGGTTGTCGCCGCCGGTGTTGCTGATGATGACCTGGTAGTCTCCCTCCATACCGGAGAAAGGATTCATGCGCGCGGTTGACTGCTTGTACGGCGGGTCCGTTTTACCAATCAACAAGGCGCCCCACTTGACCTTCCCGAGCCCGATATAGCTGTTGCGAGTAAATAGGGTGCCGTCGACGGTATCTTGCTCCTGGCTGTTGCTTTCATGAAGTCCGGGCGCGGTCGAGATGTTGATCGATGTCTCCAGTTGAAAGATGAAATTGGTATCTTTCAACCCGGTCATCTCCGTTCCACGTACACCAATGTAGGCAAGATTCGTAGAGATATCCTCTAACCACCCACCGTCGCCGACGGGAGGGGAGCTCGCGCTTCCCAGAGAAGCTTCGTTGAGCCCCTTGGTCGCCGTATCGACGGAGACGTCGAGATTTCCGTAGAACGTTATCTCACCCGTCTTGGTATAGAACGTGAGATTCTTGCCCGGCTTCCTCTCAAAGAACTTGTGGTTTGCCTGCTCGGCGGTGGTCGGCTGGTTCGCACCCAGAGTCAGGTTGTACACTGCGGCAGGACTAACGGCGCCCACCGACGGGGCGGTAGAACCGGGGCGCGTGCCAGGAGCGACCGGGGTGCACGCCTGTTTGGCCGCTTGAGGAGCTGCCTGTGCGTTGGCGGGTTGACTACTCGCAGCGGCAGAGGTTGCGGGGCAGGGCGCTTTCGCTTGTGATACCGGTGCGGGAGTTGCTTGTGGGTTGGCTGGCGCACCGCCGGCCGGAGCGTTCTGTGCTACGGCATTCCGCAGTGCCGCGGCGTCGCTCTGCGCCTCGCTCTCCTGCGCCGACGCATTCCCTTTCACGGCGACCCGCGCTTCGAGTGTCTCGAGTCGCGCCTGTACATCTTCAAGCTCTTTGGTCAGTTTCTCGATTTGAGATTGAAGCGCTTGCTTGTCTTCGGCCGCCTGAGGATGAATCGTTGCGGGAGCTGCCGCCAACAAAAAGAACACCAGGACAACGAGAAGCGGTCCCGAACCTTGCCCGCATCGAGCCGGTTGCCGGCGGCTGAGTGTTCTCCGCTTCCTGAGTTGTGTTTTTGTCTGGAGTGCGACGATAGTTGAATGATTTCCCATCGTCGAATCCGTGGTCGCTGGTGCAGCGGATTTCTTCATAAGTATCACGGCCGTTTCCTTTGAACACTTCCTTAAACTCAGAAAGCTCAGATCCCCTTATCGGCAATCTGTTGACCGGTAAGAGGCAATTTATGGATACAGAATCAAGTAAGAACTTTCTCTCCGCCAGGCACAAGAAAAGAACCCCTCAAACCGGCTGGAAAACAAAATGAAAGTCTGAACTGGGAATGCTAGTCACATTGGGAAACCATCGTGGAATCATTCCTGAGCACCGGAGCACTGGCAGCAACTCAGGATGATGGAACGCGAAACGCGTAGGAGTTCGGCGGGGTTGGGCGTCGTCCTCAGGACGATGGGCCATTTCACGAGATTTCGCGAACGGCGGTGGGCAGCCTCGGTCCGTGTCTCTTACTCTTCCATGTGCCACCCGCTCGGGTTTCATCGTCGATACGGAACTGGCGGATGATCCCGTCCAGGTCGGTGGCCAGCATGGAAAGGTTTTTGCACGCCGCGGCGGCCTCCTCGGCGGCATGGGAGTTTTCCGCAGCGAGATTTGAAATGTAGCTGGTAGACTCGGAGATCTCACGAGAGGCTGCCGTCTGCTCAGTGGAAGCTGTGGCGATCAGGTGAATCTGAGTTTCCACCTCGTTCGATGACTCGATGATTGTCTCCAGGCTTTCGCGCGCACGGGCCGTCTCGTTCAGCCCCGCCTCCACCGTGCTGCGGCTCTGTGACATCACTTGCAGCGTCGCCCGTGTTTCCTCCTGAATGTTGCGAATGGTTCCGCCGATCTCTTCGGTAGCGCCCTTGGTGCGCTCGGCCAATCGCCGAACCTCGCCCGCCACCACCGCAAAGCCCTTTCCGTGCTCGGCTGCTCTGGCAGCTTCGATCGCGGCATTGAGTGCCAGCAGGTTGGTTTGCTCGCTGATCTCCTGAATGACGCTCACCACCTTGCCAATTTCTTCGGAGCGTTGCGCAAGCGATTTCATCTTCTGCTCCACGGATCCGGTCGAGGCTGCAATCTGTTGCATCGTCGCGGCGGCCGCCTGCATCACCGTGCCGCCCTGCCGGGCTGTATCGGCCGATTGGCGGCTCGCGCCCGAGGCCACCTCCGCGTTGTGGCTAATCTCGCCGATGGTCGCCGTCATCTCCTGTGCCGCCGCCGCAATCTGGTTCATCTTGTTGGTCTGCGTCTGCGTATTCCCGCTGGTCTGGGTCGAGCGCACGCTCAGTTCCGCCGCCGCCGCCGAAAGTGTCTCCGCTCCCTTCGCCACCGATTGCAAAACGCTCCGCATCGATTCCACGGTCGTATTCAAGGCGGTCGAAAGCCGCCCAATCTCATCTTCGCTGTTCACCTCGACGGTGACCGTCAGGTTCTTTTCCGCAACCTGCTCAATAGCTGCTGTGGCCGCCTGCAAGGGAGGCACGATGAAGCGCGTAAGACCGACGCCGATCGCCGAGCAAAGCAGCATGGTTATTGCCATCACAACGCAAATCCCGATCCACAATGCGTGCACCAGCCGGGTGGAACGCGCGCCCTCTTCGGCCGCCGCTTTGCTGTTCAGCGCAACATCTGCTTCAACGGCATCCGCCGCCGCGTTGTAGGCTTTTACCGCATCGCCGGTTAGAAGCATGTGCGAGGCATCTGCTGTCTTGCCGGCATCGGCGAGATTCCTGCTCTGTTCGCTGAACCCAATGTAGGCTGCCGTGTTCTGGCGGATGGTCTCGTAGAGTTTCTGCTCGCCGGGATAAGACACCTTGGACGCGTACTGCTGAATGGACTGGTTGTAAGTGGCGATATAACTTTTGCGCTTGGTTGCCAGGCGTGAAGTGCAGACGTCTGAATCGCACAACAGCAGAAGCGCATCCGTGCGGCGAATCGTTGCCACGGAATAGCGGATCGATCCCAACACATTCATGGAAGGGATCGATTTGTCCACGATGTGGTTGACGACTGAACTCACCTTGAAGAGACCAGCCATCGAGGCCGCTCCGAGCAGAGCGCACAATAGACATACGATGCCAAAGGCGTAGTTCAACTTTCGGGAGATGCGGAGATTACGGAACGTGGTCATACGTATTCAGACCCTTCAACAAACGATGCCGGCCTGCGGACCAAAGGTGTGCCTCTCTCTATATCGGCAACAGGTGGTTTGACATAAGAAACGTTTTGCCGCGTAAAGGCTGCACGGATACGGCGGAATCGTTCCGCCAGCACGGCAATCGCGAATTGGCCGGGCGGAGGCACTGCCGGGCAACTTCAGATCGTGACGCATTGCAAGGGTAATGTCTGTCAGCTGGATCGGGGACCGTCCTACCTCATAAGCTGGGCGCGACAAAGTAGGTCTACATGTGGGCCAAACACGCCTCACCTCTCTTTGATTCTGCTAATTATGGCCTCTGTTGCAGGATCGGTCCCGACGAGTGTTTCACGGTTGAGTGGGATGCGAAAACGGTGGACGGCCGGGCACACGGGGGGATATCCTCCGGTGACTGGGCAAGCAGAATTGATCATTCGGCGAAGTGAGAAGCGTTGTATCACTGAAACCTTGAGGGAAAGTGCAGAGACGAAATTCTCCCGCTTCTTCGCGAATCCCCCCATCTCCTCAGGCGGTTACCGCATTTCACAGATAGACAATCGACCGTAGCACGGGCGGACCAATATTCGCATGCAGGTCGAAGCTCACCCGGGTCGGGCGAGGAGTAAACTGTATTCTCTTGGACCAGGCGGGAAAAGTGCGCTGACACGGCTTTCCAGGCTCAGCGCATGTGGAGGAACAATGTCCAAAAGTACATCGCCCGATCAGCTTGTGCTGTCCCCCAATCCAGAGTGGGATGCCGAAGACGAGGTAAGTGGAGTGCTATCGGTTGACGCACCCGTGCCCGCCGATCCAGCAGAGGCAGAACGCATCTTCAGACAGTCGACGATCAAGCTGCCGGACGCTCTTGATTGGACGGAACTGGTCACCTATGCCCGCAAAAACAGTTCCGGCGTTCTTGTGCTTCCCGAGCATGCCGATGAATATGACTTCTTTTCCGTCGAGGTCCCGGTGACAACCATCCTTGAGGACAATCAGCGTCTGGAACGTCTCCGCCTCGATCTGGAATTTCATGTCGACGGAGCACTCACGGACAAGGCTGTGGCGTTCGATCTGTTTCCGACGAGTCAAACCGACGTCCATGAAATCATGAGCGGCGAAGCGAAAATCGACATCGGCGAAGGGCTTCGCTATCTATTGCTGGCCACGCCGGCCGCGGTGGTGGCTAACGCCGCAAAATGTATTAAGCTGGACATCGGCATTCCTTTCAAGTGGACCAGCGAAACCGCGACCGTGCAAAGCTCGAACCGCATGACGAATCCGACCATGTGGTATGTGAGGGATGAGGCAATTCAGCATGGATTCTCGCCCAGCGTCGTCATCCGCGCGCCAAAGCAGGGCAAGCTCACGGTGCATGCTTCCTTGAGCGGAGATCTGCGCCAGCGCGGCCTGCTCGGAAAAATGGTGAAGGCCCAGTTCAAGTTGTTCGAACCGCGCACGTACGAGGTCGGTTAGCGCCATGTTTCCGCCACCGAGCGGGGCCAAACTCGCTCCCACGCAACGTGAGACTTTCAAGCTGATCCTCTCGGCTCTGGCCGAGATGAAGTTCGATCGTCTGGCCATCCATGCGAAACAGCGGGAACTTGTCGCGTGGATGACGTCGATCAATTCGACCGACGAGGATCAGCGCCGGATGGGCGAGGAACTGGAAGACTGGGTGCGGTGGTACCGGCTTCCAGGCTATTATCTGGCGTTTCTGTTTCAAGAAGCGATGCGAGATCTTCGATCGTTTCGGTTCCCTATTGCGTGCCTGCTGTTTGCCGACGCCCAGGACCATTTCGCGGAAGACCTTTCACTTCATTCCCGAGAGAACGCCTACAGCAATTGGCACGCTCAAATGAAATCGCTCTATACCACCTCGGACAAGGACCAAGCCCCGGACTCTGTCGGCGCTTTCCTGCGCTACCGGCTGCGGATAACGTACGGCTACTATTACCGACTGTATTCTTCCACCCCGTATAGCGCGATCAATCCTCTCTCCGAGCACCTGTACTTTGAAAAGCCATGGCACGAGCTGAAGCTGGCGTTTCCGGAGATCGGGCTTACGCTGAACGCGGAGAGCCCTGCTCTTTTTGAGCAAGTGGTTGATCGCTGCGCGGGGCCGGAGGACGTCTATTGCCGTGTTGTGGCGCTTCGGCATCTGGGACTGTGGCATGCCGGCAAGGGGAACTATCAGGCGGCCCAGGCGGCGTATCAAACCGCGATGAGCGACGCGAAGGAGGTCAAGCTCGACGCAGAGATCGCTCATCTGCACCGGCTGCTCGGCATGGCGCTGCGCGAGGACGGGAAGCTCGACGATGCCGAACTCGAGTTTCGCAAGGCATTTACGCAAGACTCGCATCCGAAGTTCAGCTACTGGCAGGCAATCGACTTATGCGAGATCGGCGACGTGCGGATGCGCAGGCTGCCGCCGGTGTTGGAAGTGGGAAAGAACCCGCCCGAAATGGCGGGGATCGAGAAGAGTTATGCGCTTGGGCGTCAGGCCTTTGAAAGTCACATCGGGGGGACCGTGCTGCCGATCGCGCGAGCCATCAAGCAGCAGATGATGCGCTCCTACGCCGATAACTCGATCCAGATTGCCGCCCAGACCGGGCCTGAGGAGACACTTGGCGTGATCGAAGTCTTCGGGCCGCGGTACGCTACCGACGTGGTGGCCGAAAGCCGCGTGGCCGCCGAAACGGATGCGCCGGAATATGCCCGGTTCCGGCAGGCGCGCGCCATCGTTCATCGCGATCTGGCCACCGTCAGCACGAGCGCCAATCTGGATACGGCGTTTGAGCAATATCTGGCATCCATTGTGGAGCAGCGCCCCGAGCGTCAATTCTATCTTCACACCCGGAACAGGCTGTCACCGCAGATCAGCCGTGCGCAACTGTCCAGTGCGGTCGTGGAACAGACGCGCTCGCTGCGAATCGCCGACACCGTGTTTCTTCTCTTCTATGTCGGCAGGGTTCAGACCTATGCCCTACTCATCGATGCGGCGTCCGGCCAAATTGTCATGTCAAGCTTCGTGTCGCTCAGTGCCGACGAATGGAAGGAGTGCCATGACGCGTACGGCGCAGAAGTGACTAAAGCCCGTGGGTCAAGCCGACCCGCACTTTTCATGCGTCCAGCCATCGACTCCTTGATCGATTTCTACCAGAGGACTTTCGGTAGATTGTTCGATATGTTCGCACCGGCACTGGTTGGAAAGCACCTGAAAATCTTCCCGCGCTTCCGGATGAACGATGTCCCGCTGCATGCATTGCGCGTCGGAGGAAAGCGTCTTATCGAGGTATGCGACGTTAGCTACGCATCCTCGCTCAGCCTCTTTCTTCAGATACATGGTTCCGACGCCGCGGTATCAACCGGCGGACTGGCTATCCTACGCGATGCGGCGCGCACCCCAGCGTATGCCGGGACCATCAAAGCGATAGCTGCCCAACGGAATAACATCCCGGTTTCGATACCGAATCCACCCTGGCAGAATTTTCAGACTGCGCTTGCCGAAACCCCGCCCACTGACATCTTTTTCGCCTGTCACGGCAGGTTCGATCAAGACGATCCCCGCAAGAGCAGGCTCGAAGTGACGCAGGACGAACCGGTGGATTTCACCGAGCTGCTCTCTGACCTCGACCTGCGCAATTGCCAGTCGGTCTTCATGGGAGCCTGCGAGAGCGGGCTCGGCCGCACTCTCGTTTCAGCCGAATACGCGGGTTTGCCTACTGCCTTCTTCGCCGCGGGCGTTCGCTGCGTCATTGGCACTTTGTGGGAAGTGAATCAACTCGCTGCCGCAATCGTTGTTGCGAAGCATTATTCTCTGCTACACAGCGGCATCCACCGGGTCTGTGCCTGCTTGAACGAAGCAGCGCGCCAGACGATGGCCATGTCGCGGGACGAGGTGATTGCGTGGGTCCGCGAGCTTATCCCTGAAAGAGCAACAGCTTGGGAAAGAGAAATATGCAAACTGGAGGATCCGCCCTTCAATCATCCATACTATTGGGCCGGCTTCTTTGTCTCTGGCGACGTGTGACTGGAGATGCCGGCATGCCTGATATATGCGCATAGACGGCGAAAACGCCCAGCCGAGGCGCCAGGATCGGAAACCACAAACGCCCATCGGACGAGTAATCCCCTGAACCACGTTTGAATGCTGAATCTTGGACACTGGCCGACTTCAGTGGAGGAACTAGGGTCTGCCGACAATCCATCCGGCCCTACCGCCTGAACCGCCACCGATTCGCAAGCAGGAACGGAAACAGAATTACTCAAGTCTGGACTATGACTGGAGAAAGAAGGATAATGTCGTGGTCAAGAAGGCGGGCGCGATCTACCTTGCGGAAGTCGGCGCCGACGAGGTGACGCACGGCCGGAAGCAATTCTCCTGGGAGAATGCCGGAAGAGAATAGGGAGGCAGACCATGGCCGAATGCTCGTTCGCAGGTATTCGATCTAGCCGATCGGAGGAATTGCAAGACGGGAAAATGCGCAGGTTGGCAAGATTCACAATGCCGGCCGAATTTGTGCGTTGAGGGAATGGGCCGTGGAATATAAGATTAAGCGCATTTCGACAGCCGGGATAGGCGAGGCTATTGCGAAGGCGGAACTCTATCGCTCGCTTAACGAACCCGAAGAGGCAGAGTCCATCTGTCGCGATATCATAGCCATCGAGCCGGAGCATCAACTGGTATTGCGATTACTCGGGCTCGCCCTTACAGATCAATTCACTGGCCATGGGTCCGATCGCTACCGGGAAGCTGAAGAGATCTTCCGACAGCTCAAGGATCCATACGAGCAACTCTACTACAGTGGAATTCTGCACGAGCGACGCGCGAAAGCGCAGCTCAAAGCCGGCCAACTTCCTCGCTCACTGTCGGCGCTCTTCGAACACGCTCTACACTGTTTCGCAGAGGCTGAGAAAGTTCGCCCGGCAGGAAACGATGACGCCATCCTTCGCTGGAACCGTTGCGTGCGTCTGCTGCAAAATCCAGCCTATGAATGGGATGGAGTTGAACACGAACTCGTTGCATTGGACGCCCAGGACGCCCCGCCAAGATAACAAACCTCTGCCGCATCAGGGGAGCTGCGGTTCAGTCAGAGGATGCGGAATAGCCGCTTCAGGGGATCGAAGTAACGGTCCACCACGCGCTCTTTGAGCGGAATAATCGCATTCTCGGTGATGGTAATCGACTCGGGACACACCTGCCGGCAACAAGTTGTGATGTTGCAGTAACCGATGTTGTGGGTGTGCCTCAAATCGCTGACTCGATCTTCGGTATCGAGCGGATGCATTTCGAGTGCGGCAGCATAGACGAGCAGACGCGGCCCGATAAACTCGTCCTGCTTGTGATGTTCGCGAAGTACGTGACACACGTCCTGGCAGAGAAAACACTCGATGCACTTGCGAAACTCCTGCACGCGTTCAACGTCGGCCTGCTGAATGCGCCATGTGCCGTCGGCCGAGTCGGGTGGGCGGGGCTTGAAATGTTTGATCGTCTTTTTGGCCCGGAAATTCCACGAAACATCGGTGACCAAATCGCGTATGACGGGAAATGCGCGCATCGGCTCCAGAATGACCGGCGTATTCAGGTTGAGATCATTCAGCCGGGTCATGCACATGAGCTTGGGCATGCCGTTGATTTCGGCAGAGCACGATCCGCACTTGCCGGCCTTGCAGTTCCATCTCACCGCCAGGTCGGTTGCCTGCTGTGCCTGAATTCGGTGCACGGCGTCCAGCACGACCATTCCTTCTTCAACGCCGGTTGAGTAATCCTGGAAGCCGCCGCCCGTAGCGTCTCCGCGCCAGATGCGAAATGTAGCTGGTGTGGCCATCTGTTTCGTCTCCTCGCTATTTCATCTCCTCGATAACTGCCTTCAACTCGTCCGGGATCGGCGGAAGGGCACGCTTCTCGACTTGCATTTCACCGCTTGTGCCGCGCCGGACGACGATGTTGTACTTTCCCCACTCCGAGTCTTTGCCCGGGAAGTCCTCACGGAACTGAGCGCCGCGGCTTTCTTTTCGCAGCAGCGCCGCCTGGGTAATTGCTTCAGACACGACCATCAAATTTCCAAGATCGACAGTTGTGTGCCAGCCGTTATTGTATTCACGATTTCCCGCTATACCAGCTCGCTCTGTTCGCGCGCGTAATTGCCCGATCGCGTCGAGCGCCTGTTGCATTTCACTCTCGACTCGCACGATCCCGACCAGGTTCTGCATCGTTTCCTGCAGATCGTACTGAATCTGATATGGGTTCTCGCCGGACGGGCCGCGGTCAAAGGGAGCGAGGGCGGCTGTTGCTGTGGCCTGCAGTTGTGTCTCGTCGTTCGTTACTGGGCCGCTGTCGCTAGCGAATGCTGCGGCAAAGCGTCCTGCACGCCGTCCGAAAACGACGAGATCGGACAAGGAATTTCCGCCCAGCCGATTCGCACCATGCAGTCCCGCCGCTGCTTCACCTGCTGCGAAAAGCCCGGGCACAGTGGACATCTGCGAATCGCCGTCGACGCGGATACCGCCCATCATGTAATGAGTCGTGGGACCCACCTCCATCGGCTCTTTCGTGATGTCCAGATCGGCAAGTTGTTTGAACTGGTGGTACATGCTGGGGAGCTTGCGCTTGATATGCTCCGCTGCTTTCGGCATACGTTCCTTGATCCACGAGATATCGAGAAAGACGCCGCCGTGCGGCGAGCCTCGGCCTGCCTTGACTTCGCGGTTAATGCACCGTGCAACATGATCTCTGGTGAGCAGCTCGGGGGGGCGCCGCGCGTTCTTATCGCCCTGCGTATACCGCCAGCCCTCTTCTTCAGAGTCGGCAGTCTGCTCCTTATACAGGTCAGGAATGTCGTCGAACATGAACCGCCGGCCTTCGCTGTTGCGTAGCACTCCGCCCTCGCCGCGCACGCCCTCGGTTACCAGGATGCCGCGCACGCTGATCGGCCATACCATGCCGGTCGGGTGAAACTGAACGAATTCCATGTCCTGGAGTTCGGCTCCGGCACGATACGCCAATGCGAGGCCGTCGCCCGTGTATTCCCAACTGTTGCTTGTCACCTTGAAGGCACGGCCGATTCCGCCGGTGGCCACCACCACTGCCTTCGCCTGCCACAGTTGGAACCGGCCCTTCTCGCGGTCATATCCGCAAGCGCCAGCAATGCGGCCTCCATCGAGGAGCAGGCTGAGCACGGTGCACTCCATATGGACTTCCATCCCTGTGTGAATGCCGTGATCCTGGAGTGTGCGTATCATTTCCAGGCCGGTGCGGTCGCCCACATGTGCCAGCCGGGGGTAGCGGTGGCCGCCGAAGTTTCGCTGCAGGATCTTGCCGTCAGCAGTGCGATCGAAAAGGGCGCCCCATGCTTCTAATTCGCGTACGCATTCGGGCGCTTCCTTGGCGTGCAGTTCGGCCATGCGCCAGTTGTTGAGATACTGGCCGCCGCGCATCGTATCGGCAAAATGGACCCGCCAGTTATCGCGATCGTCGACATTGGCCAGCGCTGCCGCAATGCCGCCTTCGGCCATCACCGTATGCGCTTTGCCCAGCAGCGATTTGCAGACCACTCCCACCTTTGCACCGCTGGCTCCGGCTTCAATGGCGGCGCGCAGGCCTGCTCCGCCCGCTCCAATCACCAGTACATCGTATGAGAACCGTTGGAATTCTGGCATCTAGAGAATTCTCCAGTCATGCCAGATGCCCATCGAACACAGCCGTACATAGATATCGGCAAACGCAACCCACAGCAGGCTTGCCCAGGCCCACTTCTTGTGTGCTGCGTTCAGGCAGCTCACGCAATCGTAGATTCTGTGCCGGACCGGGTGCTTTGAGATCTGGTCGAATATCCCGCCGATCATGTGCCGGAACGCATGACACCCGAATATGTATCCGCCAAGAAGCACGACATTGACGACCAAAACGAGGCTTCCAATCCCGATCCCAAATCCGTCCGCGAAAAAGAAGGACTTTAATGCGTCGTAGACCAAAAAGCCCCAGATAATGTATGAGAGCCTCAGAAAGTAGCGATGAAAATTCTGCAGGATGAGCGGAAAGCTTCGTTCTCCCAGATAACTTTTGCGGGGCTCGCCCACCGCGCACGCCGGAGGATCGGCCCAGAACGATTTGTAATACGCGCCGCGGTAGTAGTAACAGGTCACGCGGAACAGGCCGGGAATCCAGAGAATGAGTAGCGCCGGAGAAAAGGGCAGATAGCTCGGGTACCATCTCGGTTTCGGGCCAAACAAGGCGTGCGGGGAACTGCCGAAAAGCTCAGGCGAATAAAACGGTGAGATATAGGGTCCAAAGGTGTAATGGCTGTTCTGGAACGCCGCCCAGTTGGCATAGACCAGAAACGCGCTCAGACCGAGGAAAACTGCCGTCGGAGAAAGCCACCAGGAGTCGAGCCGCGATGTTCGGCCAAACTTGCCGTTTTTCCAGACTACGTCGGGAGCTGACACAAGTCCCTCCATGGCGGAGGGATTTGCAGGTTGTGCGCTCCCCGCCCGATGGGATTGCATTGTATAGCAAAGACTCTGATGTCAGCCACCCGCGATTTAAGCCAGGCGCAATCCGGACCGGCAGGCCGGCGAGCCGCACCACAACTACTGGCTCAGGCCCGCCTGGAATTTCAACGCGAGAGACGAAATCGATCGCAATCGAATTCAACCGAAACAGAAAGGCTTCAGCGCGGTCCGAGAATTCCCTGTTGCAGCGCAACTGAAACGGCTTCAGTACGATCGCCCACTTCGAGCTTGGCGCCGATGTGGTTGATGTGATTGCGAACCGTGTACTGACTGATCTGGAGCACGCGCGCGATTTCCTTGTTGGTAAGCCCTTTGGCAACCATCTCGAGAATCTCGGTTTCGCGCGTGCTCAGGCTGGAACGCGACTCGCGCTCGGCGAAGAGGGCCTTAATCTCAGCCGAAAAATACTTGCCACCCGCCTTCACGGTGTTGATTGCCTCCACGATTTGGGCGCCCGAGGCATCCTTCGAAAGATAGCCGCGTGCCCCGGCCTTTAACGCGCGATAGATTTCCTCTTCGTATGCGTAACTGGAGAGAATAAGAACCGCGGGCGGGGTCGATATCTCCCGCAGCATGGTCAGAAAATCGATGCCGCCAATTTTCGGCATACGCAGGTCGAGTAGAACGACATCGACCAAAGAGTGCCGGATCAGATCGAGCGCCACTTCCCCGTTGTACGCGGCCCCTACAACCTTTAGACCGCTTTCTTTCCGCAACAAGCTCGTCAGTCCGGCGCGAACTACCGGATGATCGTCGACGATCAGCACGCGAATTGGCTTCTTACCGGTTTGCGTTTCCATTCTTAAAGGGCTTTCTCCATGGTAGTTCCACTCTTTGCCAGAAAGCGCGCAGAAATGACGGAGGCGTAGGTGTATGCACGCAAACGGAGGTGCCTTTTCCCGGCGTGCTGTCAATCAAGAAAGTCGCTCCGATACTGTCGGCGCGTTTTTGCATCCCCGAAATGCCGAAGCCTGCCAATTCGCTGGTGAGGGAGAAGCCGCAACCATTGTCTTCAACTTGCAGCGCGACGGCAGATTTGAGATAGCGGAGCGTGATGTTGAGGTGCGTGGGGTGGGCGTGGCGAATCGAATTGGCGATGGCTTCCTGACCGATTCGCAACAGGGTGTCGGAGAGGCGCAAAGGAATGGCGCGCTCGCTGCCGTCGCTGGTCACCTGCACTGTGATTGAGGAGGTCCCGTTGACCATGCGGCGGGCGCAGTTTTCAATTGCGCGCAAGAGTCCGGTTGATTCCAGGTTCTCCGGCCGCAACATGACGATGCTGCGCCGAGCCTCTTCGTGCGAGTTGCGCACCATGTTGCGCGCTACATCCAATTGCGGCACGACATCCGCGCCTGCAACGGCTTCCCCGCGAATCGCTTCCAACTGAAAGCCCAATCCGGCAAAACTCTGCGCCAGTGTATCGTGCATCTCGTGCGCCAGGCGCTCGCGCTCTTCCAAGACTGCCTGCATGCGCCAGCGCTCAATGAATATGTAATAGCTCAAACCCGCCAGGGCCAGCAGCAGCAGCCCGATTACAAGCGCAACAATGTGCCCGGCGCTCCACCAGGGGGGACCTTCTACCACCTCGACATCGTTAAATGATGGCAGCAACAGCGCAAACGAAGTGAGATCGTGCGTGTATTTCGGATCCACGACGCAGATTCCACGCAACCTGAGACGGCTCTGCTCTTTCAAGGCATGGAGCCGCGCCGCCTGGCCTGCTTCACTCACGATGGCGAAGAAAGACTGACTGCCATCGTCAAGCGTCAGCACCAATGTGTGCCCGGAGCCTTCACTCTTATGCTCCAGCCGGCCTTCAATCTCAACGTATTCTGCATCAAAAGCTCCTGTAACGGCCTGAGCTGCAGTTACAGCGACCGGTGGAACCGGCGTATGCGACCAGAGCAGCCGGACATCCGCATTGCGAAGCTCAGAACTGAAATTGTGCAGTTCTGCATCACCTTTAGCTTCTACCTCGTCGCCGATCTGCAGCGGTGCATGTGCATGACTCTCGATAATGGCCAACCCACCCGTCGAATCCTGAACAAACAGAACAGGCGCAGTAAGCGTAACCACGCCGTGGATCGTAACGGACGCGGGGACATCGGGAGAAAGCAGGCGCAGGCCGCTGATGGATTGCGCGTTCACGTCAGTGCGATGGGCAAGCAACTCTCGATGGAGGGGCTCAAAATACTTATCGTAGGAGCCAGGCTCGGTACCTGTAGGAAACTGCTCGGGAACCGCAAGAGGTGGGCGCGCTTGGCCAACCATCGCGACCAGGTCCTCGTGAGTGGCAGGACGGATCTGCACATTCTTCCACTCGGCTCCGGTGTTGTAGGACTTCAATCCGAAGCGGCCTGCGGGCAAGCAATCGGGATCTTCGACTGCGACACTCGTGGTCTCGCCGTCAAGAGCAGTGGCGCTGACCGCAAAATCGCAGTCGAAGGCCAGAAACTTGACGTGATACCACTGTTGCGCGTTTACGTGCGGAGAAACGGGCTTGGCGGCGTACTCGCGCCAGCCGTAATCGGCGCGGCCAAGAATCAGGGTGTTATCGAGATCGCGCAATCCAGCCATGTAGCCGTGATAGGCATCTACCCCTTCCTCTTCATCGGTAGCGCGAATGATGAGCCCGGCATCGCCGTATTGGCCCAGCAGCGACACATCGGCTTCGATTGAATAATTCGTCCAATAGGTTGGACCGTTCATCAACTTTGCGCCACGCTCGTCCGAGTTGTTCTGCATCACGCCGCTTGCGTATTGCCACGTACCTCCGAAGGGCTGCCATTCGTCCTGTTTTTCGAGCGAGATCCGCTGAGTACGAAATGGCCCGTGGCGCGCGATGGAGCGAAAGATGAGCAATCCACAAGCCACAAGGAGAGCCATGGCCGAAAGGGCGGCACCGATCACAAGGATTTTGCGCGTCGAGAGTAACTTGCTCATCGCGTCGGCCACCATGCCAGATTGAGAACCTGCCTCACATCGGCAGAATCGAGGTTGTCTCGCGTCATTAGAACGGGTGGTACTTCGAGGACCGTTGCGCTACCCTTGCCGTGCAGTTCCCGGTCCATCAGGTCCATAGCCATCCGGCCCATGGCGTACGTATTCTGCGCGATCACGGAATCGATGCCGCCATTGCGAATGGGCGGAATGAGGTCCTGGTCAAATCCAACCAGCTTGATGGTTCCGGCTTTGCCGAATTCAACCAGAGCGTAGTAGACCCCTCGCGTCGAAGCAAGTGACAGCGCAACAATTGCGTCGATCTTCTCTCCCTTCGCCAATAACTCTTCAGCCGCCTGCTGTTCCTGCGGAACGCTGGATAATCCGAGCTGGCGCACCGCTACATGGATACCGGGGAACTGGCCTGCCAGAGTCGTCTCAAAACTGCGCTCGCGTTCCATGTTGCTCATCAGCTGAGGATTGATGCCGAGGATAGCGATGGAGCCCTTGCCACCGAGAATTGCGCCGATGCGTCGTGCCGCCATTTCACCCGCGGCATGTTCGTCGCTCAGCACGTAAGCGAGGTTTGGCCCGGGCGAGATGCCAAGTTCGGTACCCACCACCACCACCGGCACTCCCTGGGCGAGGACACGCCGAATGGGTGTTCGCATGGGCAGGGTCTCGATGGGAGAGACGATGATGCCCGCGTAGCCGCGACTTACCGATTTTTCGATGAGCCCAATCTGCGCCTGAATGTCATCGTCGCGCATGGGGGCATTCCAATAGATGTCGATGCCGCGCTGGCGCGCCACCGACGCTGCGCCGGCGTGTTCGGGCTCCCATAGCGCCGTGCCACATGTTCGGGGGATGACTGCGATCACTGGAAGCGGCTTCTTGCATCCATTCGACTGGACCAGGGACAGCAGGACAAACGCAAGAAGCAGGCGATCTGACGCGGCCGCAAGCCGATGGCCACACGTAATGCCTTGCTCAAACGAGCGCATTCCGCTACCGGCTCCCTTCTTCCGAGGCTCACGTCGCAAATGCTGGTTCGATTCGCTGAACCAACTCATTCAAACAAGCATTGCCGGCCAACGAACATGGTACATCTGAACCATTTGCCCTAGACATGCAATGCAATAGATTAATGTGTGTTCAATTATGCCCTTTGGTGCAAGAGGGATGCACAATATTGACAGGCTTGGCAAATTCCGGGTTTTTACATCGGCTGGAGAATCACGAAAATGCGACGTTCCCGCAGGACTTTTCTAAAAATGGGCGTGGCCACGGCTCTGGCTTCGGCTACCCGGCTCTCTCATGCAGATACACCGGATTCAGACTCCCGCGCCGCGCCGCTGCAGCAATTCGGATACCACGAGATTGAACTGCTCGATGGTCCCATGCGCCGCCAGTTCGATGAGAATCACGCTCTTTTCCTCTCCCTGGACGACGACATGCTCTTGAAGCCATTCAGGCAGCGCGCCGGTCAGCCGGCCCCGGGCGAAAACATGGGCGGCTGGTACGACAATTCTTCGGAGTTCGATCCGCACGGCACGTTTCACGGCTTTATTCCCGGACATAGTTTCGGTCAGTACCTGTCGGGTTTGGCGCGCGCGTACGCCGTCACCGGCTCCCAGCCGACACAAGAAAAGGTGCAGCGGCTGGTTCGCGCGTTTGCGCCCACCATCACAACCAAGTTCTACGATGACTATCATCTGCCTGCATACACCTATGACAAAACTGCATGCGGCCTGATCGACGCGCACCAGTTTGCCGCGGATGGGAAGGCTCTGGATGTGTTGAACGCGGCCGTCGATGCTGTTCTGCCGCACCTGCCTGCGAAGGCCCTGTCCCGCGCCGAGCAGTATGCACTTCCGCAGAAAGATGAAGCTTACTGCTGGGATGAAACTTACACCTTGCCTGAGAATCTGTTTCTGGCTTACCAGCGTGGGGCTGGCGATCGATTCCGCGACCTTGCGGTCCGCTTTCTGGAAGACGACCGGTACTTCAATCCACTGTCGGAGGGAGAGAATGTCTTGCCTGGCGAGCATGCCTACAGCCATGTGAACGCACTCAGCAGCGCCATGCAAGCATATCTCACACTGGGAAGCGAGAAACACCTTCGCGCCGCGCAAAACGGCTTCGCATTCCTGCGCGACACGCAGAGCTTCGCGACAGGCGGGTGGGGGCCCGATGAGCTGTTCCGCAAACCCGGAAGCGGAGAAGTGGGCCAAAGTCTCGATAAGACCCACTTCAGCTTCGAGACCCCATGCGGCGCGTATGGACACTTTAAAATCACGCGCTACCTGCTGCGCGTCACTCGCGACAGCCACTACGGAGACAGCATGGAACGCGTGCTGTATAACACGATCCTCGGCGCGAAGCCGATGAAAAAGGACGGCTCCAGCTTTTACTACTCCGATTACAACAATGTCTTCGCGTGCAAAGGCTATTACAAAGATAAATGGCCCTGTTGCTCGGGAACCTTCCCGCAGATAACGGCGGACTACGGCATCAGCTCTTATTTCCACGACGCTGACGGAATCTACGTGAACATCTTCACGCCTTCGCGAGCCTCCTGGATCCGCGGCAGCTCGCGGATCGCGTTGACCCAGCACACACGGTACCCGTACGTGCCTGATACCCAGATTCAGGTGTCCGCTCAGAATCCGGAATCGTTCAGAGTCTATCTGAGGATTCCTGCGTGGGCTGGCGCGAAGACCCGGGTGGCCGTAAACGGACGCAGCGTCGAAGGCGATCTGACTCCCGGAACCTTTTTCCCGATCAATCGAACCTGGAACAACGGAGACCGCATCGAGGTCGAATTCGATATGACTGCTACGCTCGAATCGGTCGATCCGCAGCATCCCGACATCGTCGCGCCGGTTCTGGGCCCGATTGCACTTTTCGCATTGGGGCGCCCGGCTTCGCCGCTTCGCCGCTCCGCTTTGCTGGGGGTAGTTCAGACTGCCAGCGGTTCCGACACCTGGCACGTGGATACGGATCGCGGGCCCATAACATTCAAATCCTTCGCAGACATTGAAGAAGAGCAATACCGGCTCTACCACAAAGTTGAGGCATAGCGCAAACCTGCGAAGCCGGATACGACGCTGCGCGCGACGAGCTACTGCGGCGGCGTGGAGTCCTCTACCAGACGGTACCGGTACTGTTCCCGTTCCTTCTCGGTGGCCTCTTGCCGAAGCTGCGCGAGGCGTTTGAGCAAATCAGGAATCTCGGTGCTTTGGCCGCTCTTCCTGAGTGCCTGGATGAGGTGGTAGACCGAGGACTGATCGTTCGGATCAATCTCCAGTGCTTTATGGCATTCTGTCACTGCTTGCGGATAGGAACCGGCCTGCAGGTAGAGCTTTGCCAAAACCGCGTGTGCCGGCCCCAATTCCGGGCGCAGCTTCACCGCGCTTTGCGCTGACCGCATTGCCTTCTGGAAATCCGGACTTTCGGGATCGGCGCCCTTCTGCACCAGAATGTCGGCTTGAAGATAGAGCAGGATCGGATCGTTGGGCCTCCGCTGCAGCTTCTGCTCAACATCGGCTGCGGCGCGATCGAGATCGTTCTGCTGAACGGCCGCGAGTCCAAGCGCCGCCGAGCTAAGCGACTGATTCGGGTCCAAACGATAGGCCGTTTCGAAATCCGACTGGGCCAGATCGTACTGCGCGAGTTGGACGCGGAGGACGCCACGAGCGAAGAAGAGGTTCGCAGCATTGGGATGCAGTTCGATGCCATCGTTGACTACGTTGATGCCTACCTGGAAAGACTGGTGCGCGGAGGCCATGGCGGCGAAATCCACGTATAGCTGGACGTTATCAGGATCGACAACGATGGCTTGCCGCAGCGCATCTACGGCCTGATCGGTTTGGTGCGCGTCCTCGTAGGCCGCCGAGGCAAGCTCGAGCGCGTCGGCATCAGTGGCGCCGGACAGGAGGGGTGCGAGTGTGGCGAGAGCATCGTGGGGCTGGTGCGACATGAGTTGCAACGCGGCGAGCAAGCGCCGCTCCCGCTCATCGCTGGGGTCTTGGGCGAGGACGCGCGCCAATAGGGGAACTGCCTGGTCCGGCTGGTGGAGACGGACCAGGCAAGTGGCGTAAGCGTGAAGCGCTCCGGGCTTGGTGTCAAACAGCGAGCCGGTCTTCTCGAAGTGCGCGACGGCTTCAGGACAGTGCCCCTGCTGGTATTCGAGCACCGCGAGCATGCCCTGGCCGATTTCGTCCTGAGGACGAAGCTTGAGCAGTCGTTGGAGGAGAGGAATAGCCTCGGCGCTGGACTTATCAAACTCGATCTGCGCTGCGCCGTGCAGAGCCGGCAGATAGTCCGGCGAGATTTTGAGCGCCCTCTGGTACGAGGCCAGCGCATCCTCAGTATTTTTGAGCCCCTCGTAAGCCGCGCCTTGCATCGCCCACAACTGCTCGTCGCCAGGCGAAGCCTGAAGTGCGGGCCGCAGCATCTCGAGCGCCTTTGCGTATTCATTGGAGCGCAACGCCACGGCGATGGACTCGGAGCCGTTGCCGGTCTGGGCTGCGGCGCAATGGAGGAGCACAGCGAACGCAAGAAACGCAATTACCTTCTGAAGCCTGTGCATGGTTCACGAATCCATCGCTGCAGTTACTTTTCCATTAGACCATCGCAGCCGTACCGCTCGATTCCTGTGCGGATTTCTACTGCCGGAGAGGGAAGAGACTCACAGCGCCGTGAAAAAGGCTCTTTGAACTCGAAGAATGGAAAAGAAAGGTCCTGCCGCCTGTATGCAAGCGGCAGGACCGGTTGGTTCGGTTGCAGTAAGACCCTAGAAGCTGAACCTTCCGGCAAGCTGCCAGTAGCGCGGCAGTTGCTGGGCAGTGGCCTTGCCAAACGTGCTTGTCAGATTGGCCAGGTTGGAGTCGAATCCGGTGAGATTCACGCGGTTGAAGAGGTCGAAGAATTCAAACCGCAGCTGGAAATTAAGCCCCTCCCGGATGGCTGTGTTCTTGTAGATGTTCAGGTCGCTATCGAAATAATTCGGACCACGGAACTGCATGGCTTTCTCATTGCCCTCGGTTCCAAATGTAGGCGTGGTGAACTGTCCGGAGCTGAACACACCGTTGAGGAAAGCACTCTTCGAGTGTCCCTGCTGGTAGTTCGTGACATTCGGGTAATCCAGCCCTCCGGTGACGACGCTGGCCAGCGTGTTGCTGGTCTCGCCGTCCACGTTGTAATCGCCGCTTCCCGGGCCGAACGCCATTTGCATTACATTGGCCGCGGTCGGGCAACCCGTCGGATTGTCGCTCGAGTTGGTGCCGTCGGCGCACAGCGCAACAAATGGGGCCTGGTTCGAAACGAATTGGGGATAGCCGGACTGGAAGACGGTGGTTCCGCTGGCTCCCCATCCTCCCGTGACTCGCCCCACGGCGCCGTGCCCGTCGTTGAGTCCCTTCAGTTCGTAGTTCAACGTGAGCGAGAAACGATCGGGCACATCCCAGGGAGACGGTCCGTAATACGAACTTGGAGTCGCCTCAGCGGGATAGTTACTGGCGTCATCCTGAGACTTCGAACGGGTATACGACGCGTCAATGAAGCCGCCGCGTGCGAAGCGTCCATTGAAGTCGAAGAACACGCTCTCATAGTTGCTGTAGCGATCGTTGGTAGTGTAGGTAATCGAGCCGAAGTAGGGATTATAACGAGTCGGCGTCAAGCTGTTGTGAGTGTAGAGGTCGAGGGCATAGGCGTTGATGGTCTGGCCGTAACTGACGATCCCCGCCGTATCGCCGCCTCCAACCATGTTGTAGCCGTGCGATCCGGCATAGCCGACGCTGGCCGAATAATTGTTGCCGAGTTTCTGTTGGAACGTCGCCGACCAGATATTGGCTTTGGGCGATTCCAGGTGGGGATTGACGCCGCCGATGGCAACGTTAGCCCCCGCAATTCCATTC
>Ga0335072_10003942_pt1 | contig 22194 bp, 22 predicted proteins | sample Lox_Sample_21_FD_206725 | JGI IMG/M metagenome (GOLD analysis project Ga0335072, IMG submission 206725) | Soil microbial communities from Loxahatchee National Wildlife Refuge, Florida, United States - Lox_Sample_2.1 | ecosystem: Environmental > Terrestrial > Soil > Wetlands | place: USA...
CTGCTCAGTTTCTGAATACTAGCTAAGCCCAATCACCATCCCAATGTCGGGCACGCGCTGACGCCTGGAACCGCGGGAATCACAATCCGGCGGGGGTGGCGGTGACAGCTCACGGGCGACGCACACCCACAGCGCCGCCGGCCTTCGGCCGCGACTGACGTCTTCCGACGCCGACGAGCAGGCAGCAGTCTGGCCGCACGTTTATGCGTCACCACCGCAGGCGCGAGTGCGCGCTTCAACCGTTGTCGGTGCGGGGCGGAGGCTCGGAGCCGAGGTAAACCCTCGCCGGTCAGCTTCAGCCCGCTGGTGCGGGCCCGCTCGGTGCTGGCCCGCTCGGTCAGCTCCCGCAGCAACTGCTCATCCGCCGCCGACAGCTGCTGGCTATCCTCGCTGTGCTGAGTCGTCAGGGTCTGTCACTGGCGTCTCCCTGATTGTCAGGAGTTACATCGTTGAAATCACAGTCCCTCAGGTGTCCGCCGCCGTCGAGCTCACTGGTCGCCCCAAACGCGGTCCCCCTCGGCAAATTTCGTCACGGCAGTGTGGTCGGCCCTGTGCGTCGGCGCGTGTCGTTTTGGTAGGTGGCATGACAGCGCAGCCAGCCGTTCGCGATCCAGGTGGGCGTACCAGGTGATCCATCTTGGAGGTCAGGAGGCGGCGATCGTCCCCTTGCTGACTGGCGGCGCATGCAGGCTGTCGAGCGCTTAGCGCCGGCTGAGGTCATCGAGGCCGCGGAGATTGAGAATACGCTCACGGAGCATGATGAGTGGGTGGCGGCCGGTCGGCCTGGCGCGGTGTCCCATGAGCTAGCGATGGCAGAGTTGCTCACCGGGTCGTGAGGATTGAGTGGTCTCCGATGGCTCGGGCGTCGGCGCGCCGCTGTATGGCCGACCAGGACGGGATGCGCGCCATCGGTGCTGCGGTCGAATCGTTAGCCGACGATCCACTGCCGGGGACAGGCTTCCACGCCGGGGAGAATCACCGTCTGCGCGTCCGTAGTTACCGGGTCGTCTACATAGTCGAGGCAGATCTCATCACAGTCAGCAGGGTCGACCGGGTCAGTGCCTGAAGGTTTGAACACCGATTGCGGCGCGATGCCGTCGGTCAGGACATGTCAAGTCCGTCAAGACATGATTCCGGCTAAGCCGCGGGCAACCGAGCTCGCGTAGACCTGCCGGCAACGTTCATCGACCGCCGCCTGGCGCTGACCATCCGACCGCGCCGCGCTACCGGTAGGAGTCGGTTGAGAAGCGCAGGGTCTTGGCCTGGTTCCGGTCATGGCCGTAGATCATCGAAGCGCTCTCGCGATCAGCCCTGTCACGCAAGGCCAGGGCGCTGGTGCGAGCCGTCTGCGGATCGGCCTGGCCGCCCCAGGAATCGTGGTCGTAGTTCTCCTGGCAGTAGACAGCATCACCGCAGATGATCATGTTGCCGGTTTCTGGCAGCCGCAACAGCACCGACTGGTGACCCGGCGCGTGACCAGGCGTCGGCATCACCTCGACACCGTCGAACAGCGTGGTCTCGCCATCCAGGAGTTCATAGCTCAGGGCCGGCAAGTTCCAGTACTGGTTGGGGAACGAGGGATTGCCCTTCGCGTACTCGTAATGCTCGCGCTGCACGAAGAACGTCGCGTCCTTGAGCAAGTCGTTGTTCCCCGCGTGATCGAAATGCAGATGCGTATTGATCACGTACTTAATGTCGGCGGGTGCGATGTCCAGCTCCGCCAGCCGCCACAGCAAGCTGTCCTCGCGCCGCATGTCCGGCATCAGCGCGTCAGCCGTGGGCGTGCCCCGCCAGGTCAGGTCGGGATCAGCGATGTGCAGACGGCTCATCCCGGTGTCGACGAGCGCAAGCGAGTCGTCATTGAGGCGGATCAGGAACGAGGGCACCGGGATGTGGATCCGCTTGCCGTCCGCGACGCCCGGCGCGATGACCTCGTAGTTACAGCAACAGCCGCCCAGCGGCAGTATGTACAACTGCATCGTGCATCTCCTGCCCTCAGTGCCGTGATGTCCTTGACCCTGGCCGCCCTGGAACCTGAAACACAACCAGTATCAGACCCCTCTTGATCACCGCGATCCCAGGGACTCAGTAGCCCTGCACAGGCCAGCAGATTGGCTGCCGTTACGTCACCAGGCGCCACTCGTCTGCTGGCTGAGGCCGCTAGCAGACGGACTGGGGAATCCGGGCAGAGGCGTGAACACGTTCCCGTCAAGCCGGCCGAAGGCGTAGCACGCGACGAGCAGGTGGACGCCGGATGGCGCGAGTGACAGCACGTTGCACGCCTGGGAGAGTGATGTCGCCGAGTTCATGCCCTGAGTCCGCGAAACTCCGCGCACTGTGACCGTGCGCAGCACGCGCAGCAGCCTGCCCGTCCGGGCATCCAGCTCCATGATCCTGGCTACGACCGTGTTGGTCCCGTGCCCGTCCGGGATGATCTTGACATTCGAAGTGAACACCGTGCGCCCATTTGCGGTCACGAGCGCCGCCGGGGTGTAGTCAGTCGGCTCTGGCTGAGGCGACGCGATTGGCCTCGAGGCCAGCAGGTTGCCTCCAGGCCCGCTCACGTTGAGCAATCGATAGCCCGACTGGCTCTGCCCCTCCCACTCGAACGCAACCTGGTCGTTCCCGACCCAGGAGATCACGAACGGCGCTCCGGCTTCCCTAGTCGTCCAGCTATGAGCAACCCCGGACGCGAGGGTGACGATCCGGATGCCGGTGTATTCGCAGCTGCCTTTGTGCGGGCAGTGCTGCACCTGCATCGCGAGCTGCGTGCCGTCTGGAGAGAGCGCTACGGAGTCGCCCTCATAGGGAGCCATGCCGCCTATTCGCAATCGGCTCCGGGTAACTGAGCGGCCGTCGGCGGCGACCCGTAGCCGGAAGAATGACGTAGTGCCGGTCTCAAGTACGACGAAGGTCCGGTCGTTCGCAGCGGCGGTAATGGCTGGCCCGCCATATCCGCCCTGCACCTTCACCAGGGGCACGCGTACCGAGGACAAGGCCGCACCGGTGGCAGAGTCGTGCACAACCGCCTCCTCGATGGGGCTGTTCCGGCTGCCGGCGTACGTCTCGAAGACCGTCACGTAGTAGCGAGGCATTCCTTTCAGCGCCGATCCCCTGGTCTGCCCCGGCTGGGTTGCCCCGGGCCGCTCAGTGCGCTGGCCGCTCAGCGACACGCCAACGATGACTCCCGTGACGGCGACCGCCGCCATGGCCGGGGCAAGCCACCGCACCACCCGCGACCGCCGCGCGCGCGATGGTTCCCGAAGCGGACGGATCGCTTCCGGACGGACGCGCTCGGAGTAATCCTTCATGCCGCGGCGCAGCCGCTCCTCAAGGTGGGTCATCGGGTTCGCTCCTCCCCTAGCGCAGATGCGAGGGTGGCAAGAGCGCGGTTGATGGTGGCGCGGACAGCGCCCGGAGAAACCCGCAGCGTCTTGGCGATCTCCGCTACGTCAAGGTCCGCGTAGTAGCGGAGCACGATCGCCTCGCGCTGCCTGCGTGTCAGGACCCGCAGGGCGGCCATTATCTGGTCACTGTCGTCGACGCCAGCGACCTGGTCAGCCGCGGGCGCGTCCGGATGCTGGGCCAGCCAGGGCGAGTACTTGCGTGCGACCGCGGCGCGCCGGTGCGCCGACCGGCAGCCGTTGAGCACGCACGACCGCGCGTAGGCAAGGCCGCTCGACGGCTCGCGAATCCGGCGCCAGTGCCGGTGAATCTGTTCGAAAGCGTCCTGCACGACGTCCTCGGCAGCCGGGATATCGCCGAGCATCATGACCGCGAGCCGCACGAGCTCCAGGTGATGGTCGCGGAACAAGGCCCGTACCGCCTCCGCGGCATCGGCATAGCCGGGCGCGTCGTTCTGGCTCTCGGCGCTGGCCGTGCTTGTAGCCCCCGTGCTCGCAGCCCCCGTGCTCGCAGCGACTGCCTTGCCCGCCATAGCACCGTCCACGATAGAGAGACGCTTAGCGCTGCCTTCCCGTTATGTCAGGAAGCCAGGGAGTTGCTCGGCCGCCTGGCGGTGCGCAACCATGTCAAGCTCATGGAGATGCCAGCGATACCCAGGATTCTCCCAGTCATCATGCTTGCGCTGATGCTGCCCGTGACGATACTGATCGCCGGCTGCGGGACCGCAAGCCCGCCGGGGCATGCAACCACCGAGAGCTGCTTTGCGTTCGGAGTTCAAGCCCTCCGGCGGCACGAAACCGTCACTCGTCTCCCGGCGGCCTGCGCCGGGCTAAGTCGCGAGCAGGTGAACTCGGCCGTCGGCCGGGCACTCAGGGATGTCGTCGGGCCGCTGGCAAAAGCGCCATTCCGGAGGCGCGCACTCACCGAGAGCCGGTACCTCGCGGGCCTGGTCCAGTCCGTCCCGGCAGCGCGGCAGCCGGCCCGTCGTGCCCCGCAGAGGCCTGCCGGGACAAGCCTGCCTGCCAGCCTGGCAGCGCTCGTGTCCTGGGTCGTCACCGCAGCGGCGGGCCTGTACCTGCTCGCCGGATGGCTGACCCGCTCGCCTTCAGGGCGACGCCGATTCCGCTCCGCAGGCCCGCCGCCTGCGCTGATCGGCGGCCATGCCGGTCTCGGCCTCGCCGGGCTTGGCGTCTGGATCGCCTTCATGGCAACGGCCGACCCGGCTCTCAGCTGGATCGCGGTTGGCATCACATTCCTGGCCGCAGGGCTCGGTATGGCCACGCTGCTTACCACGGTGCCGGATCCACAGCGGGCCGACCTGGTGACAGCTACCACTAGAACGACCAGCACCGCATCGGCCGCTAGCAACTCGACCACAAGCACCGTGACCGAACGCGCCGTCGTCTCAGCGACGGGGAAAGCAGCCGCCCGGCCGCCCGTGCTCGTCATCGCGCTGCACGGTGTGCTCGCGACGATCACGATCCTGGTCGTGCTGCTCGCGGCCATCAGCGCCGGCTGAACTAACCGGCGGGCAGGCCATCAGGGCCTGCCCGCCTGCTGTCCTCGTAACCGGCCTGCGATCTCCAGGTGCCGGATTCCGGCGCGGTCAGTTCTCGGCCGGTTGCGCCCACAGGTTGATTCCGGCGTCAACGGCCTGCTTGTCGATGGCAGCCAGTTCCTCGGCACTGAACTCTGTCTGCTTGGCGGCGGCGAGATTTTCCTCAAGCTGCCCCACGCTGCTGGCGCCGATCAGCGCCGAGGTGACTCGCTGGTCGCGCAACACCCAGGACAGCGCCATCTGAGGAAGCGACTGGCCCCGCGCTCCGGCGATCTGGTTCAGCGCCCTGACATGGGCCAGGTTCTCCTCGCTGATCTGGTCGGCTGGAAGCGAATCGCCGCGGCTGGCGCGCGACCCCTCCGGGATGCCCGCCAGGTACTTCGTAGTCAGCATGCCCTGAGCCAGCGGCGAGAACGCGATGCATCCGATGCCCTGTTCGCCGAGCACGTCAAGCAGGCCGCCCTCAATCCACCGGTTCAGCAGCGAGTAGGACGGCTGATGGATGAGCAGCGGAGTGCCCATCTGCCGCAAGATCGCGGCCGCCTCGGCAGTTTGCTCGGCCGAGTAGGACGAGATGCCCGCGTACAGCGCCCGGCCCGACCTGACTGCCGTGTCAAGCGCGCCCATGGTCTCTTCGAGCGGCGTCTCCGGGTCAAACCGGTGGCTGTAGAAGATGTCGACGTAGTCAAGACCCATCCTGGACAGCGACTGGTCCAGGCTGGCCAGCAGGTATTTCCGCGACCCCCATTCCCCGTAAGGGCCAGGCCACATGTCGTAGCCGGCCTTGGTGGAGATGATTATCTCGTCGCGGTACGGGCGCAGGTCGCTGCGCATGATCGTGCCGAAATTCGCCTCCGCTGATCCGTACGGCGGGCCGTAGCCCGCGAACAGGCCAGCCGAGGAGAGCCGTGCTTGGTCCCCGTAGTTGTTCGCCAGATCGAAGTGGGTTACTCCCAGGTCAAAGGCTCGCAGGACAATGGACCGCTGCGTCGCCAGCGGCGTTTCCGAACCGAAGTTGTGCCACAGGCCCAGGGAGATCGCGGGCAGCTTCAGCCCGCTGCGACCGCTGCGGCGGTAAGGCATCTTGTCGGCATATCTGTCGGAGGACGCGTCGTAGGTCATATTCAGGAGTTTGCCCTATCTGAGCCGCCCGAGCCATGACGGTAACCGGCGATACCGGCTGATCGGAGGCGTCACCGGCGGCTCACTGATCATCTTTTCCGATACGCGACGTACCGTATTATGTTAGAGGCGTGGCGGGCCTGCTGGACAGCTTTCCTCCCAGGGCACGTCCAGGTCTGGAAAGCAGGCCCGCCCGCCAGGCCAGGGGCAGGATAATGACCGGGTGGAACTCGCTGCCAAGCTGCAGATCAAGCCAGGGACGCAGGTCGCGGTCCTCGGGGCGCCGGCTGACGGGCCTGACCTCACTGGCATCGGCCCGCTCGCCACTGACCCTGCAGAGGCCGGCGCGGTCGTCGCGTTCGCCCGGCGGCGCGCCGATCTCACCAAGGCGGCCGGCCCGGCCGTGCAGGCAGCGCGCGACGACAGGCTCGCCTGGATCGCCTATCCCAAAGCGGGCCAGCTCGGGACCGACATCAACCGAGACTCGCTCGCAGCGGCAGTCGCGGAACTCGGCATCCAGCCGGTCCGGCAGGTGTCACTCGACGAGGTCTGGTCGGCGCTGCGATTCCGGCCAGCCTGAACCAGCCGAGTTCCATGAGCGGGCGGGCTCCGATTGCACGCTGCGTCGCGGCGCGTGGTCTTGCGCATCCCGCACCGTCCTGGCGTACGGTGATCGGGAGCCGAGCCCTCGAGGAGACACCGTGCAGGTTCCCGCGCTCGACACCAGGAACAGCTTTGCCCGGCAACTGTTCGCCCCGCTGCCGGCGCGTTACGACCGGCTCGCCGAGCTCTTGTCCTTCGGCCAGAACGCTCGCTGGCGAGAGGCGATGGTCGACCGCTTAGTCGAAGCACCCCGAACCAGTAGCGCCGGCACCGCCGACCGGGTCGTACTCGACGTAGCGGCGGGAACGGCCGGGGTGTCGCTTCAGATCGCCTCCCGCACCGGCGCGCGGGTCATCGGCCTGGACCTGACTGAGCAGATGCTCCGGCAGGGCGCGCAGAACATCGCCGACGCCGGAGCCGGCGATCGCGTGCGCCTTGTGAACTCCCGGGCAGAGCAGCTTCCGCTACCGGATGCGTCAGTCGACGCGCTTACCTTCACCTACCTGCTCCGGTACGTCAGTGATCCGCAGGCGACGCTGACGGAGCTCGCCCGGGTAGTCCGGCCGGGCGGAACCGTGGCCAGCCTGGAGTTCAACGTTCCCCCGTCCGCATTCTGGCGATTCTGGTGGCGGGCCTACACCGCGTCCGTGCTACCGCTCGGCGGCCTGATCACTGGCGGCAGGCAGTGGTACGAGGTTGGACGCTTCCTCGGCCCCAGCATCGCAAGCCACTACCGCCGGTACCCGATCGACTGGACGGTGCGTGCGTGGCAGCAGGCCGGGCTGCGCGATGTGGGGTACCGGGTGATGAGCCTCGGGGGCGGGCTGGTCATGTGGGGAACCCGCGGGGGTGGCTGACGCAGGCGCGGCACCGGGATCCGCCCCCAAGCCAGCGTTTTACGCAGCTCGCTCCGGTCGCTGGCGCGACTGGTGGACGCTGCTGCACCCGCCCTACACCGCCTGGCACCTGTCCTACGTCGTCATCGGGGCGACGCTTGCGCCGCGAGTGATTCTGGTGAATCTGCTGGCCGCCCTGATCGCCTTCTTCCTCGCGGTAGGCCTCGCCGCGCATGCCCTGGACGAGTACCACGGTCGTCCGCTGCGGACCCAGATCCCTGGCCCGGTCCTGCTCGCCGTCGCCGCGGCGGGCATAGCTGGCGCCGTCGCGCTCGGCATAGCCGGGACACTGCGGGTCGGCTGGGCGCTGGTCCCGTTCCTGCTCATCGGCCCGTTGCTGGTGGTGGCCTACAACGCGGAGCTGTTCGGCGGCATCGTGCACACCGATGCGGGATTCGCCGCTGCCTGGGGCGCCTTCCCGCTGCTGACCTCCTACGTGGCGCAGACCGGCACACTTTCCGCGGGCTCGGTGCTAGCAGCTGGTGCCGCGTTCGGCTTGTCGGCGGCCCAGCGCAGCCTGAGCACCCCGGCCAGACTGCTGCGCCGTCGCGCTACCGGCGTGACGGGCAGTATCACGCTCGCCGATGGTGATGCGGTCGCGCTGGATACCGGACGGCTCCTGGAGCCGCTGGAGCGAGCGCTTCGGGCCATGTCCTGGAGCGTCGTGCTGCTCGCCGCCGCGCTGGCCGTGGCCAGGCTCGGCTGACTAGAGCGAGCAGGCGCTCATCAGAGCACTTCGCGCCGCTGCAGGTAGTTCAGGGCGAGCCAGCCGAGCCCGGCCGGCACATAGAAGGTGATCAGCCGGAACAGCAGCACCGCGCTGAGGGCCTGCGCTGCCGGCACGTGCTCCACCGCGCCCAGGAGGCCCGACAAGGCCGTCTCGGCGATACCGATGCCGCCAGGTGTCGGCACGACCGAGGCGATCGCGCTACCGGCCAGGAACACGACGCCGACGGCAAAGAACTGGGCGTGCTGGCCGACGGCTAGCACGCACACATACATGCAGACGATGTAGCTGAGGGTGAGCGCCAGCGCGCCCCCGATGCCCTCGGCTAGCTTGGCCGGCCGCTGCGCGATGTCGAGCAACCGCGGGATGACCTGACCGAGCGCCGGCGCCACCCGGGAGCGAACCAGCCTGCGGCCCGCTGGCAGCGCCAGTACCGCCAGCGCTAGTGCGACGACTACGGCCAGCGCGATGTACGACCAGCTCGGCGGATGCGGGGCGATCGACTTGCTGGGCGAGCCGCCGGTCAGCACGACGAAGATGATCAGGAGCAGCAAGTGCAGGGCGAATGCGAAAACTTGAGACACGCCCACGCTGGACGCCGCGTCGGCCGGCGCGACCTTGGCCTTATGCAGGTAGCGGATGTTGAGCGCCACGCCGCCGACTGCGGCCGGCGTCACCAGCGTCACGAAGTTCCCGGCCAGCTGGACCAGCACGGTCGTGACGAAACGCAGCTTCTCGAGCACGAACCCGGTGAGCGAGAAGGCCGCCGCGACGTAGGTGAGCGCGGACAGCGCGACAGCCACCAGCACCCAGCGCCACTCGGAATGGCTGAGTACCGAGGCGAAGTTTTGCTGGTTGAACTCCCCGATCAGAATGTAAGCCGCGAAGACCGCAGCTACCAGCGTGATGACGCCACGTGGCCGGATGCGCTCGAGTTGCTCTGGCGGCACTTCGGCATCCGGTGAACTGGCGACAAATCGCTTCCGCAGCGACGGCAGCACGTCAGTATGACGCCGCAGCTCCGCCCTGGTCGTCCGGTGCAGCACAACCGGCTGCAACAGCGGCACGAGGCTCGCCACGGCGGCCGAGCCAAGTTTGCGCCGGGCCAGGGCGGCCGACCGCTCAGGCCCCACGACGAGCGCCATCGTCACGGTAAGTTGCGCGAGATCTAGCCGGATCTGCAGGTCACTGGCCGCCACGTCGCCGTCACCAGGCTCCAGCAGCGCTACCTGCATACCCCCATCGCCGGAGAGCTGGATGTGCCGGGGCGTCAGGGACCGGTGCGTCACTCGCCGGCGGTGCAGTTCCAGGACGGCGTCCCAGACCCGGCTCAGCTGTTCATCCGACGGCGGCCCGGCCAGCTTGGCAAGCGTCGTGCCATCCAGGTGGTGGGTAGCAATGGCGGCCGCTTCGGGCGCTACCCGGACAGCTGCCTCCAGCCTCGGAGTCGAGACGCCGGCGTCCTCGACCGCGTATGTCATCAAGGCCCGCCGTTCGACGGCCCGGCTTACCGTCAGCGGCGCGCTCCGGGAGACCTGGCTCGTCAGCCGCAGCCGGCGGTAGATGCGGTAGAACGCGTCGGCCCCTTGCTGGTCCCGGTCGAAGACCGTGACGTCCAGCCTCGCGCCATCCCGGCTCCGGGCGGCATATCTGCGGTTTTCCGTACGAGAGTTAGACAGCCGCCTGATCTCCACCAGCGGCACCGCTGCCGCGCTGAGCGCGGCGGCAATCTCGGCCGCTGTCGGCCGCTCGGTGTTAGTGCCGGTCAGGTAGCGCAACCCTGATCCGACGGCTGAGCCGAGCAGCAGCGTGATCAGCAGCGACAGGATGGTGGCGTGTTTCTCCACCAGGCTGGTTACGAAATAGAAAGTGATCGCCAGTCCGAACCAGGTCCGCCACCGCGGCTGACCGGTCATGCCGATAACCGTCAGGTAAGCGACCAGCCCGGCCAGGCTCTCGTCGAGTGCGTTGCCGGCGTGGGCCAGGGCGTGGTACAGGTCTCCGAGCGCAGCTAGCGAAAGGATCGCGTTGCAGGCGGCGGTGATCCCGGCGGCGATGAGCCCGATAACGACGGCCTCGGCCAGCCGCCTGAGCTCACTGATGACGACGAGGCGGATCGCCAGCACCACCGGCAGCACGAGCAGCGAGGCGAAAGCGAGCGAGTGCAGCGTCCCGATCAGTGCATGGCCGAGGTGATTGCTGGCCGCGACGATGTCGTCTTCGACGGCGATCGCAGTAGCCTTCCCGAGCAGCGCGATGCCCACCAGAAGCGCGATCTCGATTCCGGCAGTCACGCACCGAAGCAAATCCGTTGGCAGCCGGATGCGGGATTCGAGCTCGTCTTCGACCACGAGCGAGGCCACCAGTTCTGCCGGGTGCGACCCGTTCGGTCCCGATCCGAGTACGGCGGTCGCCGGGTGCGCACCAGCAGCCGGTCCGGGCGGCAAGGGCTCCGGACCGTCACTCGCCGCCGCGGCACCCTCGGGGGCATCCTCCGGCGGCCGTCGCCGCGACAGCCTCATGTGGAGATCGTTTCACCTGTTCAGTCAAAGGCAAGCGTTGCCCCGAGCTGGGGGTACCGTATCGTGCCTGAGTGAGGCAAACAGCCGTTACCGCCGCCATGGCCGCCGAGGCCGCCACACTACAGGATGTCGTATCAGGACTGACCGAGACAGATCTTAACCTGGCCAGCCCTTGCCCGCCGTGGACGATCGGCGAACTGTTGTGCCACATGCTGATGGGGGCAGACCGGATCAGCCAGGCCCTGAGTCAGTCCGGGGACGCCAGCGAGCCGCCGATCACGACAAGCCAGTACTACCGGGCCGACCAGCGATTCTCGGCTGCCACCAACGCCGACCGGATCGAGACCGCCAGTGCACTGGCGGCGAGCCTCGGCGAACCTGACGCGATCGCAGCCGAGCTAGGCTTGCGATGCAGGCGGTCGATCGAGTTGCTGACGACGGCGCCAGCCGGCCAGATTATCCGCACCAGGCACGGTGACCCGATGCTGCTCACCGACTTCGCCAGGACCAGGGTGGTCGAGCTAGCAGTGCACGGCCTGGACGTCGCCTCCGGCCTGGGCAGGCGCCCGTGGATGACCGCCGCGGCTGCCGACGTGCTCCTGGAGCTGCTGGTGCCGGACGGTCAGGGTGATGAGCTCTGCACGCGGCTGGACTGCGATCGCGTCGGCCTCATTGCCCGGCTCACCGGCCGCGCGACGCTGCCCGCCGCTCACGAGCAACTCCTGGCCGGAAGAATCACACGACTCACACTCGGCTGACAGAGCTCAGCGCTCTGCCTGCCTATCGGCCGCTGAGTGGCACGGAGGTCCGGTTGAGCGCGCAGGTCAGCCGCACCGCGGCCGCCAGTGCAGCCGCCATGACGAGCAGCTCCGCACCGTCAACCAGCCCGGGCCTGAACAGCGCAGCCTCTCCTCCCCCTTGCCCGGCTACCCAGATCGTCGCGCCGGTCACGAACGCTGCCGCTGCGAGGCACGCCGCCCAGGCCAGCTGGCGCAGGTAGCGGATCATGCCGCCAGGCAGCGCCAGCCGCCGGACGGCCACCGCGGACGCGATCATCAGCGTGATCCCGATGACCGGGCTCGCGGCCATCCAGGCCAGCTCGGCCGCCGGAAACCGGGCCAGCAGCGCCGGATGTACCCAGAAGGACGACACCGACAGGGTCGACGACCACCCGAAGGCCGCAACTCCGCCGGGTACGAGGCTGTGCTCGGCCCCGGTACCCCCCGTTCCCGGCCAGTAATTCTGAAAATGCCGCGCGCCCGCGACGAGCGCGGCCGCGCAGGCCACCGCGAGCCAGGCGGGCCGGATCACCCGGCCGTCCCTTCGGCGGACGGCGAGCAGGATCCGCCCGAGCAGGGGAACGCCCGCTGCCAGGCCAATGATCGCCACGCACGCAGCCGCGACGGTCATCAGTACGGTGGCGCCGGTGACCGATGGTGACCCTGGCGATACCCATTGCCACCCGGTGGCAAGCTGCGCCAGCATCGCGACGCCGAGCGCCCCGAACGCGGCCAGCGCGCAGCCCAGCGTTGCCATCTGCACGGCCGGCGGCTGCGCCGGCCCGGTGAGGCCGGTCAGCGTGACACGAGCCAGCAGTCCGTGCGCTGCCACGTCGGCGCTGCGCCGCCAGTTCCGCGGCTGCTCGGCGAAGTCGGCCAGCAGCAGTTCGGCGAACTCCTCGCCGTACCTGGCTCGCCACGACGGCGGGTACCAGCGCAGCAGCCGCGCCACCTTGCTCTCGGCCGTCACGCCGGCCCCCAGCTACGGGACAGCCGGCGCAGCCCGACGTCGGCCACCCGTCGCTGGTCGGCCAGATGAGCCCGCAGTGCCTGCGCGCCCGCTGCTGTCAGCTGGTACGGGCGCCGCCGGTCGACGCTCGGCAGCGCTTCGATGAATCCCTGGCTCTCCAGCCTGCTGAGTGCCTCATACAAGGTCCCCGGCGCGAGCCTGACGCCAGCGAACTGCTCGATGTCCTTGGTCAGCGCGTACCCGTGCTTGGCTCCGTCGGCCAGGCTGGACAGGATCAGCGTGGCCGGGCCGGCGTACTTGCCGAAGGTGACGAGCGGGGCGCCTTCCGGCGGGTTCTGGTCTGCTCCCGATGCACGCACGACGTCATCATATATCGTCAGCCGATCGATCGGCACGCGGAATTTCACCGGTAGCCGCCGGGAAGAAGGTACGGCAGGCGGGACCGCAGGAACTCCCGCGGGAACTCATCACGCAGCCGCCACAGACCTGCATCGATGACGAAATGCGCCATCACCGCGCCGAGAAACACCCCGTAGAGCCACCGCATTGCAGGCCCGGCAGCGAGCTGGTCGGAGGCGACCGACAGCCCGGCGCCGCCCAGCAGCGCGATGTTGCACAATGCCGCCAGCTGCGCGGTGCGCCCGAAGCTCGCACGGGCGATCCCGGCACGGGCGATCCCGGCACGGGCGCGTGGCTCGCCGCCTGCCGCGAGCAGGCCCATGAGCAGCAGGTACTGCACGCCGTGCGCGATCGTCAGGCCTGCCACGGCGGCGTACGGCGATGCGAACACGAACACCGGCAGGCTGAACGCCAGCGCCGTGAGGTACACCGTGCAGAATCCGGCAGGCCGGTCGGCCCGTGGCCTCGCCAGCAGGCAGCCGGCGCCGACGATGCCGCAGACCGCGAACGCGATCGCCGCGACTGGCTCCAGCGCGGGAACCGGCAACCGCACCGGCAGCTGCAGCAGGCCCGGACGTGCTGCCAGGCCGGCGATGCCTGCCAGGCCGGCAAAAAGGAGCGCCCGCCGCTCTGCGCGGCTCAGTGGCGCGAGCCGCTGCGCCGCCGCGCTGAGCGCCGTCAGCCCGAGGTTCTGCTTCTGGTAGTGGAAGAACTGCCAGCCGAAGTACGGCAGCAGCAGCCAGTAGAGCGCGGCACGCGGCACGCTGGTGGCGATCGCGCCGGCCCCGGCAATCAGCGCGACGGGCCACCAGATGTACCGGGCCCGGTGCCGGCGCATGTGCGCGCGCACCTGCGGCACCGTGTAGAACCAGCCGGTCGACGCCACGTGCACCGACGAACCGGTGAACAGCAGGAACGCCAGCCCTTCGGGGGCCGGCGCGCCAGCCGGAGGGGCGAGCGCGATGGCCGCTCCGGCCGCGGCGAGCGTGACTATCACTGTCCCGGCAAGCCAGGCTCGGGCGCCGGGTGAGCCGCCGGCCCGGTGGCCAGTGCTGGCCGGCCTGCGAACGGCAGCCGCCCCGCCTGCGGCAGCTGCCCCGCCCGCCGCAGCCGTCTGACCCGCGATTGCGGGCCGCACCAGCTCAGCCGCCACCGCAGCCGCCCGTCGCGGACGAGCTCGCCGCCATCGCGATCAGCACGAGCAAGGCGGTGAGCACAGATATCGGGATCAGGGCGAGCAAGACTGTGGCCAGCCCGCGGCGCCGGTTCTGCGCGTCAGCCATCTCACCAGTCGCGCCAGGCATCTCATCAATCATGAGGGCCATGCTAGATCGGCTACCGATATACCGTCAACCGATATCTCGCCTACCGGACTAGCCGGGAGTGCGCGCGGAGGCCTGGGGGCGCGCGATGATAAGCGCATGGTCGATCTGATCCTGCGCAACGCCCGGCTGGCCGGCCGGCCCACGCTCACCGACATCCACGTGACCGGCGGCGTGATCACCGCGATCGAAGCCGGCCGCCCGGCGAGGCCAGCGACCGGTGACCCCGCGGCGGCGCACACGATCGACCTGGGCGGCCGGCTGGTTACGCCGCCGCTGGTAGAGCCGCACATACATCTAGACGCGGTGCTGACCGTCGGCCAGCCGAGGCCGAATGTCTCCGGCTCCCTGTTCGAGGGCATCGCGGTCTGGGCTGACCGGGTTGCCGATCTCAGTTATGCCGACGTTCAATCGCGGGTGCGGCAGGTGCTGCGGTGGCAGTTGGCCTGCGGCGTACAGCACGTCCGGAGTCACGTCGACGTTTGCGATCCCGAACTGACTGCACTGCGCGCCCTGATCGACCTGCGCGAGGAGGTCCGGGGCCTGATCGACCTGCAGCTCGTCGCGTTCCCGCAGCAGGGCATCTTCGGCTTCGACGGCGGCAGCGAGCTGATGCGCCGGGCCGCTGCACTCGGTGCGGACGTGATCGGCGGTATCCCGCACTACGAGCTCACTCGCGAGGATGGCGTGGAGTCGGTGAAGTTCGCGCTGGCTCTGGCCGACGAACACGGGCTGGCCGTCGACATTCACTGCGACGAGACCGACGATGATCATTCCCGGTTCGTCGAGGTGATGGCCGCCGAGACCATCAAGCGAGGGATGTCTGGCAGGGTCACCGCCAGCCACACGACCGCCATGCATTCTTACAACGGCGCGTACGCCTACCGCGTCATCAACAACATCGCCAGAGCGGGACTGCACATGGTGACTAACCCGCTCGACAACTCCGTACTTCAGGGGCGGTTTGACACCGGCCCCATCCGCCGCGGCCATACCAGGGTCAAGCAGCTTCTCGAAGCCGGCGTCAACGTCTGCATCGGCCACGACTCGGTGATGGACCCGTGGTACCCGCTCGGCTACGGCGATCCACTGCAGGCAGCGTTCGTGCTCGTGCACCTGGGTCAGCTCTCCGGCGACGGGGAGTTGCGCCGGCTCATCGACATGATCACGGTGAACCCGGCAGCCGCGCTCGGCTTGTCCGATTACGGGCTTCGGACTGGCGGCCCAGCCGACCTGGTCGTGTTCGACGCGCCGTCCGAGGCGGACGCACTGCGCCTGATAGCGCCGCGCACGCTGGTGTTGCGCGGCGGTCAGGTCGTGGCACAAGCCACGCCCGCTCACCACACGGTCCGCTGGCTGGGCACCGACGAGTCAGTAACGTTCCTGCGGCAATAGCCGCCGTCCTCCGCCCGGCGAGCCCGCCGCGCCCCCGTCGAGGCGGCGGGCCACCCGCCGTCGTACGGCTGCCGCCGTCGGCATCGCGCCCTGCCGTGCGTCACGGACGGAGATCCCGTTACGGCATCCGTACCAGGGCTAACGCGCCATCGGCTTAGAGTACTGTATCTACAGATCTGTAGAAGTCAGGATGGCGCGCTGCACGAAGGGCAGTCATGGACTCGTTTCTCACCCACGCCGGATACGCCGCCGTCATCCTGCTCGGCTTCCTTGAGGCATGCTGCGTGCCGATCCCGTCGGAGATCACCTTCGGTTTCGCCGGCGTGCTGGCCTTTCAGGGGCACCTCAACCTGGCCCTGGTGATCATTCTCGGCACCATCGCAGAGGTGGCCGGCTCCTACGTCTCCTACGCAGTCGGCCGGGTAGCCGAACGCCCGCTTATCGAGAGTTTCGGCCGGTACCTGCTGATTACCAGGGCGGATATCGACCGTGCCGAACGCTTCCTGGCCGGCCGCGGTGCGTGGGCGATCCCGGTCGGCAGGGCGCTGCCGTTCGTCCGCTCGTTTACCTCGGTCGTGGCAGGCCTCACCGGCGTGCCCGCGATCCGGTTCGGGGTGCTCAGCCTGATCGGCACTGCGGTCTACGCGAGCGTGATCGCGAGCATTGGATACGGGGTGGGTTCGGCCTGGCACAGCGTCGCTCATGACCTGTCGCTTGCTGGCTACGTGCTGGCCTTCGTTGCGGTCGCGGCAATCGCGGCCTTCGTCGTCGTCCGGCTGCGTCAGCGGCGGCGCGAACTCCAGGAGACCGAAGCCCGTCAGATTCGCGACCACGCGCCGCGAATCTGACCGGACCGTGCTCGGCGCGGCTTCGGTTTTGTGCGCAAACCAAGATCAGCTAGGACTTAGCATCGGTTTGAGCCTCTGCGGGCGACCTTATCTGATGTTATGCCCGGTTCGTGACAGCACTAATCAATGCTAAGTGGGCGTCGGAGCGGCGCAATAGCGGCAAATCAAGACAGCCCCGCCTGAGCGAGCTCCACCATCGCGTGCAGGTCACCCGCGGCGTCAATCGCCGCCAGCCCGCAGATTGCCAGCACCGCGATAGCCAGGGCCAGCAGCACGATCCTGCGCCGCGGCGGCGGCCCGAGCAGCGCGTCGACCCGGCGCGGCACCGAGCCCCGGCGGCCGAGCTGGCTGGGGCCAGTCAGGCGGGCGAGCACCACCGCGGGACCAGGACGGCGGGCCGGCGCAGCGGCAGCCGCCAGCGCCGCCTTGGCCACCGTGTGCGCGACCAGCGGCCGGCTACCAGTTACCGATGCAGCGCGTTCGTCGGCCCAGCGCTCGACGCTGTAGTTGACCGCGGCAGCCATCGGGCGCAGCAGCGGATTGGCGGCCGCGGACAGCCGCGCTAGCGCCGTGAAGACGTAGTGGCACGCCGACACATGCGCTCGTTCGTGGGCCAGGAGCGCTTCGCGCTCGGTCTCGGTGAGAGCCTCCATCATCCCGGAAGTGATCACGATCCTGCCGGGCCGGCCAGGAACCGCGTACGCGTCAACGCTGTCATCCGCGATCGTGAGCACCTGCTCGCCGCCCGCCAGCTCACCATCACCAGCCAGGCGACGTGCTTCGCGGCGTGCGCCGATCAGCGCCGCGGTACGCAGGCACGCAGCTCGCACCGAGGCAAGCGCCGCCCCGCCGAACAACGCGGCCGCGATCACGCCGACGGGCAGTGATGCCGGATCCAGATGGATGACGGCTCGGATAGACATGCCACCCATGGAGTCGACCACCGGAAGGCGCATGGCTGCGGCCATGGCAATGAGACCGAGCGCCGCGCAGCTCGTTCCCGCCAGGATCACGGCGCTCAGGGTCAGCAGCCACGTGGCGGTCCGCGGTGGCAGCCGCTCGGCCAGTGGCCACGCGCCCAGCGCGGCCAGCGCGGAAACGGCGATCGGCACGTAGATCAGGACGTGCATGCCCGGCCTATCCAGCGCCCTCGTTTTGCTGGCCTGCGAGCATGCGGCGCAGCACCTGCTCGTCCGCCGTCGATAGGCCGGAGACGAACCGGGCCAGCACGGCCTCCCGGTCCGCCTCGGCGTCAAGGACCCCGCGCATCCGCCGGGCCGCGAGTCCTGGCTCGTCAGCGACCGGTGTATAGGAGTAGGCCCGCCCGGCTCGCAGGCGAGTGAGCACGCCCTTGGCATGCAGCCGCGACAGGATGGTCACAACCGTCGTGTACGCAAGATCACTCTCAAGGGCATCCCGGACCTGCGCAGGCGTCAGAGGCGTGCCCGCTGACTGCAGCACCGCCAGTGCGGCCGCCTCCAGCTGTCCGGCCGCGCGCCTGCCGCTCGCGCTGGGCGTCCGCTCCTCCACGTGGCTCACGGCCTCCCTGTTTCCTGCCGCCCCGCACGGCGGCGTGGTCCGCCACTCAGCTCTCAACAGGTCAACTGGTTCTCAAGACCCGCGCTGCGCAACAGCCTGTAGGCGAGTGTAGTTCCAGGCACTATGCGCCGGGGCAGGACTTGATCACCGACATCGCCGGCGATCTAGTCCTGCCGAGTCCGTGACACTCCGCGGACAGGTGCGCTAGCTCGCAGGTCCCGGCGTCTCAATCGCCGTCCATCCGTTTACGCCTCGTATCTAGACGGTCTCAGCGTTGCAGGGCCTGTACAGGTTCTACTCGTGCGGCGCGAATGGCGGGGTAGATACCAGCCAGCAGGCCAATCGCGGCTCCGGCGAGCGGGGCTGCTATCACTGGCCCAGGGGGTATAACGGCGGTCAGGTGACGGACCAGCGCCGATGCCAGCACGCTGAGAACAGCGATCGCTGCACCGGCCAGGCCGCCGGCGATGCCGAGTGCCAGGGCCTCGCAGAGAAATTGGGCGGCCACCCGCCGGCGGCTCGCGCCGAGCGCGCGGCGCAGCCCGATCTCCGGGATCCGCTCCAGCACGGCCACGAGCGTGGTGTTGACGATGCCGACTGCTCCGACGATCAGGCTGATCCCGGCCAGCAGCAAAAACAGGCTGCTCACTGTCCTGTTGATGCCATTCTGGATGAACGTGGGATTGGCCGGGGCAGCGACCTGGAAGTCAGACGGGGCATTTGGCCGCAGCGCCACGGCGACTTGCCTGGCAACGACGTCGGCAGCGCCGGGACGAGTGATGACCGTCATACTGGCGCCCGGATTCGCCGGAGCACCGAACCGGTCCAGAGCCGTCGTCGCCGGGATTATCACCGACAACAGCTCGCCCTGAGCCCGGCTGAAGGCGGAGATGATGCCGATAATGGTGTAAGGAACCCCGTTGATGAACACCGCCGGGTAGCCGGTCAGCTGGGCGATACCTAGCTCGCGGGCGGCAAGGGCACCGATGACCGCCACCGGCAACGAGCGGTTCTCGGCAAAGGAGTCATAAAGTCGTCCGGTCCGGACGTGTGCTCCCATTGCCACCAGCGCGCCAGGATCGGCAGCAGTGACCTGCAGCCCGGTCGTTTCCGTGGACTCGACGGCAGTCGGCGTCTGCTGCGCGGACACCTGGACCGGTCCTCCTCTCTGAGTCTTGCTGACTTGCCACCAGACCCCGGCTGCGGTCACGCCCCTGATCGCGTCCACCCGCTGGTCCGCATCGGGCGGGAACGAGACCGATGGCCCCGTGCCGACATCGGTCACCGCGATTTGCGTCGCGGCGAGCAGACTGAACTGCTTGCTGATCTGGCCTTGCGCGGTGGCGGTGAATCCGAGAATGGCGACAAATGAACCGATGCCCAGGATCGTCCCGAGCATGGTCATGATCGACCGGCCGGGTCGCTGTGACAGCCCAGCCAGCGCCTCATCCGCTGTGTCGATGACGGAGCCGCTACGCCACCCGCGGCGCCGCGGGAGGCTCAGGCGAGCAGCTACTTTCTCACTCACCGGGTACCTCCGGGCATCGTGCCTGTGCTCGCGGGGACCGGGGTCGCGGTCACGTCCACGGCGGCGAGGCCGCCGTCGCTGAGTCGCAATACCCGCTGCGCCATTGCCGCCACGGCCCCGTCATGTGTGATGACCACCACGGTCTGGCCATCCCGGTGCAAGCTCCCGATGACGGACATGACTTCGGCAGTAGTCGCGGTGTCGAGGTTCCCGGTCGGTTCGTCACACAGCAGGAGCCGTGGGCTGGTGGCCAGCGCACGGGCCACGGCGACTCGCTGCTTCTCCCCGCCTGACAGGGCGCTGGGCAGCGAGTGCAGCTTGTGCTGCAGGCCGACGCGGGCCAGCGCCTCGGCTGCCAGCGCGGGGCGGGCGCCGCGTCGCGTTCCCGCGTACGTCAGCCCGAGCTGGACATTCTCCAGCGCCGAACGGTAGTGGAGAAGGTGGAACGACTGGAACACGAAGCCGATGGATCCGCCACGGAGCCTGGTCCGGTCCCGCTCGCGTAGCGCCGAGGTATCAATCCCGTCAAACAGGTAGCGGCCTTGGGTTGGCCTGTCCAGCAAGCCGACGATGTTGAGGAAGGTGGACTTTCCTGCGCCTGACCGGCCTTGCACCGCAACGTACTCGCCGGGCAGTATGCGGGTCGTGCAGCCACGCAGGGCCGTCACCGGCGGCGGGCCCGGGTAAATCTTCCCGACTTCATCGAAGCTGACGACCGGCACCCGGTGACTGCCGGTCATCCCGCTCCCACGATCACCCGCTCGCCGGCCTGCAGTCCCCCGGCCCTGGTCGGCCGCACGGCCACGAAACCGCCCGAGCTGGCACCGGCTATGACCGGAACGATGACGACCTGGCCGCCGGGGCGGACTACCGACACGCTCACCTGACCGTCGGCCGTTGTAGAGATCGCCGATACCGGCACCACCAGCACCGCGGTCGCCGTCTGGGCTGAAGTGATCGTCACCTGAACGTTCTGGCCCAGCCACGATGCGGGCAACTGCCGCAGCGATCTGATGCGGACCGGAATCTCCGGGCCGGTCTGTCTGCCGCTGACCTCGGGCTCCACCCTGCTGACGATGGCTGGCTCGGACACCTGTGAGCCCGCTGAGACCAGGACTACCCGTGAACCTCGTCGGACCAGCGAGCTCTGTGACGGATCAACATCGGCGGTTACCCCGAGCTTGCCATAGCTGACTGTCACCGCCGGGCCGCCGAGCTTCTCACCTACCCGGGAGGCTACCTGCTGGATCCGCGCGGGAAAGGACGGCACGTAGACAACCTCGGCCATCGGCAGGTAAGCGTGATGTACGCCACCGGCCGGCTGATACCCGATGCCGGCGTACAACGCCGCCAGGGCCCGCTCCGTGCCGCGGCCGAACGTGCCTGCCGCGTCGGTCCCGGATCCGTAACCGAGTTCGGCGAGCGCGTTCTGCAGCTGCGTTACATCGGGCCCGGAGTCACCATCGGTGAGATTCCGGTACGCCCGGATCACCCCTGGCAGCGCTATCAACGGCCGGCCGGAAATCTCCGCCACTACCATGCCCGGATAAACACTCTCGCCTGTCCGGGCCTTGTCCGCGGTGACCACCAGCAGGCTAGCCCCGAGCTCAGAAGCAGGGTCCGCAGTTACCTCGCCGCCACTGACTACCGTGCCTCGCGTCACCACTGAGCCGGACAGCACCTCCCGGACTACCGGAGCCGTCAGCTGGGTGGGTGGCGGCGGGGCCGTCAGCGCCGCTACCGCGGCAGGCGACTTTACGAACCTGGCTGCGACGACACCGGACGCTGCCGCCACCACACACAGCACCGCGAAACCGAGCGCGATCCGGCCGCGCTTGCGCGGCCGGGCGGCCGGACCACCCGTCAGCGGCGCAGCTGGCAGCTGGAGCTGTGGCTCCTGGAAAGGCAAGACTTCATCGATGTCAGCCACGGAACGCAGGACCTAGCTCGCCGAGCCCGCGATCACATGGAGCGCCGCGGCCTGGGTCCGGGCAAGCTCGCTCTTGAGCGCGGTAAGCGCAGCGAAGTTCTGCTGGATCGATGTTTCCTCATCGCCTTTTTCAACGCCGTACCAGATCGCAACCAAATTGGTCTTCCGCTTGCATCCGATGTCTGCGACAGCAGTATCAGTCTCCAACTTCGACGGCGTACTTCCCACCGGGTCGGCCGAGAAAGTCTTGAACGGCCCGTACGGGCTGCTGTAGTTGAATCCGTGGGCGGCCATGCAGGCAGACCACTTCGTGATTGCCGCAACCACAGCAGAGCTGGTCAGCGACTGGGAGTACGCAGTGTTCATCAGCTGCTGCGCCAACGTCAGACCTGACACCCGCGCCTCGCCAAGTGCCCTGTTCGCCGCGCCCGAGCAGCCGCCCGCCGGCAGCTTCTTGCCGCCATAGCTGACGGGCTTGCCATTGGGGTGCAGCACTTGCGCGGCCGTCCCTCCTGCCAGCACGTAGTTCCAGGCCCTGGTAGATTCTCCAGGCGATATCGGCGGCTTCGTGACCATGAGCGCCGGCGGCATCTGATATCCCCACTTCCGTGCCGCCGCAGTATCGGTCAGCCCGTAGCGCCGGTACATTGA
>Ga0335072_10003943_pt1 | contig 22193 bp, 17 predicted proteins | sample Lox_Sample_21_FD_206725 | JGI IMG/M metagenome (GOLD analysis project Ga0335072, IMG submission 206725) | Soil microbial communities from Loxahatchee National Wildlife Refuge, Florida, United States - Lox_Sample_2.1 | ecosystem: Environmental > Terrestrial > Soil > Wetlands | place: USA...
TGCTTGCCGTGAGATACGACGTGAAAATCCAGCCGACCTCGTCGTCGGACATCGACAGCGTGCCCTGGATATAGAGCAACGCCGCATTGGGCAGCGAGATGGTGGCCGCCTGCATGAAGGTCGCCAGCAGCGCCGCGACGACAATGGTGCGATGGCCATCGGCCGTGCTGCCAGGCGCGGCCGCGATGCCGGGCGCGACGGTGGCACTCATTGGGCCGCCGGCGCGCAGACAACCTGGAACGGATCGAGCCAGCGGCGGTGGCAACCGGTATCGACCCGCACCGTGACGCTGAGGCCCGAGAACAACGGCCGATTCGGATCGGCCTTGTCGAGCTCGAGCCGTACCGGCAGACGCTGGACCACCTTGACCCAGTTCCCGGTCGCGTTCTCCGGCGGCAGGACAGCGAAATCCGCCCCGGTGCCCGGACTCATGCTGACGACATGCGCCTTGAACGTCTGGCCCGGATAGGCGTCAACGCTGATCGTTGCCTCCTGGCCGGGACGCATGTGGGTCAGGTCGGTCTCGCGGTAATTTGCCTCGAACCAGATGCGCCGGACCGACATCATCGAGAAGACCGCGGCGCCGGGATTGACGTAGTCGCCGACCTGCAGGTCATCGACCCGGGTCGCGATGCCGTCGTCGGGTGCCACCACGGTCGCATACGACAGATTGAGCCGGGCCTGGTCGAGCTGGGCCTTGGCGGCGCGTACCGACGGATGGCGATCGACGGCGATATTCGGATCGCCGTCCAACGCGGCCACGGTGTTGGCGATCTGTTGCACGTCCGATGCAACGTGCTGCCGTGCGACCCGCAGCGTGGTATTGGCCTGGTCGAACACCTCGCGCGGCGTCCAACCATCGGCGACGAGCGCTTTCCGCCGCGCATATTCAAGTTCGTCGAACGCCACCGAATCGCGCGCCGATTGGAGCTCGGCCAGTTGCTGGCGATAGGTGGCCTTGAGCTCGTTGACCTGAAGACGCGTGCTGGCGAGCCGTGCCTCGGCCTGATCGACGGCGATCTGGTATGGCTGCGGATCGACCTGAAACAGCAATTGGCCGCGCCGCACCCGCTGATTGTCCTTGACCGCAATGTCGACCACCTGGCCGGCGACCCGGGCATTGATCGATTCCTTCGCCGCATAGATGAAGGCATCGTCGGTCGAGACGTAGGGTTCGTGGGCGATGTAGTACCCCGTGCCGGCGGCTGCTATCAGAACCGGAAAGAGGATCAACAGCGGCCGGCGCAACCGCTCGCGCAACGGCCTTTTGGGGGTCGCGATGGCGCGGCCCGGCGCGGTGCGGTCCAGCGGCCGGCCCTGCTGGACGTCCGCCTGGCCGGGCTGCCGCAGATCGGCCTCCTTGATTCCGATGCCGGATGTCATCGACGCATCGGCTGCTGTGACAGAGGACTGCATGGCGCGCCCCAATGACTGCGAATATTCACAACATGGCGCGATCAACTAGCACCGTGGCAGCGGCGATGATTGCTTTATACGGGCTTCCTTTGACATATCGAGCGACCGTGGCAGTGCATGCCGGCGCTCTTGCCGACGAACCGGTTACCGCGAATGTAGAATCGCAGCAGGCTGTCGGCCGCGCGGGTAATGCCGATCCGTTTGCTCTGCCCGATTTCGCCATGCGCCCGATCGCCCGATCCGAGCCAGAGCGGACCGGTTCGACACAGGTCGATCCCATCCAACCGGCGATCGATTTCCAAAGCCGCGCACAGCCGTCCCGGCCCCCGCGCCAGGCTTCGCACCCGCCTGGTGCCGCGATTTCGTTCCATGATGGCAATGCCATCGGTCGGCTCGATCGCCCTGATCAGGACGCCGGCACCGGTGCCTGACGCCTCGCTCGACACGTTGAGCATGAACGAGATGCCATAGGCGAGATAGACGTAGGCGTGTCCGCGTTCGAGAAACAGCGTCCGATTGCGCGGCGTGATGCCGCGATAGGCATGGCCCGCGGGGTCGCCGATGACATATGCCTCGGTCTCGACGATGCGGCCGGCCGCGACGCCTTCGCTCAGGCCGCGCACCAGCATTTTGCCGATCAGAAAATGCGCAAGCCGCGCGGTGTCGGTGGGAAGCTCCGCGCGGTCCAGCACGCGCGTGCGCGCCATGGCCGCGCCGGCGTCATCCGATTCGCTCGACCAGATGGGCGCGTGACGGTCCGGGCTCGAACGGGTCGCCGAAATACTGGGTTTCGCGCGCCACCCTGCCATCCACGAACTCCATGATGCTCACCGAGAAGGACGGCTGATCATCGTAGGTGAGGATGAATTCCGATACCCAGAGATTCCCCATGCCGGTGATCCGCCGCACCCGGAAGCGCTTCGCGTTCGGCTGCGCGAAGCGTGAAGCCTGGATGTTGCGCCGGCCCCTGATGCGCTCGCCCGATTGCGGGTAATCGAGCACGGCGTCTTCCCGGTATATGTCATGCTCGCCCTCGAAGTCGTTCGCATCCGCCGCGGCCCAGTGCCGATCGAGTGCCTCTCGAATCCTGCTCTCATCCATGCTGCCGCTCCCGTTGCTGGTCATAAGTCCGGGCGCCCCGTGCCGCCGCACACCGGGGTGATGTCACGTGGCCCGGGGAATGAAGCCAGGCACGCCGGTTGCCACCACCGTATTGAACCGGACGTTCGTCGTGATGCCGTCGCGGATCTCCCGCATGGCGTCCTCGGGCAGGGCCGATATGTCGAAGTTCGCCCGGATATTCTGTGGTTTGGTCGATGTCGTCAGGAACGCGGTGCCGCGTTGCACGGCCCAGGCCAGCGCCACCTGAGCCGGCGTCTTGCCGACGCGCCGCGCAATGCCTTGGATCACCGGGTCATCCAGCAGTTTCGGAGTCATGCTGTGCCCCAGCGCCGCGAACGCGAGCAACACTATTCCATGCTCGCGGCAGAAATCGAGCAACTCCCATTCGGGCAGATACGGATGGGATTCGACCTGTACCGCAGCAGGCTTGATCCGCGCCGCCGCGACGACCTCGCGCAGCTTCTCCAGGTTGACATCGGACAAGCCGATCGCCCGGCACCGGCCGTCATCAACCAGCCGCTCGAGCGCGTGCCACGTCTCGACCAAGGTCACCGCGGGATCGTAGATCACCTGACCGCGCTCGTCCCTCGGGTCCTGGTTCTCGCCGGGGTGAAACGCAAACGGGGTGTGGATCAGGTAGCAATCGACATGGTCGATCTGCAATCGCCGGCAACTCTCGTCAAAGGCGGGTTTGACCCGTTCCGGCCGATGATTGGTGTTCCATAGTTTCGTCGTTACGAAGACATCCTCGCGACGGACCGTCCCTGCCTTGAACGCGGCCTGCATCGCATCGCCGACCGCGCTTTCGTTGCGGTATCGTTCCGCACAGTCGAAATGCCGGAATCCCACCTCCAATGCGGTCTTCGTCGCCTGTGCGGTCACCCCGGGATCGGGGATCAGGGTGCCGAAACCAACCGCGGGCATCGCACCAGACCCATGCTTCAAAGGGATCCGCGTATCGCGAAGCGAATCGGGGGTTGCCATGCTCGTGCTCCTCAGTCGACCGGCCGGCGCGCCCGGACCGATGATCGCGGCTGCGGCGCGTCCCGTCCCATCCGATCCGATCCGTCGACAAAACGAAAGTCGGGCGCGCCAGCGGCTGCCTCCGCATTCGAACTTCCGTAGCATTCCGGCTCGAACGAGAATTGCGCGAATCCGGCTATCCTTTGACATATCGAGCGCTGCGGAACACCGCGCCGCGCGGGCCCCGGACGTGCACCGGCCGAGCGGCCTGCTACAGCGCCAGTTCGCCCTGCCGGTCGCCACGCCGGGCGCCATCCGCGGTCGCGCCCACCTCGCCGTCGGCAAAGCGCAGCCGCAGCCGCGCCCCCGGCTTCACCGCGGCGGCACTGATAAGCGGATGCCCGGCCGGGTCGGAGACCAGCGCGTAGCCGCGTTGCAGGACGGCCAGAGGCGAGACCGACTCCAGCCGTGCGCCCGCGCCATCCAGCTTCGCGCGGGCCTCGCGCAGCCCGGCCCGCACCGGCGCGGGACTCAGCCGCCCCAGCGTGCGCCCGGCGTCGGTATGAATGCGCGCCACGGCATGACGCAGGCACGCAACCAGCCTGTGTCCGCACAGATCAACCGCGGACCGCCGCGCCGCCACCACATTCGGCAGCGCCAGCACCAGGCGCATGCCGCGTTCCTGCACACGCTCACGGCTGGCGCGCAGCATCGCGGGCAGGTCCGTCAGCCGGCGCTCCGCCGCCACCAGGGCGGCACGGCGCTTCGCCGCCAGGTTCGGCAGCGCAAGCACCAGGCGCTCGGCGCGGTCGTCCAGCCGCTGCCGCGCGGTGCCGAGCAAGCCAGGCAGGTCGGGCAGGCCACGCTCCGCACGCGACAGGCGCAGCCGGCGCTCCTGCGCCAGCCGGTTCAGGCCGCCGGCCAGGCGCGCCGCCTTGTGCTCCAGGTCGGCGATCAGGTCGGCCCGCGCCGGCACCGCGATCTCCGCCGCGGCGGTCGGGGTGGGGGCGCGCCGGTCGGAGGCAAAGTCGATCAGCGTGGTGTCGGTCTCGTGGCCAACCGCGGAGATCAGCGGGATGCGGCAGGCGGCGGCGGCCCGGACAACAACCTCCTCGTTGAACGCCATCAGATCTTCCAGGCTGCCGCCGCCGCGGGCGACGATCAGCACATCGGGCCGCGGCACCGGACCGCCCGGCGCCAGCGCGTCGAAGCCTGCAATCGCCGCGGCGATGCGTTCCCCAGCGCCCTCGCCCTGCACCGGCACCGGCCACAACAGCAGCGTGCGCGGGAAGCGGCGGGTAATGGTGGTGCGGATGTCCTGGATCACCGCGCCGCGCTCGCTGGTGACCACGCCGATCACCTGCGGCAGCAGCGGCAGAGGGCGCTTGCGGCCGCCATCGAACAAGCCCTCGGCGGCGAGGCGCACCCGCAGCATCTCGATCCGCGCGAGCAAGGCGCCGGCGCCGGCATACTCTATGCGCTCGACGATGAGCTGGTATGAGGAACGCTCGGCGTAGGAGGAGATGCGGCCGGTAGCGATCACCTCGACGCCGTTCTCCGGCACCATGCCCAGCCCGCGGACGGCGGATTTCCACACCACGCCGGCGAGTTTCGCGCCCTCGTCCTTCAGCGAGAAATAGATGTGGCCGGAGGGATAGCGCTTCAGTTCGGTGATCTCGCCGCGGACGCGCACGCGGCCGAACTGGCCCTCCAGCGTGCGCTTCACCGCGCCGGCGATTTCCGAAACGGTGTATTCGGGGACGTTGGATGCAAGCGGCGCCAGGTCGTTCATGGCGGCGCAGGGTAGAACGTTCGCCCGAGGCGGGCGAGCGGCGGGGGATGGCCGGCCGCACACCATTTATTAAGGCTTTGCTGCCATACCGCTGGCGTGGCGGCCCACTCCGGCGCCGCCTCGTGCAGGACGTTCGACCTTGTCTGGCAGCCAAGCCGATACGGCACCCTTGCCGCTCGATGGACCACTGACGATCCGGACCATCGGGCCGATTCACGACGCATTGGTGGATGCTCTCGCCCGCCATCAAACGGTGCAATTGGATTGCTCTGGCGCGGACGCCATCGATCTCAGCTTCATCCAGCTTCTGCTCTCGGCCAGGCGCAGCGCGCGTGACGCCGGCAGGCAACTGACACTCGCGGCCCCCGCCGGCGGCGCATTACGCGCGGCGCTGGAACATGGCGGTTTCCTGCCGTCCGAAGGGGCAGATCCATTCTGGTCGGGCGCAGCATGAGCAAGACCATCCTCAGCGTCGATGATTCGGTCAGTGTGCTGCAACTGGTGAAGCTCACGCTCACCGGCGGCGGCTACAACGTGGTGCAGGCGAGCAATGGCGCCGAAGGCCTGGCAAAGGCGAAGGGCGGCGGCGTCGACATGGTGCTCACCGACCTGAACATGCCGGTGATGAACGGCATCGCGATGATCCGCGAAATGCGGCGCCTGCCGCAATGCACCGGCATGCCGATCATCTTCCTCACCACGGAATCGGCAACGAACATGAAGCAGGAAGCGAAGGCCGCCGGTGCCACCGGCTGGATCACCAAGCCGTTCCAGCAGGACCAGTTGCTCGCGGTGGTGAAGAAGGTGCTGGGCGCATGAGCGGCATCGATCCGGCCCAGACCTACCGGCAGGAGGCTGCCGAATTGCTCGACCAGCTCGAGCAGGCGCTGCTGGATCTGGAACGTATGCCGGGCGACGCCGACCTGGTGAACACGGCGTTCCGCGCCTTGCACACCATCAAGGGCTCGGGCGCGATGTTCGGCTTCGATGCGGTCGCGGCGTTCACGCACCATGTCGAGACGGCATTCGATCGCGTGCGGCAAGGTGACGTTGCCGCGAGCCCACCGCTGATCGCCGTGGCGCTGGAGGCGAAGGACCATATCCGCCACCTGATCGAGCAACCCGACAGCGTCGATGCCGCCGGCGGCGACGGGCTTCTGCAACGTCTGCGGGCCGCCTTGGCGGGGCCCGCGCAAGGCCCGCCGCAGCCCGCGGCCAGCACCTGGCGCCTGCGCTTCCGCCTGCCGCGCGACGCCATGGCGATGGGCACCAATCCGTTGCTGCTGCTGGACGAACTGCGTGCCCTTGGGCCCTGCATCGTGGTGGCGGATACCAGTGCGATCCCGCCGCTGGAAAAGCTGAATCCGAACGACTGTCACATCGGCTGGGAGGTGACCCTCACCACCGCGCAGCCCCGCTCCGCAATAGAGCAGGTCTTCCTGTTCGTGCTGGAGGAAATGCAGCTCGACCTGGAGCAGATCGCGGCGGGCGCGCCGCAACCGGCGACGCCGGCCATCGCGCCCGCCATGCCGGTGGAGGCAAGGCCGGCCGAGTCCCGATCGCCCGTCGCGGCCCGCCCGGACACGGTCGCGGCATCAGCTGCCAGCAGCATTCGCGTGCCGGCCGAACGGCTTGACGACCTGATGGACCAGGTCGGCGAACTGGTCATCGCCCAGTCCCGCCTGAAGCAGATCGCCGCCACCAGCAGTGACGCGCAGGTCAAGGCGATCTCCGAGGACATCGAACGCCTCGCTTTGGAATTGCGCGATACCACGATGGGAGCGCGGCTGGTGCCGATCGGCCAGTTGTTCGGCCGGTTCCGCCGCCTGGTGCACGACCTGTCGCACGAGTTGAACAAGGATGTCACGCTTGGGCTCGCCGGCGAGGAGACCGAACTCGACAAGACGCTGATCGACCGGCTTGCCGACCCGCTGATCCACCTGATCCGCAATGCGGTGGATCACGGCGTGGAAATGCCGGAACAACGCCTGGCCGCCGGCAAGCCGCGCCAGGGACGCGTTGCGCTGACCGCCCGCCATCTCGGGCATGAAGTGCTGGTCACGGTCGCCGACGACGGGGCCGGACTCGATCGCGCCCGCATCCGCCAGCGCGCCGAGGAACATGGCCTCATCGCGCCCGGCGCCCAACTGAGCGACAACGAGTTGTTCGTGCTGATCATGCAGCCGGGATTCTCGACCGCGCGGGAGGTCACCAGCGTGTCCGGCCGCGGCGTCGGCATGGACGTGGTGCGCCGCGCGATCGATTCGCTGCGCGGCACGATCGACATCGCCAGCGAGCCCGGCAAGGGAAGCGAAATAACCCTGCGGCTGCCGCTGACGCTCGCGATCATCGATGGCCTGCTGGTGCGCGTCGGCCAGGGCCGTTACGTGATCCCGCTGTCCGCCATCGAGGAATGCGTCGAGCTCAGCGCGGCCGACGACAACCGCTCACGCGGGCATACCTTCCTGAACATCCGCGGCAGCCTGGTGCCGTTCCTGCGTTTGCGCGAAGTGTTCCAGACCCGCACGCCGCCCGATCCATACCAGAAGGTGGTGATCGTCTCCGCGGCCGAGCAACGCGTCGGCCTAGTGGTCGACCAGGTGATCGGCGACCACCAGACGGTCATCAAGTCATTATCGAAATTGCATGCCGATGTCGCGGCTTTCTCCGGTGCCACCATCCTCGGCGACGGCACGGTGGCGCTTATTCTGGAAGTCACGCATCTGGTCGAGCATGGCCAGCAACGCGACGAAATGCCGGAGGCCGCGGAATGAGCGCGCCAGCAACCGAAGCCCTGGTCGTTCTGATTCTGGAACTCCAGGGCGAGAGCTTCGCGATCGAGACGCGCCACGTGCGAGAGATTCTCGATCCCGTGCCGGTCACCGCGGTTCCCGGTGCCGAGCAAGCGGTGGATGGGCTGATCAACGTCCGCGGCCGCGTCGTGCCCTTGGCCGACCTGCGCCTGTTGTTCGGCATGCCGCCCCAGGAAGCCGGCCGCGACGCACGCATCGTGGTGATCGACGTGCAGATCGACGGGGATGCCACCACCATCGGCGTTCGCGCCGACAAGGTGAACGAGGTCACCGAACTGGCGGCCATGTCGCTGGAAGCGACCCCGCGCATCGGCCTGCGCTGGGACCCGGACTTCATCACCTGCATCGGCAAGCGCGGCGACACCTTCATCGCGGTACTCGACATGGGCCGCATCTTCGCACGGGTCGTGGCGCGCACGCACGCGATAGCCGGCGTCGCTGCCGCAGTCACCGCGGCCGCCGCCTGACCACGAATCCCCGCCACGCCGTCCCACCCGCACCTGCTCACGGGTCCGAGCAATTCACAGGAACGACCGTCATGCGTTTCACCATCAAGGCCAAGCTGGGAGTGACCTTCGGTGTGATCATCCTGCTGTCGGTGATCTCCGGCGTGCTGGCGATCCGCGACCTGGGCGAACTCGACACCAGCATGAACACGCTGATCGACGGTTCGGTCGCGCGCGTGCGGCTGGGTCAGCAGATCGAAACAACGCTGGTCGAGCTGGCACGTGCCGAGAAGAACATGATCCTCGCGGATACCGACCAGTTGCGTGGCAAGTATGATGCCGAAATCCTGAGGACGCGCCAGGAGCTGGGGGGACTGCAGGAGAAGCTGCTTGCGATTGCCACCGCTGACGGGCGGCGGGACCTGGAAAAGTTCGGCAACAGCTACGGCCAGTACGTCGCGGTGCAGGACAAGGTCCGCGATCTCGCGCGCCGCGATTCACAATCGAAGGCGACGGTGCTGTCGCAGAACGACGTGCAGCAGCGGCTGGACCAGGTGCTGGAGCCGCTGGACGCACTGCGCGGCCGGCTCGCGGCCGCCGCTCCCTGGCCAGGACAGGTGCGCGCGGTACAGGCCGCGGCCAGGCTGTCGGACGGCCTGCGATTGCTGCAGCGGCTGGAGAAGGACGCGGTCGTCAGCACCGGCGACGCCGAGGAGCAGCGTTATGGCGAGCAACTCGCCGCCGCGAGGCAGCAATTGCCGCGGCTGCGCGCGGAACTCGACGATGCGCTGCCGCCGCAGGAAAAGCCGGCATTGCAGGACATTGCCGTGCGCATCGAGCAATGGTCCAAGGTGTCCGAGCAAGCGGCGACGCTGGGGGCGGAGAATTCCAACGCCCATGCCGCCGCGCTGTCGGCGGGCGAGGGCCGGCAATTGCTCGATGCCGCGACCGCCGATCTGGCGCCCATCCTGCAACGCAACGGCGCTGCCATGGCGGAGGACCGCGCCGCCGCGAGTGCGACCTATGACAGCGCCCGCGTGATGGTGCTGAGCACGCTGTTGTGCTCGTTGCTGATCGGCATCGGTGCCGCGGTGTGGCTGTCGCTGTCGATCGGCCGTGCCATGCACCGCGCCGGAACGCTGGCCCAGGCGGTGGCGGCCGGCGACCTGACGCAGACGGTCACCACGACGACGCGCGACGAAGTGGGGGATCTGGTCGGCCATATCAACAACATGGTAGTGCGGCTGCGCCAGGTGGTGACCGATGCGCAGTCGGCGGCCGACAACGTGTCTTCCGGCAGCCAGGAACTTTCCGCCAGCGCACAGCAGCTTTCGCAAGGCTCCAGCGAGCAGGCGTCGGCGGGCGAGGAAGCCTCGTCATCGATGGAGCAGATGGCGGCAAACATCAAGCAGAACGCCGACAATGCGGCGCAGACCGAGAAGATCGCGCGCCAGTCGGCGAAGGACGCGGGAGTCAGCGGCACGGCGGTGGGCAATGCCGTCAATGCGATGCAGACGATCGCGGAGAAGATCACCATCGTGCAGGAGATCGCGCGGCAGACCGACCTGCTGGCGCTGAACGCCGCGGTGGAGGCGGCGCGTGCCGGCGAGCATGGGCGCGGCTTCGCGGTGGTCGCCTCGGAAGTGCGCAAGCTGGCGGAACGCAGCCAGGCGGCGGCGACCGAGATCAGCGCGCTGTCGGGACAGACCGTGAGGGCGGCACAGGACGCGGGCGAGATGCTGACGCGCCTGGTGCCCGACATTCAAAAGACCGCCGATCTGGTGGCGGAGATCAGCGCCGCATGCCGTGAGCAGGATATCGGTTCCGGGCAGATCAACACCGCAATCCAGCAGCTCGACCAGGTGACGCAGCAGAATGCCAGCGCGTCGGAGCAAATGTCCGCCACCTCGGAGGAGCTCGCGGCGCAGGCGGAGCAATTACAGAGCAGCATCGCGTATTTCCGTATCGATGGCACGGCGGGGACGCGGCATGCACCTGCACATGCATCCGCGGCCGCCGCCCACCGGCCCGCGGCGCGAAAGCCGGCACCGGCGCATGCCCATGCGGCCGCCGCGCACGTGCCTGCCATGGCGGCGAAGCCGAGGGCGGCATCCCCGCCCAAACCGAACGGTCATGCCGGCAATGGCTTCGCCCTGGAACTGTCCGACGCCGACGACGCGGCACACGACAAAGAGTTCGTCCGGTACTGAAGGAACGGCGCCATGAGCATCCGAGGAGATTCCGGGCAGTACGTCACGCTCGGGCTGGATCACGAGGTGTTCGCCGTGCCGGTGGAACTGGTGCGGGAAATCCTCGACATGCGCCGGCCGTTCCGCATCCCGGAGGCGCCGGCCCATCTTGCCGGGCTGATCGACGTGCGCGGCCAGGCGGTGCCGGTGATCGACCTGCGCTTGAAGCTTGGCCTGGCGCCGCGCGAGGCGGGTGCGGACACGCGCATTTTGGTTCTCGACGTGCCGGTGGAAGATCGTTTCCTGTCGCTCGGGCTGATCGCGGACCGCGTGTTCGAAGTGACCGCGCTCGATCCCGGCAGTGTCGCGCCGCCGCCGGATATCGGCACCGCATGGCGCTGCGACTACATCGCGGGCATCGGCCGCCGCGGCGACACCTTCGTGGTGATTTTCGATCTGTCCCGTTTGCTCTCCGGCGAGGACGTGGCGCTGCTGCATGCCGCGGGTCCTCGCGCTCTGCCGGCCATGACGGAGGCATGACATGCGCCTGACCATCAAGTTGAAACTCATGCTCGCGTTCGCGGTGGTGCTGCTGCTGTCGGCGGCGATGGCCGTGCTTGGCATCACCAGCCTTGCCGCGCTGGATTCGACGCTGGAGCAGATCATCGCGGGGCCGTCGGAGCGATTGCAACTTGTGCAGTCGATGAACTCCGATCTGCTGCTGGAGAACCGGGCGCAGAAGAACATATTGCTTGCCGCCACGCCGCAGGAAATCTCGCGCTACCAGAACGAGGACCAGCTCGCGAGCCAGCAACTGCAGCGGCATCGCGAACAATGGCTGGCCATCGGCACCGCCGCAGGCAAGGAGAAGCTGGCCCTGTTCGATGCCGCCTATCAGCAATTCCGTGCGACGGGCCAGCGGCTTGGCGAGCTGGCATCCCAGGGCCACGCAGCGGATGCCCGCACGCTGTCGGTGACCGAGAGCCGGATGCACATGGAGAATGCCGCGAAGCAGCTCGATGAGCTGGTGCGCATGAACAAGGAACTGATGGCGGCGGCGCGCGCCGATGCGGCGCAGCGCTATGCGTCGGCGCGGATGTGGCTGATCAGCGTCGTGCTTGTCAGCTTGCTGGTCGGCGTGGCGACCGCACTGTGGATGGCAATCAGCATCGGGCGCGGGTTGGCCTCGGCCAAGGGATTGGCCGACGCCGTTGCGGTCGGCGATCTGGGGCAGAACGTTGCGATCCGCAGCAACGACGAGGTGAAAGACCTCGTCGAGGCGATGAACCGCATGACGGTGAATCTGCGTGCCACTGCCCAGTTGGCGGACGCCGTGGCGGCCGGCGATTTATCGCACGATGCGCACCGGCTGTCGGACAAGGACGAGCTCGGCATTGCGCTGGAACGCATGGTGGAGAAGCTGCGCCTCACCGCCTCGGTTGCCGATCGGCTGGCCGGCGGCGACCTGACGATCGAAGCGAAGCGCCTGTCCGACAAGGACGTGCTGGGCACGTCGCTGGAACGCATGGTGGAGCGGCTGCGCACGGTGGTCGCCGATGCGCTGAGCGCGGCGGACAACGTGTCGTCGGGCAGCCAGGAACTTGCCGCCGGCGCGCAGCAGCTTTCGCAAGGCGCCAGCGAGCAGGCGTCGGCCGGCGAGGAAGCCTCGGCGTCGATGGAGCAGATGGCTGCGAACATCAAGCAGAACGCCGAGAATGCCGGGCAGACCGAGAAGATCGCGCGCCAGGCGGCGAAGGATGCGGAACAGAGCGGCAGCGCGGTACGCGAGGCGGTGGAGGCGATGCAGACCATCGCCGAGAAGATCATCATCGTGCAGGAGATCGCGCGGCAGACCGATCTGCTGGCGTTGAATGCCGCGGTGGAGGCGGCGCGCGCCGGCGAGCATGGGCGCGGCTTCGCCGTGGTGGCCTCGGAAGTGCGCAAGCTGGCGGAACGCAGCCAGGCCTCGGCGGCGGAGATCGGCACCGTGTCGACACAGACGGTGAAGGCCGCGCAATCGGCCGGCGAGATGCTGACGCGGCTGGTGCCCGATATTCGCAAGACCGCCGAGCTGGTGGCGGAGATCAGCGCCGCGTGCCGTGAGCAGGACGTGGGCGCTGAGCAAGTGAATACGGCGATCCAGCAGCTCGACAAGGTGACGCAGCAGAACGCCAGTGCATCGGAGCAGATGTCGGCCACATCGGAAGAGCTGGCCGCGCAGGCCGAGCAATTGCAGGCCAGCATTGGATATTTCCGGATCGAGCACGCGGAGCAGCGGGCGGCACGGGTGGAGGCACCGGTACGGACGGAGGCGCCGCCGCGTCCGGCGGCGAAACCCCACAAGGTCGCGGCACGCCCGGGGCAGCGGCGGATCAACGGCCCCAGGCCAAACGGGCATGCGGCGCCGGCTGCCGCGCTCGATCTGGTCAGCGGCAGCGAGGATCGCGATGGCGAATTTGTTCGGTACTAGCGGACGTGCCGGCCGCATCGGCGCCGTCACTTCGCGTTGCTCGCAAACGCAACCTTCCTGCCCGGAAATTGCATCATGCGCGTGAGCATCAAACTGAAACTGGCGGCGGGATTTGGAGCCGTGGTGGCATTGTCCGCGTTGCTGGCATGGCAAGGCATCAGCCGGCTTGGCGGCTTGAATGACACGCTTGACTGGGTGCTGCACTGGCCGGTGCCGCGGCTGGAACTGGCACAGCAGTTCACCATCGATCTGCTTGCGCTTGAACGCACCGAGCAAAGCCTGGTGCTGGCCACGGACAAGGAGCAGTCGGCGCGCTACGACGCTGTCCTGGCGCAGCAGTGCGACGCCTTGCAGGCAGCAGGCGACAAGGCGCTGGCGACCGCCACCGAAGTCGCAAAGCCGATGTGGACCGGGTTCCACACGAGCTGGCAGCAATACGCGGCGGCGCTGGAGCAGATCCGCGCCGCTGTCCGTACCGGCGCGGTGGCAGATGCGCGGACGCTGTCAGCCGGCCAGGCGCGGCACGCGGTGGGCGACGCCGAACGGAATCTCGACCAGCTGGTAGCGCTGAATCGCAAGCGCCTCGCCGATGCCGGGGCCAGCGCAGCGCAGCAATATGCGACGTCGCGGCTGCTGTTGATCGCGGTCGCGGCGATTGTCGTGCTGGTGTCGGCGGCGACCGGCGCGTGGATGTCGGTCAGCATCGGCCGCCGGCTGGGACGGGCGCGTTTGCTGGCCGATGCCGTCGCCACAGGTGACGTCAGTCAGAGTGTCAGCGTGGGCGGCAGCGACGAGGTGAAGGATCTGGTCGATGCGCTGAACCGCATGACCGCGACCTTGCGCGATACCGCCGCTTTCGCGGACCGGATTGCCGCGGGGGACCTGGCCGCGAGTGCCGAAGCGCGGTCCGACAAGGACGTGCTGGGCATCGCGTTGCAGCACATGGCGGCAAATTTGCGCGGTACCGCGGCGGTGGCGGATGCCATTGCCGGGGGCGACGTGACGGTGGCAGTGACACCCCGCTCGGCTGAGGACATGCTGGGAACGTCGCTGGCGCGCATGGTGGCGAAGCTCGCCGCGACGGCGCATGTGGCGGAAGCGATCGCCAGCGGCGACGTCAGCGTGCAAGTCGCACGCCAGTCGGAGAAGGATACGCTGGGCGGCGCGCTGGAGCGTATGGTGGCGACGCTGCGGGACGCCGCGGCGATGGCCGACCGCATTGCCGAAGGCGACCTCGCGGCCGAGGTGACGCCGAAATCGGAGCATGACGCGCTGGGCCATGCGTTGCGGCGGATGGTCGCGAACCTGCGGGCCGCGGCGCAGCTCGCCGAGGCGATTGCCGGCGGCGACCTGACGCAACAGGCGGCGCCACGGTCGGAGCAGGATATGCTCGGCCTGGCGTTGCAGCGGATGATGACGCGGCTGCGGCAGGTGGTGCAGGAGACGCTGGCCGCGGCCGACAACGTTGCGTCCGGCAGCCAGCAACTCGCGGCGGGCGCGGGCGAGATGTCGCAGGGTGCATCGCGGCAGGCTTCGGCGACCGAGGAGGCCTCGGCGTCGATGGAGCAGATGGCGGCGAATGTGAAGCAGAGCGCCGACAATGCGACGCAGACCGAACGCATCGCGCGGCAATCGGCGAAGGACGCACAGGCGAGCGGCGAGGCGGTGGGCCAGGCGGTGATCGCGATGCGCACGATCGCGGAGAAGATCACCATCGTGCAGGAGATCGCGCGGCAGACCGATCTGCTGGCATTGAACGCCGCGGTGGAGGCGGCGCGCGCAGGCGAACACGGGCGAGGCTTCGCGGTCGTGGCGTCGGAAGTGCGCAAGCTGGCCGAGCGCAGCCAGGCGGCTGCGGCCGAGATCGGCGCGGTTTCGGGCCAGACAGTGAAAGCAGCGCAGGACGCGGGCGAGATGCTGACGCGCCTGGTGCCGGACATCCAGAAAACGGCGGAACTGGTGGCCGAGATCAGCGCCGCGTGCCGTGAGCAAGATACAGGTTCGGAACAAATCAACCAGGCGATCCAGCAGCTCGACAAGGTGACGCAGCAGAATGCCGGTGCGTCGGAAGAGATGTCCGCCACGTCTGAGGAGCTCGCCGCGCAGGCCGAGCGATTGCAGGCGGGCATTGGATATTTCCGCATCGAGCAAGCGCAGCCCGCGCCGCTGACGGGGGCTGGCGCCACGGCTGTACGCGCGACTGCCGTTCGGCCGGAGCAATCATCGCGCACGGCAACCGCGCGGCCAGCAGGGTCCCTGCATGCGGCGGCCGAACGCGAAAAGTTCGAGAGGCGGCAGGCACAACGGCCGGTCGAGCGGCGGAGCGCCGGCCCCAGGCCAAACGGACATGCAGCGCCAGGAGCACTGTTGGACCTGGTCAGCGACAGCGAGGATCGCGATGGCGAATTTGTTCGGTACTAGGACCTGCGATCGAGACCGCACCAGCCGCGCGCGCAAGGTTGTCGCGACGGAGGCCTGCACGTCTCTGATCCAGAGCGGTGGGATTCACTATCAATCGCCTGCAAACCGTGCCTGCAAGACGGTCGCCGATCTACCACCAGTGCCGCAAGACGGCCGCCAACCTACCGCCCTCTTTCTCATCGTCACCACGGCGGGCTGGGATTTGCCGTTTCGCCCGCGCAGCCGGCACCCTAAGGAAACAAGGCAATGCGACTCACGATAAAGCTGAAGCTGGGACTGGCGTTTGGGGCAGTCATCGCACTGTCAGCCATGATGGCCGTGCTCGGTATCAGCAGTTTGACCGCGCTCAACACCACGATGGAGGACCTGTTGACCGGGCCGGTCCAGCGCGGGCTGTGGGACGAGGAGCTGCATCGGCGGCTGCTTGCCATCGTGCACGTCGAGAAGGAACTGGTGATGGCGGACACGCCGCAACAGGCTGCGGCGTATAATCAGGAGCTGCAGGAGCAACGAGAACAGTTCAATGCGCTCGCGGACAAGATCTATGCGAGAGGCACCGTTGAAGGGCGCCGGCGTTTCGACGTGATGCGCGCCGGGTTCCAACGCTATATCGCGGTGCAGGACCACATCCGCGACCTGTTGCATCAGAACCAGGTCAACGACGCACGCGCCTTGTCCTCGGGCGAGGCGCAACAGCTTGTTCGCGCCACCGAGGATAAACAGGTCGGCCTGGTGGCGATGAACGAGAAATATATCGAGGACGGGGCGAGTGCGGCAGAACACCAGTACGCGAGCGCGCGATTTACCCTGATCGGCGTGGTCATCGCCGTACTGCTGATCGCGGCGGCCAGCGGCACGTGGATCTCACTCAGCATCAGCCGGCGTCTGCGCAACGCCATGACGCTGGCGAACGCGGTGGCTGATGGCGATCTCGGGCAGACACTGACCGTTACCAGTCACGACGAAATCCGCGACCTGGTGGACGCACTGAACCGCATGACCGCCAATTTGCGCGCGACCGCGGGCGTGGCCGAGGCCATTGCCGGCGGCGACCTGACAGTCGCGGCGAAGCGGCGCTCGGATGCCGACGTGCTCGGCATCGCGCTGGAGCGCATGCTGGAGAAGCTGCGCGCCGTGGTCGCGGAGGCTGCGCTGGCGGCGGAAAATGTTTCCTCCGGCAGCCAGGAATTGTCGGCCAGTGCCGGCTCGTTGTCGCATGGCGCGACGGAGCAGGCATCGTCCACCCAGGAAGCGTCGTCCTCGATGGAGGAGATGGCGTCGAATATCAAGCAGAACGCCGACAACGCGGCGCAGACCGAGAAGATGGCGCGCCAGTCGGCGAAGGATGCCGAGGAAAGCGGCTCCGCCGTACAGCAGGCAGTGGGCGCGATGCAGACCATCGCCGAGAAGATCACCATCGTGCAGGAGATCGCGCGGCAGACCGATCTGCTGGCGTTGAACGCCGCGGTGGAAGCGGCGCGCGCCGGCGAGCACGGGCGCGGCTTTGCGGTGGTCGCCTCCGAAGTGCGCAAGCTGGCCGAGCGCAGCCAGGCCGCGGCGGCGGAGATCGGCACCGTCTCCACGCAAACCGTGAAAGCCGCGCAGTCGGCCGGCGGCATGCTGGAACGGCTGGTGCCGGACATCCGCAAGACCGCCGACCTGGTGTCGGAGATCAGCGCCGCGTGCCGCGAGCAGGATATCGGTGCCGAGCAAATCAACCAGGCGATCCAGCAACTGGACAAGGTGACGCAGCAGAACGCCAGCGCATCGGAGGAAATGTCCGCGACCTCCGAGGAGCTGGCGGCGCAGGCCGAGCAATTGCAGGCCGGCATTGCCTATTTCCGTACCGAGGACCGTCACGCGCCACCGGTGGCACCGCGCGCAGCAAAGCCCGCGGCGCCCGTCAGGGCCGCTCCGCCGCCACGGCGCAAGGCCAATGGTCACGTACCCCCGGACTCGCATGGCGTCGCGCTGGACCTGGCCGGCACCGCCGACGAGCATGACCAAGAGTTTGTGCACTACTGATGCTCGACCTCGCTCCCCCGCCGATGGATCGCCTGAAGCAGACGGACTTCCGCCGCCTGGCGTCGTTCATCGAGGACTACAGCGGCATCAAGATGCCACCCTCGAAGATCACCATGCTGGAAGGCCGTCTGCGCCATCGGGCCCGCCACACCGGTGCCGCCAGCCTCGCCGACTATTGCCACATGCTGTTCGACGACGACGGATTGCAGTCCGAGGCCGTGCACCTGATCGACGCCGTCACCACCAACAAGACCGACTTCTTCCGCGAGCCGGAACATTTCCGCATCCTGGTGAAACACGCGTTGCCGGCGCTGCTGGCGGACCGCCGCGCCGCGCCGCAGGCGCAAGTGAAGCTGTGGAGTGCCGCATCCTCGACCGGCGCCGAGGCCTATACCCTGGCGATGGTGCTGGCGGAGTGGCGCGAACATCATCAGGGCCATCGCTTCGCCATCCTGGGCACCGACCTGTCGACGGAGGTGCTCGCCACCGCACGGCGCGCCGTTTACCCCGAGGCGATGGCCGCGGCGATCCCGCCGGAGCTGCGCCAACGTTACCTCCTCCGCAGCCGCGACCGTTCCCGCCGGCTGGTGCGCGTCGTGCCGGAGCTGCGTGGCTGGGTCACGTTCGGGCGGTTGAACCTGATGGACGCGGACTATCAGGTCGATCGCGATTTCGACGTGATCTTCTGCCGCAACGTGCTGATCTATTTCGACAAGCCGACGCAGCATGCGGTGTTGCAGCGGCTCTGCCGGCACTTGCGCCCGGGCGGCTACCTGTTCCTCGGGCATTCGGAATCGCTTGCCGGCATGGCACTGCCGCTGCGCTCCGTCGCCAACACCGTGCTGCGGCGGCCGCCATGAAATCCAAAGTGCGCGTGCTGGTGGTCGACGACTCGGCCGTGGTGCGCCAGACGCTGTCCGAAGTCCTGGCAAGCGATCCCGACATCACGGTGATCGGCACCGCTGCCGATCCGTTCGTCGCGGCGCGCCGCATCCAGACCGAAATTCCCGACGTGATCACCCTGGATGTCGAAATGCCGCGCATGGACGGCATCACCTTCCTGCGCAAGCTGATGGCGCAGCATCCGATCCCGGTGGTGATGTGTTCGTCGCTCACCGAGCAAGGCTCGGAAACGCTGATGCAGGCGCTGGAAGCCGGCGCGGTGGACGTGATCCTGAAACCGCGGCTGGGCACGGCGCAGTTCCTGACCGAATCGCGCACGCGCATCTGCGAGGCGGTAAAGGCGGCGGCCCAGGCCCGGCTGCAACGCCTGCCCGGTTCCCGCTCGACCTCGGCGGAACCCGCCCGCAAGCTGAGCGCGGACGTGATGCTGCCGCCGCCGGCGAGCAATCGCGCCATGGCGCGCACCACCGAACGCGTAATCTGCATCGGCGCCTCCACCGGCGGCACCGAATCGCTGCGCGTGGTGCTGGAAGCGCTGCCGGTGGCGTGTCCCGGCATCGTCATCGTGCAGCACATGCCGGAGAAATTCACCGAAGCCTTCGCCCGCCGGCTGGACGGGCTGTGCGAAGTGGAGGTGAAGGAAGCCGCCGACGGCGACGCCGTGCTGCGCGGGCGCGCGCTGATCGCTCCCGGCAACAAGCACATGCTGCTGCAGCGCAGCGGCGCCCGCTACTACGTGGCGGTGAAGGACGGGCCGCTGGTGTCGCGCCACCGGCCCTCGGTGGACGTGTTGTTCCGCTCCGCCGCGCACAGCGTCGGTGCCAACGGCGTCGGCATCATCATGACCGGCATGGGCGACGACGGCGCGCGCGGCTTGCTGGAAATGAAGTCGGTCGGCGCGCTGACGGTGGCGCAGGACGAGGCGAGCTCGGTGGTGTTCGGCATGCCGAAGGAGGCGATCGCGCTAGGGGCGGCCGACAAGGTGCTGCCGCTGGACCGGCTTGCGTCGGAGATCGTACGGGCCGGGTGGTGAAAGCAATCTTCCTGGCACCTGGCGGCATCTGCTGCCCGCGGGAGGCGGCCGTGGTGACGACGATCCTGGGGTCCTGCGTCGCCGTGTGCCTGTGGGACCGACGGTGCCGCATCGGCGGCATGAACCACTTCGTGCTGCCGTGTTGCCGCGACGCGGTGCCAACGTCGCGCTACGGCGACGTCGCGTTCACCAGGTTGCTGGCGGGGTTGGAACGGCTCGGCTGCCAAAGGCCCGACCTGCGCGCCAAGGTATTTGGCGGCGCGGCCGTGCTCCCTGTTGGCGAGCAAGCAGACACCGTCGGCGCGCAGAACGTCGGCGCCGCGCTGGAGGCGTTGAGCGCCCATAAGATTCCGGTGGTGGCGCGCCGTACCGGCGGGCAGCGCGGACTCTTCCTGCGGTTCCACACGGAAGTGGGCCGGGTGCTGGTGCGCGAGTTGCGCGGCTGAGAAAGGCCGTTCGGCACGATAACGCCCGCGCATCAGCGGCGGCAGGCCAGGCCGCCGAAACTCAGAAGGGCGACGATCCGCCAGTTCCATCAAATGCCGGACAGTCGCCCTCAGAAGAACACCGCGTCCGGCTCCGGCTGCGTCAATGGCAGCGGCGCGAAGCGCGCGTGCACCTCGCGTTCCCGCGCCATGGTGTAGTCGGCGGCGATGCGATCGAGCGTCTCGCGCGCGCACAGCTCGGCGCGCGACAAGTCCGGAAACGCATCGGCCGCCTGCCGCAGCGAGGTCGCCAACTCATGCCGCATGGCGAACTGCGCCAGCGCCGCCTCGACCAGGCGGCCAACCTCGGCGGCGTCCGACTGAAGTTGTGACAGGATCGCCGCCAGGTCACGCTCCAGGTTGCGCAGGCGCTGCAGCGACTCAAGCAGCAGGTCGGTCGCCTGGGCGGCCGCCGTGTGCCTGCCGTGGCGGGACTGATCGCACAGCGCCTCGGCGATGGGCAGCAGCCGATCGAGATCGCGCTGCACCGATGTCGCGTGTGCCTCGCAGCGTCCGCCACACAGCCGCAATTCCTGGGCGACAGCAGCCAGCGGCCGCCCGGCGGCGCCCAGCCGCCCGCATTTCAGCGTCGCATTGAGGCCGGTAATGCGCAGGTCTTCCTGCACCGATTGCACGTCGGTCAGGCGCGCGGCCAGCGTCGCCGCGGTGTCCCGCAGGGTCGCCATCCGCTGCTCGCTTGCCGCCTCGCTGGCAGTGAGCTCGGCGAACAGGGCCGCGGTCTGGCGGATGTCCGCTTCCAGCGCGGTCACGAACTCGCTGCCATCGGCGGCACCGTGAAGCCGGATCCCCAGTTGCCCAATCGCCCGCGAGGCAGAAGCGAGCTGCTGCAAGCCGGCCTCGATTTGCTCCGCTTCGGACTCCAGGTCGTCCGCCGCGGCGACAAGCTGCGCCGCGAGCAGGTCACCGGGCAGGCCGTCGGCCTCGCCCATCCCGTCGTCCGGGGATCCGGGGGGACCGGCGTAGTCGAGCGCTGCCTGCACATGCTCCACGCGCTGGCGCAGGCTGTCGCCCAGTTGCAGCGCAACGATTTGCTCGGCGACGCGGCGGCGGACGGCTTCGGACTGCGCCTGCGCTTCCGCCGCGGCATCGCCGGCACGCCGCTGTTGGGCTGCCAGGCTCCGCAGGTTCTCCGCGATCCGCGCGGGAATCGCCTGCATGGCGGCACCGTGCCGGCGCGCGAAGGCGTCGGCCTCGGCCCCAGCCGAGGTGAGGTCGCCAGCCACCTGGCCGAGCGCATGGCCGGCGCCATCCAGGCAGGACTGCGTGCGGCGGGCGGCGTTGCGGATATCGTCGCCGAACGCCAGGAACTCGGCACCCGCTTCGCCCATGCTGCCGGCAACGACGCGCGTGCTCAGCGACAGCGTCTCGACCTCGCGCGCGAGCGGCTGCAAGGCGGCGACGCCATGCGAAGCCGTCGCGATGATTTCGCCCAGCGCATCCCGGGACGCCGCGTCGGAGCAACGCACGGCGGCCAGCGCGGCAAGGTGGTTGCCGGCGCCGGAAAGGCCGCGATGCGCTTCCGCCAGCGCCTCGCCGGTCAGTTCCGCGAGGTAGCCGGCGAAACGCTCGGCCAGGCGGTCGAGAATGGCGACCGCCTGCTCGAGCCTCTGGCCCATGGCAAGAAAGCCCTTCTCGGCCATTGCCGCCGCCGCACCGAGTTGGGCGCTGGTATCGGGTGTACTCATAGCCCGGAGAAGGTAACCAGGCAGGATTAAAAGTTTCTTTGCGCGTTGCCGGATGCACGCCGCGCGCGCCGGGGCGCGATGGCTCCCCAACATGCGGGTCCGGCGTAACCGGCGCGGTCCGCCCTTATTGCTTGCCCAGGCAACCGGCTTGACCCAAGGTCCACCGGATGCCCACACCCCGCATGGTGTTCGTCGACAGTCGTGCCCGAATCCGCCGGTGGCCGAGCCGCACCGCCCTGTTCATTCCCAGCGTCGCCCGCAACGACACCCCGGCCCCCGCATGACCACAGTCCCTCGCCTCTACGTGCCGATCCCCCTTGCGCCCGGTGCAACCATTGCGGCAACCCCGGCCCAGGCCCACTACCTCGGCACCGTCCTGCGCGCCCGACCCCACGACCCGGTGAACCTG
>Ga0335072_10003944_pt1 | contig 22190 bp, 16 predicted proteins | sample Lox_Sample_21_FD_206725 | JGI IMG/M metagenome (GOLD analysis project Ga0335072, IMG submission 206725) | Soil microbial communities from Loxahatchee National Wildlife Refuge, Florida, United States - Lox_Sample_2.1 | ecosystem: Environmental > Terrestrial > Soil > Wetlands | place: USA...
ATGGCCCTCGAGGACCTGCTGCTCGGCTCCCGTCTCAGCGTCCCAGACTCGCACTGTGCCGTCATAGGAAGCCGATGCCAGCCGCCGGCCGTCAGGTGAGAAGGCTACTGACGAGACCGCGCGTGTATGGCCCTTGAGGACCTGCTGCTCGGCTCCCGTCTCAGCGTCCCAGACCCGCACTGTGCGGTCATCGGAAGCCGATGCCAGCCGCCGGCCGTCAGGTGAGAAGGCTACTGACCTGACCGCGCGTATATGGCCCTTGACGACCTGCTGCTCGGCTCCCGTCTCAGCGTCCCAGACCCGCACTGTGCCGTCATAGGAAGCCGATGCCAGCCGCCGGCCGTCAGGTGAGAAGGCTACTGACGTGACCTCGCCTGTATGGCCCTCGAGGACCTGCTGCTCGGCTCCCGTCTCAGCGTCCCAGACTCGCACTGTGTGGTCATCGGAAGCCGATGCCAGCCGCCGGCCGTCGGGTGAGAAGGCTACTGACCTGACCACGCCTGTATGGCCCTTGAGGACCTGCTGCTCAGCTCCCGTCTCAGCGTCCCAGACCCGCACTGTGCCGTCATAGGAAGCCGATGCCAGCCGCCGGCCGTCAGGTGAGAAGGCTACTGACGAGACCGCGCCTGTATGGCCCTCGAGGGTCTGCAAACAGGAACTCCAATTTTCATTGACCCTCGGCTTGGTTTTAATCCATAGTGGTGTCTGACATCGAAATAAATTCCTTATCCTACTCGTGCTCGGGCTGAATATAAGAGCAGAGGCATATATCTGAAGAGGAACTTCTTCGATTATCGATTTATTGTATAGCATAAACCGATTCGCATCTCGCGTAATAGAGAGGATATCCTCAGTGTTAGTTGGATTTTCCTTAACTAGCTTAGCTTAAACTAACACCCGTCAGAGTAAGAAAGCCAATACTTACGGCAAGCAAATCCTCCATCTTTCTCATGCTGATCACTCCACTCGACATACTTCCCAGGAGGCTAAGAGCCTCCAGCCAATGAAGGAAGTGCTTCTTTAGAAACAGATGGATTGTTCCGTTATCACACAGACCAACTTGGTCGTACAAAGTCCTCTCAATCTCGCATAGATGCTCGATCCAATAGACACAAGTATATCGAATCGAAGCGAGAGGATCTGGATAGACGGACTCAACTTCGTCGATTGAACGACCCGGATCCCGCAAGTCGTAGATATCCCTTCGTAGTATCGTCGACATGGCTTGGAGCGACCGCGATATTATCATGCGATGTCCTTCTGCATGTCCACTGGGGAAGATCTCGGAACCTGCGTGCGTAGTGAGGTAATCTTTTGCCGACTGATGGATAAGATAGACATGATCTCCTCGGATCATGAGGAATGAGCCGCACATGTTTATAATTCTTTCCAAGTCAGCTACATCTGGGATTTCCTGGAGACCAGCTAAAACTCGTAGTTCAAGCAAATGAAGCGGACGATATGCAAGGGTAACGGTCAAAAGAACAACTCGGCAGAATTCCGGATACCGGCGTTTGAGCTGCCGAATCTGCTTCACCATTCGATCGTAAAGAGGATTCAACCCGTCAGGCACTTCCTCGAGTACCTGCAGCACATCCCAGCTCTGCACGTCCTGAAGCTCCTTGAAAACGAGGGCTGCCCAGAGAAAAGTGCTTTCAGCCTTCTGGCGCATTTGATTCCTCACGTGATCTTGCAGCGCTTTATCGTGCTTTATGGACGTGAGCTGGGTGACCTTATGGTCAATGTACACGTCAATAGCGTGAGACATATGCTCCGTATCCAGCTCGAGATCAAGTCTTAAACGAGAATCATCAAGGGTCAACCGCTGCTCGATATCGGGCCTGTTCCGACTGGACACGATCCATTTGACTCGGGCAGAAGGTGCCGACGCCGTTTGAGTGAGGAGACCTAGAAGCTGCGAAAGTTCTGTCTCACATTCGTCCAGCGCGTCGACGATTAAGTACGCCGCCCTCAGTTCTGGATCGTTCAGCATATTTTGGAAGATCTCGGACAAGGCGTAGAACACGTTGTTACCCTCGAACAGCTTTGGTCCTGCCTTGTCGTACTTTTTGCGGATGTGCGATATGAGAGACGGTTGTTGAACAAGAAGTTGGTAAATCAGGCCCCTTAAAACCGCCGTGGCGGTTCTCAAGTTCGGATCAGTAGCTTGGCAAAAAAAATACAATACGAGACCGGAATGGTAAGTTGACTTCAATTCCTTGACGATACCAATCAACAGCATCGTCTTGCCCTTGCCCGGGCCGCCTTTTATCCACAACAACCGGGCATCATCCCCATCTCTCCAGTCGATGAAGTGAGAATGCTCGAGGACCCATACGTACGACCCCTCCAGGAGGCGATCTTTGCTTTCTTCAATACGCTTCATGTCATCGTTAGGGTCGGTCAGACGTAAGTCCCATAAGCACTGTTCGTCTCGCTTCTGCCTCTGTAGTGAGGCCTGCTCTTGAAGGTCCTGATGGATATTCTGAAGAAGTTTTGTCTCCTGGTTCTTTGCAATATCGACAAGTTGCTCCAGATGTGACCTAATTTGCTGAGTATTGTATTCAGCAGAATCTCGTTGAACAGCCTTCTCAGCTTCCCGGACGGCCTTTAGGTTGTCGTCCCAGCCATCAAGTTTGATCGTGTCGCGGACGAAGCCAAGAATCCGATTTCGGTAGTACGAGCAGACACTCTTTATCAGGTAAATGAGAAGCGCTTTGTAGAGGTCGACGACGTGGTCTTCTAATTTAGATCGCAGGGCCTTGGAGGATCCACCATCGACTTTGTTCTCCTCGAGGAGCAGCCTCGACAATTCACAATACCAGTCCATCCTGACGGTGACGTAGGCGATCCCTTCGCGATGAGCTGTCGCCTCCGTTGTGGGGTTTGCGAGTATCTGCGGACAAATCAGCATGCATTGTTGCAATTTTCGGGGGGCAAACTCACCTGCAGAGCAAAACAAACACCAGTCCACGCAAGGGCAGCTTGTGGCACGGGCTGAAGTGCCGACCCTATCATATCCTTCACATTAAGGATGCCCAGCATAGCTCCCCCAATAGCCTGCTTCACTTTGTCCTCTCCCGCTGTCTTTCTTAGACCGGCTTCGACGAGCTGACTCATCTGTTGCCGCCTCTTTGCTGGGTTTTTCTGTTCGATCTCGTTCTTTTGCAACTCCAAGTTTGTAGAACTCGAATCACCTCCCATAAGTTCGCGAGACAAAATCCTCTCATATTCATCTACCCATTTATCTTCCTCGTCCTTGAGTTCGTTGTAGGCTCGGTCCCAGAGTCGTTCCGGCAGGTCTGAGGGGGTGGAAGGTACCGTATCGCAAGTGGTTGGCTGAGCACCAGATGCTGTTGGAGCAGGTGGAGCAGTCGTTGGAGCAAGTACCTCAGAAACTGTAGTCGCCGGTTGCTGAACAGAAGACGCAGATGGACTAGGGGACGATGCAACTTGCTCAGGAGACTTGAGTGCCATACTCACAGGAACAAGTGAGGATTGAGCAGGCTGAGAGGTGTCCATGCTCGTCATAGAACGCCCCGCAATGTTTTGGGATGGTGTCGCCGACATGACGGGCGAGACGACGATTGCACCATCTTGAGGGTCACCACCCTTGGTACCCTTTGACCTCCTCGATATGGAGTCTCCAACGCGACGGAGAAAATTCCGTGCCGAGAGCGAGGATGCCATTTGAGGCACAACGTTCACGAGAGTGATGGCGACATGAAGTGCTCGTGCCCAATTTGCGCGGCGGTAGTCGCGGGGTTGACGAGGGTCAGCTAGCCAGTGGTTGTTGGTAGATAATGGGACATCCCCCAGAGCGTGCGACGGTTGCCATTGCACGGTGGCATCCTTTTTCAAAATCAAAATCGAAAATCGAAAATCTGATCAACGAAATGAACACCTCTGAGATATCTCTTATGAAATGCATGCCCATTAGATGCTTGATCGTAAGATGTATGTCCATGAGGCACACGCCCTTGAGACACGCCCATCAGATGCGTGAGATATACAACGTGACACACCCTTGAAAATACCCCGCGTCCCCGGAATCCTCACCAAAACTGGCATACCACGCAAATCGATGTCTACAAATCACTTCCAGTTGTACTCAGAATCTAACTATTGTAATTCTTAGATGTCTTCGTCAATTTATCCCATTCACTCCGTAATTCCTTTACTACAGCTTGCTGCGCCTGCCGTTCTGTACGCGCCTGATCCTTCTGAGCCTTCCGAGCCGCTGCTCGCCGTTTTTGATAGCCCTTGCGGTAAGAGCATCTCTTTTAGCATCCTCTCTAGCAGTTGCTTCAGCTCGGAGTTGCTGAGCTATTTCTTTAGTTGGATATCTTGCCTCAGGTGTTAAATTTCTCGTTAGATTTCTTCTTTCGTGCATTCCCAACCATTCAGAGTCTCAGTACCATGCAGCTTACACTTGAACTCCCACCGAGGAGCCCCATCCTTCCAACCCTTCCTTAAACGACCCCGAAGCCCTCGAATAAACCCATGGTCTTTCTTCCTGCCACTTTTGTTGCTACCTTTTTCAGTATGGGCTTTTTCCAATTCCACCGGGACAACAACCATGTACACGTCTCAGTTGCACCGGAATGGTAGCTCTACCTTGCGGTGACACTTCCCTTCACGATCGTTGTACTCGGGGCCTGGAATGGCTGGCTGTGGTGGAAGAAAGTAGTGTGGACGAAGATACACGACTAGCTTGGGATGAGTCTTCTAAAGTTGGAGTCCTAGCCTCAAGCGTTATGGCGTAGACTTCTGCAAATGTGCTCGAGTTGGGTTCAGAATCAGCAGCGGCGCGTCTGTTTGAGGTCATTCAGGCGCATCTTCACCAACTCCACGATGGCAACCACGCAACGAACGTGCCAGGCCGCATCGGCTCATTAGAATCGGGTTTGGGGTGGTCTGGAAACATGTTATGAGGGTTCTAGATGCTTCTGCAGGCTCTCGAAGTCCTTCAGTTGAATTTGACGGAAATGCTTTGTTCCATGTTCATTACTTTCATAGATAACGCCGTGAACTGACCTGCTGGGGTATCATTTTGCAAGTACCGAAAAACAATTTGCAAACCAGATCCCAAGTTTTCCAGCCGAGTCCTTATGCTACCCTTCCTGAAGCTAGTATTGCGAGCGCCGATATTGCTGAGCAGATCAATACCACAGACCCTCATTGCTTTCGTTTCCGCTGTCTTGATGCAGGACTTGCAGCAGCATTCGGCACATTCTCACTGCCATCTTCCCACTCTTTGCCTTCGTTGACCTCCTTCTTTCTCAACGTGCCCGCTCCCATCGGAATAAGCTCTTCATCGTCGCTATTCTCAATGTCATAGAGCATCGGCAGCACAAAACTTTCTTCCTCCTCGCCCTTCGTCTTTTCGATTGTCATAATGTCCACCATCTCGTCCTCACGGTCAAGCCGTCTCTTGCGGTGCTCCTCGGCTGGAAATTCATCGAATTCATCCTCGCGCTCTACGTATTCCACATTCTCTTCTACTTCTGCAAAATCTGGAGCGAGAGCACTCCACTTCTGTTGTGGCTCAATCCCCCAGATCTGTATACTGCCGGTTTCAATGCATGTGGTTGCGAGCAACGGCCGAGAAGGGTGCCATTCGATAATTGCAGGCTCTTCTTTGTTCTCCAAAATTCGTACCAAAGAATTTGTGCTCAATTCCCATATGTAAATATCCTTCTTCATATACGTCGACGCTGTGATGTAGTCTGACGAGCTATTGGCGCTGGAGTGCGAGAAAGTCGCGTGATTCCAGCGCAGTCGATTCACAAGGTCTTGGAACTTGTGCTCCGTTGTCAAGACAATGTTCTCGGCAAGCGTAGCAGGGTCGGCGTCATCAGAGGGTGTTGATGTGCTGGGGGCGATAAGAGAGAGGTCTGGGAGGCTAATGACGCGGATGATGCGGTCGGTGCTGTTGACGAGCAGGGAACGCCCGTTGCTAGACAGTCTCAGCAAAGATATTATTCCGACAGCTATCTTAGTGCTGTGTATAATCTTTCTGGACTCTGTCTCGATTATGTTGATATAGCCTTTGGAAGTACCGGTTATGATATGGTTGCCAGTGTTTGAGAAGATGGCCACACAAGTAGACTGCTTCGTGTCGCTGGCTGAGATAGGGTCGTCGGTCAAGGGAGTAGTTGGCAGCTTAAGCTTCTTGGGTGTCCGTTCAGTTATGTCCACGAGGTAAGGGTGGTCTTCGAAGAGCGACACGACAAAGAGATTTCTGGCCAGAGAGGTCAGCGGCAGAAAAGTAATCAACTGGAGCGCGTTACTTGTTGTATGGATGTAGTTCCGCAATATAAATGGGAGCCTCGAACTTGACTATGCGCAAGCGACTTTGATCTTGTAAGTCCCACAGTATGGCTCTCCAGTCTTGCGATGCACTGAGAAGGTATCTACCGCATCTCGACCAGCTTAGGGACTGGATCTGTTTGAAGTGACCGTGTAGCTTCAGGCCGATTCCCATCGTTTCGAGATCCCATATGATAACTTTGCCATCGGCTCTGCCGGATGCGAGATAGTCTCCGCGCCGGTTGAAGCGCAGCGTGGTGGCATGTCCACTGCCTATATTTTGTTAGTATATGATTGATCAACTTTGAAAACTGGACTCAGCACTCACGTAGGTCATTGGTGAGAGCGTCAGGGTAGTCCTGAGCTAGTTGGAAAGGGTCTATTAGAGCGAGATTCATCTTGGATAGCAAAGGATAGACCAACCACGGAGTACGCTCGAAGATCTTCGAGGTCCCCCATGGAAGTGGAATGTGGAAGGTAAAGCGAGTCGCGCCCTGGTTAGCGTGAAGATTAGCTAATGCGGCTCTCTGGGATTTGCACGATACAACACAATATCAAGAATATATATCGCAGGTGACTGCGTTCTAAAATCACAATTCATCGATAGAACTAGGCGTGAGTGCACTATGTGTTTGGAAGGCAGGCACTTCTTTGCACACTTTCCCTAGGGCATGTAAGGCTAGAGACATTGACCCGGAGGCGCTTACGACCTCAGCGAGACGAGTGATGGTTTTGTGATGCACGAACGGACTTGTGAGATAAATGTCGCTTCTTAGTATTGCGATTCGTATGTAGCGTGAAGTCGAAGATTCTGGCCCTTCACAGACGTATGACTCAGGAGTAAGTCACCTGAAGAAAGTTGCCGCCTAAATGCCAAGGCCCACGCTAAATACGGGCGTTGAAAGTTGCTGAAGTTTGCCGCAAATTCTGCGCCTCCTTGCACCTTCCGCATCACCTTTCATTCATCAACCACGACATCGATATCTGCCGCCTACATCCTGCCGATCGTTCGAAGCGTCGTCGGTGACGTCCAGACTACTTTTCAAAGGTCACATAACGATAGAGACGAGAATAGGATAACCGTTGAGCTGAGTTGAGGCCGGGTGGCAGGGCCACGGTCGCCTGGAGCGCCAGAGGCACCTCTAGGAGGGCTCTTGCTGCGGCGAGCAGGAATACAGGTGGAGGAAACAGGATACTCAAATAATCAAGAGGGGAGGGTCACGTTGCGAATTGCGCTGAATAGGATTTCACCTGCGGCTTCATCTGTCAAGCACGACAATTTCGCGGCGGCCTTCTTGCCATCACATCCACCGCACCCTCAATCATGGCGAATCTCAACTTCGCGTACTCGAGCGCGCCGACGCGTACGATCCAAGAGATACAGTTTGGACTGTTCTCTGCAAAGGAAACCGAGCGTCTGGCGGTGATCGATATTGAGTATCCTGGTAGGTACCTCCTCAGCCTTCCGCGCCTGAGTGAGTCGTAGCAATATTTTTCTCACACAGTGACAATACAGAGACCATGGATGAGCAGCGCCTCCGACCTAGAGAGAAAGGCCCGAACGACCCTCACTTAGGCACGATCGACCGCAATTTCAAGTGTAATACCTGCGAAGAAAACATGACTGAGTGTCCTGGACACTTCGGCGTCATCAAGCTTGCTACTCCAGTCTACCACTATGGCTTCATGACCAAGGTCAAGAAGATCCTGGAGACTGTCTGCCACAACTGTGGCAAAATCAAAGCTACTGATGTTAGTCCGCTTGTTCAGTGTGCTTTATGGTGTGTGTGCTAACATCCATCTTTCAGTCGGAGGATCTCCGACACGCCTTGTCAGTCCGCGACCGAAAGAGACGCTTCGAGATGATCTGGCGCCTTAGCAAGCCCAAACTCATCTGCGAGGCAGATCCTCCTGCCGATGACGAAGACCAGCCGGTGAAAGAAAAGAGCGGCCCGCAGTCACGCCATGGAGGCTGTGGCAACGCGCAGCCAGAAATCCGCAAGTCTGGTCTTGAGCTGTGGGCCTCTTGGAAGGCGCGAAAAGGCGAGGATGAAGAAGATACCACACCGGAAAAGAGACGAATCTTCCCGCAAGAAGCGTTGGGTATTCTTAAGATTCTCTCTGACGAGACATTGGAAATTCTCGGCATGAACCTTGACTTCGCTCGACCGGAATGGATGATCCTCTCGGCTCTGCCGGTACCCCCTCCTCCTGTTCGACCCAGCATCAGTGTTGATGGCAGCGGTCAAGGTCAGCGTGGCGAGGATGACCTTACTTTCAAGCTCGCAGACATCCTTCGAGCTAATGGGCAAGTCAAGCGATCCGAGGTTGACGGAACTCCCGATCACATCAGAATCGACCACTGCGATCTTCTCCAATACCACATTGCCACCTACATGGACAACAATATCGCGAGTATCCCCCCGGCACAACACAAGAGTGGGAGACCTATTAAATCGATTCGTGCTCGGTTAAAGGGTAAAGAGGGTCGTTTGCGCCAGAATCTTATGGGCAAGCGTGTGGACTTTTCTGCGCGTACTGTCATCACGGGCGATCCCAATCTTTCCTTAGACGAAGTTGGCGTCCCGCGGAGCATTGCGAGAAATTTGACGTACCCAGAAATGGTTACTCCCTACAACATGGATCACCTCAAGAAGCTAGTTGCCAATGGGCCTAACAACCATCCTGGCGCCAGATATGTCATTCGCGAAAACGGAGAACGTTTGGACCTGAAATACCACAAGCGAGCAGGCGAGATCAGCCTCCAGTATGGCTGGAAAGTTGAACGGCACATCGTCGATGGCGACGTGATCCTCTTCAACCGTCAACCTTCTTTGCACAAAGAATCCATGATGGCTCATCGTGTCAGGGTCATGCCCTATTCAACCTTTCGACTGAATTTGTCCGTCACCACTCCTTACAACGCAGATTTCGATGGCGATGAAATGAATCTTCACGTCCCACAGAGTGAAGAGTCGCGTGCAGAGCTTGCCAACCTATGCATGGTGCCGTTGAACATCGTTTCACCTCAACGAAATTCCCCGTTGATGGGCATCGTACAGGACACTCTTTGCGGCATCTACAAGATCTGCCGCCGCGATACCTTCTTAAGCCGTGAAGAAGTCATGAACATCATGCTATGGGTTCCAGACTGGGATGGGGTGATTCCTCAGCCTGCTATTGTCAAGCCGAGACCTCGCTGGACTGGCAAGCAGATAATCAGCATGGTGCTCCCTCATGCTCTGAACCTTGAAAGGACCGAAGGCAAAGATGAGGTCGATAGATGGTGCCCTCTGACAGATGGTGGTCTACTGGTGGCCGACGGCCAGCTCATGTTCGGTCTGTTCAACAAGAAGCAGGTGGGCACAAGTGCTGGTGGTATCATTCACACCATCTTCAATGAATTTGGGCACGAAACTGCCATGTCTTTTTTCAACGGTGCACAAACCGTGGTCAACTACTGGCTTCTCCACAATGGCTTCAGCATTGGCATTGGAGACACTGTCCCTGATCAAGGTACCGTTGAGAAAATTCAACACGAAGTCGATATCAAGAAGAAAGAAGTTGAGGAAGTCACCGTTAGTGCTTACAAGGAAGAGCTAGAAGCTTTACCCGGCATGAACGTTCGACAAACATTTGAGAGCAAAGTCTCTGCCGCGTTGAATGGTGCGCGTGATCAGGCTGGTTCCGTCACAGAGCAGAGTTTGAAGGACATCAATAATGCCATCCAGATGGCTCGAGCTGGTTCCAAAGGCTCTACCATCAATATTTCACAGATGACGGCTATTGTGGGTCAACAGTCTGTTGAAGGCAAGCGAATTCCTTTCGGCTTCAAGTATCGCACTCTTCCGCATTTCGCCAAGGACGATTACTCTGCCTCGTCAAGAGGCTTTGTTGAGAACTCATACCTACGAGGTCTTACGCCGACTGAATTCTTCTTCCATGCCATGGCTGGTCGCGAAGGTCTCATCGACACGGCTGTGAAGACTGCCGAGACAGGATACATCCAACGCAGACTCGTGAAAGCTCTTGAAGAAGTCACAGTTAAGTATGATAGTACCGTTCGAGATTCTCGTGGCAACATCGTGCAGTTCATCTATGGCGAAGACGGCCTTGACGGCGCACATATCGAGAAGCAACGCGTTGATGTCATCACCATGTCCGATTCCGCTTTCATAAAGCGCTATCAGGTGGATCTCATGGAGTCGAAAAAGTCGAACTTCGGGGACAAGTTGGAACAAGAAAATGATCTCCGCGGTAGTGTTGAGATGCAAGACATGTTTGACGAAGAGTTCGAGCAACTGTCAGCTGACCGTGCGTTCCTACGCAAGATGGGTGTTGGTGTCGAGGACCAGATGCAGCTCCCGCTCAACATCTTCCGAATCCTCAACCAGGCGCAGAAGACGTTCAAGATCTTGAAAGGATCGATGACAAATCTAGATCCAGCCTACGCTATTCCCAAGGTGAAGTCCTTGCTCGATCGACTTATTGTGGTCCGTGGAGAAGACAGAATTTCTAAAGAGGCTCAAGAAAACGCGACACTACTGCTCAAAGCTCAGCTACGATCATACCTGGCTTTTAAGCGCTTGGTCACCGAATTTTCTCTCAACCGGTTAGCATTCGACCACGTTATAGGGGCTGTCGAGACACGTTTCATCAAAGCTGCCGCACAACCAGGAGAAATGGTTGGTGTTCTAGCTGCCCAATCTATCGGTGAACCAGCTACGCAGATGACGCTTAACACCTTCCACTTTGCTGGTGTGTCTGCTAAGAACGTCACTTTGGGTGTCCCACGTCTGAAGGAAATCTTGAATGTCTCGCAGAACATTAGAACACCTTCCATGACCGTCTATCAAGAACCAGACAAAGTTGGAGACCGAGAGAGTGCCAAGGTTCTGCGAAGCATGGTCCAACACACCAACCTGCGATCTGTTGCCGAGACGTGCGAATTGTGGTATGATCCTGACATCACGAGCACGATCATCCCTGAAGACATGGACATGGTTGAGTCGTACTTTATCATTCCAGAAGACACTGAACAAGAGCTGGCAGGCCATTCCAAGTGGCTACTTCGGATTACGCTGAGTCGTGCTAAGCTCCTCGACAAGGGACTGAATATCCAGGATGTCGCCGCCAAGATGAAATCGACTTTTGGACGAGATCTTTCGGTCATTTTCAGCGATATCAATGCTGACGAACAGATCTTGCGTATTCGAACTGTCCAGCCTTATGGTAGCAAAGACGACGAAGAGGATCGAAAGGAAGACGACGAGGTACTACGCCGCTTCATGAACGAGATGTTGGACAACTTGACCTTCCACGGTGTCCCCGGGGTCGAGCGAGCGTTCATCGACCAAAAGACCCGACCACAGATGGCTGCTGACGGCTCCCTCTACATGAAGAAGGGCGCGCCAGAGTGCAAGGAGTTCGTACTTGAAACCAGCGGCAGCTCTTTCGCCAAGGTTCTGGCTATCCCAGGCGTTGACACAACTCGTACCTACACGAACAAATTCACGGAGGTATTTGAGGTCTTCGGCATTGAGGCAACACGATCTGCTCTTCTGCGGGAACTGGCGCAGGTCCTGTCTTTTGATGGCTCCTATGTCAATCATCGTCACCTGGCTCTCCTTTGTGATGTTATGACGTCTCGAGGCTATGTCATGGCCGTCACTCGCCATGGTATCAACAAGTCAGACACTGGTGCATTGATGAGATGTTCTTTCGAGCAGACAGTCGAGATCCTTCTTGAAGCTGCAGCAACTGGTGAACTTGATGACTGTCATGGCGTATCGGAGAATTTGATCTTGGGTCAAATTGCGCCTGTTGGTACTGGCACCATGGACGTGTTCTTAGACCAGAACATGCTCGCGAATGTCGTCAACGACAATTCTCGTCTCGGCCTCATGGGCAACATCGGAGTCAAAGCTCAGGCACAGCTCATCGATGGTGCAGCGACACCCTACGACTCTGGTTCGCCGATGGCAGATACTGGGTACCTGGGCTCTCCCGACTACGGCGCAGCATTCTCGCCTATCGCAAACTCCGGCGCAGAAACTCCTGGCGGTTTCAGCGAATACCAGCCCAATGCTGGCTTTGGAGGTGGCTTTAGTCCTTATGGTGGTCGCAGTCCTGCCGGCTATTCTCCGGGCAGTCCGTTCGGTGGTGGGGCAAGTCCAAGCTCGCCTGGCTTCTCTCCGCAATCAGGCTATTCGCCCGCGTCACCTTCATTCGGCATGACCAGTCCAGGCTTCGCTCCTACCTCGCCAGGCTTTTCGCCGGCCAGTCCAGCCTTTACACCCACATCTCCTCAATACTCGCCAACTTCGCCAGGGTATGGGCAAGCTGGGCCGTCGCCTACATCACCGTCGTACTCGCCCACCTCGCCGAACTATTCCCCTACCTCTCCGAATATGGGCACGCCTACGTCGCCTAACTATTCACCAACGTCTCCTGCGTTCAGCCCAACATCTCCAACGTCGCCCACATCGCCTGTCTACAGCCCGACTTCTCCAATGTATAGTCCGACGAGTCCCGCCTACGGTGGCGGAGGTGGTGTCAACAAGCAGTCACCTACCTCTCCAAATTACTCTCCTACCTCTCCAAGCTTCAGCCCGACGAGTCCGACCTCACCAACCAGTCCATCGTACTCTCCTACTAGTCCCGTGTACAACAGCAGTACCTCTCCACGGAGTCCGGGCTCTGGGCCGTCATATTCTGCCACAAGTCCACAGTACTCGCCTAACAGTCCTGAGTACTCTCCGACGTAAGTTACTTGGGGGTTCTGGTACCATTCAATGCTAACGTTCGTTCACAGTTCGCCGAAAGATGATTGAGATTACGGACATGGCTCCTTTCACTTGTTCATTGTACTACCACATTTTGACCACACTTTGGTCCCCAAAAAAAGATATCCTGCATCCGCAGACATGCCCAGGTGGATCCATTCAGTTGATCTTCTGCTTGGAGCACTGGTCTCGGACTGGCGTTGTCTATTTTTCACTTCTGGTTTTGTATTTTGCGGCCCATCACCAAATTGTGAGACAGAGGCAAGTACACCTCTAGCATTTTTGGGCACTCATTAGCGCGGCGTTGGATGGCGTAGATGCATTTGGTTTTGATGGCGTTTCTAAGATCAAGATTTACGCTACGTGGGCACGACGATATCAGAAGATTGATCGGCTTGCTGATAGTCCTTTTCCTGTTCCCCAGCACAAGCCTGTTGCAATTCAAATTGCGGGCGTCTGGCAATGTACTTTTTAGACCAACAAAATTCGTGCTTTTGCAAGCGATGGCAGGAAGGCGAGAATGATGCGGAGGGAACATAGCAGATACACTGCCCTACGCAGATAACATCCCAAAAACAATATGAAATGATAATGTTCCAATTGTGCTCGCTTGGGATATGTGGGCCTTAACCCACTGTTTGAATGACAAAGTCGAACAGACCCCCCAAAACCACCCACAATTTCGGGGGAGCACATTGATAGCCTCAAGTTTTGCTTCTCAGGGATTGTATTGTACACTCGATAAGCACTTAGGCCAACAGTATGCCTTAACCACTATCTAACAAGATAGATTAGCTTCAAATCCAGATTATACTAGTACTTCGATACCCTGTTCCATTATCGACAAGGGGATGTTACTTCTCAGCCAGCCCCTCCACTCTGATCCTCCCCTCGTGCTCATCCCAAAAACACTTGGCCCCTTTAACATCAAACCCCTTCTTCAAGCCCTCCCTCACCTCCCCTTCCTCCCCACACCTCGCCCTAACCTTTCTCACCACCTCACCAACATCACTCCGCTCCAACAACACCGCACTCCCCAACAACCCCACCGGCGCCTCGCCTAATACACTCCTGTGTCGCACCGCATATATCCACAATGCCATGTGGCTCGCCAGGACCAGCACCAACACCGCCACGATCGTGTACGCAATCGGGTGCGTGACGAACAGCCGGTTCACGGGCTCGACCAACACGCCGCTCCCGCTGGTCGCGCTCTCCGCGGGCGTGAGCAACTCCGACGTCGCTAGCGCGGCGTAGAGCGTGGTGAAGACGCGCTCCGTGGCGTCCCGGATCGCGTCCGGCGCCATCGCCGCCTTGGCGTCTTTGTCGGCGGCCGTGTTGGCGGCGGAGAGGATCGAAAAGCCCAGGGCGTCGGCGTCGATGGCCGAGGCGGCGTTGAAGATGGAGTACTCGTGCAGCACGGCCTCGAAGGTGTAGCTGAAGGCGGGCTGCATGGCGGTCGAGGTGCGTTCGGTGAAGTCGATGTAATTTGACGTCAGCGGAGAGGCGCCGTTAAGAGAGACGGTCAGAGGTCCCGTGCTGTGCCAATAGGACGGAATGCAGCTGATGACGCTGAAGTCGGTCAGCTTGCTGCGTGAGGAGGATGAGTAGGTGCCTGCCAGCATGCCGAGGCGGTTGACGGCCTGGCCTTTACAGGTCGCGTACCAGCTGTGCGCGTAGGTGGGTGTGTAGGAATTCAAGGCGAGGAGCAGCTGGACGGAGCATGAGCGGTCAGAGAACTTAACCGTCACGGTGCCCTGGTCGTTGCCTTGTTCGGTGCCCTGGTCGTCGTAGGACACCATGTAGGACCCGCTCTCGAGCGCTTGGCAGTCCAGGTAGGCGGAGTAGGCGTCGGTGGTGGCGCTCAGATTGGCGGAGGAGCGGCTGGAGGAGGAGGTGGTGGTGGTGGAGAATGGGGCGAATGCGTACTCCGTGGTCATCCAGGCTGGCGGTGTGCTGCCATACGCGTGCACAGCGGTGGCGATATCGATAAAGGGTTGTAGGTTGGTGCGTGCGATGTCGAGAGAGTCGTTGTATTGGGTTGAGAAGCTCAGGGAGACGCTTGACTGGTGGGTGGATGCCGAGGCCACGAATAAATGGGCTGAGAGAGGAACGACGGCAACGGAGACAATGAGGCTCAGAAGCATTGCGCAGCCAATGTGTATGTGGTGGTGCATGAATGCGAGAACCCAATTATAGAATCCTGGGTAGGCTCTGTAGTCTAACATGATTGTACGGCGGGCATTGCCTCCACGTCGGAGCTCGATGAAGGGCTGCCTTTCGTAGGAGGCAGCAACGACTGTGGCCCAGGTGAGAGAGTACAGGGTGAAGATAAAAGACGGAAGGGAGGTCCAGAGGAGTCCGTAATACTGTCGAATCTTGGGGGTGGCCAAGAGACTCGAGATGCCGGAGGACGACTCGATGTTTGGCACCGTCACAATGCCGTCGTTGTGCGCAGAGAGCCGGTCGAGGACGATGATGGAGGCGATGAAGCCGATTTCGGTAAGCAATACCGTAATATTAAACCACCAGTTGAGCTTCCATGATCGCCACTCGATTTGGGGTTCTTTGTGGCTGTGGTGAGAGGCACGAGAGACGCTGCGAGCAGACTCATCTAAAGCTGTCTGGGGATGATGCCTCGTCAGCAGCTCGTCAACATTGTTGTCACCTTGGTGTATCGACGAAACCGAGTCAGCGTCGTCTGGTGGTTGAGGCATGTGTTCGTGGCGGTGCTCTTGGCCGGGCTGCAGCGATGATAGATCTGCCTGGCCCACCGCAGCGTAGTCGCTGGGGGACTGTTGGCTAGTGCGAGAATTCATTATTGCATGAATAGCGATGTAGCATGTGAGAGAACGGGGAAGTCAGTGCAGCAATATCGTTGGCTTCAGAACACTCGACTCTCTCAGCAGTTGGCTGCGGACCGAGGGGACGCCACGAGAGGACGGCATACTCGACCATCGCTCGCTTCGCCCTCTTGCTCGGCCGGGAGCTGGCCTGGAGGGCTGACACTAACCTGACACTGAGACTCAACAGGCCATATATCCCTTTGTCAACTCCGATCGCAAGCCTGAACCTTCATATTACCCCGCCCTAGCTGCTTTCGATATTAAAGTGGACAATAAATCGAAATTCCTGGCGTTGCGGTTGGCCATAGCAACTCTTTGCAGGACAGTTGCTAATGCACGCTTTGCGGACGGAGTTGACAAAAGGGGGTGTATGCCTGCCAAAGTACGTGGGCAGAGCAGCCCCTAAGCCCGGCGTCGAAATCGTGGCGAGGGCCTAGTCTTTTAGGAATTACCAAAGTTGGGAAGAAAAAGCCCCGTTATAGCGAGGGAGATAGGGGGGATGAGAGGGCTAAGGCTTGGCGTCACAAAAATTGACCACCACTAATGTACTAAATTCTTCCATCCCGTTCTATAACTTCCTTCATCCGACCTGGCAATTCATCAATCTCAGCATTGCTCTCATCCAGTGTGATTTCATCCCATATTTGGGATGATCGCCAATTTCGGCACGTCAATGTCATAAAAATGGCGCATAACTTAAGCCTTCGCTTTGAGGATACGCCAAACCCGTATCCGGGGGCGCCTTTAGATTGTCCAGCTAAGCTTTTATAAGGCTGATGCTTTTCCGGCCCTTCCAGCCTCGCTGAGTCGCTGCGACCGGCAAGTTTTTCGCTCTCGGCTGAGCGCCATCAATAAATTGTCTCAAGCCTCATTGCTCGCAGCCCAGTCGCGGCCGTGGAGCTGTCAGCTACCCCATCAATGGATGTCTCTATGGCGGGGTGTGATTGTTCCGAGACGACTAATAACCCCTCAGTAGCTTTGATCAAGGGCACGCCTGACCCTTTGGCCACACGACCCATTATTGAGACCAGCTCAGCCGAGCCGAGCCTGTGTCTCTCCCCTGGATTATGCATGTGTACCTACGTTGGATGCGGTACGGTACAGGGTACACGAGAAGTCGACAGCCGGCGTCAGCTTTGAATTAGTCGTCACGGTTCTAAATCTTCCCACGCACCCTTCATCCAAATGCTGTCCCAAAAGTCTCTCGTCATCGCCTTCGGGCTTCGTTTCTTACACGCGGGCGCCCAAGCCACGCTCGATGCCTCCGCCTGCCTGCCAGACAGCGGTATCTCAACCTTACCAGCCTGTAATTATCTGTCCAGCCAGATTAGCTACTGTGCCGGACCCCAAGTAGCGACCGGTGCGCCTCTTATTGCTTGCTATTGCAACCAGAAGTTGTTCAACAGCTTTTTCGAGTGAGGAATTCTGCTTTTGGTGGAGTTTGACTGCTTATTTGTGTCTAGCTGCGAGAGCGAACTACACCTCTGCTTGGATAGCGATGACGATGATGGTAGCTTGCAGACGGCCATCGCCGAGTGGCATTCCGCTTGCGACATAGAAATCACCTTCTCTCTTACAACCCCTGTTGTCACGAGCCTCACAGCTACCTACAATGACGACTTCTGTAGCGCCGCGGGCTCAGCTTGCGCAAGTGAGGCTGACCTAATCTCACAATGCTCTTTATCCCACACGACCCTCGGCGCCCAATTCTCGTCTTGCTACTGCCAGCCAGAGCTGCTGTCGCTACAGTATACCTGTGAATATCTGCTCAACACTTCTTGCTTTGGAGAGCCAGCGGCACTGACGGACATTCCGGCGTACAACTTCTGCGATAACGCAGCATCAGTGCTTGGGTCAGCCGGCCCCACGAACAGCGTAAGTCGGAGTTGAAACACGTTGGTCATTGCCATGCTCATTCTTTTTATAGCTTCCGGCAGCTGCTTCAGCGTCAGGAACTAGCTCGCTACCGCCTTCGACCAACTCTGCAACCTCTTCTGGCGAGAGCAACACGTTCAGCATCACGAGGCCGGCATTGCCAGGTTCCTCATCTGTCAACCCAGGTGCGCAGTCAACAAGCTCAAGCACAAATTCTGGAGATATGGTGAGTGGATCGATGAGAAACATTGGAATCCTTTTGGGCGCAATCGCCATCTGGGAAGCTGGCTTTATCATAGCTTGATACAAACAATGAATTAGCCGGAAAATATCTGTCAGCTCTGCTACCTAGCTGCGACCGCCGGCGATGGTGCGACAACTACGCCGGTGGCGACACAACAGCCCTCGAAGGTTCTACCTACCTCCATGCGCTCTCTCTCTCTTGAACTATAAGTGTCAGCAGGTATTCCTAGGCAGATGGACAAGCAATTCAATTCTCTCTCTTTGGGTCTAATCTCAAGCCGGGCTTGCGATTAGGTCCTAGTCCAAAATCTGACAATATCCAATGGAGAAGCGTTCCACTTTCCCCATGCTTTCAACCACAAGCACTCCTCTTCTCAGTTCACTGCGCCCCGGCATTGTCAAACGCCTGTATCCATCTCTAGAAGATTTTCCATCTACGCTGCCACTTGTAGCTGATCTCATATTCGCTCCTTGTCCTTAGCTTACATCAGCAGCTTTGTGAACAAGAAACCTCCACCAAAAGGAGACTGTCGGCAGTTCTCGCGGTTGTGAACTAGTATTGTAAGCCCAAAGTTGAAAGGGAATCATTGGCTGCCTTCTTTGCAGCTTTTTGTATCCATGCACGACAAGCCAGAATGCCACTTGGTGCCTGCCACACGGGAGGAAGCTCGTGCATGAAACTAACTTTCTCGCTCAGCCTGAAGACCTTTGAATCTGGATCTTTTTCAGGCTCATCCTTGGCCGGTCTGGTTGCCAACTTATAAGGAGCAGCCGCTCCACGGAAATAGGGTAAAGGGCATGTTGACTACCTCTGCGGGACAACTTCGCCATATTTCGGTAAGATACTATCTGAGTCTATTATTCTACGCTATGTCAAGGGGTAACCAGGAGCTTGATTCAACTATCTGATGCCTAGATACAAGATCGAATAAGGTGAAGAGAAGAAGAAACAGAAGAGGGGGGCAATGGGACTGAATACATAGCTGAAGAGAAGGGGAGTAGCCTTCATGGCCGGCGAGGGCGCGGAATGCGGGTGGCATGAGGCGTCACCTGCACCTCATAGGCGTGTACCTCACAGGCGTGCATCTCATAGGTGTGTACCTCATAAGCGTGTATCTCATAACGCACTCCTCGAACATAGTCAAACCAAAAGCCAAGACTTGTTGGAATAAGCCGTGCATTGGACAACCCAAGAGCTCACCTGGCGGAAAAATGATTCCCAGTGCCTAACAAGTCTCTTTCGACTGCGTCTGGAAAATACCAACACGAGAATAGAAGCTCTCCACATCTTGAGACCTTTGCAACACCAAGCCTTCCACAATGGGGGCGTTAGGATTTTCAGGCCAAAGATAATGACCTAGAAGTAAGCAGAAGCAAGTATTCAGAGCTTCATATAGTGGCACATCTGCGTACTGGGAACTGCCCGGAATGTAAAGGACAAGGCCTGTCGACAAGCGCTGTGTGAAGGCCAATCCCAGGGCTTGGCAAAACTTCCAGGCGCCGCCTCAAGTGCAACGGCCAAATGTCCTTTCATTTTGAGAGAATGTCCTTCGCTAACACAACTAGATGGAGGATGCCAATACAGATCTTGAGAGCAAGAGCTAACTGGCCTTTGAGCTGTTAATAGACCACTCTAAGGATCAAGGAAGGGGAAGAGAGGGGGTTAAGGCTCTCCCCGGGCTTCGCAAGCCTAATCAATAACCAGGGAGTTTAGCTAGTCAACACCTTTCCCCCATAACGTCGGCACATGGGACATCAGATTTGTCAGCCCAAGGCAGGTTGAACCTACTTGTATCGGACGGGGATATCAAATTCGAGATGGTTACCCCAAGGTCTTACGATCTGTCCCACCCTCTAGAGCCAGGCATCTCTATCCCACTCGTTTGCACGATCCAAGGCTTATTAGGCAAGCAGGTGCAAAATACAACTTTCCTTGTTTGCGAATTTTCTGTAGATTTTGCCCAGCTCTTGATGTCTCGATTTCTGCAAATACGAGTCTCCGAGCTGTCCGACCGAGTGGGGTATCATCTTCCTACAGGTACATTGGGGGTTTATAAACAGCACCTTGAGGTAAACTCCCAACGCCGTCGCCTGAATGGCATGTCGCCCTGGATGGCCCCAATATCGCCAGGATTCTTGCACGCCCAGAATTCATCTCATCTCATCGTTATCCTCATGAACAGCCTGAATCTACCGGCTCAAAACCACCGCTGCACGCCCTCCGTTGGCGGAATCTGGTCGAACCCTGGTGTCGACATTGGCACATCCCCAATATTCTGGATCCCTACATTCCATCCGGCGAAATAAAAACTCGGATCAGGTTGCATCACTTGCTCCTGTGCCAGCCACTGGCTGATATCGTCGTCGGTGAAATTGCGCTGCGCAGGCGTCGGCATACCCTGCGATAGTGTAATGTTATTCGTGAGCGGCAGCTCTTGCAAATCTGCTGGCGCCGTGCCATCAAGGAGACCGAACGCTTCTAGGTGCTGATGAAGGTGTATTGGAGGCGCTCCCGGGTTGAATACTTCACGTTGAGAGGGTGAACTGACCTGCCACGGTCCGTCCGGCTGCGTCTCCATCTTCACGGCCTTGCTCGGATCCACAACTCCGGCCCCGCTTCTGCAATACTTCTCCCGTATAGCTTGAGCTTTCGCCATCAACTGCCTCATTGGCTTCCAGAGCATTCCACTCTGGGTTTTTGGAGGATGGAGTATCCGGTCATCGTAGACGGATTCGACAGCCTTCCAAGCTCGTTCATAATCAGGTCCTGGGGGGCGATGGCAGAGCTCGGACAAGACAAACGCAACTGCGTGCCATTGCATGTACGTCCGGAACAGCCAGCCCCACTTCGCCGTATTCTCATTGTTCTCAAGCAGGTAGGCAAACTCGATAATCTCGACGGATGTGACGAAAAGTCGGTCTCGGATGCCCTGTGAGAACTCAGCCTTTACATCACTGCTCGCATACTGCAGTGGGTGATGGGCCATCAACCACATCTTGGCAAGTACGAGTCGGCCGACCGTGGCGCTGACCCAGTAGATTCTGTCAATGTCAGCATGTCACCCTCCCAGGAATTTGGCAGAAGAGAGACGTACGGGACTGTCATATCGCAGTATTGCAAGTACAACGCGTCTATACGTTTGTGCGTTTCTTCGATCAATCTCTCTCTCTCCTCGAGAGTCTTCTGTGGCCGCTTGAATCCGCAGGGTGTTGCGCCCGGACCAGCGAAATTCATCCGACGAGAGGCGGCGCTCAGCTCGAATCTGATGAGGCAGAATGTCATCTCTGTTGTTCCTTGGCGTTCTTTTGGGGTTTCCTTGGTTTCAGGCGAGATATCATCATCATTGATATTGAGTGGCAGCCTGGCATCGTAGAAGCCTTCTGTGAAAGAAGGGTCGGCGCCATGGTCCTCGGCAGCCCTGGTATCAAGAAGGCAGATGTGCCACCATAACCTTCGCCGCATTTCAGTCTCGAACGGGCTAAGGCAAAAGTTGGTTCCATCTCGGTGGACGCCCAGTGCCTGCGCGAGGTGTGTAGTCAGACCACTGAGTGACCAAACCAGTCGTGTGTCGTCTTGAGTGCGAACGCAGATTAGAAACATCACAAACGCTTGTAGCACCATCAAGCTTGAAGAATTCAAAAAGTTCGCGCGAGCCAGTGCTTGCTCCACTGCAAAACGAAACCGATTGGACAGCTGCTCCTTGTCTTCGCCTAACTGCTTCTCGCATTGGACAGGCGTCAAACTGCAAACAGCTCCGTAATATATCGAAAACAGTAGAGCCTCTTCCGATTTAGACAAAGTATCTGTGTTGCTCGATGCTTTCATGATAATGCCTCTTGTCGTTGGTCGATGCAGAATCCTCACGACTGGATCGACATTTTCTTCAAAGATTAACATCAAGCCAAATAGCTGCGAGGGTGAAGGATGTAAGGTGCGGAGAGTATTCATCATCGACGAATATCCAAAGATGAACCCCTGGTGGCTCATGTGCGAGCTTCCTGGGTTCGATTGATCAGGCGATGAGATGTCCTCCTCGTCTTCAGATGATGGTAGATCGAGTATATCCTTCATTTCTGCCACCTGTAGGAAGTCAGATACCTCGAATAATATTCTGTGTGTGGGGGGGGG
>Ga0335072_10003946_pt1 | contig 22186 bp, 23 predicted proteins | sample Lox_Sample_21_FD_206725 | JGI IMG/M metagenome (GOLD analysis project Ga0335072, IMG submission 206725) | Soil microbial communities from Loxahatchee National Wildlife Refuge, Florida, United States - Lox_Sample_2.1 | ecosystem: Environmental > Terrestrial > Soil > Wetlands | place: USA...
ACAAATGTCCAAAAGACGGGCGCCTACCACGTGCTCGTCGTGGCGGGCTTGCATGTCGGCGCACTCGCTATTTTTGTTTTCTGGCTCTGCCGCCGACTCCGGCTGTCGGTCTTGTGGACGAGCATTGCAAGTTTGGCCGTCCTCGCGGCCTACGTCTGCATCGTGCAAGACCGCCCTCCAATTTTCCGCGCGGCGCTCGTCGCCGCTCTCTATATCTGCGGCCGTCCTCTTTTTCGCCGCGTCGAGCTGCTCAACACCGTCGCCATCGCTGCGCTTGTGATTCTCCTTGCGAAGCCTCCCCTGCTGATCGATTCCAGTTTCGAGCTGTCGTTCCTCGCCGCGCTCGTCCTCGCGAGCCTCGCCATTCCCTGGATGGACCGCACGAGCGCGCCCGTCAGGACAGCTCTGAACCATTTGGGCGACGTGACGCGCGATTCGGCATTCTCGCCCCGCCTCATCCAATTTCGCGTTGAGATGAGGGAGGCCGCCGCGTGGCTCGCCGCGCGGCTGCCGCAGAGAATCGCGCCCGAAGCCCTTCGCATCCTCTCGCTACCTGTCCGCGCGGGGCTGCGCGTTTGGGAAGTGCTCCTTCTCTCGGCAGTGATGCAATGGGGATGATGCCGATTCTTGCCGGCGACTTTCACCGCATCACTCTGGCCGCTCCGCTCAGCAACGTTCCCGCAGTTCTCCTCACGGGATTGATTGTCCCCATTGGCTTCCTCACTCTGGCCGTCGGCTTTCTTTGGCAAGGGCTGGCGATTCCGCTGGCGCACGTTTTGAGCGTGCTGGCTGGGTGGCTCCTCGCGACTGTCACATGGTTTGCCGGTTGGCCGCGCGCGTCTTACCGCATTCCGGGCCCTCCAGCGTGGCTCGTCATTCTGTTTTTCGTAGCTTTCATCTCATTGGCCGTGGCGGCCAGAAGCAAGCTGCACTCGCGCAAGTCCAAACCGGCGGTTTCTGCGGCGCGAACGCCGTTCCACGCTGCTCTCCACGAATGGCTCGCGGCAGGCGCGCTCGCCGCGATCACATTGGTTGTCGCCATATGTCCTTTCTCGCCGCGTTTGCCGCGCGGAAAACTGGAAGTCAACGTTCTCGACGTTGGGCAAGGCGATTCGATTTTCGTCGCGTTCCCTGCCGGCCAAACGATGCTGATCGATGGCGGCGGAGCGCCTGGCGTTCCTTGGTCCACCGGCGCGCGCTCATCCTTCGATGTGGGCGAAGGGGTCGTCTCGCCTTATCTCTGGTCGCGCAGGCTGAAGCGCATTGACGTGGTCGCTCTCACCCACGCACACCACGACCACATCGACGGGCTCATGAGCGTGCTCGAAAACTTTTCCGTCGGGCAGCTCTGGATCGGCCATTTCGAGGATACGCCGGCGCTCCGGCGGCTGCTCGCAGAAGCGCGCCAACGCCGTGTGCCCGTGGTTCAGAAGGAAAGGGGCGACACTTTCGATTGGGCGCCTGCAAAAGGCCAGATTCTGTGGCCTGCGGATGATTCGCGCACCACGGAGGTTTCCAACGACGATTCGATCGTCATGCGGCTGGAGGATGGAACTGTTCGATTCCTGCTGCCTGGCGACGCGCAGAAAAAATCAGAAGAGGCGATGGTGGCTGATCGCGAACCCCTCGCGGCTGATTTCTTGAAAGTCCCGCATCACGGCAGCAAGACGTCCTCGACCGAGGATTTTCTTGATGCCGTGCGGCCGAAAGTGGCTGTCGTATCCGCAGGCGCGGGAAATCCCTTCGGCCATCCCGCCGCCGAAACGGTCGAGCGCTACGAGCGCGACGGGATTCGTCTCTTGCGCACGGACATCGACGGAGAAGTCACGGCTTCAACGGACGGCACTCACCTCGACGTGCGCGCGTTCGCGTCGCCGGGAGATGCGGCAAAATAAATGGGAGGCTATTTCTTCGGTGGTAGAGATGGATCGGCCGAACCAGGCGCCGAGGGGCCATCGGCATCCGCAGCGCCCTCTGAATCCTCGCTGGATTCTTCGGCTTCGATCGACTCGTCAGAATTCAAATAGTCTTCGATGATTTTTTCCGCTTCTGCGGCCTTCGATTCGAGGACGTAAATCTCCACGCCATGCGTCCCTTCGGGTGGCTCGCGCAGAGGAAAAGGATCTGAGACGATTGGGTCGGGCGAGAGGATTCCGGCGCTTTCGAGCAGCGAGCGGATCACCATCGCCTCTGCGATGGTTCCCGCGGTGTGCACGCTAACGACTTTATCTTGTCCGGCTGGGTCGCTCATATGAATGGGCGGCGCACAATCCCTCCAAGTACTATTGCGCGTTTTCCCTCCCGCGTCCATACTGATGTTTGTGGAGCCCACCGCCATCCCGGGAGATAATCCCGGAAGCAAACCTTCCCAGGCGGAAATCGACGAGGAAAGCCGCCGCATCCGCCGCCTGCGAATCCTGGTGCATCTCACGCTCGATACGATTTCTTCGGGAGACCTGACCCCGGAGGAAGCCTCCGGCATGATCGCTGCCACGCGCCGCGTCGCGCTCGAGATGTTTCCCGGCAAGGAAAACGCCTTCGACCTGATTTACCGCCCGCAGTTCCAGCGTCTCATGAACGCCGTTTACCGTTTGCAGTAACGCTCGCCGCGTTCCGCCGGTTAAACCCTTAGCTCCCACCCTTAATGCCGTAGGATCGAAGGAAGAGCAATGTGAGCGTAGGTGCGCAGCCAAACAGCTCCCAGGGCGAAAGCAGTCCCAATTAGTGCCTGATATTCTCGATTGCGAAGGTACTGCCCCCACGTAAACGGTTTGGCGTGCGGCACGTCCGCACCCGGAGGCATCGCGTGCGGATGAGGCGGCTTTGGGAAAAACAGCGGCACGCGCGCGGCGTATTCCTCGTAAACGGGACCGAAGCGCGCGCGCAGTTCTTCTTCCTCATTGCGCATCACGGCTGAATATACTACCGCGAAGTAAATCGCCAGCAGGCAGCCCGCAATCCACGACCGGCCGGCAACGCCGAATCCCGCAGCCAGCAGCGCGCTCCCAAGATAAAGTGGATTGCGCGTAGTCGCGTACGGGCCCGACGTGGCGAGTTCCTGATATTTCACAAGGTGACCCGCAGCTAGTGCGCGGATGATGAGCCCGAAGGCAGCAATCACGCCACCGTATACGATCGAGTGTGGTGTGGGACGCGCGAGAATCCAGTAAATAATCGCCAGAGGATAGCCGAGACGCACGCGCCACTGCATCCAGAATTTCCGGCGTTCGCTCATGCGGATTCACCAAGCCGCCGGGCCACGACAACCGCCACTTGTTCCACGGAGATGGACAGCATCGAATTTGAATAGGACGTGCCGCGATTGTACGTCGTTTCGCTGAACCGCGGGTTGCGAATCGAGAGGTCGCACTTCGAGTAGGGGCCGTTGCGCGCCGGGTCCGTAGGGCCATACAGCCCGACCACCGGCGCTCCCAGCGCAGAGGCGAGATGAAGCGGCCCTGTATCCGCTGAAACAACGAATTTCGCTCGCCGCAAGAGCGCAAGTAAAGGACCTATAGGGAGCGAGACGACCACAGGCGCGGATTTCCCCGCCGCCGCAACGGCCGCTGTCGCCAGCGGCTCTTCTCCCGGCCCAATGCTAATCACGCCAGGGATTCCGTAGCGAACGCTTAGAATTTTATGAAGCTCACCGTACCGCTCCGGCGGCCAGCATTTCGACCGCCAGCCTCCGCCCGGATTCAGCACAAAAAAACTTGTGACACCGCGTTGCATCAGCTCGCGCTGGACCGTCTCGTCGTCCTGCGTACGAATTGTCAGAGGGAATTGCGCCGAAAGGGCCTTCGCGCCCGCGGCATGAGCCAGAGTGAGGTTGTGATCCGCCTTGTGCGGGCCGCGCGGATTCAAGCGCTCGGTGTAGAGATGCGCAGCGAGGCCCTCCCGCGCATAGGCGGAAGAAAATCCGATGCGTCTCGGAGCCCCGGTAGAAAACGCGAGCAATGCCGATTTGTAGAGCGCCTGAAAATCGATCACGCATGTGTAGTGGGCCGCGCGCAAAGTGCGAATCGTCGCGGCAATGCCTCCGAGGCTCTTTCGGTCAAAAGGAATTACGCGGCTCAGGTGCGGATTGCCTTCGAGCAAGCGCGCCCATTTCGGATCGATCACCCAATCGATTTGCGCTTCCGGAAACGTGGCGCGAAGCGCGGACGCCGCGGGAAGCGCATGGACCACATCGCCGAGCGAACCAAGGCGCACGAGGAGAAATCGCTGCTCAGCCATGTTTCCCCGAGCGCAATCGTGCCAACAAATCGCGCGTCGAATGAGCCTTTGGGTCGCCGACGATCGCGACGCGAATGCCGAGAGATACCGCCGCTTCGCGCTCCGGCTGAGGCAGCGTGCCTTGCGTGTAATCCGTCCCCTTGGCGTGAACGTCGGGCTCAAATTCGCGCAGCACAGCCGAGGCGTCATCCTCATCGAAGATGAGAACGTAATCGATGCATGCCAGCGCGGCCACCAACGCAGCGCGAGCGCGCTCGGTGAGCATCGGGCGGCCGGGGCCTTTCAAACGACGCGCGCTCGAATCCGAATTGATAGCGACAACCAGCAGGTCGCCTTCGGCGCGCGCCGCTTGCAAATAGCGAATGTGGCCGACGTGGAGCAGATCGAACACGCCGTTGGCGATGACGATTTTGCGCTGCTCGCGGCGGTGTTCGCCGAGAACGGTGTGCAGGCCTTCGCGGGAAAGAATTTTTGCGCGCGTGTCCATCGATTCAGCGCGGAGCAGTCGCGTCCTCGCGCAGCGCCGCGGCGAGTTCGGCGGGGGTCACCGTCGCCGTCCGCGGCTTCATCACCACAATGCCCCCGGCATAATTTGCCAGATGCGCGGCTTCGAGATAGCTCGCCCCGGAAGCGAGCGCCAGCGTAAAAACGGCGATCACCGTGTCGCCAGCGCCTGTGACATCCACCGGGGTATCCGAGCCGTGAATCGGAATCTGATGCGATTCGATACCAGTCGGCTTCGTCGGCTCGAACACGGCCATGCCGTCCTTGCCTCGCGTCACCACCAGCGCCCCGAGGCCCAAATCGTCCAGCGCTCGGCGTCCAAGTTCTTCGAGCTTTGCCGTGTTCGCGCCGATTTGCTCGTGATATGCGGACTCAAGTTCCGCCTCGTTCGGAGTCGCGGCCGTGACGCCGCAGTCGCGGTAATCGAGTAGCCGGTGGCGCGAGTCGAGAGTGATTGTCCGCGCCCGAAGGGCTCGAACCAGCGGCGGAGACACTGCGCCAAGGCCGTAGTCGGAGACGAGCACGGCGGATGCGCGCGACGCAACCTGCCTCGCCTTTGCGGCCAGAGTCTTCAACACCGCGGCTGAAAGCTGGCCACGCGGCTCTCGGTCAACGCGCAGCACCTGCTGTTCGGTTGTGTGCGTCCACCCGGCAAGATAGCGAGTCTTCGTCGTGGTTACCCATCCGCGCACGCGCACAATGCCTGAGGTATTGATGTGACGCGCGCGAAAATAGGCGACCAGCGAGGCGCCGCCGGGATCGTCGCCGACCACTCCCACTGGAATCACGCGCGCGCCCAGCGCGGCCAGATTGTTGATGGCATTCGCGGCGCCTCCCGGAACCGCCTCACTCCGCCGATGGCGCAGAATCAGCACGGGGGCTTCCCTCGACACGCGCGAAATTTCGCCGGAAACAAATTCGTCGAGCACCAAGTCGCCCACGACGGCGATCGATTGACGCGAAAAAGACGCTACCAGGTCGAGCAGGCGAGGCAAGTCGGCGGAAGAATCTCGTGAAGGTTGCCGTTGGGCAATAGATGCAGATTTGGCAGCGCGTTTGCGGCGGGTGTTTCGGGATGAGCTCAAGAATTCTCCGTGGGCAGGATCTCCATCGCCCCGCCGAAAAGTATCACAGGGACGCAGAAGGCGGCAATTGGCCCGGGTTCGACTCGCGATGGCTCTGAATTGCCGCCAGCAGCGCGCGCCAGAAATCCTCCTCGCGGTCCACGCACAGGCGAATGCGGCAGAAATGAGAATTCGGCAGACGCCAAGCGAGGCCGCCGAGGTTGAAGACGTCTTTTTCCGTGCAAATCACGCCCCCGGCGCCACACGCCGCCGCGGCGGCGGCAATCGAGTCGACTTCCGCCCGCGAATAGCGATGGTGATCGGGAAACACACGCTGGCCGGCAATTTGAAATCCCCACTCGCGCAAATCGTGCAGGAACGCCGACGGATTGCCGATGCCGCAAAATGCGAAAAGCTTTGCAGAGCGCGGGTCGAACGGTGTCACCTCCGATGCGCGCGATTCATCCGACGTGGCGACCGAACCCGGCACGGGAAGCACGGATTCGAGCTCTGTGCGGGCATAAAAAACGGGCGCCGCCGAATCGCGCCGCACCGCCGCCTCGACCGCCGGCGAATGCGACGATCTCGTGATCACGATGATATCCGCGCGCCCCAGCGCCGTGCGCGGTTCGCGCAACCGTCCCGCGGGAAGCAGATGCCCGCCGCCAAAAGGATCGGTTGCGTCAAGCAATACGATATCCGCGTCACGGGCCAGGCGCAGGTGTTGGAACCCGTCATCAAGAATGAACCATTCAACGCCCTTCCCCGCCAGTTCCCTGCCACGCGCCAGACGGTCTGGACCCACGCCCAGCGCCACGCGGTTCCCCAGACGAGAATGCAGCAGCCGCGCTTCGTCGCTGGTCGATTTGCCGGCGTCGCCATCCGGAGAAATCTCGCCGCGATAGCCGCGCGTCAAAATCCCGACACGCTTTTGTTCCGCCGCCAGGCTCTCTGCGAGCCACAAAACCATTGGAGTCTTTCCCGTTCCTCCAACCGTAAGGTTTCCGATGCTGATGACAATCCCTTCCAGGCGATGCTGCTTCAGGATTCCCTTCCGGTAGGCGCGTGCGCGCAGGTGCGCCGCTCCGCCATACGGCAGTGAGAACGGCCACAGGATCGACCCTCGCAAACTCATGCCGGTTCCGTCCGCGATGCAAGCAGCCCGGCGATCCGCTCCAGCGTGCGCAGCGCCGTGCCGCGATTTTGCATTGAAAGTCTCCGAGCCGATTCGCCCATTCGATTGCGCGCCGCCGCGTCCTCGATCAACTGAATCCACACGCGGCCGAGCATCGGCCCACTATCTACTTGGATGCCGGCGCGGGCGGAGAGGAAGCGCGCCGCCATCTCCTCGAAATTCTCCATCGAGGGGCCGAACACTGGCGGCCTGCCGAACCAGGCCGGCTCCAGAATGTTATGCCCACCGGAGCGGACCAGCGACCCGCCTACAAACACAGCGTCGGCCAGCGCATACGTGGCGGTGAGCTCCCCGATGGAATCGAGAACCAGAATATCCGCGTGCTCGTCGAGCGGCGACTGCAGATCCAGCTCGCTGCGGCGCACGACGTTCCATCCACCCTCGCGGCAAATCGCAGCAGCCGCGTCAAATCGGTCGGGCTTGCGCGGCGCGAGAACCAGCAACGAATGCCGCCATCGCCTTTGCACCAAATCCCAGCCCGCAAGCACCTGCGATTCTTCCTCCGCCACCACACTTCCTGCAACAACCACGGGCCACCGCTCCTGATTCTGAATCTGCGCCGCCAGCCATTGCGTGAACAGCGAAGCCACAGGCGGCTCGGAATCGTATTTCAGGTTTCCGGTGACCTCGATGCGGTCCTCGGGCGCTCCCATTGATGCGAGGCGCGCGGCATCTTCCGATGACTGCGCCAAAAACAGCGCGGGCCATTGCAATATCGATTCGAAAAACGGTCCGATGAGGAATTTCCAGCGCTCGAAGCGCGCCATCGACCTTTCTGAAATGCGCGCGTTGGCAAAGATCACCGGGACATGCCGCTCGTGCGCGACGCGCAGAAAATTCGGCCAGATTTCCGTCTCCATGATCACGATCAGCGAAGGCCGCAGCGAATCGAGCGCGCGGCGCACGGGAGCGCTCCAGTCGAGTGGAAAATAGAAAATTCCCGCCGCGCCCGCCAAACGCTCGCGCGCCAGGCGCTGCCCGGTTTCCGTTGTCGTCGACACAAACACCGCTCGCAAAGGAAATCGTTCGCGAAGTCCTTCGAGAAGCGGCTGCGCCGCGAGCACTTCGCCGACGGATACCGCATGGATCCAGATCGGACAATCATCCGGGGAAGCGGTAACCGCGCGAGCAATGATTTCGGGCGCCAGCAGGCCAAAGCGGTCGCGCAACGTTTGCCGCGGCTCGCGACGCCGCCAGCCGCGAAGGGCGTAATACGGCGCGAGCAGCAGTGCAGCGATGGCCGTGAGGATCCGGTAGAAGAACGCCATGAAAAAGCGCCGCGGACAACGTCCAGGAGTTGTCCCGGGCCAAGGCCGGTATTATAGTGGCTCTGCCTTGGATGCAAGCACAACTTCGCAAAGGATTCCGGCATCGGAGTACGAAAGCGACATGACGCACGCCGCGCGAATGAAGTCGATGAATCCACACCGAAAGAAGATTGGCTTCGCCTTTGCTTTTTGCATCACGACAGCCGTTGCGCTGGGTTTGACCGGGTCAGCGCACATCTGGGCCGCACCATCACCGCAATCTTCTGGCAACACCGCAGCCTTAACAGGCTCCAGCGTTCCGCACGATACGCACGACAACATGACGATCTCGGCCGAACCCTTTGCCGACGCCGAAGCCGCGAAACAAAAATTCGGCAAATCAAATCCGCAGAAAGCGGGAATTCTGGCCGTAAACGTGGTCTTTCACAATACGGCGAATCATCCCGTGCAGGTGAATCTGGATACGATCGAGCTCGAAGTGCAGGACGAAGGCGCGCAGCGGCAAAGCCTCGAGCCGATGGACATCGTGCAGGTGGCGGAAACGATCGCCTATCCGGGAGGAATGAAAGAGCCTTCAGTGCGCCGATTTCCGTTGGGCATCGGCGGTTCTAGCCCTGACAAAAAAGTCCAGAAAGTGGTGGACGAGCTGAAGCCGTTCACCCTGAATGGAGACATCATCGCTCCCAACGGCAAGCTTGAAGGATGCCTTTATTTCAATCTCGCCCACGAAATGCGCCTGGCAGCCACCGCCGACCTCTATATTCCAGATATCGCCAGTCTGCCCGACAAGAAGCCTCTCCTCTTTTTCGACATTCCCTTCGGCAGCGGAACGGCTGAGCCGTAAAGCGCCGTGTTTCCCTCAGCACGCGACGCGGCCTGCGACGGACAGTAGGGACAATCTAGAATCGGCCCCCCGCGCAGTGGAATCGTGGGTATTCCCTGCGTTTCTTGACACTTCTCTGGTCGCATGCTACGGTGAAATTTCTTTCCTCCGAAAGAGAAATTCCCTGTGACGACACCAGCTACCGCGCAACTCCGCAGAACATCCCTGAACGCAATCCATCGCCAGCTGGGCGCGAAGATGGTGAATTTCGGCGGCTGGGACATGCCGCTCGAATACACCGGAATCCTTTCCGAGCACGAAGCGGTCCGCACGCGCGCCGGCCTGTTCGACGTCAGCCACATGGGCGAAATCGAAGTGCAAGGGCCGGAGGCGATTGCTCTGGTGCAATGGGTCACGTGCAACGACGCTTCGAAACTTTCCATCGGGCAGGCGCATTATTCCGGTCTGATGACCCCGCAGGGAACGTTCGTCGATGATTTGCTGGTCCACAAACTCGCCGCGGATCATTTCCTTCTCTGCGTCAATGCCGCGAATCAGGACGACGATTTCGCCCACATTCGAACTCACAACCGATTCAACGCTCGCCTGGAAAATTCCGGCCCGCGCTATGCGCAGCTCGCCATTCAGGGCCCGCGCGCGCTCGAGATCCTGCAAACTCTCACGCCTGTGCCCCTCGCCCCGATCCGCTATTACCATTTCACCATCGGCCAGGTTTGCGGCACCGAGGCGCTCATCGCCCGCACCGGATACACCGGCGAAGACGGTTTCGAAATCTATTTCGACCCCTCCTACGCGGAACAAATCTGGACCGACATTCTCGATGCCGGAAAATCCGCGGGGATTCTTCCCTGCGGTCTGGGCGCGCGCAATACGCTCCGCCTGGAAGCGGGCATGTGCCTTTACGGCAATGAAATCGATGCGACCACTACGCCTTGGGAAGCAGGACTCGGCTGGATCTGCAAGCTCGACAAGGGGCCGTTTCTCGGAAGCGACGTTCTGAAACAGCAGAAGCAGTCGGGAGTCACGCGCAAACTCGCCGGCTTCGAAATGCTCGACAAACGCATCGGACGCGACGGCTATCCCGTATTCATCGCGGGAAAGGAGGCCGGCCGCGTCACCAGCGGATGCCCGGCTCCGCACTTGAAGAAAAATATCGGCATGGCGTACGTGCCGCCGGCATCTGTCGCGCCCGGCGCCGAAATCGAAATCTCCATCCGTGGTTCGCTCGTCCCGGCGCGAACCGTGACGCTTCCCTTCTACAAGCGAGCGCAATAATCCGATAGAATAGGTGAAGGAGAGACAATGTATCCTGCGGACTATCGCTACTCGAAAGAGCACGAGTGGATCAAGGTGGAAGGCCCCATCGCCACGCTGGGCATCACGGACTATGCGCAGCAGGAGCTAGGCGACGTTGTTTTCGTCGAAGCTCCCAAGGTCGGTGCCGCGGTCACGGCTGGAAAATCCTTGGGCACGGTCGAATCCGTGAAGGCCGTCAGCGAAATCTACAGCCCGGTCACCGGCGAAATCACGGAGACCAATCCCGTCTTGTCGGCGACGCCTGAAAAAATCAATTCCGATCCCCACGGCGAAGGGTGGCTCGTGAAAATCCGCATGAGCAATCCCGCCGAAGTCTCTTCCTTGATGGACGCCGCCGCCTACCAGACATACGTCGCGGCGAAAGCCAAGGAAAACACCGCCTGATGCGCTACCTTCCTAAGAGCTCCTCCGAGCGGAGGGAAATGCTCGAAGCCGTAGGCGTCGAAGAAGTCGGCGAATTGTTCGCAACGATTCCGGCCGAGTTCCGGTTGAACCATCCTCTGAATCTTCCCGGGCCGCTCTCCGAAGCGGAAATCATTCGGTATTTTCAGGACCGCGCCGCCGAAAACAGCTGCGGCTACACTTCGTTTCTTGGCGCAGGCGTCTATTCGCACCTTCGCACTGTCGTTGCGGACATGTTGATTCAGCGTGGCGAATTCCTGACTTCCTACACTCCCTATCAAGCCGAATTCGCGCAGGGCACGCTTACCGCAATTTTTGAGTTTCAGACGCTGATGTGCCAGTTGACAGGCCAGGAAGTGGCCAACGCCTCGATGTACGACGGCTCGACGGCGCTCACCGAAGCCGTCCTGATGGCGCATCGACTCACCGGACGCAATCACGTTTTTGTCGCGCGCACGGTTCATCCTGAATACCGCCAGGTGCTCGCCACCTATGCGCGAAATCTCGGAATCACGATCGAGGAAATCGGCTATACGTCGTCAGGACAAATCGACGCGAGCGCGCTGGCGAAATCGAAGCTAAACGCAGCCGCAGCCGTCGTCGTGCAATCGCCGAATTTCTTCGGCGTGCTCGAAGACATTCCGCAAATTGCCGACGCAGCGCATTCCGCCGAATCGCTCCTGGTGACGACCGTTGCCGAGTCCCTCTCGCTCGGTGTCGTCCGCCCGCCCGCGGAAGCCGATATCGTTGCGATGGAGGGACAGTCGCTTGGCGTCGCGCCCAGTTTTGGAGGGCCCTACGTCGGCGTGATCGCCACCCGCGAGAAATTTGTCCGCCAGATGCCCGGCCGACTAGCGGGCCAAACGACGGATGAAGCGGGCAATCGCGGCTATGTTCTGACGCTCGCCACGCGCGAACAGCATATCCGCCGCGAGCGCGCCACATCTAACATCTGCACCAACGAAGCTCTCTTCGCTCTCGCCGCCACGATTCACCTTTGCCTGCTCGGCCGCGAGGGCGTTCGCGAAGTCGCCGCCCAAAATCTCGCCAAGGCTCGCTACGCGCTCGGCGAACTCGAAAAGATTCCCGGAGTCCGCCGCGCGTTCACCGGCCCGTTTTTCAACGAGTTTGCCCTGGAATTTCCGCGCTCCGTGAAGCTCATCAACGCTTCCCTGTTGCGCGAAAATATCGTCGGCCCGTACGTGCTCGGGCTTCATTATCCCGAATTGTCGAAGCGCGGGCTGGTTTGCGTCACCGAAACCGTTCCTCGCGCGGAAATCGACCGCTTCGTCTCTGCCGTGCGAAAAATTCTGGAAACACCTGTCTGAGGAGCTGCCCGTTTTGGATTCGAAATCGGTTGAAACGGAAATTCCCGCGGATACATCGCGCCCGGCGCGCCGCCACGTGAGCCGCGACGAAGGTCTCATCTTCGAGCGCTCGGCTCCCGGCAAGCGCGGCATGGAATTGCCGCCGCTCGATGTTCCCGGCGTCGATCCCGGCACATCTCTTGGCGGAGCCTACACGCGCGACGATGTTCCTGGCTTCCCCGAAGTCAGCGAAATCGAAGTCATTCGCCATTTCACGCGCCTTTCCACGTGGAATTATGCGATTGATCTCGGGATGTATCCCCTCGGCTCCTGCACCATGAAATACAATCCGCGCGTCAACGAATTCGTGGCTCGCCTCGAAGGCCTTGCCACCGAGCATCCCTTGCAGCCCGCCGATGTTTCACAAGGCTGCCTGCGCATCCTGCACGATCTCCAAAAATGCCTGCTCGAAATCACTGGCATGGAGGCGGTGTCGCTCCAGCCCGCGGCCGGTGCGCAAGGCGAACTCACCGGCCTGCTGATGATTCGTGCGTTCTTGCAGGACCGCGGCAACCCGCGCAAGAAAGTGCTGATCCCCGATTCGGCTCACGGAACCAATCCCGCCTCCGCCGTGATTGCCGGATACGAAATCCAAAACATTAAATCGAACGATCGCGGCCAGATCGATACGGACCATCTCCGCGAATTCGTCACCCAAGACGTCGCCGCGCTCATGCTCACCAATCCCAGCACACTCGGCGTCTTCGAAGAGCGCATCGCCGAAATCGCCTCGATCCTTCACGAACGCGGCGCCCTTCTCTATATGGACGGTGCAAACATGAATGCGCTCGCCGGCGTCACCCGCCCCGGCGATTTCGGCGTCGACGTGATGCACTTGAATTTGCACAAGACGTTTTCAACGCCGCACGGCGGCGGCGGTCCCGGTGCAGGCCCCGTGACCGCGAAAAGATTCCTCGAGCCGTATCTTCCGTCGCCGACGGTAATCCAAAAGGGCAACGGCTCCTACGCTCTCGATTACAATCGTCCGAAATCCATCGGCCGCGTCCGCGCCTGGTCCGGCAATTTCGGTGTTTTGCTTCGCGCGCTCGCTTATACTCTCGCTTACGGCCCAGGCATCCGCCAGGCAACGGAAGACGCCGTGCTCAACGCCAACTACATCCGCAAGAATCTCGAAGACCTGTACGATTTGCCCTACGATCTGCCGTCGATGCACGAAGTGGTCTTCAGCGACGCGCGCCAGAAAAAGCACGGCGTCAACACGATGGATATCGCCAAGCGCCTGATCGACTATGGCTTCCACCCGTACACTACGGCGTTCCCGCTCATCGTTCCCGGCGCCATGATGATCGAACCCACCGAATCGGAATCGAAGCAGGAGTGTGACCTCTTCATTCAGGCGCTGCGCTCGATCGCCGCGGAGGTCGAATCAAATCCTGAAGTCGTGAAGACCGCTCCCCACTCGACCCGCGTCGGACGCCTCGATGAAGTCGCCGCCGCCCGAAAACCTGTCTTGCGATGGAGGCCCTGAATCCATGTCGACGCCATCCCAACCCGCCCCGTTGACAACCGACCAGGCTGTTTTCCTGGCAAACTTTCTGCTCAAGAAGTTGCGTCACGAATTCGAGACCACTTGCCGAATCCTGGGCGCGGTCCCGGAAGGAAAACAAAGCTACCGCCCGCACGAAGATTCCCGCAGCGCCCTCGAGCTTGCCTGGCACCTTGCCTGCGTCGATCTCTGGTTTCTCGACGCATTTCTGGCCGGAAAATTTGAAATGGACGACGACGTGATGCCGGACGATGTCGGCTCCGTCGCCGACATCCTCGCCTGGTACGCAGACGAATTCCCCGCGAAGCTCGAAAAAGTCTCCCAGCTTCCCGCCGATTTCTGGGCAAAGCCGCTTCCCTTCTTTACGAAATTCAACTACTCGCCTGCGGCATATCTCGAAATCATGCTCGTCCATTCCGTCCATCATCGCGGGCAGCTTGCCGCCTACCTTCGCCCGATGGGCGCCAAGGTGCCGAGCATTTATGGCGGCAGCCACGATGAGCCGAAGGATTTGCCCGACTAGATTTTCCCTCAACATTTTCCGGCCAAACGCGCTCCCGCCGCGTCACGCCTGCACGTCGCGAACGTGCGTCGCGATGAACCACTGATTCCCGAAAACGTCTTTCACTCCGCCGCTTCGGTCTCCATACGGCTGATCCTTCACCGGCATGATCGACTCCGCGCCCGCCGCAATCGCGCGCCGGTACGTCTCATCCGCGTCCGGCACGTACAAATGCAGCGTCACCAGCATCCCCTGATAGATCCCGTGCGCTTCTCCCATCGAGAGCAGCGAATCGCCAATGCGCACCTGCGCGTGGTGCACCACGCCGTCGGGAGACTGCGCGCGGAATACTTCCTCGGCCCCAAACGCTCGCTCTAGAAATTCGATGAACCGCGGCGCTCGTGCTGGATGCAGGTACGGCGTGATGCTGTAATGTCCTTCCGGCGCGTAGCTCGGCCCTCTCGCCGTCGCGATATACCAATTGTTTCCAAACCGATCTTGCACGCTCCCGCTGCGCTCCCCGTAGTCCTGGTCCGTCATTTCGTGCAAGCTCGTTGCTCCCGCCTGCAGCGCCTTTGCGTACATCGCGTCCGCATCGGGCACGTATAGATGCAGCGCGCCGGGCGACACTGCGAATTGCTCATTCGCATCCGCCATCTCGATCATCGAGTTTCCTATTCTCGCCTCCGCGTGCATGATCAGGTCTGTTCCCGGCCTTTGCACCCGGAACATTTCCGTCCCGCCCAGACCCTCCTTGATGAACTCCATCAGGCCCGCAGCATTCGTCACAATCAAATAAGGCGTAATCGTGTGGAATCCGGCGCGGACCGGGTTGACTCCCTGCGGCCGTTCCGCAGCGGGCATCGTCCCTCCTTCCGGCCCGATCGTCAGTCCCTGCAGCCGGCGGTGCATTTCCTCGACCGACATCTCTTCCGTAACGGTGAAAACATTCCACGTGTACCCGAACGGATCGGCCAGCAAGACGTCCCGGTGGCCGTAGAACTCGTCCTGGACCGCTCGTTTCACCTTCATCCCGGCGGCGACCGCTCGCTCCGCAAATGCGTCCACGTCATCAACGCGAATCGTCAGCCAGACGGGCGAGTTCCCCAGCGTCTCGGCGCTCAGGCGTCCGCCTTCCGGCCACTCTTCGGCCAGCATAATGGTTGAATCCCCGATCGTGATCTCGGCATGTGCGATGTGGCCGCCCGCCTCGAACCGGAATGTCTCCCGCGCACCGAAAGCGCTCTTATAGAACGCAATCGCCTTGGCTGCATCCTTGAACGTGAGACGCGGCGACGTCGTTGCGTTTTGATTTCCCTGGACCGCTGGCTTTGTTGCGCTTGCCATATTTGCTCTCCCTTCCAACTCTGTTTTCAACCTGATGCGGAATTCTTCCCGAGGCAACCCCTTGAGGCTTTCCGCCACGCGCGCCAATCCCTCGAGCTTCGCGCCGGCGCTCCGGCCCGCCGTCTTGCGTCCCGTCAGGATCGCGTCGATCCGTTCGTCGAGTTGTCCGCCCGCCGTCCGCTTAGCCACGAGCTTCACCAGGTTTCTTGTTCACTTGCTTCCGCAATTCTTCGAGCCCCCGGAACTGCAGTTGCTTCACCGCGCCTTCCGATTTGCCCAGAGCGCAGGCAATCTCGCGGATACTTTTCTCTTCCGCGAACCGCATCTTCACCACGCGCCTTTGCGCCTCCGGCAGCGTGTCCACCAGCCGGAAAATCCTCGCCCGGTGCTCGATCTCATCGGCTCCCGGATCCTTCGCTTCCGGCTCCTCCGTCGTCGCCGTTCCCCGTTCGCGCGCCGCGCGCTGTCGCCGGTTGGAAATTTCATTCGCGGCGATTTGAAACAGCCACGCTGCAAACGGCGCTCCGCGCCACTCGAATTTCTCGATATTTGAAAGCGCCCGGTGAAACACCTCCGAGGTCACATCCTCCGCCTCTTCTCTCCGCCCCGTCCGCCGCAGCGCAAACGCATACACCCGTTCGAAATGGCGCTCGTAGAGCTCCACGAACCGGCGTCGATCGCGCTTCGCTGCCGCAATCAGCGCCTGCTCCTCTTCCTGCCTCTTCGCAGGCTTCAACGGGTTCTCCCGGAAACGTCTTCTCTCTAGCATAAACAACCGGGGCGGGGAAAGGTTACGGTCACAGGGAGCAGGTGAGTAGCTTCATCATTGGAGCGCATGAAAAGAAAAAGCCCTCGGAGCCTTCGCCCCGAGGGCTTCTGAATTGTTTACGCAGCGATCTTCGGAATCGCCGCCGCTACTTTTTCTCGCTCTTCCCTCTTTCCGAAGCGACTCCTCGTTGCACCGTCGGGTTGATTTGCATGTCGCTTTTGGCTTCGGCAGCCATGGCGTTGGGAGTGGCCGATATGGTGCGGCCGTCGGAAATCGCCGCAGCCGCATCTGCCAGCAGGCCAGGCTCCGGCGAGGTCATCGGAATCAATGCGCCTTCCGCCTCTTTGTGGAAGCTGAGGTGGTCGGACGTCCCGTCCCAGTCGATCGAAAGAACATCACCTATGGTCACTTGGTCGGTCGCCAGAAGATTCGCAATCGGATAGACCACATGCCGCTCGATCGCCCGCTTCAGGTGGCGCGCGCCGTATTTCAGGTCGGTGCCTTCTTTCAGCAAGAATTCCCGCGCGGAAGAAGTCACGCGAAACAGGAACCGCCCCTTCGCCGTCTCCAGCACGCGCTGCTGCACCATTCCCAGCTCGATTTCCAGAATCTGTTCGAGCTGTTCTGAGCGCAGCGGGTGAAACACCACCGTCTTGTCGATTCGGTTCATGAACTCCGGCGCGAATTTCCGCTTGGCCGCTTCCGTCGCGCTCCGCTCCACCTTTTCATCCAGCTTCGGCTTCGCCTCGGCCGGAACCGACGGCGCAAAGCCCAGTCCGCCCGACATCAGCTCCGTGATTTCGCCGCTGCCCAGGTTCGACGTCATGAAGATCATCGTCTGCGACAAATCCACGCGCCGGTTGTCGCCGAGCGTCAGCGTGGCTTTGTCGAGGATGCCCAGCAGCAATTGCCACAGCGCATCGCTCGCTTTCTCGATTTCGTCGAACAGCAGGAAAGAAATCTTCAACTTTTCGGTGTGATATTGCGCGAGCGCTTCCTGCGTGATCAGCGGATGCGTCTCCCGGTGCCCCAGGTATCCCGGCGGCGAGCCGATCAGCTTTGCGATTTCGTGCGAGTGCTGGAATTCCGCGCAGTCCACCTTGATCACCGCGCGCGGATCGCCGAACAGCACTTCCGCGGTCGCCTCGACCACGCGCGTTTTGCCCGCGCCCGTCGGCCCCAGAAACAGCAGGTTCCCCACCGGCCGTCCCGGCGAGTTCAGTCCCGCGCGGAACACCTGGTACAGGTCGACGACGGCCTGCACCGCCTCGTCCTGCCCCACGATCTTCCGTCGCAGGCCTGTCTCAAAATCCCGCGATTCGACGCTGCGTTGCGTCGGGTCCAATTGTTGCGGACGCGCCCCCATGGCGATCCCCCTTACCGGAACTTCCTTCCGCTCTCCGCGCTGCTGCCCGTGCGCTCGAATTGATCCAGCTTTACATCGAGCGTCGACCTCAGCAACCGGAGCTGCGTGACCAGTTCCCGGCTCGATTTGGCTCGATCTGCCAACAAAAGCATTGGCGGCGAAAGACCGGCCAGGTCCAGGTTAAGGTTGCGTAGAGTATGCATCAGTTTTTGCACGTACAAAGAGCGAATATCAAACAGTTCCACCCGGCTATTCACCTGCTCCCGCAACTGCGACCAATCCACCTCCAGAAACGGATGGTTGCGCGAGACGTGCCGGACCACGTCATCCGTGATCCGTGGACTCTCTCCCAAGCGTGCCAAATGAAGCTGCCTCACCTTTCCCTGTTTCCTCACACTGTGTACCAGGTAGTAGGTGTTGCCCTTGCGCCGAACGAACGCCACGGTTCCTCCCCGGGCCAAGTGGGCGTAGTGTATGGTCCTTCCACTACACGGTCAATGGTACGATGCACACAGTGCCGAAGGGTTGCGTCGAATCGGTTATTACTCTCGCGGAACAGTTCGGGAGGGCATTTCTGGCTCAGAATGCGGGTCAGCGGGCCTTGGTCCGGGTCGAATTTCCTCGTCGCGCAACTCCTTCTATTTAATTAGACGCCGAAAGAGGGTGCAGAGTTTCGAAATGAACCTTGGAGGAACTCTCGCAGCCCGTTCGACCGCAGTAGAAAACGATTCGCGCCGAACTTCGGAATGAAGTTCGCCGAACTAAGGGGTGAGACACCATGTCCTGGGGTCCGGTTTACAAATTCATCAAGAAAATTCCTCGCGGCCGCGTCACCACCTATGGCTATGTCGCCCGCGCCATTCGTCTCCCCGGTGGCGCTCGCGCCGTCGGCTACGCGATGGCTGCCACCCCATCCGGTCGCGGCATTCCGTGGCATCGCGTCGTCGGCGCCGGCGGGCGCATTCGCGTTCCCGAGCCGTACGCAATGAAGCAGCGGCGGCTGCTCGAATCGGAAGGCGTCGCGCTCGATGGCGGCGTGATCGATATGAAGCGTTTCGGCTGGCCCTCCGCCGCCGCGAGTCCCAAAAAGAAACGCAAGAAGCCCCGCGCAAAAGTTTAAATCCCCGGTCGCATGGCCTCTTCGAGTGTGATATAGACATAAAGTTGCACCCGTAATAGACGAAGAGGCAGTGTCCTTGAGCAATGCCATCATCGAAGTAGAAGGGCTTTACAAAAATTACGGCGCTGTCGAAGCAATTCGAGGGGTCAGTTTTTCGGTTCAGCAGGGCGAAGTTTTCGGGCTTCTCGGCCCGAACGGCGCGGGCAAGACCAGCACGGTCGAAATTCTGGAAGGATTGCGGAATCGCGACCGCGGCACGGCGCTTGTGTGCGGCCTCGATCCCGAGCGCAGCGGCGAAGCCTACAAACAGCGCATCGGCGCCGTCCTGCAATCCACTTCCCTTCCCGACAAAATTCGCGTCGAAGAAGCTCTCCACCTGTTCGCGGCGTTTTACACCAGCCGCGCCGACACCAATCTGCTGCTGAAGCGTTTTCAGCTCGAAGAAAAGAAAAACGCCTTTTACAGCCACCTCTCCGGCGGACAGAAACAGCGCCTGGCACTGGCGATGGCGCTCGTCAACAATCCGCAGGTCGTCTTCCTCGACGAACCCACCGCTGGCCTTGATCCGCAGGTCCGCCGCGAAATCTACGACATCATCGAAGAGCTGAAGCGTGAGAAAAAAACGATTCTTCTCACCACTCATTACATCGAAGAAGCCGAGCGCCTCTGCGACCGCGTGGCCATTGTCGATGCCGGGCGCGTGATCGCCGCTGGCACGCCGCGCGAGTTGAAGCAGCGCTCCGCCGGCACTACGCGCATCGAAGTCCGCCTCGCGCGCCCTCTTGCCAATGGCGCGATGTCTCAGCTTGAAGGCGTGGCCGATTGCCGCACTTTTGATGAGACGTTTGTCCTCCACTCTTCGCGCCCGCCGCGAACCATCGTCGATCTCGTCAAGCGCCTCGAAGCGGAAAACAACGAACTCCAGAGCCTCGAAATGTTCTCCCCGTCTCTCGAAGACGTCTTTATCGAGCTCACGGGCCGCAGGCTGCGGGACTGATAGAGAATGTGTGAGAACTCGAGAATGTTTGTAGGTCGTGGCTTTAGCCACGACGTAGGATTTGAATAATCGTTACGGCTTCAGCCGCTGAAGTACCGATTTTGTAGTTCTGACAAAGACTCTGAAAGGGATCCCTTTTCATGGGCAACACCTGGACGCTGACGAAAATCCGCATGAGGCTGGCGCTTCGCAACCGTGCCTTCTTCTTCTTCAGCCTGGTGATGCCGCTTCTATTCCTCTTCGGCGCGATTTTCATTTTCGCCAAAGGCTCGGCGAGCTGGGTGGGGTATACGCTCGGCGCCATCCTGACGCTGACCGTGATGGGCAGCTTCTGGGGACTCAGCGTGCAGCTAGTCACCTTCCGCGAGCAGGGCATCTTGCGCCGCTTCCGCCTCGCTCCGGTCGGCGCCGGCGCCATGCTCGCTTCGAGCATTCTTTCGAACTACATCATGACGTTGCCGACGGTCATCATCGAAATTCTCATCTGCCGCTGGGCCTTTCACATGCAAACATGGGGAAATCTCTGGGCTTTGCTGATTCTCGTCACCATTGGCTCGGCGGCCTTCTCTGCGTTCGGCCTCATCGTCGCCAGCGTCACCAACACCATGCAGGAAACCCAGATGATCAACAATTTGATCTGGACCGGTTTCCTGTTTCTCTCCGGCGCCACGATCCCGCTGGCGATTTTCCCCTCCTGGATTCAGCGTATTTCTCTCTACATTCCCGCCACCTATCTCGCCACGGGTCTTGAGTCAGCCGCCACAAATCTCGCGAGCCCCGCTGAGGTTCTCACCGACGTCGCCGCTCTCGCCGTCGGCCTCTACGTCGCCTTCGAAGTCTCCCGCAATCTCTTCCGCTGGGAGCCCGAAGCAAAAGTGGCGCGCAGCGCCAAATGGTGGGCGCTCTCTGCGCTGATTCCCTTCCTTCTGTTCGGCACCTACGAGAACATCTACGGCAACCGCCTGGCGCGCATCCAGAACAACTTCCACGTCCTCTCCGAAATCTCTCACTCCATCGAAACCAAGTAGTCTCTCCGCTCCCCGCCCGTCTGGGAATTCTGCATCCGCCGCACCTTGCGTCTCATCCAACTCGCAGTTCGGCATCGTTCGGCGCGTGCTCTCATGTTGCGGAGCGCCATTCGCGCGTGGCGTTTCGCCCGGTCCGGATTCGCTGTAAAATTCAGCCCTTGGCGACTGTTCTCGTCAGTAGAATGAAACCCGTACGCCCCTGGAGGAGCCCATTTTGATTCTCGAAGCTGTCGTCGGACTCGTAATCGTCTTATTGGTCCTTCTCGAGGCGTTCGAGACCATCATTCTTCCCCGCCGCGTCACCCGCTATTTTCGCGTCACGCGCTTCTATTACATCTACTCTTGGCGCCCCTGGTGCGCCCTCGCCCGCCGCCTGAAGGGCGCCAAAGCCCGCGAAACCTTCCTCGGCTATTACGGCCCGCTCTCGCTTCTGTTGTTGTTCGTGCTCTGGGCCGCGTCGCTGATCGTGGCTTTCGGACTGCTCTATTACAGCGCCTCGCGCAGCGACGGCTACCACACCAGCTTGAACACTTGTATCTACATGAGCGGCACCAGCTTCTTCACGCTCGGCATCGGCGACGTCGTACCGCACACTGGCATCGAACGCGTTCTCACCGTGACAGAGAGCGGTCTCGGCTTCGGATTTCTCGCTCTGGTTCTCAGCTATTTGCCCGTCATCTATCAGGCATTCTCGCACCGCGAAGTGAACATCGTCCTTCTTGACGCGCGGGCTGGCTCCCCACCGACCGCCGGCGAGCTCCTTCGCCGCCACACAGGACCCGGCGGCCGAGAGGCTCTGCAAAAATTGCTTCAGGATTGGGAGCGCTGGTCCGCCGAGCTTCTCGAAAGCCACGTCTCCTATCCCGTCGTCGCCTACTTCCGCTCCCAGCACAGCAACGAATCCTGGCTCGCCGCGCTGACGGCCATCCTCGACGCTACGGCGCTCCTCATCTCCGGTCTCGACGACGAATGCTCCCGCCAGGCGCGCCTCACTTTTGCCATGTGCCGCCACACCGTAGTCGATCTCGCGCAGGTTTTCAGTGCAGCGCCGCGCGTGCTGGGGCACGACCGCCTGCTCCCGCAAGACCTCGACCGCCTTCGCGCTTCGCTCGCCGCCGCGGGCATGCCGCTGCGCGCCACGCCCGAAGCCAATGCAAAGCTCGCCAAACTTCGCTCCATGTATGAGCCTTACGTCTTCACGCTCGGCGGCTACCTTTTTATGCAGGTTCCTCCTTGGATCGTCTCCGAGGAGGTCAGCGAAAACTGGAAGACTAGCGCGTGGGGCCGCATTTCCGGCCTGGCCATCTCCGCGCCGCCGAGCCCAGGCGTCGACGACCACTGATCGCCGGCGAA
>Ga0335072_10003947_pt1 | contig 22186 bp, 19 predicted proteins | sample Lox_Sample_21_FD_206725 | JGI IMG/M metagenome (GOLD analysis project Ga0335072, IMG submission 206725) | Soil microbial communities from Loxahatchee National Wildlife Refuge, Florida, United States - Lox_Sample_2.1 | ecosystem: Environmental > Terrestrial > Soil > Wetlands | place: USA...
CCGACCGAAACGCAGCGCAAACCAGTTGCTCGCGGGCAGCACCACGGCGTTGGCGATGAGGTAGCTGGTGAGCACCCAGGTCGCTTCGGAATTCGAGGCCGCCAGCGATCCGGCGATATAGGGGAGCGCCACAGAGGCGATGGAGGTATCCAGCACCTCCATAAAGGTGGCGAGCATGACCGAGATGGCGACGACCCAGGGATTGCCCGCAGGGACGGCAGCCACCGCGGCAGAGCCCTGGGTCGGCGGCGCCGCTCCTCGATCGGAGACGAGCGTCTGCGCACCGGCCATCGGCGGTTCCAGAACCGTCGCCATTCGCGTCCCTCCGGGGCGACGCTTCAGACTAGGGTTCCGGAGCCCGTTTCGCAGTGCCGCCCATCACAGCGGGGTTCCCGCCGATCCTTCGGCGGGACGACTGCCCCGAGGAAAGAAATTCTCCGACGCCGGGGCGAAGAGTCTCTGATTTTTAGATTTCTTTTCCATTTCAAAGTGGACATCTCGGCCCCGGGGACCGTAGGCTGGATTTCTCCCTGACTTCCCTTACGGTCGGCCCAGGTCGGTGGCCAGGGATCGTCTCACACGATGACTCTTTCGTTTGTCGGATTCGCCTGGAGAAACGTCTGGCGCCGCCGTCTGCGTACTGCGCTGACTCTCTGCGGCATCGGCATGGGCATTGGCGCGTTTGTTGCGCTCGTGGGGTTCTCGCGTTCCTTTGAGCACGCGTGGCTGGAAATGTATGAAAACGCCGGCACCGACCTTGCCGTGGTCCAGAAAACCTTTCTCAACACCTCGGTCGATCAGAGCGTTGGTCCCACTCTGCTGAAGATTCCGCAGATCGCGCGGGCCGCGCCGATGGTCGTCAACATGATGGCCGTCACGCCTGAAATCAACACTCTGGTGTATGGCTGGAAGGCCGACACGTTCGAGTTTTCAGCGCTCAAGATCCTTTCCGGCCGCATCTTCCATGACGGCCAGCAGGAAGTCATGCTTGGCGAACTCCTCGCCGGCAGCCTGAACAAGAAGGTCGGCGATACCCTCGACCTGCAGGGCAGCAGCTTCAGGGTCGTGGGCATTTTCCGGAGCGGGTCGGCACTGGAAGCCGGCGCCATCATCATGCCGCTCGACGAGCTGCAGCAACTTTCGAGCCTCACCAGCAAAGTCACCGCGTTCCACGTACAGCTGAAGCCCGCGCCTGCCGGGGTTTCTCCGCAGGAATGGGAGCAGCAGGCCGAGAACGCCGTGGCCAGCGAACTGCCCGGCCTGCGCGCCGTACCCGCCGCGCAGCGTGCCGCGAATAATCAACTGGTGGCTCTGGCGCACGCCGCTGCCTGGGGAACATCGCTGATCGCCCTGCTCGTGGCCGCGCTGGGCATTGCGAACACTATGGCCATGTCGGTGTTTGAGCGGACCAAGGAAATCGGTGTTTTGCGCGCGATCGGCTGGTCGCGCCGCCGGGTCATGGGCCTCATTCTTGTCGAAGCGGCGGCTCTGGGAGCGGCCGGCGGAGTCGCCGGTACTGCCCTCGGCTGGCTGGCGCTGCACATTCTGGGCGCGCTGCCGCAGACCGCCAGCATTGCCTCCACGACACTTTCCACCAGCACGCTGCTCGACGGCCTGGTGATGGCCATGCTCGTTGGTGTCGCTGCCGGAGCCGTTCCCGCCTGGCGAGGCGCCCAGCTGTCTCCGGTTGAGGCTCTGCGTCATGAATAGCCCCTCGGTCCCATCCAACGACGCCGCCCCGCTGCTCGAGCTACGGGACCTTAAAAAAAGTTACGAGAACGGCCGCATCGAAGCTCTCCGCGGCGTCAGCCTGACGATCGCTGCCGGCGACTTCCTGGCTATCTCCGGCGCCAGCGGCAGCGGCAAGTCCACGATCCTGCACCTGCTCGGCGGACTCGATACGCCGACCGAAGGCGCGGTCCTGTTTCGCGGCCAGCATGTCGGGAAATCGCAGAACGGCGTTCCCTCCATCGATCTCGACACCTACCGCGCGCGGTGGGTGGGCTTCATTTTCCAGTCTTTCCATCTGCTGCCGTCGCTGACAGCGATGGAAAACGTTCAGGTTCCGATGCTGGGCAACAAGGCCCACTCGCATCACCGCGAAGGACGGGCCCGCGCGCTTCTCGTCGAACTCGGCCTCGAGCAGCGTCTGCGGCAGTATCCCAGCCAACTCTCGGCCGGAGAGCGCCAGCGGGTCGCCATCGCCCGCTCGCTCGTGAACGACCCGCAGGTGCTCCTCGCCGACGAGCCGACGGGCAATCTCGACAGCGTCAACTCCGACAAAATTCTCCAGCTTCTCGCTGAGATCCAGGCGCGCCGCGGCATGACCCTGATCATGGTGACCCACGATCCCGATATCGCCGCTTCGGCCCCTCGCCACGTCATCATGAAGGACGGCCGCATATGCAACTGATGCGGCGACTGGCCGCCCTGCTCTCCGTTCCAATGCTGGCCTCGCTCGCCGTCTCTTCCTCGACCGCGCAAACTCCAGCCGCCTCTCTGCAATCGATCCTCGCCAAAGCCCGTTCCGGCATGGAGCAGACTGACGTTCGCGGTTCCGGCCGCCTGGTGAACGTAGCGGCGAGCGGCGAGCGCACCAGCAATACCATCAGCATCGATGCTCATTGGTTTCCGGGTGGCACTTCGGAGTCCAGCGGCCTGCGCACGCTGCTCACGGTTGCCACACCCTCGAGCGGCACCACGCGCTACCTGCTCGCCATGGAGCCCTCCGGCCACACCTCCATCGACGTCCTCCGTCCGAAAGAGAAAGCCCCCGCCCGGCTTTCTCCCGAGCATTGGGGTGAAGGTGTCGCGGGAACTCTCTTCTACCCTGAGGATTTTTTCAATGGCCAGTTCTTCTGGACAAGGCAAACTCTGCTTCCCAACCAGAAATACGGCGCGCGCGATTGCTTCGTTCTGAAGAGCGAGCCGGGCCCTGGCCAGTTCTCCGAATACTCCAGCGTGACAACGTACCTCGACCAAAAATCCGGAGCGCCCGTCTATGTGGAAGGGGCGGGGAAGAATGGCGCGCCGACCAAGCAGTTCGTCTTCTACGATCTCGAGCAGAACGGCGGCGTGTGGAACGCCCGTCAGGTTGAAGTGAAAATGCATGGCCGCCCCGGATCATCGCTTCTGCTCATCGACCGCGGGTCCCCGCACGCGCATTTGCAGCGCAGGGATTTCGTTCTGGTTCCTTCCAAATCCACGCTGGGCAGGCCCGGCGCGCCATGATGCTGCTTCTCTGGATTCCCCTCGCACTCGCAGCTCTGCTGCTGCTCACAGGAATTCTCTACCAGTGCGTCGGCGGCTTTCTCGATCGCAGACGCCTGCTGGCTCCCGGCCGCATCGTCGATACCGGGGACGGGCGGCGGCTCTACCTCGTGGAAAAAGGTCGCGGGGGCCCGGCCGTCGTCTTCGAATCCGGCTTTGGCGCCACCAGCCTCAACTGGGCCCACATCCAGGAAGCCGTCTCCAGTCACACGCACACAGTCGCTTACGATCGCTGCGGGCTCGGCTGGAGCAGCGAACCCGTCTCAGAACGTACACCCACCCAAATCGCCCGCGAACTCCGCAACCTGCTTCAGTCCGCGGGCGTTCCCGCGCCCTACGTCCTGGTCGGCCACTCCTTCGGCGGACTGGTGATGCAGCGGTACGCGCTTGACTATCCCGGGGAAGTGGCCGGCCTAGTCCTTGTCGACCCCATGCGCACGCACGAATGGCCGCCCGTGAACGCGGACCGCTTCGCGACGGTGGAGCGGGCTCACCGCCTCTCCGGCTGCGGAGCCGCACTGGCTCGGCTCGGCCTGGCTCGCCTCGCCGCGCGCTCGCACCTCTGCTGTTCCGCACGGTTGTCCCGCTTCCTCGTCCGCATGGCCGGCGCCAAGGGCGAATACCTCGTGCGCCGTCTCAATACCGAAATCGGCAAGATGCCCCCGCACGTTCGACCCTCTATTGCAGCGCACTGGTCAGCGCCGGGTTTCTATCGCGGGTTCAGCGCGCATCTGCGCAGCGTCTCCGACACGGTACGCGAGATGCACGATCCCGAACCCATCCGCGAGACGCCGGTGGTTGTACTCACACCGGTCACGGCGGTGCCCCTCTCCGATTGCGAGATGCAGAAATTCGGGCCGCGCAGCCGCCAGATTATTGCGGAACAGAGCGAGCACTGGATCCATCTCGACGAGCCGCAACTCGTCATCCGCACGATCCTGGAGATGGTGGTCGCCACAGCCCCTGCGGAAGAGGCCGAAGCTCCGCAAAGGACCCTGGCCGCATCCGTCGGAGCCGATTAGTCCTGGCGACACCGTCAGCCTGCGTTGCCAGCTCTCCGTTGCCGGCTCCAACTGCGGACTACCCGCCGCCTTTGGCTACGATCCGGTGGAAAAACAGTACCTTCGAAACCCTGTAGACTTTTCCTGAAACCCCTCGATTACCAGTGGGTACTTTCCGCCGTCGCCGCACCCAGAGCGGCCATACCCGGATGGTAGACTCGGGGCAAATTTCGGCACTATACCCGATTGGAGCGCACCCGTGGCAGATGATCGTCAGCGCGCCGTAGAACTGGCGCTATCGCAGATTGAAAAGCAATTCGGCAAGGGTTCTATCATGCGCCTCGGCAGCAAAGAGGCCATCGTCCCTATCTCCGTCATCTCGACCGGGTCTATTTCTTTCGACGCAGCCCTCGGCGTTGGCGGTGTTCCGCGCGGCCGAGTCATCGAAATCTTCGGCCCTGAATCTTCGGGCAAGACCACGATCACCCTGCAGATCATCGCCGAAGCGCAAAAGGCCGGCGGCCTTGCCGCCTTTGTCGATGCCGAACATGCGCTCGACCCGCAGTACGCAAAAAAGCTGGGCGTGGACATCGATAACCTGCTCATCTCCCAGCCCGATTACGGCGAGCAGGCTCTCGAGATCACGGAAGCGCTTGTCCGCTCGGGCGCGATCGACGTCCTCGTGGTCGACTCGGTCGCCGCGCTCGTGCCAAAAGCCGAGCTCGACGGTGAAATGGGCGACTCCCACATGGGCCTGCAGGCGCGCCTGATGTCGCAGGCGCTGCGCAAGCTCACCGGAACCGTGTCCAAATCGCGCACCTCTCTTATCTTCATCAACCAGATTCGCGAAAAAATTGGCGTGATGTTCGGCAATCCGGAAACCACGACGGGCGGCCGCGCTCTGAAGTTCTACTCTTCGGTTCGCATCGACATCCGCCGTATTGCTGCCGTCAAAGAAGGCGACACCGTGGTCGGCTCGCGCACCAAGGTCAAGATCGTAAAGAACAAGGTCGCCGCGCCCTTCCGCGAGGCCGAATTCGACATTCTCTACGGGGAAGGCATCTCCCGGGAAGGCGACATTCTCGACCTCGCGGTCGCGAATAACATCGTCGATAAGAGCGGCGCCTGGTTCAGCTACTCCGGCGAGCGCATCGGTCAGGGCCGTGAAAATGTCCGCCAGTTCCTGAAGGACAACCGCGATACGTTCGGCAAAATCGACGCTCAGCTGCGCCAGAAACTTGGCATCGGAGCGAAGACGGCATCTGTCGAAGCTCCGCCGCCGGTGCCGCCGAACGGCGCAGCCCATGCACAGGAAGCGGTCCGCGGCGGAAAAGCCGCCGCCCGCCAGTAAAAACGCAGGCTTCTGCGGCGCGATGGCTTGCCTGCCTGCGCCGCAGACATTCCCCTCCCTCGTAACCGGCAATCTTATGTCGCGGTAACCTTCCTGGCTTCCTGCAGGCATCCTTCCTTAACAATCTCGTCATCCTACGACCACGGAGAAAAAGCACGATCTCAGGGTTCCGGCCGCCCCCGCCCTGTTCTCTGCCCACGGCCAGCTTGATGAGATTTTTTCCACCGAATTTTCCGGGCGTTGCTGAGGAAATCTGCCCGTCGCCGCTTATGGCGCGCGACGGTCCTACCGCACATTTCTATTCGAGCGATGGCCAGTTGGTCACCGAGACGGCCCAGCGCATAGGCGCGGCACTCTCCGCAGGCGGCGCTGCCATTGTTATCGCTACACCCGCGCACAGGCAGGCGCTTGAGGAGCGGCTCGCCCTGCATGGCTTCGATCTCACGCAACTGACAAAGCAAAACCGGTGGATCACACTCGATGCCGCGCAGACGCTTGCCGCATTCATGATGGAAGGCTGGCCCGATGCCAGGCGCTTCGCGTCAGCGATTGGGGGCGCGCTCGACACGCTCGCCGCCGCCGTTGCCAACGCCGGGACCGAACGGCTGCCCATCGCGGCCTTTTGCGAGATGGTCGCTCTCCTTTGGGAGGAAGGCAAAACTGGAGCCGCGATACGGGTCGAAGAGCTGTGGAACGAACTGGCCGCAGCGCGCTCTTTTCAGCTTTCCTGCGGCTGGCCGGTTCGCTTTTTTCCCCGGGACGGCGATGGCGTGGGCCCTGCGCGCGTCTGTTCGGAGCAACATCCGACCGTTTCCGTTTATGGTTGCAACACCGTGAGTGAACCGGAGAGCGGCCGCGATACCCCGCCGCGGCCGTTCAAGGCAGAGGTTCGGAAGGAAGAGCGCCAGCAGGCAGAGGCTCCGGAGGCAGAGATTCATCGGGATAACAAAACTCAGCCGATGCCGCGTGCCGGTGAAGGCGAGCTTCGCGACTATCTGAATGAGGCCGCAGTCGGCATGCATTGGCTCGCGGCGGATGGGACCATCATCTGGGCCAACCGCACGGTGCTGCATCTGCTGGGCTACGAGTACGACCAGTTCGTCGGGCATCCCTTTGCCGCGTTTGTCGAGGACCCTGCTGCCGCAGAGGAAATGCTGCGACGCATCCGGGCCGCGGAGAACGTGCGGAGCTGTGAACTGCGCTTCCGCTGTGGCGACGGCACCCTGCGCTGGGTCCGCATCGAGGGCAATCCGTGGCTGCAGGACGGCACATTTCTCCATGCTCGCTGCATCGTTCTCGACATCACCGAGAAGCGCCGCGCTGATGAAGCGCAGATGAAGCTGGCTGCCATCGTCGAATCCTCCGACGATGCCATCGTCAGCAAAGACCTGCGCGGAATCGTCACCAGTTGGAACGCCGCCGCCGAACGCATCCTCGGCTGGAAGGCGGAGGAGATTATCGGCAGGCCGATCACCATGGTGATCCCGCCCGAACTGCAGAGCGATGAGGTGGAGATTCTGCGCAGAATCCAGGCCGGCGAGCGGATCGAGCATTTTGAAACCGTCCGCATCACCAAATCCGGAGAGCGCATCGATGTTTCGCTCACCATCTCGCCGGTGCGCGACGCGCAGGGCACCATCGTCGGCGCGGCGAAAATCCTGCGCGACGTCACCCTCCAGAAAAAGCTGGAAGGCGCGCTGCGCACGACGGAGCGGCTTGCTGCCGTGGGCCGGCTGGCCGCGACGGTGGCGCACGAGATCAACAATCCGCTGGAAGCGGTGACGAACCTCATCTATCTCGCGCGCCAGGACCCCACCGTGTCGGAAGCAACGCGAAAGTGCCTTATCGCGGCCGATGAAGAGCTTCAGCGCGTCTCGCACATTGCCCGGCAGACGCTCGGCTTTTATCGTGACACGACGTTTCCTGTTCAGGTTTCGATTGCGAGAGCTGTGGGGGAGATTCTGGGCATTTACGAACGCCGCTTTCGCAACAAGCAATTCGATGTGCGGAAAGATATTCCCGCCGGGCTGACGCTCTGCGTTCTGCAGGGGCAATTCAAACAGATCCTCTCGAACCTGCTCTCGAATGCCATCGACGCCTCGGGCCGTGGCAGCCGACTTGACATACGCGCCTGGGCTGCTCACCACCCGATCACGGGCGTGGAGGGTATTCGCCTGGTCGTCGCCGATCGCGGCGCAGGTATCCCCGAAGATATCCGGCGCCGAATCTTCATGCCCTTCTTCACGACAAAGAAAGACGTCGGGACCGGTCTCGGCCTGTGGATCGTCAGGGACCTGCTGGTGCGCAAGGGCGGATCGATCCTGTGCCGCAGCAAAGTAGCCTCAAATGATCCGGCGACCGAAAAACCCGGCTCCGGCACTGTCATGATGGTCTTTCTGGCAAACCAGGAGCACGCGGAGCAGGGCGAGGTAAAGCACCAGCCCGCAGCCTGAATGCAGTTTTCTGCGTTAAGCGCCAGTAGCTGTCTCAGCGCTTCCCGAGACGCACGGTGAAGCGCGCTCCGGTGCGGAAATTCAGCGGCATCGATGGATACCCGATGGGCCCGATGAGCTGATCGCTGGTCAGATTGTTGACCTGGGTGTAGACCTGCATCCACGGTTTGTACTGGTAGGTCATGCCCACGTCGATCTTCGCGTAGCCGTAATCGAGGTTTCGATTGGGCAGCAGCAGCGTGTTCCCGAAGTTCACATCGTTGCCGCCGAGGAAGGTCGAATCGTCGCTGCGGCTCGCAAAAGACGCATCGACGACTCCCGTCCAGCGCCTGCCCGTGTAGAGCACGCTGGCAAATCCGGTGTGCGGAGGCTGCCGGAAGGGCCGCGCTCCCACCAGAGGGGCGTAGTTCCCGATCGGAATCCCCGGATAATTCGGATCGAGGCTCGGCCCAACAGCGTCCGATGAGAAGGAGTGCTGCACCACGGCATCCAGATAGGTGTAGCCGCCGCGCACGAAGATGTTCTTCCCCATCCCGTACTCGAAGTCCGACTCCACTCCCTGCGCGCGATACGACAACGAGTTCAGATCCAGATCGTAGGCCCCGTTGTTGTTCAGGAAGCTCATGAGGCTCTGCTGCTGCGCCGCCGAGAGGTTCGGCAAGAGCGTGGGCACCAGCGTTGCGGGAACCGCTTCGATCTGATTTCCGAACTCGTTGTGAAAATACGTAACGCGGGCGGTGACTCTTTCGTTAAAGAGGTTTTGCACGACGCCGCCGTCATAGGTCCGCGACAACTCGGCGCCAATCGGCGCGATCCCATACTGCGCCACCGTCGACTGCCCGCCATTCGTCTGCAAAAACGAGTACAGCGACCCGAACTGCTGGTCGAGGGTCGGCTCCTGGTAGCCCTTCGCGAAGTTCACGCTCAGCTTCGTGCCGTGCAGCGCGCCCTTTCCCGGGCGCACGATGTAATAGGACGCGCCACCGCGCGGCGTCCCGACCGTTCCAAAGAGCCCGTTCTTCTCGATGCCGCCCGCCGCCTGGTAAAAGAACCGGTTTTTGAATTCGCCGCCCGCCTGCGCCTGATAGTCGTAGTTCGTGCGCTCCAGGCCCTCGCGATACGTGTAGGCGGGCTCGCCCTCGAGGCCCCGTTCATTTTCAAATCGGAAGCCCGCGACCACCCCAAGATGCGGCCCGTGCTCGTAATCCGTTTGCGCGAACAGATTGTCGCGATTCGAAGCCAGCGCCAGCGAATACGGGTACACCGACCCGAAGGCCGTCCCGTAATTCAAGAGCGCCTGTCCGCTGGCTACTGTGCCATTCGCACCCTGGACCGTTACGTCATTGCCGTAGTCATTGCCGGCGATGGGAATTCCCGCCGGATACCACTGATCGCTCTCCTCGCGCTTGCGTACCAGTCCGTAGCGCACCACCGCATGCCAGTTATCGCGGAAATTGTGGGTAATGGTCCCCGTGCCGAACGCGTCCTGGTCCAGCTGCTTGCCGTCGTTGGTGAATTTGTAGAAGAGGTATCCACCGTCGCCGCCCGGCAATCCCGTCGCCGAGACGCTGTTGCGCACCGTTACCCGAATCTGGGTCTTCGCCGAGAGGCTCCAGCCCATGTTCGTGACTGCCGTGTTGTCGTGATACTGCTCGTTGGGCGTGGAATTCTGCGTTGCGAACTGCGAGAAACCGCCATAGTAATCCAGCCGCCGCTTCATCCCGGCCAGCTGCACCTGGTTGCGGTAGGTGCCGAAGCTCCCGGTATCGCCTTCGTAGAGCAGCGATGGAAACTGCGTGCTGCCGCGCGGCGTGGTCAGCGCCACCACTCCGGCGGACGCATCCGATCCGTAGAGCACCGAGTTCGGCCCGCGATAGATTTCCACGCTTTCGAGTCCCGTCGTCGCCACGTTCCCGAAGTCGAATCGGCCGCCGATGTCCTCGATCGGTACGCCGTCCAGCACCACGCGGTTTGCCGTCGAATCGCCGCCGCGGATGAACAGCGAGGTTTCGCCGCCATAGCCTCCGCTCTGCACCACATTCACACCCGGAACCTGGCGCAGCGGATCCACGATGTTCGCATGGTTCCCCAACTGCGCCGCGCTCAATTGAGAAACCGAGGCGCTCACCTGCGCCTGGGGCTGGGGCGTTCCGGTCGCGGTGACCACCACCGACTGCCGCACCCAGTCCGGTTCGAGCACGACATTCTGCTCCACATCGTCCAAAGCAGCGCCGTAGAAGCTCTGGGTGGCCAGTTGCCGGAACGAAATCCCTGAAGCGAGCAGATAAAACCGACCCGAAGCGGAGGTGGTCAGCGTATAGGTCCCGTCCACACCGGTCTTTCCGTGCACCAGCACCTGGCCGTCGTGCACCAGCCCGACGACAGCGTTCGCAATCGGGTATCCCAGCGTATCGGTCACCGTTCCATGGACGCTCACGGCGTGGGCGAAGGTCACCGCGCCGGCGAGCGCAACGGCCGTAAGCAGTCGGAAAAGTTGCAGAAGCCGGCCGGCGGGCCGCAAAAATGCCGTCATTGAATCCTCCGTCCCCCTCGGGACGCGGTAAGTGGACCTGTCGAGCGACAAGCCCGGCCAACGGGACCGGTCTCCTGACTCGCACGCTGCTCCCCGGAGTTCCTCCCGAAGAACCAGCCCGACCGCCTTCCCGAAGCCTCAGGCTCCAGTGGCTTTGTGGCCGAACCTTCCTGCGTCCTGAATAACGGACGCAGCAACACGCGCTTACAGTTGCGGGGCAGTGGCGGATTTTCACCGCCTTCCCGATCATCCCATTGCACTTGCGATACATCCCACGCGAACACGCCTGCAGAACCGTTCCCGCTGCGCCCTCGCGCCGGTGGAATCACCGTTATAAATGCTCTCCGGCTTCCGGGTCAAAGCCGTTCCCGTGTCTCCCGGCCAAATGACGCCACATCCGGTACGAAGCAATAAATAGCCAGACGGCCACTCCTCTCCGGGATATACTCCCACTACTTCATTGCTCAGTTGAACAGCTTTGTACTGGAATCAAAGGGCTCCATGGACTCGCGGACCATCCCCGGGATCAGGCCCAGAGTGCTCGTTGCCGACGACGAACGCATCATCGCCGACACTCTCGGTCTGATCCTCAAACAGAACGGCTTCGAAACTGCGACCGTATACAGCGGGCCCAAAGCCGTGGAACTGGCGCGCACCTTCCACCCCGATGTTTTTCTCGGTGACGTGGTTATGCCCGGCATGAGCGGGATCGAAGCCGCCATCCAGATCTGTTCCATGATTCCGGACTGCCGTGTCGTGCTGCTCTCAGGCCAGGCAGCCACGAGCGATCTGCTCCACGACGCACGCGTCCGGGGTCATGCGTTCGAGATCCTCCTGAAGCCGATCCACCCGACGCAGCTTCTCGCCCGGCTGCGCGCAGCGTGAGGCGCGGGAGGGTGCTCTGCGATCGGGCCCGTTCGCCTCTGACTCGCCGCACCCGGATGCCAGCAGATTCCATCGACTGATCGCTGTGTTGCCGGAATTCGCTTATGAGCGACCCGCACGGTCCTTCGATTCACGAAGCTACCGGTCGGGTCCAGCGGCTGCAATCTGCTGGATTACCGCCCACAGCTCCTTCATGCCCGCGCCGGTTTTCGCGGATACGAGGAGCAGCCGCTCCGTTGCAAAGGCCTCGGCAAGATCCCTGAGCGCCTTCACGCGACCATTGCCCGACAGGCGGTCCGCCTTGGTGCCCACCACAACGAGCTCGCGCCCTGCGCTCTGGAGAAATTCCATCAGCTGCGCGTCGCTCGCCCTGGCCGGAATGGTGGCATCGACCAGGCAAATGCACAGCGCCAGGGTCGGCCGCTCCCGCAGATACGGCTCGATGAACTTCGGCCACTCCGCAGAGACGGATTTCGACAGCTTCGCGTAGCCATATCCGGGCAGATCGGCAAAGACGAGTTGGGCCTGCTGCCGCTCCGGCGTATCGGTCAGCGCAAAGAAGTTGATGGCGCGCGTTCGCCCGGGCGTCGACGAAACACGCGCCTGCTTTTCGCCCAGCAGGGCATTGATCAGGCTTGATTTTCCGACATTCGATCGCCCCAGGAAGGCGATCTCCGGCGCGCCCGGTTTCGGAAACTGATCCGCCGCCAATGCCGAACGCAAAAATTTTGCATGAAAATGCTTCACCTGAGAAGTGTAGTGGAGTTGGCTTTCCATTCCGTTCCCGGACTCCGAGGCCGTACCACGAATGGGGGTTTCCCTTCTCTTTCCCGAAGGCTGTAGGCTGGATCTGCTCCTTCGAGGTCATGTCCATGCGGACTTTACGCACACTCTGCGCTCTGGTTGTTCTCGCTCCCGTCTTCCTCGCTCCCACGCTCCACGCCCAGACCGCGCCCGACGCTATCCGCCAGGTCATGGCTGCTTCGCAGGAGGCGTGGAACCGGGGCGACATCGTCGACTTCATGCATGGGTACGCGGACTCGCCCGACACCACCTTCATCGGAACCTCCATCGAACACGGCTACCAGATGATTCTGGCCCGGTATAAAGCCAGCTACGCATCGCCCGCGGCGATGGGCCATCTCGAGTTCAGCGGCCTCGATGTCCGGATGCTCGGCGCCGACCACGCGGTTGTCACGGGGCATTTTCGTCTGAGCCGCACCTCTGCAGGCGGCGGCGATGCCGCGGGGGTCTTCTCTCTCGTCTTCGAAAAGCAGTCCGCTGGGTGGAAGATCATCCTCGACCACACCAGCGCCTCCTGAACCAACAGCGGCCGCGCCTCGCGATCGCCCCCGGGCCTTGACATCGCCGCCTCGACTGTCCGAGGCTCGATGTCGGGCCCTAATGACTCGGGAGGCAGTCCATGAGCCACGCGCCGTCCACGCCCTGTTCGCTCTTCCTCGATTTCTCCCGCAGCAAGCTGGCTGAACAATACTGGCCGCGCCTTCGCAGCTGCGTCGAGTCACTCGACGACGAACAGATCTGGTGGCGTCCGAACGCCTCCAGCAACTCCATCGGGAACCTGGTTCTACACCTCGACGGCAACATGCGCCAGTGGCTCATCGCGTCCTTCAACCGCAAAGAGGACAGCCGCAATCGGCCTGCTGAGTTTGCCGAGCAGGGGCCCGTCCCCGGCGCCGCACTGATCGAGAAACTGGGCGCCACGGTCCACGCCGGCCTCGCCGTTCTGAGCCGTCTTACCGATGCGGACCTGCTGGCGACCTACGATATTCAGGGCTACCACGTCATCACCGGGCTGGCCGCGGTTTATCAGGTGATCGAGCACTTTGGGCTGCATTACGGCCAGATCGCCTACATCACGAAGATGCTCCGCGACCAGGACCTCGGGTTCTATAAGGAGCTCAACAAAACGGGCCGCGCGAGCTGATACTTTCATGCCCCGTAGCGAACCGACCCGGGCAATCGCGCGGGGATGCTACCGCAGGGGCTTGCCAATTTCCCAGTGGTGACCCATCGGATCGACCAGCCGCCCGACACGCCACCCATAACTCTTGTCGGCGACCGGCCAGACTTCCTTCGCCCCTGCCGCGAGCGCCTGCGCAAAAACGGTGTCCGGATCCGGCACGGTAAGGATCAGGCGCACCGAGCAGCCGCCCAGCGTCTCGGGACTGCAATTCTGATGCGCCGGCGACTCGTCCGCGACCCAGAACTCCGCACCCCATACCGACAGGTGCGCGATCACGCCCCCTTCGTCGATCCGGAAGAGCACTTCGGCTCCGAAGGCCCTTTGGTAGAAGGTCACTGCTTTCGCGCCATCCCGCACCGACAACATCGGCGCCAGCGTGGTTCTCAGCCCGGTCTCGACTGTTTCGCTCATTCATCGCTCCGTTGTTGCGGTGACCTGCGCCGAGATTCTACTTCCGATCCCCTGTTCTCTGTCTCCGCCCAGCCCAGCGAGCGCAGGAATCGGCGATCTTCGAAGCTGAGCTCTGCGTCGGCGAGCAAGTCCGGCCGGTTCCGCCATGTTTTCTCGAGCGCCCGCTCACGCCGCCAGCGCCGGATCGCCGCATGATCGCCGCCGCTCAACACCTCCGGCACCGCAATGCCGCGAAAGTCTGCCGGCCGGGTGTAATGCGGGTAATCGAGCAAGCCTCCGGAACCGTGCGTCGAACTCGGCGGCCCACTCCCGTCGCTTCCCTCACCCGCATCGGCAGGCCCGAAGCTCTCGAATTCGCTGGAAGCCTCGTTACCCAGCACTCCGGGGAGCAGGCGAGATGTCGCGTCCACGACGATAGCTGCCGCCAGTTCGCCCCCCGAGAGCACGTAATCACCGACCGAGAGCTCCCGATCGCAGAAGAGCTCGTTCACTCGCTCATCGACGCCCTCGTAACGGCCGCACATCAGGACCAGACGGTCGAGCTTTGCCAGCTCACGCGCTGTGGCCTGGTTGAACCGCGTGCCCTGGGCGGAGAGCAGAATCACCTGCTCGCGGCCTTTATCCCGATTCGCACGGGCGCCGACTCCGAGGGATTCCACCGCCTCGGCCAGCGGCTCAGGCTTCAGGACCATCCCTTCGCCACCGCCAAAGGGCCGGTCGTCGACGGTGCGGTGCCGGTCGTGCGCAAACGCCCGCAAGTCCTGGACGCGAACGTCGACCAGGCCGCCGGCAATCGCTCGCCGGAGCACCCCGTGGCTCAGGATGCTCGTGAAAAACTCGGGAAAGATGGTGATCAGATCGAAGCGCATGGATCGAACGGGTCCGTCGCGGCTATGAGCCAGGGCTGTCGACGATAATGGCCGCTCCCTGCATCCTACTTTCGAATGCGGCGGCGCGCGCAATTTGCGCACGCATATAGCAACCCGGAGTACGCTGTTGCTATAATCCGCCGCGCGGGGTTTTGCCGATTTTCTGGCATACTCATACAGCGGTTCAAACTGACTCGGAGCCCGGAGGGCATTTCTGATGCAGGACGAATACAGACTTTATGCAAGCGGTGACGGCGAATTCGAGCCGGAAGCCGACGACGACATGGAGGAGCTCGAAGACAGTTTCGGTGAAGACGAAGAAGAAGAGGAAGTCTCCACATCTGTCTCCTCCGACGACGACGACCTGGGAGATGACGACGAAGGCGTAGCTGCAGCCGAAGAAGCGCCCCCCTCGTCTCCGCCTCCTGCCAAAAAAGCCGCGAAGAAGGCCGCACCCAAAAAGGCCGCACCGAAGAAGGCTGCCAAGAAAGCGCCGGCCAAGAAGGCCGTCAAGAAAGCAGCAAAGAAGGCTCCCGCAAAGAAAGCAGCCAAAAAAGCAGCAAAGAAAACCGCACCGAAGAAGGCCGCAAAGAAGGCTCCTGCGAAGAAGCCAGCTAAAAAGGCAGCGAAAAAGGCTGTGAAAAAGGCACCCGCAAAAAAGACCGCAAAGAAAGCGGCGAAGAAGGCTTCAAAGAAGAAGTCGCGCCGCTAGTTTGGACAAGAACGAGGGCCGCACCAGCATCGTCCGATGCCGGCGCGGCCCTTGTTTTTACCCTCGCTTCCAGCCGTTCTGCCAACAAAGAGGCTACGGCAGTGTCCAGCCCTGGGTCAGCCCGGAATTTTTCAAGACGTTGAAATCGTAGCTCTCGTTGTCGATCTGACTTCCCAGCTCGAAGAGGCCGCAGGGAGTCGGAATCGGTGGCGTTACCAGCGGCAGCGCCGGAACGGAAAAGTCCGGGCTACTGAAATTCAGCGCGTGTGCCAGATTGGCAATCTCATTCGAGGCGTCGCGCGCCGTCAGCGGCGGCAAGTTGTAACGCCACTCAATCAGCTTGAGCACCGAGGTGTGATCGTAGAGAGCCGAATCGATGCGCGGCGTCGCCGGATTTCCCCTCGACCACGGCGAAATGACGATGGTGGGCACACGGCAGCCCAGCAGCGCTTTGCCGTTCAGCAGATCCGTATCGACCGCGTTGGGCGCAATCACGCGGGGAGGCGTCACCGTATCGTAGAACCCTCCCCACTCGTCCCGGTTGATGATCAGCACAGTGTTCTTCCAGCCCGGTCCCAGAGTCACAGCCTTATACACCTGGCTCAGGAATGCCTCGCCGGCTTCGATGTTCGCGTGCGGATGGTCGTCATTGCCCTCGCCGTCATCGAGAATCGTAAACTTCGGGTCGAGGAAGGCTACAGCCGGCAGGTTGCCGATCGCCGCATCCAGCAGGAACTGCTCGTAGAGCGCCGAAATCGCCAGATATTTCACGCCCCAGAGCGCCAGGAACGGGACGTTGGAAACGGGACGTTGGAGTAGTAGTACCTGTGGCTGATCCCTGCCGCCGCCAGAGTGTCCCAGACGGTCGGCAAGGTGGAAATATCCAACGTGTTCGAGAGCCTGTCCGTCTGCGCGGCATGCTGGAAGACGCGGTTCGGAAACGTCGACGAAAGGATCGAAGCGAAATAGTTGTCGCAGGTGGTGAAATTCCGAGCGGCCGCGCTGAGGAAAGGCAGATCGCTTTCCTCGTAGTACCCGATGCAGAAAACATCGTTCGTCGTGGTGCGCAGCCATCCGTCCATTTTGCCGTCGTCGTACTCGCTGCGTCCTCCCGCATAGGAGTGATCCGGATCGGGATGCGAGCACCCAACGTCGGTGGTCAGATGCCAGGTGGGGTGCGCTTCGCCTGTGCTGTCCAGATAGCTGAGCCCGGCCTGCGTTCCGTTGGCACCCGGGAGCCATCCGAGGAAGTGGTCGAAGCTGCGGTTCTCCATCATCACCACTACGATGTGTTCGATCTGCGAGGCCGAAGGCGATGGAAGCTCCTGCGCCTCACTGGTTTCCGTGCCCTGCACGGCGGCCGCCAGAGCAGCCGCCGATGCCGCGCCTGCCGCATGGCGTAAAAAATCTCTGCGATTGATCCCCATGAGTCCCTCCTCTGCGGGATTCTTCAGGTGGATGCCATCGCAGGTAAACAACGAGTAAACAGGAGGTGAATTGTGAGGCGATCTGCTCAGGACGGACGGCGCTGCTGCTGCTCTTTTTCTTCGTCGGTCATCGGCGCGTTGATCTCCAGCAGACCCTCAGGCAGCCGCATCCGTATTTGCCGATGCTCGGTATCGATTGCGACGAGGAATTCCTTCACGAATGGGATCAGAAACTCTTCGCCGGCACGGGCACCCGGTCGCCGCACCACGAGCAATTCGGTGCTGGAGGATCCGCGATCGACATCGGCGACTTCCCCGATGTCGGCACCCCCGGTGTTGAGATCGATCAGGCGGCAACCCACGAGGTCGCTCACATACACCGCGTCAGGGTCGAGCGGCGCGCGCTCCGCAGCGGGAATCGCCACGTCGTAGCCGCGCAATCCTTCGGCGTCGTTAATCGACTCTATGCCGCGGAACTTCAGGACGATCCGGCTGCGCAGGAACCAGAAATTCTCCAGCTCCACCTCACGGGCACGCGATCCCACGCGCTCCGGCGGAATGAGATAGAGCCGGGACCGCTGATGAAAGCGGTCGGGGAAGTCGGTCAGGATTTCGGCGATGAGCTCCCCACGGCGTCCATGAGGCCGGGACAGCCGTGCTACGAGAAGCCAGTCTTTTCCCCGCATGGTGCGGGACATCCCTGGCTCATCCGGCACAACAACCTCCTGCATACCGGTTCCTGCATAGCAGGATCGCAACAATGCGTTCCGGCCTCGCCCGGTGAGGGCGTGCCGGTCAAACAAGTGCCCTTGGAAACTGCGAGGCTGGCCGGTCGGGGGGACCGCGTGCGGCCGGATCTCGCTAGTCTTCGTGGGGCGTTGTTCCCTGATGATCCTCTTCGAGGATATCGAGGGTGTAGCGGTGATGGTGCTTCATGCTCACAGCGCCGAGGATCGTTCGTACCGAACGTGCCGTGCGCCCCTGCTTCCCGATCACCTTGCCCACATCGGTGGGAGCAACGCGGAGCCGTAGCACCGTGCTTTCCTCCCTCTCGACGGCCTCAACATCCACAGCTTCGGGAACATCAACTAACGCTCGTGCAATCTGGGTAACTAATTCCCGCATGTCGTCGGGTCTGTCTGTTGTTTTCATTTTTGCCCCCCATGGGAAGACACACGACTCTTTCGACCAATCACCTTCCGGGGTTACCGCGGATATTACCGTAAGGCTGCGACGGACTAAAGAACAATCCGCAGACTTTCGTCCTCGAAAGGTGGCAAAAGTAACCTATTGGGAGGCATCTGGAGCAGGCGAGCGGGCGACTCCTCCGTAACTCGACTGGATCAGGCCGCCGAAGCGTCCGCCTCTCCAGCCGTACTGTTTGAGGATGAGGGCATATGACCAGATGCAGGATTGCCCGACCGAAGAAGCCTGGCCACTCTGTCCGATGGCTGCGCTCCACGGGTTTTCCAGTATTCAATCCGCTCAAGCTTCAGGTCAACCGACGCAGGATTCGTACGCGGGTTGTATGTACCCACGATCTCTATCGAACGTCCGTTGCGGGCGCGATCCTTCTCGATCACGACCACGCGATAATAAGGTTGTTTGCGCGCACCGACGCGCGCCAGACGAATCATCAACACAATTCTGGAGTTCCTTTCAACTCTTCGAATTTCCAACTCAAACGAGTGGCGCCGCCCCGGAGGGTGGCCGCGCCCGTTCCAGCTTCTCAAATATATCAGGGATTTACACGCAGGCCTACCATGGAAAAGCAGCCTGGCGCCGCTACGAAACGACCTGACCACCGCTGCTGCTGACGGCGCGGAAAAGCCCTTGTTTCAGGCGGTTAACGACTGCCGAAAGTAGTCGAGCGAGAGCCGGAGGCCGGTTCTCAGATCGATCTTCGGTTCCCACCCGAGCAAGGTCCGTGCTTTCTTAATGTCCGGCTTGCGCTGCACAGGGTCGTCCTGAGGGAGGGGTTCGAAGCGGATGCGGCTCGCCGAGCTGGTGACGTCGAGGATTTCGCGCGCGCAATCGAGGATCGTCCACTCTGCCGGATTCCCGATGTTCACGGGCAGGTGTTCATCCGCACGCGCGAGCCGAAGAATCCCGTCAATCTCGTCGGAGACGTAACAGAAGCTCCTCGTCTGTTTGCCTTCGCCGTAGATGGTCAGATCGTCACCGCGCAGCGCCTGGGTCATCAGATTTGAAATCACGCGGCCATCGCCGCTCTGCAGGCGCGGCCCGTAGGTGTTGAAGATCCTCACCAGGCGCGTGTCCACTGCGTGATAGCGGTGGTACGCCATCACCAGCGCTTCAGAGAAACGCTTAGCTTCGTCGTACACCGATCGCGGCCCGATCGGATTCACGTGTCCCCAGTAACTCTCCGACTGCGGATGTTCGAGCGGATCGCCATAGCATTCGGAAGTGGAAGCGTGCAGAAATCCCGCCTGATATTTTCTGGCCAGCTCCACTGCGTTCCAGGTTCCCTGCGATCCGACGCGCAGCGTTTCCAGACCGATGCGCATGTAATCGACCGGACTCGCGGGGGAAGCAAAATTGAAGACAAAATCGATCGGCCCCACATCGAAGGGCTCGCAGATATCCTGCTCGAGCAACTCGAAGCGCGGCTCTGAAGCCAGCTGCTGCAGATTGGTCCGATTGCCGGTGCAGAGATTATCGACTCCGACGACGGAATGCCCGTCTGCCACAAGCGCATCGCAAAGATGGGACCCAAGAAATCCGCCCGCGCCGGTGACCAGAATGCGGGTGCCTCCAGCTCTCAGTTTCCTCGACAAGGACTCTCCTCAGATCGAACCCGCTTTGCGATGCCCCGGGGTAGACGGGATACACCCTTGCTGGTTTCGCACTAGCGATGCAATGTGCCTGATGGTAGCACGCCAAGTCCGCTCTCCTCGGTGGTTCCCGGATGTTCCCCCGTCCGCGACAGACCTCCGAATCGGAGAACATCCTGGCGCGGTGTGGCGGCGAAAAAGGAACTGGCCGGCGCCGATGCCGGACCCGAGCGGATCAGATCCGGGATCGCGGCAGCGGGTTGCGGGGCGGCAAAGAAGTAGCCCTGCAGGATGTCGCACTGCATGCTCACCAGGACCTGCGCCTGCTCCTCGCGCTCCACCCCCTCCGCCACCACTCGCAGATCGAGACTGTGGGCCAGGGAGAGGATCGCCCGCACCAGCGAGCCGGTGCCGTTCGGCTCGCACAGCCGCTCCACGAAGGAGCGGTCGATCTTGAGTCTCTCAATGGGCAGTTCGCCGAGGTGCTGCAGGGACGAGTAACCGGTGCCGAAGTCGTCCACCGAAAAATGCACGCCGAGTTCTGCCAGATCGTGCATCTGCCGCGCGACGTCCTTCAGATTGCGCATCATGGTGGTCTCGGTCATCTCGATCTCCAGCAGGCCCGGCGGCATCCTCACCTCGGCCAGCACCTGGCGCACCTGGCGGGAGAAATCCATCCGCATGAACTGCAGGGGAGAGACATTGATGGCCACACGCTCCACGGAGAAGCCGTCCCTGCGCCACGCGTCGATCTGCTGACAGACTTCGCGCAGCAGCCAGTTCCCCACCGGCACGATCAGGCCACTTTCCTCGGCAATCGGAATGAAGCGTTCAGGATGAACGATGCCGAAGCGGGGATGCTGCAGGCGCAGGAGCGCCTCCAGACCGCGGCAGGTTCCGTCGGGGGCATATTCCGGCTGGTAGTGGATCAGGAACCCGCCCTCCTTGAGGGCGCGGCGCATAAACATCTCCAGCTCACTGGACTCCGATGTGAGCTCGGTAATCTCCTGCGAGACGAGCGCGTAGTGGTTTCCTCCGGACCGCTTGACGCGATACATCGCGGTATCGGCATTCCTCCACAGATCCGCGGCATCGCTGCCGTGCTCGGGATACATCGCAATGCCGAAGCTGCCGCTGATTTCGATCGAATAGTTGTCTGCAACTATGGGCTTGCGCAGCGCGGTCAGCAGATCGGCAACCACGCGCTCCGCGTCCTCGGGAGCCGACAGGTCGCCCACGACGATGGTGAATTCCTCGCCGCCGGAGCGCGCCACTGTATCTTCTCCGCGCAATCGGCTCTTCAGCCGCTCGGCAACCTGACGCAGGCAAACGTCGCCCACCCCGTGCCCGTAGGTGTCGTTGATCTGCTTAAAGCGGTCGAGGTCCAGGCAGATGACGGCGGCCTTCTTGCCGCGGCGCTCGGCGGAGACGAGGGCCTGCTCCATGCGGTCCAGCAGCAATAACCGGTTTGGGAGGCCGGTCAGAATGTCATGATTTGCCTGGTGCTGCAGCCGAAGATGCAGTTGCTGCCGCTCGGTTACGTCCTGCACCAGAGAAAACCGGGCACGCCTGCCACCAAACCGAATACTGTGCGACGAAACCTCCACCTGGATGCGGGAGCCGTTGCGCAGGATATGGGTCCATGGGCCGGAGACCGTCACGGCTTCAGTGTCTTTGGAATGGGCGACGTTTTTCTCCATGGCACCGACTTCTTCAGCAGGGCGGATGTCGCGCATGGTCATCTGCCGGAACTCCTCCGCCGAATAGCCGTACCGGACCACGGCGGCGTCGTTCACCGCCAGAAACTTCAGAGTCTCGGTATCGAAAATCCACATGGGGTGCGGATTGTTCTCGAACAGCACGCGATACTCCTCGCTCCGCGTGTCTGCGTCCCTCTTCTGTTCTTCCAGCAGCGTGAGAATCATGCCGAACGCCACAAAATATTTCGGAACATTCCAGAGTTCACCGTTCACCGTGAGCCGCGGCAAAAGGGCCTGCAGAAGCAGGGCACAGGGGAAGACCGCGCCCCACGCGCCCAGTCCCAGCACGGTGGCCAGGACCCCAGCCGTGCGCCGGCGAAATTCCTCCCGGTACAAAAATGCATTCAGGACGAAGACTTCCGAGAGCAGTGGATAGACACCCAGATCCCCCTGCCCGCGCAGAATCACGACGCCGAGCCATACGGACGCAGTTCCGAGGACCAGCGCCGTCCAGGCGCGCGCCGACGCTCCTCGTGCGCGAAGGGCTTCGGCGGGTGAGCCTTTGCCGAATCGAAACGTCACGAGTCCGTAACCTGCCTGCGTAACCGCGCCGAGCAGGAGCAGAACCAGGATTGGGGCGTTCCAGAGGGTGACGACCGTCATGTAGACGACCGCCGGGATGCTGAGCAGGAGAGCCGTGACTGCAAAGGGCCAGCCGTTTCTCCGGACCATTGCGAAGGACAGAGCAAATGCGGCTCCGCAGAGCAGCAACGCGCTCTGGGCTGCAGCGTA